>ENA-ORTS01000449-ORTS01000449.1-human-gut-metagenome-genome-assembly--contig:-NODE-449-length-33394-cov-2.991571_pt1 | contig 33394 bp, 39 predicted proteins | sample MGYA00241911_ERZ509186 | MGnify/ENA primary metagenome ERZ509186 (study PRJEB26280, sample SAMEA2338852) | human gut metagenome | biome: human gut; feature: human-associated habitat; material: faeces...
AAGCAAGGCTGTTATAGACAAGTATTTCACAAATACAGTATCTCCGATAGGCGGCATAAGCCTTGAGGACATAGAAAACGACGTAAGAAAGAGACACGACAAGGCGTTCGATCCGCTCGGCGAGGATTTCCTCCCGAACGTCACGACATCGCGCGGCCGAGTCGGCAAGCGGATGGAGACGGACGAGGAAGTCTTCGCCCGCCTGTCCAAGGCTGCCGACGAGTACACCCGCGAGAACCGCCCCGATCCTCAGCTTCCTTCTGAGAAACGCATGGAGATCGACGATGACGGCAACTTGGTCAATCCGAACAAGGAGGATCAGGACGTCTCCGACCTCGCCGTGATTCGACGCAGGTTCAAGAAGGCCCGCATCATGACGCAGATGCGCCTGATGCGCCCATGGACCGTGCGCTTCGAGGGCGACCATTTCGAGGGCTCGAACGATAAGCTGAAATGGAGGCACGCCCCGGAAGTCCAGCTCGCGATCAACACCATCCAGGATCTATACAAATGCACCGAGGCGTCCGCCATCCGCCTGATGCAGTACGCCGCTTCCCTCGGCGTCGACAACAAGAGCCGAATCTGCCTGGAGAAGGCTGACGAATTCACAATCTCTATCAATCAGGCGCAGGCTTTGGCCCGCCAAATCGTCGCGTCGCAGCGCCTCTATGGTCATCCGATGGGAGTCGTCGGCGAATACTACACCATCGGGTCGACGAAATGCTATCCTTGCGGATACATCGACGCCCACACGCTCGGCGAGCTCATGCGCAACGAGGGCGGCGCGCTTTACGGACAGTCGATCGAAGACGTCCAAATCAACATGAGACGAACCTGGATAGACAAAACTTTGCCGGACCTGCTCCGCGATGCGCAGGCGAATGATAGGATGGACCAGAAAGAGCAGGTCTTCAATTTCATGCGCGCCGCAATGGACCTCGACTACGGAGGGGCGGTCATGTCCGGCCCCCTCAAGATGTACGGAGTGGATCCATATGACGACCATCGCACGTTCACTGAAGAGCTTGATCGCCAATATATTGAAGCGGCGAAAGCCGACCCCGAGACTGAAGACATTCGTTCGGCTGTAGCCGCGAAGGCCGACGCCGAGCGCGACGCGTACAAGGCGCTGGAAGATAATGGCGGCAGCAAGCATCGCAGCGGCATCGTCAACTTCCTCGTATCGTTGACGGGCATCGAGCGATTCCTCGCAATTCTGAACCCCGTGATCCTCGGTTCCGGATTCGCCGAGGGAATAAAGTCGCAGGGCACGACGAGCGTCGCGAACCTCCTGCTCCGAGGCGCCTTGCGTGCTTCCACCAGGAATGCGGAACCGAAGAGGTTCAAGCGCACCAAACATCTCAATGAGGCGTTCTCCACGAAGGAAGCGGTCGACGCCACCGTGAACCTGCAGATGCTCCTCACGGTCGGCGGCCCAGACGCGGTAACGGCGTTCGCAGCAGGCAATACCAGAAACATCGAGAGAGCCACCCAATCGGACGTGATCGCGTTCCTCGATACCTATGTCCGCGGCAAGGAGAAGGAGGCTGAGGACTCCGGCGACAAGGAGAAGATGTTCGCCGCCAAGGACATGCTCGTCAAGCTCTCATCCATTACCGACATGATCATGACCGGCGGAGGATGGCTGAAAGAGCTCAACGCCGTGAAGTTCCTCGACGGGTTCCTTGCGAACATGATGGCGACCAACGCCGCCCGCAACGGCGAGGCGGTCATCGACTCGGCAGCTCTTGAAAGCGCGATCCGCAGGCAAGGCCTGACCAACACGATCATGGAGATGGCGTCTACGCACCAGGGCCGCGACGCGCTTCTGTCGACGAATCAGCTGAACATGTCCCGCCGATCTCCGTTGGCGTCAGTGGTCGAGATGTTCTTCCGCCAACATGGCATCACGGAGTTCGTCTTCGCGACGTTCGTCGACAAGTTTCTGTCGTACGGCATCAAGTTCGTCGAGCTGTATTTCCCATTCTCGTCCACGATCAACTACCTGATCGCGAAGGGAATGCTGATCAAGGCGGGGCCGGGATCGAACGGGCTGTCCTCGCTGTCGCCGGAGCTTGGCAAATACAGGCGCGCATTCGTCGGCAATACTATGGGCATCGACGAGGCCAATGGCCTGATGAAATGCCTGATCTACGACAGCGTGCAGACGGGGTCGACGGCCCTCATCGCCGGCATGGTCTACGCATTGCACGTGATCTTCGACGGGCTGGACGAGGATGATGACGATGATGATAAGCCCGACGTTGTGCAACAGGGCCACGCCGAGGAATACTCGTTCGGCGGTCTGTTCAAGGTGGTTCCCCCTTGGTGTAGCTATGACATAATGGGCTGGGGATATGGCCTCGGCACGGCAATATGGGCTGAGACGAAGTACGGCAACGGGCAGTTCTGGAACATCCTCATCAACAACACGGCCGACGCGATGTCTGGCAGCGCCGTCATGGATACGATCAATCTCATCAACAACTTCTGGACTCAGGGGTCGGTGCTCTACGACATGGCGATGAACGAGAATGCCGAGATTCCCGAGGACTGGGGGAAGCGATCGGCCTCGTCCTACGCCGAGGAAGCCCTGCAGCGCGTGATCAAGAACTTCACGCCAGGCTTCGTCAACGGGTTCACGAACGACTCCGTGCTCGTCGGTGACAAAGCGCGCGAGCGCTCCGCGTACACGTACTACGGCGACGACACCTACGAGTGGACGAAGCAGATCGATGACTACGACGAGGTTCTGCGCCGCACCTGGGCCAAGAACAACCTCGCGTACGCCGCGCTGCTCGATCTCACCCGAGGCTCGCGCCAGAACGAGTACAACAAGACCACCGGCTACCTGCCATGGGAGATGCCCGTGAGCACTAAGTCCGACCCGTACGCGATGTACTGGTACAGCCAACTGGAGATCGACAAGTACGCGGACGCGGATACCAAGGAGGCCGCAGCCGTCGATCTGCTGAACGTCCTCAGCCAATTCAGCTCGCCGGCCGATGCGCTCAACCAGGGATTCATCCTCCCGAAGAATGCCCGCAACAATCTCAAGCTATACTGCCTCGGCCACCAAATGCTGGCGGAGGAGCAGTACAGGAAGGATTACGAGAACACGGACTACTCCGAATGGGGACCGGCGTACCAAGACCTGAAGGAATACAAGGCATTCCTGCAGAACATCCTGGACAATTGGGTCTTCAATGAGGACGTCCAGTCCAGCATCAATCGGTACGAGAAGCTGATCACCGACACTCAGATGAACTACATGTGGAAGGATTCCAAGAAGACGGCGAACGCTCTCGACTTCTTCCTCAACAAGGACAAAGTACAGGCGCTTCCGCTCCCGCAAGGCAACGCCCCCAGCTCTCTGCTCCCGTTCACCACGATACGCAAGACCGGCAGCTACAACGACGAGACGGCCCTCGGCTGGCAGAACGAGACGACGAACCTCGCCGCGATCAACGCCGCCATAGGCGACCAGGTCATCCCATTCGGCCAGGACAAAGGCGCACGCATCGCGCCGTTGGTAGAGGGCAGCCAGGATTACACGAACACCGACATGAACGCGGAGCGCCGCATCGACCTCAGTGCGGGCGGAGACGCCGGCAAGGGCACCATCAACCGACGCAGCTACGTGTACGTCGGCGAGAAGCTGGACGAGACCAAGGCGTCCGAGGAGGATCTGAGGGAAGCCGCCGAGCAGTACGGCATGGATTACGACAACTTCCAAAAGCAGCGCGCCGAGGGCTATGGCGACAAAGACAAGGATTCCGACAAAGGCGGGTATCCGTACCCATACGGAGGAAGGCCCTACGGCAGCCGCAGCTATAGCTACAGCGGTGGCGGAGGGTCGTCATACTCGCCCAAGATATATAGCGCCCCGCAGCGCGTGTACAATACGACCGCGAGGGGGCTCAACATCAAGGCCCCGTACAAGGCAACCACAACCTACCTGCGACCCGCCTTCTACACCAAGGGCAGCCGGGAAGCATACAAGAGATCGGACATGTAGATGCTCGCAAGCGATAAGCGTTGGAATGTAGACAAGGGCAAGCTGAGATCCAGCGAGGTCGCCAAGATGCACGCGAGGTACGACGCGGCCAAGTCGCAGATGCAGCGGCGCACGTACCACCACGAGCTGTACGGCCTGCTCGCGAAGAACAAGTCGATCCATGAGTGGTCGGTGAAGCGCGGGAATACCAAATACTTCTCCGAGGGATCCACGCAGTACATCCTGCGCAAGGTGCTCGCCGACACCATCCAGCGCGTGCCCGACGGGGAGCTCGTCACGCAGTACGACAAGGCCTCCGTCGAGCACATCCTCCTCGAGTACCTGTTCGAGAACAAGATCATGGTATCCGAGATCGATGGCATCGACATGATGGCAAACCTCACGAAGGCGTTCAAGATGTCCTTCGTGTACGCGTTCGCCCCCGTGCGCACCGGCTTCGAGGAGGACTTCGACGGCGACGCCCGCGTGAAGTTCTCCCTTGAGCAATGGAGCGACGTGTTCATCAATCCGGACTGCACGGACATCTGCCGCCCGGAGGTCGTCTACCACCGCAGCTACATGACCAAGGACGACGTGCTTGCCCTGCTCGATAGCGATGGAAACGTGAAGGACCCGACGTACAACGAGGACGCCGTGCATTGCGTCATCGACGAGGACATGTTCTCCGGCAAGCAATGGGAGAGCGAGGCGATGGCCGACAAGATGAAGGGTTCCACCGCGCTGCAGTCGCTCGAGCTCATCACCGAGTACCGACGCGGCGCGAAGGAGTTCATCACGTTCTGCCCCGCGCTGAACTGCGAATGGCGCAAGGTCCCGAATTATGACCCGCGACGAGGAATCCCATGGAACTTCCTGGTGCTCGAGCCGGACATGGACTTCCCGATCGGCGTGAGCCAGGTGGAGTTCCTCCTCGCCGACCAGCAGTTCAACGACCTGTTCCAGACGAGCGCGTACAAGAACCTGCTCCTCGCCATGGAGCCGCCGATCATGGTGAGCGGCTGGGAGACGAACCCGAGCAGCTACAAGTACGAGCCTCGCAAGATCTGGAACCTCGGCAACAACCCGAACCAGGTCAAGGTCGAGCCGGTGAAGATCGAGAACTCGATCCTCTCGAACTGGTCCACCACTCGCGAGGCCGTGGCCGCCGCCATGGTGCGCAACCTCAACGTAGCGGACGGCACGGTCGCCAAGGACTCCGGCGCGGGCTACTCAAAGACGGCCCCCGGCGTCGACCAGCAGGTCGCCGAGAAGACCATCAACATCAACCAGTACCAGAAGCGCGTCGAGAACTTCTTCCAGCAATGGGCCGTGCAAGCTTTGCGCATGTACGTCAACTCGATGGGCGGCGTGCATCAGATGACTGTCGACGAGGAGACCCGCCGACGCCTGTACGACATCGGCCGCGAGGACCTCATCGATGGCAACAAGGTGTCCATCGACTTCGACGAACTGTCGGTTGAGAGCATCGGCTTCAAGGTCCGCGCCGGCTCGCTCATCCAGAAGAAGGAGGACCAGGAGCTTGACCGCCTGACGGCAATGGTTCAGCCCTTCATCCAGAACCTCAACGGATGGAGCGAGGACAACCGCCGCGTGATCGAGAACGACGTGCTGCTCCCGTGCGCCATGCGAATGCTCGAGCTGTCGAACACGGACATCTCGTCCACCCTGGCTGAGAGCCTCTCCACGCAGATCGCGAAGAACATGCTCGCGGGCATGCAGCAGCAGATGGACGCGCAGCAGCAGCAGATCGACGGCATGCAGGCGCAGATGGACGCGCAGCAGCAGCCGGCCGAGCAGGGACAGGCGCCCGACATCTTCGCCAAATCGCCCGAAGAGCAGGCAGCACCGGACCAACCCGTCGACGAGAACGAGGTCCCTGAGCTTCCCGAAGGTAGCGCCGCAAGCGATGAAGACTTATATCAAAGCTTGCTTGCTATATAGTCATGCGTAGAATGATGCCGACCCGGCGTCAAAACGGCAAAAGAAAGGAGCTATGATGGCTCAACCCATTTCGCCGATGATCTGGAACAAGGCGGCAATCGAGGACAATCGCCTCCTGCCCGCTCGTTACTCCATCGGCATCTTCACCGGCAAGGGCGTTAAGATCGCCAACAACCAGGAGGCGTACGCCTACGACGACATCCTGGTATCCGACCGCATCTTCGACTACGACGACCGCCGACTGAACGGCCTCACCGGCCCCGGCTCTGATGAGGTCGCAGGCCGCGACGGCTGGGGCGCATCCGCCTACGGCCCGTTCCAGACCGTGCGCTTCACGCGCCGCGTCTTCACCAGCGGCCAGCACAAGTCGATCGCGTGGCGCGTCTTCGACGAGAAGCAGTACCATGGCGACATCGGCGACTTCGGCAATGCCAAGCAGTCCTCCGCATACACCGGCGGCGAGGCATACATGTCCACCGCGGAGACCATCAACAAGGCGAAGGCTATTTGGGACAAGGAGATCCTCGGCCCCCATATCGACAAGTACAACTTCTTCGCCATCGCGAACGGCCATATCTCCGGCCGCTTCGTGCAGACCCACGCCAACGAGGGCGCGATGTTCGACTGCGACGGCCAGTGGATCGCATCGCCCGGCCCCTATGAGGGCCTGTCCTTCCAGCCCGAGTTCGCCCCCATCAAGGCGATCGAGTGGGACTCCCTCAACGTCCGACCCATGCTCAACGCGATCGACGTCGCATGGACCAACCTGTTCATCCCTGAGGACAACCGCGTCATCCTGCTCGACAAGGCGTACAAGGACGACCTGCTGAGCAACCTCATCGGCGTGCCCGGCACCACTCCCGCGTCCGACAAGGCGTACGACGCCTTGGTCGAGGGCCGCTTCGAGCGCTTCTACGGCTGGGACTTCGACTTCTCCATCCCGTCGCAGTATTACCCGAAGGTCTACCTGGATGCCAACAACAACGTCGTCCACAGCCCCGACGGCAAGGCCGCGTTCGACATGGTCATCAACTCGATCAAGGCTCCCGAGGGCGTCATCAAGCTCCAGACCGAGCTCGCCGCAGCCACGCGAACCCGCGCGACCAACTACATCGGCACCTACTTCGACACGGCCACCAAGACGTTCAAGAACATCGTGACCAACTACCCGATGTCCATGCCTTCCGGCGCGCCATACTACGGCAACGCCGTCTCCAAGGACGAGGCCAGCGTTGACTGGTCAGTTCCCGCAGGCACCTCCAGCAAACCGACCGCTACCGTCGACTCCTTCCCGTGGCAGGGCTACCCCGGCCAGGGCGTGCCGACCGCTACCGGCCCGGTCGCCCCGATCACCCGCCGACAGGTCATCGGCATGGCCGTGTATCGCCCCGCAGCCCAGCTCGGCGAGGAGTACGGCAACATGGAAACCGACCGAGGCAAGACCCGCGGCAAGTTCACCGAGCTCGTGTTCGACGTCAAGCATGACGCCTGGGTCATCCCGCAGTACTCCCACGGCATCCTGCTCATCGTCGACGCCGAGGAGAACGTCGGCACCCCGAGCATCAAGGTCGAGCTCGTCGACAACAAGCACGTCGACCCGAAGGTCACGGGCATCAAGGTCGACAAGCAGGCAGTCACGATGAAGGTCGGCGAGCAGGTCGCTCCCGTCGTGACCGTGTCCGGCGAGGGCGCCTACGACAAGGGCTTCACCGCGTTCAGCTCCGACGGCACCGTCGCGAAGGTCACTCCCGACGGCGTCATCACCGGCCTCAAAGTCGGCGAGGCGAACGTGACGTTCCGCGCCGCAGGCGACACGACCAAGTCCGTCCAGGTCCACGTCACCGTCAACCAGCAATAGAATCTGGTTGAAACTGCCAACCGAGGGGGTGGGGATGCCATCAGGCCCCCATCCCCTTTTCTTATGCGAAAGGAGGCAAGATGGCAGACTACGATGCGGGCGAGATCACCGACCGCGAACGATCCGCCGCCAACAACCAGATAGACCTGGCGAAGCGCAACGCCGACGACATCCGCAACCAGCTGTCCAAGCAGCTCGAGACGTACGATTTCGCCAACCGCCAGAACCGCGCGCTCGCAGACGTGCAGCGCAAGCAGAACAGCCGCAAGGCGTCAGCCGACCGCTTCGAGGCGCAGCGAGACCTGCAGAACGCGACCATCGGCCTGCTGGGCTCCATGAACCAGGCGATGAATGGCAGCTCCGTCGGCAACCTCATGGATATGCTGGAGAACCGCAACGACAAGGAAAACAACACCTATTGGGCGCAGCTCCAGCAGAACCAAGACACCGTCGAGAACAGCTACCAGGACAGCTACAACCAAAACCAGGTGGCGAAGCGCGACGCCGTCACCAACGCCGAGAAGGGCATCCGCGACGTCGAGGCGAGTCTCAGTGCGAACCTCAACAACATCAACCCGAACCTCTACACGAAGGCGGGCGAGGGCGACGCGAACCTGAACAGCGGCGACGTATGGAGCGGCGCTGGCGACGTCAAGCAGAACAACGCCACCGTCTCCGGCTACCTGATGCCGGACAACCGCCAAGGCGCCACGCGCAACAAGTTAGGCGGCAACGACTACTTCAGCAAACTCATGAATCGATTCAACGGGAGGTAAGAGATGACCAAGGAAATGCCATTCGACGAGGACGTAATGACCCTGATCATGGGCGTGTCCCCGGAGGAGCCAGGCCAGCACGGCCGAACCAAGGTCCCGATGCCAAAAGAGGACGCCGTCGGACTCATCTGCTCCATCAAGGAGATGTGCGAGCAGTTCCTCGAATCGCACGGCGAGAGCTGTGGCGATGCGCTCGAGGATAAAAAGGACGGCACCACATCGAAGCGCCAGCCCGACGATAAGAAGTACAAGCCCTTCGGCAAGCCCGGCGACGACGAAGACGACGAGGAGGAGTAGCCATGTCGCGCGGCATGACCATCGCGGACTTCGTGCAGCAGGTGCTCTATGCCGTGTACAAGGTCCGCCTCGACGTCGACGAGTCCAAGGAGGGCTCGTTCCATTCCAAATCCGACAAATTCAAGGAAGTCGTCATGGAGGCGAACTTCGTCCTCCAGGAGTTCCAGAAGGAGCAAGACTGGAACTTCCTGCGCGAGCGCTGGGAGATCGGCCCGGCACGCAACGGGCGCTTCGGCCTGCCGCAAGAGATCAAGATCCCCGACGGGGTCTACAAGCTGTGCACCGGGTACGGCGACGCCGTCCGCCTGCACAAGGGCCCCGTCACGTACCAGATCCCGTTCGAGGAGGCCCGCACGTCGAACCGCCGATACGTCGACATGTTCGACGGATGCGGCCGACTCAACGTCCCGGAAACCGGGCAACGCGCCACGTTCGTCGGCGACACGCTCACCTTCAACCGCCAATGGCACCAGGACGAGCTCGGCGGCTTCCTGGAGACGGACGTCGTCAGCTACATCGAGCCGCTGCATATCTGCGGCGACGACTGCCCGGACCATTGCCCAAAGGCGTACGACGAAGTCCTGTTCAAGTGGATGCCGGACCCGTACTACCTCGTGGCCCGCACGGCCGCGAAGCGCGCGTACGCGGACCCGAGCTGCTCGGACATGATCCAGCCGCTCACGGACGAGGCGACGAAGCTGCTGTCCGCTATCCGCGAGAACGACTCCGCGCATACCACGCCCGACACGTACGAGACGTGCGCCCTCGGCTACGTCTCCGTCCTGTAAGGAGGGCGGCCCATGGCGAACAACAAAGGCAGGAGCAAGCGACCGGCGCAGGGGCAGGGACGCTCGGCGAACAACGAGCCGCGCATCCAGACGTTCCGCGATTTCGCCGGCTGCAATTTCCAATACTCTCCGCACGGATTCGGCATCGACGCCGACCTGTCGCGCGACGAGCAGACCGACCTGCAGATGAACTACTTCGTCGTGCAGAACAACGCCGGCATCACCACTGGCGTCAAGACGATCGAGACGCGCAACAATATCGTCAAGATGTTCGACGCGCCCGCAGGGACCAAGTTCACCGACACGTGCGCCCTCATCGAGGGCGAGCTCTATATCGCGACCGAGGACGGACGCATCGCGTACGGCAGCCTGCTCGACCAGGGCAAACCGATGGACTCGTTCGTGAAGCTCGACGACAAGACGTCCGCCGGGCACTCGTGGGAATCCCTCGACTTCTACGACGGCAAGCTCATCGGGGCAACCAAGGAGAACGAGCTGTGGACCGGCGATGTGTCGGCGCATGAGATCGCCAACGCCGTGAAGGTCCCCGATCCGTCTCCGCTGTCCATGGACAACCTCGTCGCCCGAGGCTCGCTCAAGCTGTCCCAAAGCATGACCGACGAATGCCCGTTCCGCACGGACGTCGCGTATACCTACGTCAACAAGTACGGCCCGACCAAGGTAGCCGACCGATTGACGTTCTACTCGAGCTCCCCCATGGACGAATGGCATGCAGGCTGCTACCTGCAGATCAAGGGCTCTATCCCGAAGGGCTACGGCATCAAGGCGATCGAGTTGTACTACAGCGCCGACAACGCGTCGTCCCTGCTCTTCATGGGACGCACCGACGTACTCGAATCCGATTCCGAATGGTCCTACGCGTGGCTCGGATATCTCGACGCCACGTCCATGTGGCCCACTGCGAACCTGATCGCCCCCACGGAGAACTACACCAAGGGCGCACCTGTAAGCCGCATGTGCAACATCGACGGCCGCATGTACTTCTGGGGCAGCAAGGAGGAGCCGTACCGCCTTTACATCGGAGGCAACCCAGGCAACCTGTTCAGCATCTCGAACGGAACCGGCGGCGGCTTCATCGACATCGAGCCGGGCACCGGGCAGGAGATACGCTACGTCTGCAAATACAAGACGCAGTCTGGCAACTCTATCGTCACGATGCTCTGCGACTCCGCGAACTCCATGAAGGAGCAGAGGTTCAACCTCGTCGAGAACACGATCACCGTGTCAAACGAGCAGTCGATGAAGTCGTGGCAGGCGGAGCAGGTCGCGGGCGCCGTCGGGTGCAAGAGCTTCCATGGCGCGAAGGTATGCGAGGACGGCCTGTATTCCGTCTCGCGCTACGGCCTCGCGCTGACCACGATGACCATGGAATACAACAGCCAGATCCGAGCGAACTACGTTAGCGACCCGATCAAGCCGGTGTTCACCGACAGCGTTGGCCTTGGCGAGAGGTTGCGCGGGAGCGTGCTGCTGGAGAACGACGGCATCATATACCTAGCGCTTGGCGACGGGCTGGGCGGGCTTGACAACCTTCTGTTCTGCTACGACATCGATGGCAAGTCCTGGTGGACCGTGACGCTCGACGTACCCGATCAGATCATCGACATGCTCCACATCGACTACGAGGGAGCGCGCGAGGGCATCGGCATCGTCACCGCGAATTCCGCGTACCTGCTTCCGACCACCGCGAACGACAGCCCCCAGCAAGTCGCCGACTTCGAGGTGCGCATGGATACCGGCGAGCTCTCCGCGCAGATACCGCAGCAGGGCTGGCAATACCTGTGCCAGATCGAGTTCCGGTTCGACTACTTCATCGGCGACATGGACATCACTTTGGTGGGCGTCGACCAATTCGGCCGCGATATCAAGGTGAGGAAGCATATCTCCCACGAGAAATCGATCCACAACCTGCGCGAATACATGCGCGTGGACCTGCGCCTGCAGAGCTACAAGCTGGTGTTCGAGGGGATCGCCAGGTTCCGCATGACGCACTTCATGGCGAAGCTGTACACCATGAGCAACCGCGTCGGCCTCGTCTGGGGCTTCGACGACAGCGTGTCCCATCGCTCCGCAGGGGACGTCCATCCGACGTTCAAGGACTACAATGACATCCGCAAGGCAATCATCGTCTAAAGAAAGGAGCAGACATGGGATACCGTTCCTTCGATGCGGCTCCGCCGCGCCCCCGCCGCACGATGGTGGACGTGGCGACGCCGCTCAAGGTCTACGCATTCAACGGCACCACGGCGCGATTGGCGATCCCGTGCTTCTACCAGGAAGCCCACGCGCCGATCCGCATGCACCGACACGACCGCCCGGCACACGACCACCGCGGATGGCCCGATCCTTCGCGCCCCGATGGATCGTGCCAGCTCTACGAGCCGTTCGAGGCCGGATGGCATGAGCCTCCGCACACGCTCATGGGCGGGCACCCGCCAGTGCGCAGGCTGCTCGACGGCAGCCGCCTCGTCCCGATCCACCTGTCCAGCGAGTACGAGGGATACACCGGCGCCATGGTTGCATGGGCGGGCAAGGCGCCCGATGGCGTCGTCGCAGAGGCGTCGATCGATCCAGACCAGGACTGGGTCGTCCGCGTCGCGTTCGACGTGGCAAGCCCTGAGGCGATCGACGAACGCGTCTCGCGCCGGTTCTCGGTGTTCGCGATCGCGAAAGAGCGCCGGGACCTAGTCTCCGTTGGGGAGCTCGAGATCATCCCCGCGGCCATTTACGAGAAGAAATAGAAAGGACGCAAGATGGAAAACCGCAAAGGCGACGGAAACCGACGCCGCCATCTATGCCCGCCGCCACCTGCCCCCCTGTGCGACGACCAGCTGCCGCTGATCTCGCAAGTCGGCCGAGGACTGCAAGGCGACTCATACCGCGTCTCGATCAAGAGCGACTCCAAGAACGAGACGTACCTGGAGGGAGCCACGTTCGACGCCGCAAGCAAGACGTGGACGACCGACTGGGTCAGCGAGAACATCAACGGCGGCGAGCTGATGTACCAATACAATCTTCGCCCGTACACGAGCCCGCAGACGTTCACGATCACTTTCCGCCTCGTCCGCCCCGGCCGTCCCGAGTGGACGTGGACCACGCCGGCGATCCCGTATATCTGGGACGCCGACGACGACGGCACGGCTGACGTCGACGGAATCGTCGGGGTCGGCGTCGGCGACCTGTTCCTCAAGAAGACGACCGAGGCCGAGTGGAACTACCCCACGGTCACGTCGTCACAATACAAGGCTGGCGAGCTGACGAGCGACAAGCACGGCAAGCTCGTGTACCCTGACGGCTGGACGCGAGAGATGTTCAACGCGCCGAACCCTGGCGACCCGTGGTCCGTCAACCTCCAATACGGAATCGGCGGCGACCTCGACGCGCCGAACGTCGACGACATCGCTAAGATCGTCGGCGTGTCCGTCGAGAAGATCCGCGACATCATCCAGCACTCGCCTATCCCTGACGCGACGTTCCCCGACGCGAACCTCAAGGAGTATATCGACCGACGCGATCGCGAGGACAAGGAGCACATCCACAAGGACCTCGGCTTCGGAGGCGCGGGAACCGGAAGCACGAACTTCCCGGAGGACGGCGGAAGCTCCGGCAACTGGTCGCACCCGATCAAGAGGGACAAGGGATCGACTGGCGGAGACACGCCGAGCACTGAGACCACCGTCAAGGGATACGTCGACGAGGGCGACGAGATCCTGCGCGACCGGATCAAAGCGCTCGAAGACTCGCTCAACAATGCGAACCAGAAATGGGCGCTGGCGATCAACGGCATCCTTAACAAGATCTACGGCGGCGGCACGATTAACCCAGACACCGGAGAGATCACTTGGCCCGACACCAACAAGATCCCCGTCGGCAATATCAACGTCCTGTCGAGCGGCCGAGGAAACGCGATCCTCACCCATGACGGAGACGCCTACGGCGACTTGAAGGGAGAGTAGCCATGGCTACCGTTACGCTCGTCGAGAGCGCGACCATCGACAGCGGAGACTGGCAGAACGTAGACACGCCGTCGTGCTGCTACATCCCGGGCGCGGCGGGCTTCGGCTCGGCCTACTTCGGAGTCAACGCGAATATCCGCGTGGCATGCACCGACGAGGGCGACGTGTACATCGCACTCAACGGCGGGTCTTGCGGGCACAGCAATCGCCAGCTCGCAAAAGGCATATCCCCATGGACGGTGTATTGGGGCGTCTCGGTCCACAGCTTCACGATCTCCGACGTCAATGAATTGCCCAATGGAGCATGGGAGCTCGGAAACATGACCGTCGATCCCGACCCGTCGGGAGACGGAGGATACAAGGTCGAGTCGAATGCGACGTTCTCATTCCCGAGCGCGCCGAGCCTCAGCATCGGGGACACCTATATCCCGACCAGCGGGAAATACGACTTCGGCTACGTCGGCAACGTGAAGGACCTGGAAGGTGACCAGTCGACGTATTTCTACATCTACGTCGCGTTCCCGGTGAAGAACAAGAGCGGAGAGTACAACTTCAACACGGTCACCGCATCAAGGATCACCATCAGCGGAAGCTGGGTCCCGAAGATCTTCTCCTACTATCCGTGGGGCCGATGGATCGACGGGCAAGTATGGAGCCACAACCGCAGCGGCGGCCGCCTGTCGCGATACAATGGCGACTGGAACGACGTGAAGAATTGGGAGAACGATCCGTCGAACTCCCAAGGATTCAGGTTCGATGGAAACGATTGGGTCGTGTCCCCGAGAACAGGAAGGGAGGAATGACATGAGCAATCCGCACGATTACTACGGATGCGATGGGGAGCCGCAGCTCCACAACCATTGCGAGTCAGCCGACTACGTTGACCCGGACTACTGGGCGAACTCCGCGCAGCGCCAGGTCCCGCTGCTTTCCGCGATCGGCCGAGGCCCCAAGGGCGACGGCCTGTTCGTGGGCAACGTGGTCGACGAGCCGGGCAACGTATCGTTCGGCCTCTACTCCACAGAGACAGGGGAGCTCGAATGGCAATCGCCGAACCTGGCGCCCCCGACCTTCGAGTTCGTCGGCGAGGATTGGCGAAACATCACGCCGGGCCAGCCCGCGCGCCTGGTGATCAAGGTCTCGCAAGGCGGGATCTCCAAGGAATACGAGGCGTATATCCCGGGAGGCTCGCCGGGCTCGACCATCTACCTGCTGAAAGATCCCCGCGACTACAGCGCCGACGGGACATTCCAGACGACTGTCGGCGACCTCGTCCTGTTCGGGCGGGAGAACTGGCCGAGCAAGCCGACCCCTCGTCCCGGCGACGTCGTCATGTTCCCATGCGCCGCCACCGCCGACCGAGGGCTGGCGTTCGGGTATGTCGAATACGTCGGCGGCCCGGCAACCAAGGACGCCGTCGTGTTCACCATCCGCGGGTACATCCCATTCGCTGTCCCGGTAGCGACCAAAGACCTGATCGGCGGCGTGAAGTCCGGCGACGAGGTATCGGTCGACCAGGACGGCAACATGGCTATCAACTGGTCGAAGCTCGACGAAGCGAAAGCCGAGATAGAACAGAAGATACAGGACCTTCAGCGCCAGCTCGACGAAGAGAAGGCGAAGCGCAAGGAGGAAGACGACAAACTCAGGAACGAGAAGCAGGACAATCTTGATTTCGCCACCGACGACGACATCAACGCGATGTTCGCCTAAGCTTTAGGCCGCAACAGGGCTAACGTATAATGGCGGGGAGAAATCTCCGCCATTTTTTTTCGACGAAAGGAGCAAATGAATGGCAACTACGAATGACAACGCCGTCGTCGACCTCGGCCGATTGAAGACGTTCAAGAGCAAGCTGGACGCTTCCATGGGGAGCTCCTCTGTGAATGCGGCGACAACCCCGTTGCCAGGCGAAAGCAATTATGAAAAAGCAGTCGCCGATTTTCCCGCTAGCATAGCTATCGGAAATGCCTCAGCCGCCAATGGGCCCGATAGCACAGCTATCGGAGGTGCCTCACTTGCCGATAAAATCAAAAGCGTAGCCATTGGTAGCGGCGGGCGTGCCATCGGCGATTTATCGATAGCCATTGGTTCTTATTCCTTGGCTTTTGAATCCAAAGCTGTCGCCATCGGCAGCAATAGCAAGGCAAATGAACCTTCGTCGATAGCAATAGGCTTCATCTCAGAAGCAAATGGAAACGGATCGATAGCAATAGGAGTAGGCTCCAGCACAAATAAAGAAGACTCGGAGTCTGTCGCGCTCGGCGTATCCTCTACCACGACTAAATCGAAACAAGTCAGTATCGGCAATAATGCGGCGGGTTTAACGCGATACCTATCTAACGTGAAGGATCCAGTCGACGACCAAGACGCAGCCACCCGATACTGGACCAAGAACGCGGACCGCAGCGACGTATTCGCCACGAACTATGACAATAACGTAGCGGGCGGAACGGGCGAGCTCTACCTGGAGGCGAACGCCGATCTGAATTGGTTCGCCGTCCGAGGATACGTTCGGTGGGACCAATTCTCCACCGCATGGAACAACATGGTCAGACTTCCCGGGACGTCCGAGAACTGGTGGATCAAGACGGCCCTGAAAGTGCCGACCACGATGACACCCCAGACGAACTTTATGGCATACTGCTCTGCAGTAGACTTTCTTGGCGACCAAAGCGTTCCGTATTCTCCTGGCAATATCGCGGTAGGCACTGACGGCTATATCTACATAGGCCCATGGCGTATAAGCCATGGCTCGACGCCGCTTGGAATCCTCTGCCTGGGGCATCGATTCTACTTGTAGGAGACGACATGCCAGAATTCGACATCATCAAGGCGATGGAAGAGCAGGACCGCGCCGATATCAATAGGCTCGAGGAGAAGGTGGAGAAGAACTCCTCCGACATCTCCGAGCTCAGGGCCAATACTGCCGCCCTGTCGGTCACGCTCGGCAGGGTCGACGCCAATGTCGCCGACATAAGCAACAAGCTCGACGAGCAGCGGCAGAAGCCGGCGAAAGCCATGGATGCTGCCATGCTGGCAGCGGTGTCGGCCATCGTCGGCGCGGTCCTCGCGAGCCTCGGCGCCACGCATTAAAGCGTACTTCCTCGAGAAAGGAGCATATAGATGGAAGACAAAGAGTACGAACAGGAGGAGACAGAAGCTATGGAGCAGGAGAAAACCGCCGAGTCCAACGGCTACCTGCTTCCCGACAAGGCGTACGGCATCCTCAAATGGACCGGCCTGATCGCATGCCCGGCGCTCGCCGTGTTCATCCAGGCGATCGGCCCGGCATGGGGGATGCCGTGCACCGAGCAGATCGTCCTGACGCTGAACAGCCTTGGCGTGCTCATCGGCGCGCTCATCGGCGCGAGCGCATTGAAGGGAGCGGCCAATGATTGACACGGCTAAGCGAGCGACCGCATTCGTCGCGGCCGTGGCGCTTGCTCTGACGCTCTGCACGCCAGCGCTTGCATACACGCAGCAAGAAGACATCGTAAGCTACGGCCACGGCAGCAACTCCGCGCAGTACTTGGTTATCCACGAGACCGCCAATCCTGGCGCGTCCGCGTACAACCACACGCTGCTTTGGAGCCGAGACGACACCTATGCCGTGCACTACGTCATGGAGCTCGACGGCTCCATCGTGTACCACACGGTGCCAGACTGGGCGCTTTGCTGGCATGTCGGCAACGGCAACTACAGCACAGTGGGCATCGAGCTCGCGCATGCCACCAATTCCGCCGACTTCAACAAACAATGGGCGGAAGCAGTAAAGTGGGCCGGCGACTACCTCAACTCTCGCGGCTGGGGCATCGACCGCCTGCTGTCGCACAATGATTGCCGGTACATCTGGGGCGGCACCGACCACACCGACCCGACCGGCTACTTCGCCCAGTACGGCAAGTCGTGGGCCGACTTCAAAGCCGGCGTTCGCGAGTACATGGCGACTGGCCAGTACAGCGGCAACGTGACCGCTGGCGACCCGACCCCTCAGCAGCCCGCCACCAAGCCTGCCACGCCCGCAGGATCGCCCAATGTGACCTATGCCGCGTTCGTCAACGGCTATGGATGGTTGGATGACGTCACCAACAGCGGCACCGGAAGCGACGGCTTCGCTGGCATTCCGTATGAGCCCATGCGCTATATCACCATGTCGGTCGACGCGGGCTCCGTCCGCTACCGCGTTCATACGCAGGCGAGCGGCTGGCTCGACTGGGTATATGAGAGCGACAAGAGCGACTACGTCTACGGCGCGGCCGGCGACGGATCCGTCATCGACGGGCTCCAGGCCTACTACACGAGCGACGGCAGCAATTGGTACCAGATCTACTACCGTTCGCAGGACGTCGCCCATGCCGGCTACTGGGATACCGTCTGCGACGACGGCACGACATACGGCGGCGATTGGTACGCCGGATGCTTCGGCTACGGCATGGACCGATTGCAGGCCGAAGTCTCGAACGACTGGCCCGCGATGGTCGGTTAGTGCTATAATGATCGGCGTGCCATATCTCATCCATTCTTACGCCAATGGCACGCCTCCAATTCGAGAAGCCCGGCATACTCCCACGGTGTCGGGCTTCTTCTTTTTGTGGTACACTTAGGCAAGCGTCCGGATCGAAGGGCGCGATCCTTTTCTGTAGTCGCCCCCATGCTATCTGGTAAGCACATGGGGGCATTTTCATTTCACCATTAGACCAATGTGAGTTACGGAAGCGACGGTTCTTATGGCTGAGGTCAGCTTGTACCAAATCAATCAGAACGATGAGCAGCCCGATATCATCCGCAAGATCAACGCGAACTTCAAGAATCTCGGATTCGCCCAGGCGAAGAAGATAAAGCAGGCGTCGTTGTCGGTCGACGAGGGCTGGTCTGAGGCTGTCGATGAACTCGCCACGTCGATCTCCAAGCAATTCGCCGACCAAGAGAAGCGGATGCTCGGTCTCCAGAAGGAGATCGACGCGCTCAAGTCCAAGGACAAAACGATCCAAGAGCTCATCGAACAGATCCCTTCGAGGATCTATCCCGTCGGCTCCATCTTCATGTCAGCGGTTTCCGATGATCCCAAAGGCAAATTCGGCGGGGAGTGGAAGCTGCTCTCATCGAAACCGCTGTGGTTCGACAACCAGCAAGGCGCGAATAATATATACACGTGGCAACGCATCGGATAGAAAGGAAAGCCATGTCTTTCAAGAGCTGCAAGAAAAAGGGCAAGCAATGCGGGCAGAAAGGCTTCGTCGCCGCACTCAAGAATGCCGCGAAGAAGGGAGGCAAGCCGGTCGCGAAAAAGGCGGGCGGCGAAGACATGTCGCCGAAGAAGCAAAGCAAGAAGTGCAAGCTCAAGGCATAAAAAGAAAGCCCCGATTCCTCGGGGCTTTTCTTATTCTATCTTCATGTCGGGATACACGTCGCTCGGCTTCTTCTTCCTGAGCTTGCTGAAACGGCTCGGGCGCATTCCCGGGGGCATGTCGTCCCACGTTGTCTCCTCGTCATTGTTCAGATCCCAGCTGCCGTAATAGCCCGGCATTGACGGCGCACGTCCTTCCACTCCTTTGTAATACGGCACCTGCGTCAGGAAGTCCGCGGCATATCGGCAAGCGTCTGCGAGGTGGCTGTAGCGATCGTGCTTCGGCGTCGCCGCCCAGTCGTTCGCGCTCGTCAATTCCCGGTACTCGTAATTCTCAAGGCATTCCATGAGCCAGTCGCATTTGCCGGAATTGATGACGGCATTACCGAGCAAACCTCGGAAGCGGTTGATGCCGTCGCTCACATAGCTGCGGTCAAGCTTGTGCCACGAGATGTTCGGAAACATGCGGCGGCATTCCTCCAAAGGCGAGCTCGAAGAGCCGGAGCGGTCGGAATCCCAAGGCAAACAGGCCGCGCGGATCAGATGGAAGTATGGCCTAGCGGCCAACTCTTGCACGCATTCCACGACCGCCTTGCGGTTGTTCTCGTACCAGTCGTAGATGAACAGGCGGCCGTTGTAGAACTGGAAGATGATCGCACTCGTCCAGTCCGACTGCTTGTCCTTGGAGCTGATGTCCCATGCCATGTACACTGGCTTGCTCGTATCGAGGTTGAACGGCGCGTACCTCTTCTCCTCGCGCACGGCCTCGATGCCCGGGAACACGAGGCCCGCGTTCACGGCGAGGAAGTCGCATAGGTATTCCTGGCGGAACATGAGGTCATTGCCCATCGAACGGATGTACCTCTGTCTGATCTCCTCGAGCATCTCGTCGCTGAACAGACGTTTGCCATCGTTGTCGAAGCTCTTGTCTGCCGGAAGGAAATCGACATAGCATCGGCCGTGCTCGCCAGGCCAAGCCTCGGGATCCGTCTCGCCGGTATAGGCGGCTAAGAAGTCGGCGGCCACGTTGTTTATCCCTCGCGGCGTGAAGTTCGCGTTCACGAGGAACTGTTCTCCGCTCGCCTTCTTCATGTCCCAGATAGGCTGGAGGTAGTCGAAGGCGCCTCGCTTGTACAGCGACAGCTCGCTGATGAAGAAGTTGTTGTACGACGAGCCGATGAGGGACTCGGACTCTTTGAAGCCGATGTACTGGATGAGCGACGGCGCCTTGCCTTCTGGATTGTTCAGCATGCGGACCTGCTGCATCGTCTCCTTTGGCTCGATGACATCCTTGGGATAGTCGTCCCAATGGCGGCGGCCGTCGATGTACTTGTCCCAAATGTTGCGGCGGATCCATTTGTTATCGAGGCCGACGTACGCCGACTGTATGCCTGGCGTGTCGTATATCTGCTTCAACCCGAACTGGATGTCATCGGAGTCCTTGCCGGCCTGGCGGTGCCAGATCTTGAGATAGACGTCGTATTTCCCAGATAAGCGACGCGCCCAGGCCGCTCGCTGGTATGGCCTGGGCGCGTAATACCTGGGTACTTGAATCGTACCCATGGTTTAGTTAGTCTTCGATCAAGTGCTCCGCCTTGAAGGCAGCGAGCTCGTCCTCGGACTTCTTGATTTCCTCGCTAGAGGATTTGCGGAAGCCGACGATGTCGTCAGCCGCGCTTCCGACGTTGCGACAAAGGTCGAGGATCATGATCTGCAGGACCACGTCATGCGGAGTGAGGTTCTCCTGCATGGCGAACTCGGAATTGTACAGCTCGTCGGGGATGCTTGCGAGGTCTTTTTCGTCTCGCTCGTCGATCATGCCTACCACGCGTGTCGCGACCTTGCTCATGGTCTGCGCGACTTGCTGGCAGATACGCAGGCGCTCGAACATGGGCAGGCCGTCGAAGTACTTCTCGCCATAATCCATGGCTGCATCGATGCCGGTGACTGTCAGGTACTTCTTTGACGCCGATTCGACTTGCTTGTGCAGGTGCTCGATCGCATGCTCGACCTTCTCGTCCGCCTTTTCCTTCATCGAGGCGATGTCTTTCGCCATCTTCTCGGCCTCGGCCTTGGGATCGAGATCCTTGCACGCCGTCTTGTTGGTGAGGTCAGCTTTGGTGATGTTCTGCATCTTCTTGTTAGTCATAGCCTATTTCGCCTTTCGCTTATTGAGCAGCTGGTTCTGCTGCCATTCCATCGCTTCCGCCAATGATTTGAATTCCGGGACCTTGTCGGATCCGGGAGCCGAGGTGCTCTTCGGATCGAGTGCCGGGCCGGAAGGTGCAGCCGGCTCCTGCTTGTGGAAGCGCGCCTGCATCGTCTTGACCTGTCGGTTCACGGCTGCCAACGCCTTGTCGAGGTCGCAGCTGTAGCCGACGAGGTCTCCGTCCTTGTCGTGGATCTCGTAGTCCTCGATGATGGACTCGAACATAGCCTTGCGCACGGGGTCGAGCTTCTCGTACTTGGGAGCGAACTCGATCACCTTGAGGCCGACTCCCTGCTCTTCCATAAGCTTCGCCGCATAGCCTCGGCAAGTCTGGTTGAACTGCTGAGCAAGCTGGCGGTTGTAATCGTCGACCCATTCCTGCGCTTGTCGGCGGGGGTTGTCGCCGGTGAACTCGCGGCCGGTCTCTGGATTGTAGAAGCGTGGCACGCCATCGCGGTCGCGCTTGCAGATGTCCGCGTCGTCGATGGTCGCGCCGAGGCGGCCGTTCGTGTTGCGCGCGCCCTTGCTGATGTAGGCTTGCGACACGTCGCGGAGCGTCTGCTGCTCGATGTTCCTCTGGAGCGTGTCCTTGTAATCCTTTATCTCTTCTTCAGAGAATCGGAACAGATCCTCGTAAGTTCCAGCATCCGCTCCGCCATCCGCTCCTCCAAGATCACCTGGTCCTCCAGCATCAACCGCAGGCTCATTCCCGTCTTGGCTTTCAGCACCAGCGGCACCTTCACCAAGGTCATCGCCTTTGGAATAGGAACCGTCGTCTCCGTCGAGCTGGGCTGGCGATACGGAAGTTGTTTCAGCAGCTCCCTTTTCTTCTTTATCGAGCGCAGCAAATGCCGCCGCCCAAGGATCAGACGGAGCCTGCTGGTCCTTATTCTCCAACGGCTCTTCATTCTCCATAGGAATCCTCCTCCATCATGTTCAACCGATTGATCGCCGATTGTATCCATTGCTGCCTGAGCTTCTGGTAGACCAGCGTTTTCCGCCCGTCCAGCCTGACGTCTCCCGACTGATTCAACGTCTGCATCAGGAGCATCGCCATCGCGTCCCTGTCCTGGCACCCCAGCATCTTCTTGCGCATCTTCGCAAGGAAGATATTCATCTGGTGCACGATCCATTTGAACTCCTCCAATCGCTCGCTGTCGGTAAGCGCATCGGAGAATTTCAGCAAGTCATACGTGGAGCACAGGCTTTCCCAGCTCGCCACGACATCGATGCTCCTCGTCTCCAGATCCGCCCAATCATGCAGCGAATCCTTAGTAATTGATTCCTGCTCGTGCATCGATCAATTCCTTTCGAGCCTGTTGGCGGATGAGCGCCTCGGTCATCGGGATGTTCGCGGCGAGCGTCACGCCATCGATGTAGGACATGATCGGCTTTCCGGAGAACTTTGGAAGCAGCTCGGGGTACACTTCCTGGATCAGGGTCTTCAACCCGTACAACTGGATCATCGTGTCGTCGACCTGCACCACCTGGGTCGGGAAGGACCAGATGTAGCCTCGCTCGCCCGAATTGCCGCGCACCACGGGCACGAGCTCCTTGCCGATGCAATAGGAGATCTCGGTGCCGATCTTGGGGAACGTGGTCTTAGCGACGACCTGCTTCGACTTGTTCACCTGGACGACCTCGTAATCGCCGACCATCTGCTGCACGTTCTCGGGTTGGCCGTAGATTCGCTCGCCCGCCTCGAAGTCGCGGACGACGATCTCGGGACCGAGCACTTCGTCGTACGCCAGGTTGCGTTTCGCGTCCGGCGTCATCATCGGGGTGATGAGCAGGCGCTTGCCGTAAAGCGGATGGCTCTCGATGCTAGACATGGTCGGCGTCTGCTGCTTCTGCTTAGGCGGCTCAGGCTTCGTCCATTCCTCGCCCTTCATCACGGCCGTGATGCGAGAGCATCGGTGCTGATAGCTGAGGCCGTCGGGCTCCAGCCCGTACTGCTGCTCCAATGCCTCCAGCTCTTCTTTCTTGATAGCGCTCATTGGTCTCCTCTCGCTGCGCTTATCATCTTGCAGAGATTATACAGCCATGCGCCAACCATGTCACAACCATATTGAAAAAAATAACAAGGCAGGGTCACTTAAAAATATTGCAGGCTCAGTGAAAGAATTGTCATGCTCAGTGAAAAAAAATGCCCAGGCGAACCTGGGCATTCTTTAGTTTGACGGATCGAATCGATGGTCTTCCTCGATGATTCTCTCTATCTCCTCTGCATTCCTCACATGCTTCGGTTTGATGTCGTTGAGCACAAGGAACCCGCCGGTATTGATAAAATCGATCCAGTTTCTCTCGACTTTCTCGATTTTCTCTATCTCGTCCATGAGCTCAGAGCGATCCCATGTCTTCACGAACAGACGGTTGCTTTTGGATTTCATGTCTGGATTAAATAGGATGAGCCTCGCCGTCCTGATCGTCGGCGACACGGCCATAGCCGTCGCCACCTGCCAACGCTCTTCGCATTTCATCTTGTCCATCTTGGCCACCAACAGATGCCTTTCGGGCGAATAGCATTTCACTTCGCCCAACGATGTCGGCTTCTCTCCTGCCGTTATCGAGACGTCCAACGCGTCGGGCGAATAAGCCAAATGATCCAGAGCTCCTCCGATGACGATGTCGTCCCAATGGATCAGCTCCGGCATGTACGATTTGCGGTTCGCATTGTATTCCTCGATGGCGAACGGCTCGAGGATATGCCCTCGCGCGGCCGCTCCTCTGGAAATGCAGTCGGCCTCTGTCAATTGGACGGCTTTCTTCGCATACACCTTGATATAGTCCTCTTCGGTTATCTTTTTCTCTCGGCCGGTTGCGGTGTACGGCAACAGTGCCTTGACGTCTGATGCCGTCAAGAACTTCTGCCTCTCCTGCATCCATGCGAGCGAGCACTTGTGCTTCCATTCCATAGTTGCCTCCTTAAAAAATCAGGGAGCCGAAGCTCCCCGATTTTGTCATAGCTTTGTCACAGCTTGTCGCAGCTTAGAACGGGATATCGTCGTACGCGATGCCCTGCACCGGCGCAGCCTGCTGCACCTGCTGGACGTTTGTCGCGCCCATCTGCTGCATGGCCGCCATGACTGCAGGATCCATGCCTTGCGGGGCCTGGGGCTGTTGCTGGTACGGCTGCTGGTACATCTGCGGCTTCTGGTATTGCATCTGCTGCATCGGCTGCGGCTGCTGGTATGCGGGCTGCTGCATCTGCTGCATCTGTTGCGGATAGGCAGGCATTGGCTGCTGCTGCATCATTGGTTGGCCCATTGTCTGACCTCCATGGGCGCCTTCATTTGCGAGGACGCGAGGAACCTTGTACTCCTCGGGCAGCTCGCCCATCGACAATGAGAACGGGCCGGCGTCGACGATCGCGACTTCCCACGGACGCGGGTTATTCGCGCCGTAGGATCCCTCTCGCGTGGCGATCATGATAGTCTGGCCGATGAGCTTCTTCATGCCGGTGTTGTTCGTCAAGGCGAACAAGCTCATATGGATGCTCGGCTTCAATCCCTGTCGCGCCGCCTTGCCCGCGGGCTGGAAGGTGAACAATTTCAGCTCGCCTTTCTCGTCCGCCATCGCGAGTCGGATGTTCATCTTCGGATTGCCGTCTGGCCAGAACTGGGGCTGGCGCGGTCCTCCGGGATTGTAGCTCATGGCTTGGACTTCTTGGATCGAAAGCACGGTGCCAACGAGCTGCGTGCTGTAGCCGTCCTTGTTGGGATTGCTGTAGTTCCAATAGTTGCCTTGGGTCATGCCCATTGGATCGAGTGACATATCTAGTTTTCCTTTCGCTTCGATTGGTACGCCATCATAGCGTTCCATATATTCTCATTAAGCTCGAGCATCGGCAAGCCGTTGCCCTTCTTGTTCTTGAAATACACGGCAGCGTTCACGGCGTTGCCCATGAGGTCGAGCTTCGCATGGGGGAAGTGGCGCACCGGCACGAGCCTGTCTGTCTTGAAATACAGGTGGAAGCTGCCAGGCTTCTTGGGATCCTCATAGCAGAGGGTCCTGTCTTTGAACAGTTCGCCGAACTGGATGACCGGCTCGTCGACGCAGCCATGCCCAACACCGTCGATGTCCATGACGATGAATGTCTGGTACAGCATGTTCTGCCCGACCCATCGGACGGGGCTCAGAACTTCCGCATCCGTCCTCGTCATGAGGTTGGGCGTGAAGTTCTGCTTCCATCCCCATTGGAGCATCGGCCTGTTGTCCTGTGTGCATGGGAAGAATCTCTTCTCGCATCCTCTCCAACCGTCGGGCAACTTCTGCAAGTCGGAGAATTCCAGGCGCTCGTTCCTCTGCAGGTATTCCTTCGGAAGCCATGTCTCCGAATGCTGTGTGGTTGGCAAGACGATGCTGTCCACTGGATCGAGCAGCGAGCCTGGCGTCTGCCTCTTTCGCTGCAGCTCCTTCTGGAACAGCTCGTCCTTAATGCGCGCCTTGAAGTTCCCTTCTTCCCAAGAACGCACGTCTTTGGAACGCAATGGGATTCCATACGCTGCGCAATGGAGCGAGACTTCTTCCATGCTGTAGCCGTGCAATCCTGCCGTGTAGCATCCGAAGTAGGGAGACTGCCCTGGCTTTAACAATTCGTTCAACGAAGCTTTAGGCATGTCGCCCTCCTTCTTTATTCTGATAGTATCTTCGAGAAACTATCGAGATATGTTTTGACTATCCCGCAAGGACTCGGGCAATAGACCTCGGCGTCTTCAATGGATCGCCGGTATCTCACGATAACCAAGGCCGCCTCGCATCCGGAGTTCGCGCCTTCCTCGATGGCCTGGCGGAACCATTCCTCGAATTGGGTGCGATTGTAATTCTCCGTTTGCTTGCCGGTCTTGACTTCGAGCGTGTACTCGGTTCCATCCGCAGCCACTAGCTTGATATCGCCGTTGTCCTTGCTTCCCGAAAGGGCGCGTCGTTCGGCGAAGAGGCCATGGGCTGCCAGATACCTGACAACCCTGGTCTCCGCCGCCGTGCCCTTCTTCTTATTCGGATTCGACATCGCGTTCGCGTTCGCGATCGCAGTCGCAATCGCAGTCGACATCATTATCGATGATCTTACTCAGGTCGACGTCGGTCAGCCCTGTCGCCAATGAGATAGCGGCCATGATCAGATTGCAGTCGTAGTCGAGCGGGTTGCCGAGCATCGGGGTGTCGAAGACCGAGGGCTCGCCGCAGACATCGGCTAGCACGAAGTCGTCCTCGGCAAACTCGATGAGGTCGATGAACTTGTTCGCCGTGGACTCAACTTTATTTGCGTTGTCGACGGCGTCGAGCTCGTCCATGAAAGCCTCGGCTTTCTTGATCTTCTCGTCGAGCAGAGGCGTCGCGCACTTGACGCGGATCTTCTTCTTCGCGATGCTCTTGCGCTCGAACCCGTCGAGGGTCGGGGCGGGCGTGGCCTCGGGCTGATCCTTCAGGAACATCTGCTCCTGCATCTTCGTCTCGAGGGCGTTGGCCTGCTCCGTGATCGCCTCAGCGATTCGCAGCGCGTCGCCGTCCTTGGTGACGAGCATGCCTTTGCGGAAGGTCAGTTCTTTCTTGTCGTACAGTTTCATGGCAATCGCCTTTCTATTAGCGCCGCCCAGTCCTAGGCGCCGGGCGGCTTGATTACTTAACAATGGGATCTTTTAGTGCAGCATGTACCTGATGGCTGCTCCCTCGTCGCCGGCGGGTCCCCATTCCCACAGGTAGTCTCCGACCCGTTGCATATGCTTCATCATAAGATCCATGTCTATGATGTGGAAATGTTCCCCATGTTCCTCGAAGAACTCTCGCAGCCATTGCTCGGGGCTCTTGCATCCGAGCACGTGCAGTCCGATCGATAGGTTCACGGCGCCGTTGTTGCGGCATCCGTCGTCGGCGAAGTTGTGATCGTCCATTGTCGTCTTGACCAGTGTCAGCGCCAAGTTCTGCGCGGCCTCGGAAGCGCTGGTCTCGTCGAACTTCCCATAGTCTGAGACCTTGAAGCTGATATCTTTCAGCAGCTTAGTCCCGCACTTGACTTCGATGGTCTTGTCTTTATCGTTCATCTATTAATCCTCCTCATGGGCCTCAAGCCAAGCGGCGATATGCTCGCGCTTCTCCTTGAAGTCTTCGCTGTACGCGTCGAACATCTCGTGGCTCTCGTCGCTATCGAACAGGCAGCCTGTCTTCAGGCAGTCGTCGATCATCTCGATATAGAACTTGGCCATTGGTCTCGTATCGAATCCGCGGTTGTAGTACTTGACCACGCGGTCGAACTGGCGAACCCATTTCGAGACCGTCCACATCATGCAATCCTGGTTGCGCACAGGATTCGGAATGGCGACCATCGGGTCCCCGATCCTCATGTCGTAATGCAGGTGCTTCTGGATATCTAAGCCTTGCATCACGATCGACATGTCGAAGCTCGAGAGCACGTCGGGCGTCGTCATCAGCGGCACCCACTTTCCGTTGTCCTTGCGCATCTTGTATGTGATGTTGACCATCACCCCGGCGTGCTCGAACGTGTACGTCGTGATACCGATCTTCTTGTTGAGGCCTACCTCGAACAGTCGGTGGAGCTTCCATTCTTCCTGTTGTCGGCTGCGCGGCGTGGTCTTGCCTGGCTTCATGCCGAGCTGGTACATGGCATAGCTCACCGCATGCACCAGCGCGTATTCGCTGAACACGAACACATCGACGTCCGGAGTGGTACCCCATCCATCGGGGTCGAAGGTAGGCAGCAGGCAGCTGCCGGTGATCGTGCCCAAGATGGGCGATGCCTTGAGCACGTCGATCGCGACGTCGATCTTCTGCTTCGCGCTCATCTCGTCGATGGATTTCATTCCGGCGTTCCTGCGGAATTCTTCCATCGCCTCCTGCATCGACATGCTTGCATACTTCTCGTGAACATCGTACTGCGTGATCATTCTTCTTCCTTTCTCTCACTTACTCGAGGGCGTCGTATCCGCCCTGCTCTTCCATCTTCCTTACCGCTTCCTCGATCTCCTCTGGGGTTCCGTTGTTGCGGATATTGATCCATTCTTCCAGAGTCAGTTTGCCTTCGGCTAACATCATCGCGTTGATGTATTCCAACATGTTCTTCGCCATTCTCTTCTCCTCCATTAACGTTGGATCACTTCGCACCATTCGGTGTTGTATTCGACTGCCGGCGCGTTCGCGAGGGTCTTCGTCCATTCCGCATAGCCGACTCCATACTCGTCGTCTCGCTTCCATCCGAGTCCCGTGTGGTAATTGTGCACGTGCATGACTTCCGTTCCCGGAAGGTCAGGGCACATGTCTGGCTCGGGCCTGTCGAAATCGCCGAACGCGATCACGTGCCCGAACTTGCGGCCGCTGATATGGGTTCTCAGAATGCTGTAGAACATCGAGCTCTCGTTCATCAATCCGAATTTCAATCGGATATCTGCAGGATCAGGCAGCTGGCTGCCTGCCGGATAGAACAGGCTTATGCTGCTTGTAATGATCAGGTCCGCCGACAGCTGCGTTCGCATGGTGTCGATCAGTTGGATCATCGTAGCGCTAATGCCTCGCGGTATGCTTCCCGAGACGTCAAGGATGATAAGGTTGGGCAGCTGTCCGCTTCGATTGAAGTTGCCGAGCGAGGCAGCCTTCTTCTTGTTCCATCCTTCGCTCCATCTCGTCGGAGCCGTGAGGTTCACCTTGATGCAGTCGGTGATGTCGCCTATGAACTTAGGCAGGAGGTTGAGATCCTGCAGCACGTTGAGGTCGACTCGCGAAGTCTTGTCTGCCATGAACTCCTCGAGCGACGTCGTCACATTGCCTTCCCGTCCGGCTGCATCGAAGTCTCGGAATCCTCCGGATGCGTAGTCGACCACGGCATCGTCGCGATCGCATTCGCTCTCGTTCTCGCTGCGCACCGATGGGCTGGCAGCGCATTCGACATAGGTCGAGCTCAGATCTTTCTTCGGGCCGAGCACCTTGTTCCAATTCACGAATGGGAACATGTGCTCCAACGTGGGCCTAAGCAGCAGTCGGATGAGCGCGTCATTCCCTTGCTTCCATTTGATGAAAGGGACGCCCATCTCCATCGCGTCCTTCGCGTCTTTGTTGTTCTCGGCAACATAGAGGCGTGGTAGCTTAATCCCCTGCATGTGCACTCTGTACAGCATCAGTCTCCTCCAATTCAATATTCGCCAGAGTCTCCGATATCTCTTTCCACTCCGGCATCTCTTGCAAGATCTCAACCATTTCCTTGAGCGTGCAGTTCTCGAACTTGGTCTCATCCATGCCATTGTCTTTGATAATCGCATCGAGTGCAATCTTGACTTTCTGATTATCATTGACTTTCATCTTCGCCTTGAGAAGCTCGCTTCCGATATGGTTTGAGAACATGTCGTCGATCATCTGCGCAACCATGTACATGTTATCGTCGGATGATGCCGACATCCATTCGCAAAGCTTGGTTAGGCTTCGCGGCGACAGCAGGTTGTATGAAGATCCGTTCGTCTTGATTTGATCGAGCGTGTCTCTCGTCAGATCAAGCCCGGTCTTCTTCAGGATATAGTCGTGGACTCCTTTTTTGTCCACGTTGAACTCTTTGAACATGAATCGTTGGCGGATATTCTCCTTCAAGCTTCCCGGCTTGATCGTCGGATTGGTCGCCGCGATGATCTGAATGTCTGGAAGCTTGCGGCCTGACATCATCATGCGGCTCTCGATCAATGTGAGGCATGCCGACAGCACGCATTGGTCGGCCTCCAACAGCTCGTCGAAGAACAGGATGTCGCCATCCTCCAACGAGGCCAAGCGATAATGGTCATAGATCTGCATGCTCTTAGTCTCCGCGTCAGGCATGGTCAGACCCGATACCTCGCTCGGAAGGATCTGGCTCGCGATGATCGTGACCACTCGTTTCGCTCCGACGTTCTTCGCATGCTTGTTTACGGCCGCGGTCTTGCCGATGCCGACCGATCCGATGAGGCAGGGCACGATCTCTTTCTTCATCGGATATGCAAGGTCCAAGAATTGGACCATCTTTTCAAACTCAGTTGCCATGCTTCTCGCTCTCTTTCTCTTTGGCATTCACTATCTCGTCGTTCGGATTCCATCCGAACAGTTTCCTGGCATCTTTCAAAATGCAAATCGGCACAAGGATCCATCCGAGGAATATCCCGCATAGCAACAGGTATCCAAAGGATCCGGCGATGATTCCGATGACAGCCTCATCCATTGCAGGGCGCTCCGTTCTTCGCTTGTTTAAGCACAGCCTCGTCGTGGCATTGCTCGGCCCAGTGCTTGAGCTTCTGGAACTCGACCACATGGTCCGCGTCCTGCAACTTGGCGCAGGCGTTCATCGCATTGATGCACGAGCGCACGATCGTGCTGTATGCATTCATCGATCCGCTCATGATGATGACGGCAGTCGTCTCGTTTTTCATCTCTCGCTCCATCTCTAACTCTCATATAATTACTTGTTGACCTGGGATTATTGTCCCATGTTCTTGACTCGAATCAAATATTGTCGGTCATTATTAGTCAGTTTCAAGAATGATATGACTTTGAATTCGACGGTCTTTATCTTCATGTCGGAAGTATCGAAGGGACAATCGACAGCAACCTTCTCGAATACCGGCAGGCAATCATCGTCATACGGGATCTTCTTCTCGTCATTGCAGGCGACGATGATCAAATCTCCATGCTCGTCTTGGCCTTTGAATAAGAGTCCGAGCTCGCATTCGCCGATGGATTCCATATTGGTCCAGCTCTTCATATCGAAGAACACTTTGCACATGGCTTCATTAATCATTGAGAACCGCCTCCAATTTGTTGAATCGCTTGTCGATGATGTAGGCCTTGAGCGACTCGACGCCGCTCAGGTTCGCCTGGCTCGCCTCGATGACGAGGTTCTCGTCCCAACCTGCCAAGGTCAGCAGGTCTCGCGTGAGACTCATGCCGCATCCTATCTTCGTCTGCGTGCGTCGTACCGCGGCGACGCGTTTCATAGTGTCCATCTCTTTTCCTTTCTCAAACGGGGACGCTACGCAAAAGCAAGGCGCATCGTGCATGCCGAGGAGAGCGAACGCGAAGGAAGACGCGAACAAAGAGGCGAGCCGGCGCGCGCTAATCTCCTCTGTCCCATTGATTCGATATAAGTTATCTAAGCGACGGCTTCCAGCTTTCAATCGAGGCATTGGTTTGCCGAGAGTTATCTGATCAGCAGCCCCCAGCTCTCGATCAAGGTATTGATCCATTGAGAGTTATTTGAGCGACTGCCTTCGGGTCTCGGCTAGGGACGTGAGGATAGTTCTTCAGCGTCCCGGTCTCTTGTCTCCTCATCTCAAAAAGGGACGCAAGGCTCATAGCCTGCGTCCCTTCCGACTCATCTCATCTTCTTGTTCTCCTTGAGCCAAGCGCGGCACGCGTCGCAATACTTGGCAGAACGAGAACGCGGCATAAATTCCTCTCCGCAGCGAGCGCATTTGCGCGGCTGCGGATTCGGATTCCAGTTGAAGTCCGACGGCACCGCATACCGTTCGAACTCGCTCAGCATAGCGAGTCCAAGATATGGCACATGAGAATGTATGCAACGACGAGCAATCCCGACGTTGCAAGCGAGGTGTCGCATAGGAGGTTCGCATACTCCTTGCTAAAGCCGCGACGACGTGCGACATAAAGCACGCCGAGAGCAACAACGACACCTACGGTTAAAAGGATGATGATGTCTATGCCCAACAACATGTCGTCTCCTTTCTCGCCAGCTTGATCGTCTAGCTGGTGGCTTGTTCTGGTATTTGAGTATTGAAAAAAGGGGAGCCATGGTTTCCCATGGCGTCCCCTCTGTCAGGCTATTCCGCAAGCTCGAGGCGGAAGTAGCCTTCTGAGCTGCGGAACAGGTGGATAGCGATGCCGTTGTCGCGGCAATGCTCCAGGTCGATGCTCTCATCGAAGCGAGCCCATGGCTGCACTTCTCCGTTGGCGTCGACGTAAGTGGGCCAGGAGACGCGGATGCCGTCTGCGAAGATAGCGTCCCAGCTATTGGGGCGTTCGATCTTCTCGCCGGTCTCCTTATCCGTGTAGGTGTAGGTCCCGATCCTTGGGACGATATCCATGAGGATGCCCACGTGGTCGGTCTTGTAGATGCTGGTACCTTGTGCTTTCGGGAACATGGCAAATCCTTTCTGTCTGACTATCTGCCTACAACGGAGCCATCCGGACTCCGTCGCAAAAGCAAGGCGCATCGCGCATGGCGAGAAACGAGACGACGAAGGAAGGCGTTGGGAAAACGGTTGAATGGGTTTGACGCTTAAAACGCAACCGCGAGAAGGCGAACAACGGGCAAGCCGGTGCTCCCTAGGGGTCGCACGTTCGCCTCTGCACGCCATTTTCCCCATGCATCGCAAAGCCAACGCCATCGTCAACAACGGTATCCTTTGGATACCTGTTATATATGGGGGTATAGTATATATAGGATTATTAGGATTATTTGGTGTGTGGAACTTCCCCTGCAACAATTTCCCCCGTTTCCGCACTGCCATCGGGCAAACGCACCAATTCCACTTGAGCATCACGCGGCTCGCCCGTGCGCTTAAGCCTAACGCTCCAGCGCGACCGCCAGAACTTTCCCATGGATTCGAAGACAACAGACGCTGAGCACTGTTTGCGGCCTTCGGTCAGAACCATACAGCCGCGATCGGTTTTCTTCGAGGTCGACGTTCTAGTCTCCATGCGTGGCGTTTTGCCAAAAAGCGCCAGTGTGACAGCATCCAAAATCGTCGTCTTTCCGCTTCCGGTGGGGCCGACAATCGCGAAGATGCCGCTTTCAACATAGTCGCGATTTGTGAAATCGATCTCATAGCGGCCGGCGAGCGAATTGATATTTTCAATTCTGAGTTTCAAGAGCCGCATGGCCGGTCTCCTTTGCATCGATTTCGTTGTCTTGATGAGCGCCTCGGCCGGCCAGATCCGACACAATTTCTGCGCGGCGGGCGTCTGCCTCACGCATGAGCTCACGACCGGCCTCCAGCGCTTCGGCAAAGAGGGGCTCCAACTCTTCTCGAACGATGTCGTCCGCGCCGCTTCTTTCTAAAACCGACCGGAAAACTTCTTCGGGCGTAATGTCATCGAGCCGCCTTTCGGGCATGTCCCAGCCTCTGAGACCTTCCGGAGTGCCGATGCGCACAGCAGCCAGATGCACGCCGGCATGTTCAGCCGAGCGCTGAAGTG
>ENA-ORTS01000456-ORTS01000456.1-human-gut-metagenome-genome-assembly--contig:-NODE-456-length-32970-cov-4.391038_pt1 | contig 32970 bp, 31 predicted proteins | sample MGYA00241911_ERZ509186 | MGnify/ENA primary metagenome ERZ509186 (study PRJEB26280, sample SAMEA2338852) | human gut metagenome | biome: human gut; feature: human-associated habitat; material: faeces...
AATTCCACATTTGCGTTTTACCTGAGAAATATATAAACTTGAAACCTTCAAGCCAAATTCTTTCAGCACATAATCTTTGATTTCCTGATAGGTTGCTTTCAACTCGGCACTGGTGGCATCCAGCTCGTCCAGGTCTAAGTCGATCTCTATCGTGTCATCCGGTTTTTATTGGGACAAAAGAACAACCGTCTCAACATGCCATGAGTGCGCAATAAAGATGCACATCCCTTGGCTTTTCGTTAAGCCTTGGATTCAAAAATGATGCAACAGTCCCCTATCGGACCTGCAAAATAAAGCATGATGCGCCACTTTGCACCTGCCATAGAAAAAGATTAGATTTGTTTTTGAGATATAAGCCGGACTGGCTTATGAGCGATTTGTGTTCTGCTCTTTCTCTATGATCCACCTATCCCGTTGATAACTTCTAGGATATTGTACCATAGATTGTTTATTTCGGAAATTACTTTCCTCTAAAAATGGGCAGACTCAAATACCCAAACTCATCCTGTTTAGATACTTGAGTCTATCATCTTTTATTAAACTTCTTTACTTTTATCAGCATTTTTAGATTTTAACATTTTGCATATGATAATCTTCTTCCCTCTACTTCTATATGTAAACAAAACCTTCAATTTACTACCTCTTGCAAATAGCAATTCTTGTTCTTCCCCCCTATTACTAATCAGGTCAATATATAATCCCTTAGCACCTTGCGGAATCATTATTTTTAGCAAAGTATCATATGAACCAAACTCTTCCTTCAATGATGATTTTACAAGACCTACTCCCATGTATCCCTTGTCTTCTATTACTGCACCACAGTTAATATAACGTCTCTGTGTACCTATGCACAACTTCCTATAATCCAAAAATCTATATCCCCAAACATTTTCTGGAACATATGAGTTATTTAAACGATTGTCCATAACATCTTGCATTTCCGCAAGTTCTTCTTGTGGAAATGTAAATCCAGTATAACCATACCTTTGTTTTTCATTAATTGCCAATCCCCAATTTCCACCACAATAAAAAGAAAACCATTTATTTTCAACAGCATCCTCTCTTAATTCCTGTTTTTCCTCTTCCGAAAACTTTCCTTTTAAAAATCTTTCAGGATTCTCTGTATCGTAATTTCCTCTTAACTTTCCACCAAGTTGATAATTGGGGAGCCAATATGAATAAAACCTTTTCCCCCAGCATCTTGCCTCATCGATGCTGGTAAATTTTCTATACTTGTACCACATATTTTCTCCAAGAACACATCTACATCCCTTAATCCACATCTGGCTCAATCCTAATATCAAATCCCCCTGCAGACAGGTCTTTCACAGTTTCATATATAAAATCCTCATTAGTTATCTGCACTAAAATAACCCTGGCAATGCGTTAGACAATTATTTTAGCACATATAACCAGCCCAAAATGCCTGTAATAACAATTCGTTCTTCAAATGAAATTCCTTCATACTATTTTCCTTCTTTCTGTTGCTCTACTACTTGATTATAAAAAGCAGCAATCTCTTCAATTTTATTAGTCTTACTTTTTATTGGCAATGAATCCCAAATAATTTGCTTATAAGGTGCCTTTGACTTTTTTCCAACTCTTGAATCTATAATAGAAACAATTCCCTTATCGCTCTCGCTGCGAATCAATCTGCCAATCCCCTGCTTTAGCTTTATAACCATCTCTGGAACAGATACTTCCATTAAACCATCATCGCTCTGCTGGTACTTATAATCAATAATCGGCTCCCTTACCGGAAACGGTAATTTAAATATAATTACATGAGATAATGACAGACCTTCAATATTAATTCCTTCCCAGTAACTTCCAGTTCCTAGCAACACAGAATTAGTATCTTTTCTAAACTTCTCTAAAGTTTCTGCCTGCTTTGCATTCCCTTGCTGCATCAATATCTTGAATGGCAAGTTTTCCTTCTGTAATCTATCATATACCGCCTGCATATCCGTTTTTGCTGTAAATAAAATTAAAGATTTTCCATTACTGATATGAAGCAATTTTATAATTTCCCGAACACCTTGTTCTATAAACTTGTCTCTTTCACGTGTAGGATGAGGCATATGTTCTGTATAATAAATCTTCGCATGCTCATCATAATTAAAGGGTGATATTTTAGGCTCACATACCAAGCTTCGTTCAGTCTGAAATCCAGTGTTATTAATAAAATAAGTGTAGTTCTTTATGTAAACTTCATTCTTGCCACTTGTGATAGTTGCCGATGTCAGAATTACTGGCAAGCCAGAATCACCAAACATAATTCGCCGTGTAATCTTATCAACCTCTTTGGGACACTTATATAAACGAACTCCCTTTATTCCACGGCTTCCCCTATCTCTTTCTAACCAGAAAATATCTTCACTATTTTTCCTTTTTATAATTGACTCTAAAAAGCCAACATAATCTTCAAGTTGTTCCACCTCTTCATCGTAATTTTTCCTGCTATGATCACCTATAAAATCACCAAATGACATTGACGCCTTAAACTGGATATCATCAAGAACATTTCTTAGTTTATCAAAATTTGTTCCAATAACCCTTACATAATATCGGTCTATATCCTGACCATTCTTTTCTGCCTCTTTGTCCTGCTCATTCATTTGCTTCAATAGTGATTTAAAAACCTCATCTATCAAATAATCTGCTTTTTCCAGTTCTTTAGTAAATTCAGAATCAAAAGAATCAACTGCTTTTCCTGCTCCATACATTGCATCTTTCAACTGTTTAAGCGAAATGCAAGAAGTCACAGATGAACGAACTTTACTTTCCAAATTATGAGCCTCATCTACTACAACAATTCCAATATCCTCACTCATAAGTTGTCTTCGACAATTTGCTTTTTTATGCATATTCACAGCAAGCAAATCTTGATTACATACAATTATCCCATGTGTAGACATCATTTTCTGTCGCAAATTATGGTAATGACAAGAGCCACAATAGCTACACTTATCTTTGCAAAATTGTGATTTATATTCTTTCACATTTATCCGGTTCCATATTTCATCTGGGATCGCAACATTCCAATCTGCTTTCTCATATCCGAATTTACAAATTGCATCATAGATTATTTGGTGTTCCTCACTTTCCGTAATAAATTCTTTTGTAAAACAATCATCAAACCGCTTTTTGCACAAAAAGTGGTTTTGCCCTTTGGCTATAAGCACTTCCACTTCATAATTAAGCATGTCCATAATCTTTTCTATATCATGAGTCAACTGCTCTTGCAATGCTATTGTCGATGTTGCAATTACTACCGGTCTATGATAAATTTTGCTATAGTATAAAATCGGTACAATATAAGCAAATGACTTTCCAATTCCAACACCAGCTTCAACAAGTACATGCTTGTTTTCTCTAATTCCATCTACAATTTCACAGGACATTTCCCATTGTCCTTCTCTATCTTCAAATCCAGCAGCAATAGCTTTATCTTGAAAAAAAGAAAATACATCTTCTCCAATTTTCTGAAATCTCTTTTTACGTTCATTCTGCTCTTCTTGTAATATCGCATCTTCATCATATTTCCATAAACGCAAGCTAACACCTTCTTCCACATCATGTGACTTCTAGAGTCCTTTTACTTCCCAATAATCATTTCTATATTTGAAATAAATTTCCTAGTCAGAATAAATTCACACAGCAACCTATTGTTATTCATATTACCATCTAACAAATTTCCTGCTAAATTACCTCACATCTTCTAGGATATTGTACCATATATTACCTGTTCCTAAAATTGCTTTCTTCTGAAAATGGGCAGAAGAAAACCTCCAAATCTTTGAGGGACTTGGAGGCTTTACTAAAACCTACACTTCCGATTGATTTAAGTTTCCTTCCATTTTTTCTATTATGTCATCTAAATGTCTTATAAAATTTTCCGTATGTCGAACTGCAAAAACTTTTCCGCATTTCACATAACCTTCTTTTTGCTTATCCAACAACGCATGTAGCTTTCTAAATCCTATAAGACTTTCTTCCGTTTTTATGTCTTGAGACATAATATTTCCTCTCCACATATCATGGAAATAACTCGCAAACTGATTTTTTTCTGAATTACCACCTCTCGCATATGCTTCTGCTGTAACAATCGCCATTTCCTCATCAAACATATTAAATCGTTTATTTTGACATACAGTAAATGCTGTGAATGCATCTTTACGCATCTCTTCAATATATAAAACTTTATTGTTATTAAACATTAATAAGTTTCCGCTTTGGAATTCTTCAATAAGCTGGTAGGCACTCCATTCATCTTCTGTAAAATATTCTCTATTATCTTCACCAATAACAGAGTGCAATTGCTGCCCTTCCTTTTTTGAATCCAACAAACTCTTTATTGCTATTGTAATTCCGATTTGTACTTTACCCCAATCTACGCTTACAGGCAATTCAAACTTATAATATCTTCCCCAGCAGTTATTCTGTATAAAATATACATATTCATCTAAACTGAGTTCTCCTGTATATGCCATTTCAACCACTTGGGGAAATCCTTCTATAACCACCTCTTCTTCAACATCCATAATTCTATGAGTTCTAACAATATCAGATGGCGTTTCTGCTTTTTTCTTCGACAGTGCAACTCCTATTTCATGTGTTAGGGCATCTACATCCCATACGCCACGAAGTACCCATTTTTTCACGGTTCCAAACATATAGCAATTCTGAAAAGCAGGATACAGTTCCTGAACATCCTTGTCAGAAAACAATGTACCATAGTGTCCTTCTTTTGCGATATTCGCTTTATATGCAATCACATAAGAGATAAAACTATAAAACCATTTATCTATATCTTCAAAATCATTTTCTACTAAAATTCCGTAAACTCGGTAAAAATCTCTTATTGCGCATTTAAGGCTCCGTATATTATGTGGTCTTTTACTATTTTGTGATTCAATATAAGCATTTCTATCGGGAGCAAATAACTCTAAAATTCCTTCTTCACATTGTTTCACAAAGTCCTTATATTTATCATTTTGATACTTAGTTTTCTCAATAACGGCATTTACAATGCCAGCATAATCTGGAATATATTGTACTGTTCTATGTATAATCTTTTCTTTAATTTCATTGTAAGACAATTCATCAGACTCTTTTAGTGATTTGTGTTTTATCTTCCCTGTTGCCCGATTAATAGGATCGGTATCATCTTTATTCTCATAAGTATCAATTTCAAATTCTATTGGAACAGCAACTGTTTCAGCAGAACTCCTCATCTTGTCCTGATTGGCAACAATAATTGTATGAAATTTCTGGTTTTCACAGTAATCATTAATTGCACCGAGAACATCAACCGTATCTAAACAACAACGTTCCAAATCATCAAAAACTAAAATTACGGGTTTTTCTTCTATTGTATTCGTTATTTCTATAAATGCCTGCCAATCCGTAGTAGCTATCCCTCTAACCCACTCTGGCAAAAACTCCAACTTACCAACAAACTCTTTTCCCTGTTGTGCTTTCTCTGCTACACTTTTCCATTTCTTATCTCTATTATATTCACTAATCCATGCCTGCTTAACTGCCATATGTATTCCATCTATAGTTGTTATGCCAAATAATGAAATGCGAATTAAACATGCTTTGTCTTTTAAAGACGCTTTCAGTTCATTGTCTATAAGATATGTTTTTCCACATCCCCATTCTCCAGTCAGAAGTACAGCTCCAACGGGTTCAGGCTCTTCACAATAATACAGTAATTCTTCTAGCGTTTTCATTTGAATTTCACCTCTGCTTATAATTTTGCAAGTTTTATGAAACTATATCTATTATCCATTTTTTCCTATTTTGCAAATTGGCTTACAAGATGTAAGCCAATTTACTCAGATAATCATATTCTGTTTTCTACACATGGCACTTTTTACCGACTTAGCTACTGACTTGGTCACTATCTTGGTCACTGACTTAGTCACATCATTTTGGGGTAAACTTAAGCCACTACTCTTTTACTTCCCAATAGCCATAGCGCTTGCCACCTTTACGCTCTATACGTTGAGCGTTTTCCAATTCTTTCATTAATCGTTGAAGTGTTGCTCTTGATGTACCCAGCATTACAATCATTTCTTTTTGTGTTAATTCAGGTTGTTCCTTTAATAAGTTCAAAAGCCTCATTTCTAAAGCCTCATCCAAAGCCTCATTTGATGCTTTGGAATTTATCTCTTCTCCATAATTCAAATTAGGCATAATAACCGTAAATTGATACCTGTCAGAGCGAAAAGAAGGCTTCTTTTCTTCACTATAATTAACCTGGAACTCATATCCGGATATTATCTTTTCAAACCCACTTCCTTTTCTCTCCATATATCCAAGCCGATTAAATACGTCAGCTAATACGGGATTTCTTCTTGTCGAGGGAACAGACAACGGATCTCTTTCCTGAATCAATGAACCATCCGGCATTCCTCCCGGCGAATAAATCTCCATTCTGTCATCATAGATATCTATGTGAACTTCACTACCATTCACTAAATAATCTCTGTGTGCCAGTGCATTTACCAATGCCTCATGATAGCTTCGCTCAACATATTCCGGCATCTCTATTCTGGAATTTGGTGTCTTTTTCCACATCTTTTTAGCATTTCGCTTAATAAATGCTTCTCCATTTTCAATGAGCGATATAACACTACCCGTATACTCCGCATCATCAAGAGCATCTACTGTACCACCACTCTTGTTCAATCCATTCCATCTTGTGCAAAACATTCTTGACCATCGAATCGGACTATCGTCGACAAGCAACGCTCCCGCATTGGTCAAATATCCATCTTCATTTACAATTCCAAAAGATACCAAATCTTTTTCGTCAAAACTATTTCCGGTCCATTTTTTATATCTTGCACGAAGCTGCGAATATGCAAAATCCTCAATCCTGTAAGTGGAATTTTGAGAATCATACGATGTATTCTTTCCTCTAAGTACAAGTCTTTTTAATTCAGTTGGTGTCGCTTTTACACTCTCATTTCCAACACGAACATATGCCTCAAGGTCTCCATCTGCCGAATAATAATATGGTGTCTCTTCTCCCTTAAAAATATCAAGAATAATTAAAACCTTTTCATCTTCTGTTTTATGAAATCTGAGTTTAAACTCCGGAATAGGGTTCAGTCTGTTTTTGATAATCTCACTTATCTTCTCAGCATCACTACTCGGATTTACCACCCCTACGATTTCATCCTCATTAGATATCCCGAAAATCAATGCACCGCCAAGCGTATTCGCAAATGCACTTACGCTTTTACACCAGCTCTTAGGCTTCCTTTCCTCAAGGGCAAGTTTTTTGTCATATTCTGTTGCCTCGCCTATTAAATCCATAATATCCATAATGTCATCTACCTTCTGCTATTTATTGTATTATACAACCTTTTTGGTAACATCCACTCTAAACATTTTCATTGTATCATACCATTTACACTCAACAAAAATAAAATGCTTGTTAATTTTTATCTGTTTCAATAGTTACGGAATAATTGTCAGGTATTTCAGCCTCCAATAATTCCTGTAACTTGTCATTTATTGATTCGTTTCCAAAATCCTTTTCCAAGAGTTCATTGAGTTGCTGCTCTATCCTTTCTAATTCCGGACCTGAAAGCAAATTATTATCTGTATCTTCAAGTTGCTGCTCTATAGTTGATAAATGATTATATATTTTTTCCATATCTTGATTATTGTCCCACTCTTGATATATCGTAATAACAACAGTAAGTACCATCGCAAGATAAGCTGGCAACAAACTATGAAAAAGACTGCGTTGTTCATAGGTGTGAAATTTGCGCCTAATAAATAAGTCCAAATCCGCATTGCCAATGATTTGCTTATCTAGAAACTGTTCGCAAAGAACTTTATTACTCTTATTATACTCAAAAAGATATTCACAATAATTACGAAAAGGCTTTATCCCATCAGGATCAGTATAAGCAAGACGCTGCGTTAATTCATTTTCAACTTTTACATGTTTTTCACTATTAATTTTAACAGTTTCTTCTCGTTCCTTTAATTTATGAGCATAAACAGTTTCCTGAAACGGCTTATACTCAAAGAAAATCTCATAATCAGCAGCAGTTACTTTTTTATCTACCTATAAGACAAGGTTTTCAGATTTGAGATATTGCCAAATAGTAAGAAATCTTTTTATGTCACCGAAGGAGTTTGTACAGTTAATTCCTTCAAAATATTTATACACAAATGTTGTATCGTTTTTGGCTGTAACTGAATATTCAGCTCCTGAGTAATCTATTCTGGCAAGCACATATTCAGCATCCTCTTTTGTATGTAGGACTGGCACAGGTACACTTACATCTCTTCCCATAATATTAGCAGTACCATTAACGAATCGTGGAGCATCATCCTTAATCTTTTCATATAGTTTTCCGTCTTCTTCTATACGCAATCTATTCTCAATTGCTTCTTTATCTAACTTTTTTAAAGTAGTAAGATTAAATGCTTTTAAATATTACGGAATGTCATATACTGTACCATCTGCAATTTTTCTGATAATCTCTTTTTCATGTGAGGAAAATTTCATCTTTTTGTTTCCTTGTCATTTTATAAAACAACTCTCAAAACTTCTTTATTTACAGAAGTTTTAACCAAACTCATTTTAATGTGCACATTGCTTATTATACCATTTCGTACATAAAAATAATAGTCCATTAATTATGATGCTTTGCTTCCTACATCCCCCGCATCATTGATTGAGTCTGTCCCATTTCCTCTATATCCGGTACATCTTCATTTGACATAATTAAGTTACTTTCTGACATCATCGAAACCCTGTCCGTATACTGAATAATTATTTGACTGTAATCGTAGCCGATAGGTTCCAGCACCTTTTTAGTCATCATAGTCAGTAATGCCTCCGTATCAAATTTTCCCTCAAAGTATAATCCCTCATCAATCTTAATCGGAACATCCATTTCCTCTGCTGACTTGCCAAGTATAATTCTCTGTCTGCCTGCTACCTTTCCGCTTAACTTCATAAGCCTCTCATGCATATCCGGCTGACTGTTACAATGCTGCATAATCGTTTGAACTACACTTTTCCATGTAGGTGTCTTCACACTTACTCCCGAAGCAAATTTCAATCCTATTGGTTTTTTCCCTTTTAATGTTGTCGGTGCTATCCATGCCAATTTACTTTCCATTACTCTATTTTCTGAACAGGCAATCTGACTACCATTCTGATACATCTGAAGCATGGCATCACATTTCCAGTTAACCATCTGTATTAATTCTTCTCTTATTTGTTCCACCTTCTCTATATAATCCATATAACTCAATCCTCCTTCAACATCCTTCTGTTTATGCCAACAATAAAACGCCCGAACCCATCGGGCATTTTATTGTTACCATAAATACAGGCAGGAATTCCGTTCCCTATTCAGTTGTCACCCCTGCCTGTCACTTACTCATATCTGATTTCCTGCTCCATGACGATCCCCGACTGGAACTGGATAATCAGCTTCTCGGCAGAGACTACCTTGATGCTTGCTATCAGCCTTCTTACAAGGTCATTATCAAATTCCGGTATCTGGCAGGTCTGTTTCTCTAGGAAACTGTCCATATCCTTCAACCGCTGTTCATAACTGGCAGCCAGTTTTTTCTTCCGTCTGGCCTCTATCTGCTCCTCTTTTAAAATGGTGATTTCTTCTGCTATCCTGCGATATCCCTCATCGAATTCATCGGTGTAAGAGCCTACCCTTGCATTCTCCGCAATCAGAGCCACCATCTCTTCTTCCTTTTCTTTGATTTTTTCATCGTATTCATCCGGTTCCTGCTCTCCGTTGTAGCTTCCGATTACCCGGATGACGTTCTGGCGGAAGGCTCCTACAAAATCCCCATCTCCTCTGGTAATTCTGTTTATGGCCTCCATGACTGCTCTGTTCAATACTCCCTCTTCCAGTGTCTCGGATTTCTTGCAGTTCTTGGTTCCGTTTGTCAATCGATTGCTACACCGCCACACAATCTTCTTTTTGCCATTTCTCGACCATGTGACTCTTCTGTACTCCTGCCCACAGTCTCCACAGAGTAGTAAACCGGTGAGGGCATATTCTGAGGAAAATTTACTTTTCTGGTTCTTCTTGCGCGTGACCGCTGATTTATTCATGGATGCACGTCTCGCCAGTTCTTCCTGCACCCGGTAAAATAATTCCTTCGGTATGATTGGCTCATGGTCATCTTCCACATAATACTGTGGCACAATTCCCTTGTTGATGACCTTTTTCTTGGTCATGAAATCTACGGTGTAGGTCTTCTGTAGCAGGGCATCTCCCATGTACTTTTCATTGCGGAGCATTTTAAAGATTACCGAGTCATACCACTTATCCTGCCCGGTTGCTGTTTTTATGCCATTCTCCTCTAGGTACTGGCTTATCTTTTTGGCGCTGTATCCTTCCAGATATAGCCTGAAAATCAACCTCACGATTTCTGCCTCTTCCTGTACAATGACCAGATCGCCATTTTCGTTTTTCGTGTAACCCATGAATTTGTTATGGTTGACTATCATCTTGCCATTTTCAAACCTTCGGACCACACCCCATCTGGTGTTCTCACTGATGTTACGGCTTTCTTCCTGTGCCAGACTGCTTAAGATGGTAATCAGAATTTCTCCAGTTCCGTCCAAGGTGTTGACACCCTCTTTCTCGAAAACCACCGCCACATTCTTCTCTTTCAGTTTTCGGATGGTCAGCAGGGAGTCTACCGTGTTTCTTGCAAATCGGCTGACCGACTTTGTCAGTATCATGTCGATTTTTCCGTCCAGTGCATCTTTTATCATGGCATTGAAATCGTCACGTTTTTTAGTGTTGGTTGCACTTTTTCCGTCATCGGCATAAATCCCGGCCATCTTCCAGTTGTCTGTTTCCTGTATTTTTCGGGTATAATATTCCACCTGTGCCTCGTAGCTGCTCTCCTGCTCCTCAAGCTCTGTACTGACTCGGCAGTAGGCGGCTACCCGCAGTTTCTTCTCTGACAGCTTGATGCTCCTGTCATACTGCGGTTTCGCAGGTATCATGGATACTTTCTTCTTTGCCGCTGTCTGTGGCGTATCTGCTCCTTTCCGGCTCCTATAAATTCCGGTAGCCTATCTTTATACTGTTATTGTTAGGAAAAATCACTCTTACGGAATCGTCCTTATGCACCACAATCTTCTTTATTAGCTTCCGGTACAGTTCCTCATCAAATTCCCCGATTTCCTCTCTTCCTGCAAGTGCTTCCCTCATTTCCTCTGCTTTGATATCCTCATCCCTGACCTCCAGCGTTTTGTACCGCTCAGAAGCCTGCTTAAATAAAAGTGCCATCATCTCATCGGCTCCTATATCTTCAGCATCTGCTATGCTACTTGTAATTCTGCGGTATTCGGGACTGACCTGCTGTTCCTTCTTTTCATATTTCTCTGTCAGTCCGGGATTCTGTATCAGCTTATTTATGGCTATGGTACATACCTCTTCTACCTGCCTGTCCGATATAAAACCGCCACCACAGGATACCCTGTTCTGATACACATAATTTTTACATTTCCACTTGGGTATTCCATTCACTCTCTTACTGTGTGGCTGAATATGGCTGTAGGGGCATCCGCACTCTGCACATAGCAGCACTCCGCTGAATATGAGCCTTTCCCTTTTGTTCGGTCTGTGTTTTCCACGGCTCCCCTCAATTCTTACCTGCTCCCGCCTTTTCTGTACCCGGTCAAACATTTCCTTATCTATAATCTGCTCATAATCTTCCGTTCCAAGGTAGTTGTAGTTCTCCAGTATCCTACCTATGGAGGCATGGGACCAGCCGACTCTATCATGGGCATTGGTAACTCCATTTTCTTTCAGTGTTTTTGCAATCTGCCATGCTGAAATTCCATTATCATAGTCTGTAAAAATCTGTACCACCAGATTCTTATGCTCCTCATAAACCTCTATCTTTCCATTCAGAACCTTATACCCGATTGGTGTGTGCCACTGCATCTTCACTGCCCCCTTCCTTTTCCGTCAGCACCAGACCGTTCTTTAGGCAGAAACTGATTTCATGATCCAGGGATATGCGAATCTCCTTTACTGCCATATCAAACAACTCTTCCTGAAACTCCTTCTGGTATCCTTCCTGCTTTAAAAGTCCGATAAGCTGCTCCGTCCTCACAATCTCTTTGGTCCGCTTATACTTTCTTGCAAGGAGCGTTTTCCTCCGCCTGCATTCCGTCAGCCTGTGAGCCAGCAGGTTATTTTTTTCCATAAAAAAAGCAGAGTCCATATATCCCTTCTTCATTACTTGATTCAGGATTTGGCTCTGCTCACTTAAGGAGTGTATCTCATTATCCAGTTGTTCGATTTCTTCGGTATCCGGCTTACTTGCTGCCAGCTCCGTTAAGGCTTTCAGTAAAGGTTCCAGTACGGTTCCCTGATTGGTGTACAGCTTATTCCACATGGTAACAAACGCCTGCTGTAACACATCCTCTCTGATGGCTTTCATGTGGCAGAACTCCTTGTCTTCCACATGTTTATGGCATGTCCAGATGATTTTCTCATATGGTTTTCCTATGTATATTTTCTGTCTGCGGAAGTGACTGCCACAATCCCCACAGATAATTCTGCTTGAGAAGATGTATCTGCTCTGACTTCTTTTCCCATCCATGTTCAGTGTCCTGCTCCGGTACTCCATGATACTCCGTACCGCCTCTGCTTCCTCATGGGTTATGATGGGTGGATGGGCATCCTTGGTCAGATACATATTCATTTGCCCATAGTTTACCTTTCTGGTAAATGGGAACTGCTTCTCGGTGTAGGTTCTCTGGTGCAGGACATCTCCCTCATACACCGGATTTGTTAAAATATTTTTGACTACACTGTCCTGCCATTTTTCACCTTCCCGAATGGTCGGTATTTGGTGGTCATTCAGCATCTTGGCTATCACATAGGCTCCCATTCCGTTAAGGTAGCTTTCAAAAATCCACCTTACCACCTCTGCCTCAGTTTCCTCTAGGATAAGGTTTCCATCCTCATCCTTCCGGTATCCGTATGCCGGTGTTCCAACGATAAAGGTACCGTTCTCAAAACGGTTGATGATTGCCCAGCGGTTATTGCCCGAAAAATCTTCCGACTCGCCCTGTGCCACAGATGCCAGTATGGTAAGCATTAATTCACTTGCCTCGGTCAGCGTGTTGATTCCCTCTTTTTCAAAAGTAATCCCCACACCGATTGCCTTCAGTTTTCTTATGGTCTGGATGCATTCCACCGTATTTCTGGCAAATCTCGTTATGGACTTGGTCAGGATCAGGTCGATATCTCCCTCTTCACAGGCGGCTACCATGGCCTTGAAATCATCCCTGCCCTTTACCTTGGTTCCGGTGATTCCCTCATCTGCATACACGCCTGCAAACTCCCAGAGCGGATTATTCTCTATTTTTTCCGTGTAATACTCCACCTGTGTGGCATAAGATTCTGCCTGCGCCCTTGAGCCGGTACTGACTCTGGCATAGGCACACACTTTTAACCTCTGCTGTGGCTGTGTATGTTTGCTATCGGAAATCGCATTTATGACCGTTACTTTTTTAGCCATTTGGGTTCTCCTTTCCTTCATTTTCAAGGAATTGCTCCCTTGTTAGCAACATACACTACCACACTTTTTTCATTATATCTAGCGTTATTACAGATATACTTTTGCAAGTTCGGGAGAAAAAGTCTCAATGTTCAAAACAGCGATTTTTTCCCTTTCTTCCTCGCTTATAAGACCGCTTTCCTGCATCCTTTTAAGTAGCAATTCTGCCAGCTTATATCTGACTTCATTGGATTCCTTCTTCATAAACTGCTCCTAATCCAGCTCATATAAACTGACGGTTTTTACCGCCATGCAGGTAGCCACTACCAGAATCACACCCGTCACACTTACTACAATAATGATTACTCTCATCGTTTTTCCTCCCGGATTTTAGACAAACTAAATTTATACCCTAAAGAAACACACCTACAGTGTCTGGCACTCTGCCATAGTTACCGCCTGATCCTCTGCTGCAAAGTACATATCCGATTCCTCTCTGGTTACCATTAAGATTTCCCCTGCTTCCTTCTCTCCCATCTGTATCGGTGCAAGATAGGGAATAATCTCTGCACACAGCTTCTGATCCGGGCAGGTATTGATAAAGCCACCATAGGTATCCAAAATCAAACGGTCAACCATATCGGTAATTATCATCTTCTCTGCATCATAAAAATGACTGCCAAGGAAATTCGCCATATTCTCCGGTGTGGTGGAAATAAAAAACTCCTGTCTATTCCCTCCGTCACTTGGATAAAAATAGGCATATCCAGCCCTTTCCGTATCCAATATCTTTTCTACCATGCTCTTTTCTTTCTCTGCCACTTGTGTTCCTCCTAACTGCTCGATGCTGTTTACTCTCATATAACCTACAACCTTCATATCTTTCTCCGCTTCATACTTCGTTCATTTCTGTGTTGCTAAAACACACAAGAATGCGGCAGAAGCCTTCTGTACCTCTGCCGCATGGATTCTGTGATTTAGTCTCACTGCCATAATCCTTCACTTCTTATAAGTGACTTGCTCCTATTCGACACTACTTCCCGGAGCCGGAACGCCGCAAAGACAGAGGAGCATGAAAAGAATTTCTAGCGTTCCAAAGTACGTCACGCAAGTAATTCTATGTTTCATGCCGAAGAACACTGTACCAGTGTTCTTCCCTCAACGGGTATCCCTTGGGCAGTCAGTCCAGACTGTCTTTGGTCCCTGCCACTCGGACAGGCAGACATCACAGGTATCTCACCTCCACCACTGCGTGCTGGCTAATCTCAAGGTGTATCATTATAGGCCATTCCCCTCTTCGCGCCTGTCCACCACAGACAGGCTGTACCCCGGCTTTCCCGCTCGGCTCCTTAGATGCGATCTTTTTCACAGCATGGCTGGCAGAAAGAACATCTGCCCGATTGCTGCAGGAGTGTCACTGCGCCCCGGTTACGGCTCATGAAACGGCTAACGTATCTGAACTGCTGGATATGGCTGGCAAAACACATCGTGATCCTGTGCTGCTCTCGGAAAAAGATTAAAGGTATCCTCTCCGGCATTTGTCAAAGTACCACGAGAGGATTTCCGGGAGAGACCATCCGCCCGAAAAAACTCCTCTCATAAGGTACTCACACAAAATCACGATTTGAGGGGGTACTAATCAAAAAATTTTTTAATTTTCTTTATGGCACCTGTAATGCTTTCCCGGACATTCTTTTCGCCAATCCTCTTTTTCTCCGCTATTTGCCTGTAGGTAAGTCTTTCAAAAAAATAAAGATGCAGCCTTTCTCTCTGTACTTCAGTGAGTGACTGCATCGCTTTCTGTAAAGTTTCCAATTCCATCTGCCGGATAACCATATCCTCCAATGACTCGCCTGAGTCAAATGCTAAATCTTCAGTCTCTCCCTCTGTATAGCCTTCCTTGGTAACATGTCTTAAATCACGCATTTCCTGTGCATGTGCTTCTTTACGGAATGTTTCCGTTAACGCCTCATATACTTCCTTGGTAACATATGTATATTCTGTTTCCCCAATGGCGTCCGTATAAAAATCCTTTACTCTTATTCGTATCCATTCTGACATCTATGTGTCCTCCATTTCGTAATTTTTTTGAAATGAAGGACATGGGGCGGACCTCTGGCATCCGACTCACACGGTTCAGACATAAAAAAAGGGGGGCAATTCACATGCCGAATAAAGCATGCAAAACTGCACCCAATCTGAAAATTTATTTAATACCCTCTCATTTGCACCTTTCACAATCTCGTAAGATGTATTTCCCCTTGCAAGCACCAATACATTCTCTACTCCTTGGTCTTTTTTGCATTACTACACCCGTAGAGGCAGTGTATTTCAATAAATGTCTAACAAGTAGTCAGCTATCTGTAACAAGTTGCAGATTTCCTCATTTTTCTCATAATTTCTACGTTTTTCTCTCCCTTCTGCTCTATAAAAAATCCCCTCCGGTTTTCAAACTCTGAAAGGGGTTAACTACTCTATATCTCAAATTTTGTTGTTAAATAATATTTATCAATCCTTTCTTCTAAATGTAAATACACTTCCTTTACAATACGATATTGCCCCAGTGACAATTCCAATACCATGTTTTCCAATTTGTCAGAAACTCTGTTGTCTCGTCACCCAGAATACAATATTCCACTTCCTCTCATATTCCATCTGTCAACTTATCCAATCTGTGCCCTTCTCCATCTTCGTATCTTTGAAGCGAATACCACGCTCCGGTAGCAATCGCACTTCCGCTTTGATTTGCTATTTCAATGTCGTCTTCACAAAAATTATATGTTTACATTGTCATGGTTACATTTTCCAACATGCTAATCGGAACCGCAACTGTAGGAGGCACCCTAGCAAATTGGTATCGTGTTAAAAAGATGTCCTCTAAATAATCCATTAGTCTTATAGAAGCCTCTACAGTTTCCACAGTATTATCATATTTATAAAAAATATGCTATACTATTAGCCCATCCTTATACGGAGTCACACTCTGCATCTTATTACCATCTGTATCCAGCAATTTCATTGTATACTGATAGCCGACTCGTGTGTTTTCTTCATAGTCTGCTGTAAAATCCAACTGCTAGTACAACTTTAACAAATCTTTATATGCAAAGGCTTCTACGATGGGTATTGTATCCTCTAGATGAACTGGTTGTAATTGTTCTTCCCCTGCTGATGGAGACAGTCATGCCTGTCTTATTGCAAAAGCTCTTTGACAGCATCTCTGCTGATGGAGAGTTGGGTACAAATCTACCGAACAAAGTATCCTGACAGTTATGAATGATAATCTCTGCCCCTTCCTTTCCATAACTCTTATTAATCTGTGCAAAAGACTGTATCATGGGTACGATACTCACGCTTCTGGCAGGGAATGCTCAAAACATCATCTGCGTACTCTCAATCTTTGGTATAATTCCAACCTCATTCCAATAAAAAAACACAGTTATCCCATTTTCCTCCATTCTCATCTGCGACCACTAGAATTCCCCTGTAGAGTTGCCGCAAAATCAGAAAGATAATAAAATACTTGTAGTTTTCTTCTTCCGGCATAACAAAAAATACCGTTGTCTTCTACTTACAAAACATTTCAGCATCAAAAGGGACATCAACGAACAGTATCTATTCCAGTTCAGAGACCAAATAAAGTTCAATCTGGATAATACCGTGGAAAAACAGACTGCATGGACTGCTCTGCGATATTTAAAGTTGCCCCAGCAAACCATTTTGCCTTATGGGCATCCGAAAGCTTAGTCATAAGCAACTAGAACTGATTTCTTCCTTTTACCTTGGATGGTGCCAGTAAATCCTGAATCGCTTTACACACACTAATGATGTGTCTCTCTCCTTAGGACAAAATTCTAGGATTAACAGAATAACTGCTGTCAGTACATCTTCTAAACTATATATCTGTGTAAAATATCAGCTAATCTCCTTAATATATCAAGTCCTCAATTCTTTGCTTGTTAAACTAATAGATGCAGAAGTATTATTCATGAGAATGTCGGCTACTTTTAAGTCACATATTTCCTGAGTTCTAAACCTCTCGCCTTCTCGCCAACTTTGGGCAGATGCGAGGATTATTGTATAGAACGCTTGGTTACAAGGTTCTTACTGTTTTGTATTGTGTCACAAGCCAATACTTCATCACAAAGAAGGATGTTCTTTTCTATTCCAAAATAAAATTTTACTCCAACATATCTATTCTAATCTAAATACTCATATCAGTATCATGATAAAACCATTTTATTATGCTAATGCTGGATCAGTTACTCCATTTTTTTCGAAAGCCTTTGCTCTATCAATGCATGTTGCACATTTACCACAAGGTTTATCGTTTCCTTCATAGCAAGACCATGTAAATTTATATGGTGCATTGTGCTTTAAACCTATTTCCACTACTTGGCTCTTATTGATACCAATAAATGGTGCTTCAATTCTTAATTGCTTACCAGAACCTTCCCAAATTGCCTGCTTCATAGCATTATTAAATTCTTTTGAACAATCTGGATAGGCAGTTCCTGCTACATCATCCTTATGAGCACCATAATATATCACGTCACAGCCTTTACTCAACGCTACACTAGCTGCTGCTGATAGAAATAGTCCATTTCTAAATGGCACATAGGTACTAACTGGCTTTAATCCTTTGGTAGTCTTAATCTGCTCATCATAAGATTGCTCTGGTATTTCTTCTTCAGAATGTGATAGTAAAGAGCAATCACTATGTTCAAAAATTTTTTCTAAATCCAATTGGATATGCTGAATTCCATAATACGCTGCAATCTTACTAGCTGATTCAATCTCTTTAATGTGCTTTTGTCCATATACAATAGATAGCGAAGTTACATTATCTCTACCATATTTATCTATAGCCAAACTTAATGCTGTTGTTGAATCAATTCCGCCACTTGACAAGACCATTGCCTTCATCTTTATATACCTCCTCTTAAATATATCTGTAAGCCAGGATTGTCAATAAATCCACCTCTTAATTCAGACGTGTAAGTTTTTGCACTATTTTTCTTTATGCCTCGAGCTGAAACGCAACTATGGCAAGCCTCAAGTAATACTGCAACATCTTCACTACCCGTTATTTCCGAAATAATATCTGCAATATCCTTCCCTACTTTTTCTTGTAGTTGGAGTCGCCTTCCAACCATATCACACACTCTAGCTATTTTTGATAATCCTATTACCTTTCCATTAGGAACATAAGCCACTGTTGCCTTCATATCATACATCAACGCCATGTGGTGCTCGCAATAAGAAAATAAATCAATATCCTTCATTACAACAACTTTGCCAGTTGTAGTTGAATAGTCATCAATTCCTTCTTCAAAAGTCTTTCCAAACATCTCCGCTATTTGATGATTTGTGTAATTCATCCCTTCAAAGACTTCCTCATACATTTTCGCCACTCTTTTGGGTGTATCCTTCAAACCTTCTCTAGTAGGATTATCCCCGAGAGCGTATAGTATCCCTTCAATATGCTTTTCGATTGCTTTTGTATCAATCATCACTACACTCCCTTCTGATTTGGCTCCCAAATCATTTTATGCATTTGTAGCTGTAGCTTTATTCCATTCAAAACATTACTTTTTAGAAATTCTACAATTTCTACTGGTTCAATTTTTCCAAAAACTGGACTCAATAAAACATTGCATTTTTCAGATAAGCTATAGTCATCAATTATATTTTTTGCTTTCTCTAAGTCTTCTTTGCTGCCTACTACAAACTTTACTGTATCATCCAGCTCTAATAATGAAAAATTGTCCAAATCCATTTTTGACTCGCAACCACTAGATGGGAGCTTATAATCCATAGTGAAGTATGGTCTTGTCACATTACAAAATGGTCTTAAGCTTACAGCCCCATTTGTTTCGACTTCAACTCTTATCTCCCCGTCATTATTTAGAATCTCTAGTAGTTCTCCCATATCACTCTGTAAGAGTGGTTCTCCTCCAGTTAATGTAATATTTTTCACCCTCGTATCCTTAATATAATTATAAATCTCAGTGGGAAGCATTTCTTCAAAAGTACATTCTGTTGTATTGGCCCATGCAGTATCACAATATGAACAATTCAAATTACACCCCTTGAATCTTATAAAAACGGACAATTCTCCTGCTCTTGTTCCTTCCCCATTAATACTTATAAATTTTTCTACTACCTTCATTATTCTTCCTGATATGCAGCGAAATTATTAGGAGTTTCATAAACTTCTACACGTCGCACACTTACTCCTTTCTTTTGCAATTCTTCAAAAATATACCTCGAAAAATTTTCTGCCGTAGGTCTAAAATCCACTTCAACTAACAAAAATCCCTCATTTTTTAGACAAGTTAATGTTTCATCCTTTAAGGAATCTTTCTCATAAATAAAATTATGATCAAATACCTCACATATTTCTTTTAATGTACTCTTTATATCCTTAAAATCAACTAACATCCCTCGGTTTTGTATATCCTTAGATATATCTTTACCCGCGATTTCGCAAAGAATTCGCCATCTATGCCCATGAATATTCCCGCATTTTCCGCGATAGTCTTTTAAAAAATGAGCTGCATCAAAGTTTGCTTCTGTCCTTAAAAAATACAATTTCTCTTCTCCCTTCTATTACCTACTATTTTCTAATAAATAACTCGTCACATCTAAGATCAAAAAAATCTATTTTTGATTCACTCACTACAAGTGACGTGCCACTTACTATAATATTGTTTTCAGTTAAAACTTCTCTTAATACTTCCGTAGTATTCCTAACATCTGAATCTTTAGCCTCTACAATATTCTTCTGTATTTCCATTGACACCTGACTATCCAATCCCATCAAATAGTTTTCATAGCTTTTCTTACCCACTTCATAAGGTTCCAATGGACTATAGAATTTTCTTAAAGCACCAATTTTTGCGTTTTCAATACTACTCTTACTTAACTTCATTTTTTCAATATAATCAGGAGCATTCATAATAATATCTATACTTTTATCAACAAAACTATTGTTGCATGAATTGAAAACAATATTACCAAATAAATCAAACGAAAAACTCGCTCCATAAGCACCACATTCATTTCGAATTTTAGGAAACAAATAATCGTAATTAATAATTGTTTTTAGCACCATTAAACTAGCGTATAATTTAAGCGATGGCATCTTAACTCTTCCAGCAACCGCTATATTGCAATTACTTGAATCATATATTATAGCCTCTGCTATACCACTTCTTTCAAAAAAAACAAAAGAGTTTTTGCTATTATTCTGCTCCCCTAATCTGTCAATTTCTCTATCAACACATTCACATACTCTATCACATATACTTTGTTTACCGATTACAGAAACTGTTAATCTGTTTTTAGATATTATTTCTGTTGATATTCCTCTTAATTGCTCTTGAAGTTCATATACATACCCATCTCCATTTTTTAATAGGCTTGAAAATTTCCTATAATAATCAATACCGTATAGCTGTTCTAAGACTTTACCTGTGAAAGAAAAATTTGACAAACTTCTCTTTATTATCAATTCATTGATGCGACGCTCTGCAATAACAGAATTGTTTGCTTTCTGCCTTTTTATTATTTGTAAAATTTGATTAGTATTGTTAAACTTGTTTTCACACAATATATCAAACACAAGTTCAATGGCTTTTTGTATTTTTGAATTTAATACTTTAATCTCTATTTCATAGGTTATTGTACCTAGAACTTTATTATCTATGTTAGGATAAACTCTTATAGAACTACGAAAGCCACCACATAACTCATTTATTCTTTTTTGCAGTTTACTCGATGTATTATTTTCAATATCAACAATGCCTAGCAATATCGAATGCAATCGGTATAAAACCATCGATTCTTCACTATAAATATCTGTTATGTCAAATATAAAATTTAAATAGGCAATATCATTTGTTTCAACATTCTGATGGAGAATTGGCACTTTTCTATGCTTTTTTTCACATGCTACCAAAGGACTTTTCGCTACCTCTTTAGGCAAATGAAACATGATTTTCTTTATGGATTGTTCTTTTGACGATATTGGTTCATCATTTTCAAGAACAACAGTTGAACTGTGCTTATTATTCAAAATTGTTCTTTCGACTATTTTTTCAAAATAGTCGTCTTTATATTTTCTTTTAAGCTTTTGAAACGTATCTTTCCATCCCAAATGATACACCGGCTTATCCTGATCATATATCCAACTATCCAAACAGATGATTCCATAATGAATACCTAATGGAAAATTATGTGATTTCATTTCAAGCATTTCAAACTCTGTTTTTGGAAATAAACTTGATACATTCTCCTGGAAATAATGATTCTTTACAGCATTGGCAATCATCTGTTCAACTTTTTTCTTTAATTCTTCTACCTCTATTCCATGTACATCATAAAAAATTATGGAATAAAATGGTTGATAAACTCCAGTTTCAAATAGACTTGTCACTGTTGAGCAGACATCAAGCCCCATAAAATATTCTTTTATTACAGCCCCTTCTGCCTTCACTAATAAATAATCTAAATAATCGTATGCTTGATATATATCTTCATCTAAACTTGTTCCAAGAACATAACTAAATGCCACATACTTACAATCCCTATTTTCTTGTCTCTTAAATGGAAACTTTTTTTTCAATATTTTCGGACTCGAAAAAGGGGCTTGAAGTTGAATAGGTGGCTGCTTTCTATTCTCCACTTCTACAAGAATCGTGTTCATAAGTCCAAGATATTTTTCTACTTGTATATTTCCATAAAAATAAATATATGAATTACTTGGGACATAGTACTTTTTATAGTATTCCTTCACTTCATAATATGACAATTTGGATATTTCATTTGGATTTCCACCAGAATCATATCGATATGAATTATCTGGAAAAAGAGATTGATAGACACAATTTCTTATTATTCGATTTTCAGAACCATAGCTACCAAGCATCTCATTATAAACAATCCCTGACTTAATCTGTTTACCTTGATCGGTTACTGAAACATTGATACCTTCCTGTAAAAAGTATTTATCAGTATATAGCACATTGGCATTATATACAGCATCCGCCAAAACATTAATTATCTGCTCATACTCATATTCGTTTATTGTAGAAAAAGCAAATACCGTTTTATCTGCATATGTTAACGCATTAATATAATTACACAATGAACGCTTACTAAGTTCCGTATATATATTCTCTGAATTAATCTTGGTAGCACTGGCCATTATCATATGCTCAATAATGTGAGGTATGCCTTTATCATTCTCGGGTAACGTTCTTTGTGCAATATAAAAAGATTTATTATCGTCTGAATTCAATAGAAAAAGTATTCTCGCGCCAGTCCTTTTATGAATATAATATTTTACTTTAACATTGACTCCACTAATCGGTGGTAAATCACAAATATCATAATCTATTTTTATATCTTTTTCTGTATATTCTAACACCTAGCCTACCTCTTCATGATTCAACTAATCCACGATATATTTTTTGACTTTTTATCCTATTGCAAATTAACTTTTCCTTAAAATATTTTTCAATTTGTTCCACGTTATAATCTGTATCTTCACAGGTGAAAATATCAATCCCTACATAGTGATCTTCTGGCCATGTATGAACCGTGATATGAGACGCTGATATTATCAAAACCATACTTATTCCCTGTGGTGAAAACTTATGACATGTCTCTACAATTACATTTGTTCCTAATACATCAGTCAGTTTTTCCATTACACTTACAAGATATGTTTGGTTTTCCAGCTGCTCATAAACGCAACCAAAAATATCCAAAACTATATGAACGCCTGTATACTTTTGCATTATTTTTCTCTCCAATATAATTATAATGTGTTAATCTCCATATCTGCTCTTCCCTGAATAACAGGTAATCCACAAACAAAAACTTCTTCTCTTTTTGTCTCAAAAGAAATATTATTGAAGATTATGTTCTTTATTCTTGAAATATAAACTTCATCATTTGCTGTCACTGTTATTTCAATATGATCATCAGAGTAATCGGTCAGTACAATTTTGAATTCATCATTATCTTCAAAGATGAAATAATAGTTATTATTATTTGAAACATATTTATTAATCTGCAGGCATTTGTCCATATTATCTCGAACTTCAAATAGAATTGACTGGATTTGCTCTCTGATACCATTCCTATCTATATTAAATAATTCTATAGTCCACATTACTTTTGCTTCTTTTTGCGAAGTAAAGAAATTCATATCAGCATTAAAATCCAAAAAAAACTCATTTCCTGTCTTTTGATACTTAACCATATTGGCAATGTCATCTATCAAATCAATTCTATGATTATATGAATTGCAGAAAGAATTATACCTACATATCTCTTTCAGAGATGCCTTCTTCGCGAATTCATCCAACACTGGCTGAAATCTCTGAGTTACCGTAATAAATGCGAAACCATTATCCTTTAACAATTCATATCCCCGCTTAACAAACACACTATAGCCTTCATTAGTAGAAACTGGATCCGCATAGATTACATCATATTTTCCCTTAAGTTCTGGACCTATTTCATTTAATAAATTTACATTCTTAGCTGTTATGTTAATAGAAAAAAACTTATTTGCCTGATTGATTAAATCGATTAAGTATTCATCCACATCTAAAACCAACACATCATGCCCCATTAGTGCCAACGGAATAGATACTAAATCATCATCTCCTATCAATGCCACTTTCTGTTTTTTTTCTCCGACTTGCATTGCTCTCCTAACTGATGTTTCTGGTAAAATTGGTGTCTGATATAAATCCATTCTATAATGTCTTCTCATACTATGAGCAATATAGGTCTTTTCTAGTATTTCTGAATATCTATCAGGCACTCGCCAGTCATAGGCAGCACAAATAGATTGTAGCTTATCTTGAATTACTGCACTAGGTTCATTTGATATAGCAATACCCTCGCGATTTTTATAAAACTTATTTTTACTTAGACTATATAAATATTCTCTTTTGCCATAATGACAAATAATAAAATCTTCTTGCATAATTTTCCTTCTAAATTATTATTATTGTAAATACCTCTGCACTCTCACAATTTCCAAAAAAACACCCTCTGTAATTATTCAAGCCCTGTATTCCCAAGGTATAATCTATTTCCACTAGCTGTGACTTGTACTTTTCAATAGCTTCAGCCTTAATATTGGCATAGTCTTCTATATTATTTAGCTCGCTTATATTTTTTATTGGTGTCCAAACCTCATAACCTCGTAACTTAGCTTTTACAGTATTAGAATCCTTTCCTCGTGAAAGTTTACTTCTAAAATATGCTTCCTTTACAATCGAATTCACAGCTATATGATCCGAATCTTTTTCATCATCATGTGGCAAGTAAATCGATGTAGGTTTTAATTTTCTAAATATATTTTCAAGCTTATCTGTAATAGCAGATTCATTATCCCTAACTCTTCTAGCTGGTATATTAGAAAAATCTAATATTTCAAATCCAATTATGTCTGCCGCTTCTTTTGCTTCATCGTAACGTCTTCGCCTACTGATGCAATAGGATATCTCATCCTCAAATAATTCACCGCTAGTCACATAAATGACAAATATCCTATCACCTTTTTCTACATGCTGTGCCATGGTTCCTCCACACCCAATAATTTCATCATCTGGATGTGGTGCTATAACAAGAACTCTCTCTTTCATATTTATCCACACTTATCATCAAGTCATTTCTATACTTAACACACGTTCCAACTCCGTAAGGAGTTCTTCTTCTACAAATATCTCTCCTGTATCAAAATATTTCTTATCCTTATATTTTCCATAAAGATTTTTGTTAATTACATTGACGCACTCTATATTTAACTCCTTACATACCAGATCAACTATATTACACATACCATATTGGATTGGTAATAAATATGTTATTACTTTTGTATATTCATCCTTATGGGCCTTCATATATCGATAAATTCTGTAATAATTTATCTCCATAATTTTATTCTTAAGCTCTTTTGTCTCTTCATCACACATACCACTAGTATCGCAAATAGGAGGAAAATCATAAGTTAAAAATGTTGGATTCATTTGATATTCATACGGAACCACACCAACGTTTGACAGAATAGCTCTGTGAACTCTATCGTATTTATCACATATTTCTCGTATAGGAGAAACAATATATGACAAGTCATACGGTTTTGCCCAAGAGCATGAATGTAATACTAGAACATCTCTATTCTCTTCCACTTTATACTCTTCACAAAAATAGTCCTGCCAAGCATCAAAATCCGGTGCAAAAAAGTTATTATAAGAATTTCCACGTCTATAAGTTATTTTTTCTGTAGGATATACTTCTATCAATTTATATTGAGTATATCCTGCATAGTCTTTAACCATTCTTTTCTCCATGATTATTCCTTTCTCTGCAAATTATTACAGTGCTGACATATTTCTATACTTTGAAATCATCTCATAACTACGAATCTTACATTCTTCATAATCACCAAATAATAGTTGATTTTTTAATTCCAAATCATGTTGTATGTTATAATAGTTTTCATAATTCTCTATCTGCAACCACCATATATATCTGACTAAAAACTCCCATTTTTTCTCGGTAATATTATAAAGTTCATATATCTTGTCACCAATAAATGTGTCCGGATATGGGCGTAACACCTTGGAATTCCACTTACCATCACCATTAAGATTTAATACCTTCATAATATCCTCGGCGAAAAAGTTAATCATTCCTAATTCAACATTTTCTTTTCCGAATTGCTGATAAGAATAAGCTAGAATACGAAGCAATCTTTGTTTATCCACGCTTTTATTAATCGCCTTGAGAACCTCTGGAGCAAAGCTTTCCACTCCATACTCTATATAAACACAACCAGACTCCTTCATTAAATCAATCATTTCGTATGTCATAATATCTGGTCTTGCTTGACATCCGTATGTCACTCCCTCTCTTTTCAGAATTGCAAGCAACTCTCTCCAAATATCTTTATCAACATTAAATATCTCATCAATAAAATATATATATGAGATTCCCTTCTCTTTTACTGCTACTATTTCCTTTTCAATCTGTTCTAAAGATTTTAATCTAAAAGTATTTCTAAATTTCTTTCTAAAACAATATGGACAATGGAAAATACATCCTCTAGAGAATTCAAGAATCGTTCCCTTTCTCCCATTTTCTTCTAAAGAACGGATAGTATCTAAACTCCAAGAATGGATCTCATATTTTGTCATATCGACAGCATCAAAATCTGGAATTGGCAAGTCTGTCATATTTATTTCCTGAGTGCATCCATTTTGGAATTCCTTTGTACACAAGCCCTCTATTTTCATATCCTGCATATTGCTATTAAGAAATTTTGAAAGTGCAATCTCTGGTTCTCCATTAATAACATAATCACATTTCAAACTCTCTAATACTTCACTTACATCTGCAGCCGCATGCGGTCCAATTGCAATTGTTTTCATATTTACTCCTGCGCATATTTGCATCAAATGCTTTGGTACTTCAAAATCGACAGGCGGACATCTCCAAAGTATGTAATTGACAGTTGTATTAAAAATCATCACATCAGCAGCGCTGTCCTTTATCCTCTTTAATAAATCGTCATCAGATAAATCATCAGCATTGGCATCAATTATTTCCAGAACAATTTCAGGCTTTAATAAAGATTTTATGTACATAGCCTCCAACGGAATAGATTTTGGTATATATAATGAAACTGTTGTATATTTCAAATTATGCTTTGACCAATTAGGTACAACATATATTGCTTTCATATTCCTTTCCTTTCTTCTCTTATTCCTTTTTGATATTGAAAATTCCAAATTCTATAATAAAAGCATTCTAGAATGCCCTTCTTTTCTTTTATTATTTTGTAACTCTTTTTTAATCTCCTAACACGTTCTTTCAAGCTTTCTTCTTGAAAAATGCCTTCATTTATTCCAATACCATGTCCACGCCCATAGTTGAACGCAGCCTTTAAATCATTTTTTATTCTAAGTGGAGGATGATATATTACTGCACCTTTATTCCAATGTATTCTTATTCGTTTCATTGCAATTCGTGCATTAAAATCTAAATCTTCTTCCCAGATTAAAGCTGGATTAAAAAAATATCCTAATTCATTTTTCAAGGATCTATCAATAATTAATGGCGGAGAAAATGCATTACAATAATCAGACGTCGTAAACTCCCTTACTTTTGATACAATTTTTGATTGTAATGAGTCATAAGTAAATACAACCCGTCCTTTTGATAGTTTAGAATTTAATGCACCATTATATAGTTTTCTTATTGTACCTTTCTCAAAAATACAATCTGAATCCATTAAAAGAATTTTGTCGTATTTTGCAGCCTCTATTCCAGCATTATATGCTTTACTTAAATTTGCTTCTGGAAGAAATACACTTTTCACTTGTAACTTACTGACAATATCTATTATTTCATCAGAAGGGTCATTCATAACTACAACAACTTCAACCTCTTCATCAATACTGTTTATACAATTAACAATTCTGGTATCATCTTTTACTGGTATTAAAATTGATAGATTCATAATGTCCTCTCCTAAAAAAATCGATGAATATTTGGAATATTTTTATTCCAAATATTCATCATCATTTCAGCATAAAATGCTAAGAATCTTAGTACTTACTTACACACGCGAAAGCATCAATTTCCTCAAGATCCATCTCTTCTACTAACTCATCAAGCTTCTCCTCGAGAGTTACTTCTGTCTCATTAAACTTCTCCATTACGTTAGCCCCCTTTCTCCAAAATTATTTATAGAAATTTATCTTGTGATAAATAACTACCAATCATTGTCTATGAACTTGCACTTGTATATTTTTTCAAAGCGAACAAGTAACAGACTCTTGAAATTATCATAAACCAAACGACTAACAATAACATTTGGATTATTTCAAATAAACTATTATTTCCTAACAGGCATTCAGCTGGTATGTTTGATACTGTCGCCAAAGGTATGACAAAGAGCATTATTATTCTCACCAATCCCTTATATACATTTTTGGGATATTCCAAAAACTTAAGTGAGCTTAAAAACAACTCATGCATAGCTCCAATCTTTATAAAAATAATTGAAAGAAGCATTATCATAAACCATATTGCATAGCATATTGTCACTGCTGCAACTACCGCCAAAACCGTATATACGATATTAAAAAAACTTATATTTGTCTCAACCTTACCCGCTGCATATACAAGCAAGATTATTGAGAAAATTACACTTGGAATTGCACCAAAATAAAAATACCTAAATGATATATAAAATTGAGAGTCACATGGTTTCAGTAAAATATAGTCAAAATCACCTCTGAGAACATAGCTCTGTATTCTTGGTAAATTATTCATAAAAAGCATATATAATATAGATGTTATAAGCTGTGTAACCGCTACTAAAACTAATATTTCTTCACTTGACCAACCAGCTATAGTGCTTGTATTCAAAAAAATAATCTTAAAAAAGTACACATTTACAAAAATATTTAACAGACTATCAATTATTTCAGCTATTAGATTCCCTCTATAATCTGACTCTCTGGCAAATGTATTCTTCAAAAAGCCTAAGAATACGCTACTGTAAAATCTTAATTTGGGCATTCTAACCTCCTATTAATTCGTAGTGTTTTATTCCATTTCGCCAAAGTATTTTCAATAGCAAAGCAAACACTACAATCCACCCCGTGAGAACAAAGAAATACAAAACTAATTCATCTCTATTTATATCCATCAATAAAGTTTGAGCTGGGTAATATATCATATATTGAAATGGCAAATACTTGCATACACCTCTTACCTGATCTGGTAGTAACGTAAGTGGAAAAAGTCCACCTGCTAGAAATTCAATAGCAAATGTCAATGTATAATACCAACTTGAAATTTCATATACCCAAAAGCTACACAACCCTATCACCATTGCCATTTGAAAGTAAAACACCATTGCCACAAATACTTCAATGAAAAACAACAATATTTGCATTGGAGACTGCCAATAGCTTTCTCCTCCAAAAAGCATTCCTAACAATACCGAATATAAAACTGTACAAAATATAATTCCTTCACTTTTACTAGCTAAATACTTTACAAAAGAATAATGAATATAGTTTATTGGCTTACATATAAAATGTTGTATCTCTCCACTTTGAATATCATCCATTATTTCAAAGATAAAATCTGGAGTAATCACCATTGCTACGAATCGCGCCAGTATAATATAAAGAATCATTTCATTAAAACTCATTCCCTTTATACTGCCTTCTATAGAGAACACACTGTCCCATAAAAAATATAACGCGAATACAGGAAGCAAAGTGCAAACCAATTCTGCAACAAATTCAAATCTATAATCAGTAACCTGCTTCCACATAAGCCCATATACTGATAGGTATTTCTTAAGCACCTTCATACTTCTTCTCCATTTCATAGAAATCTCTGACTATATCTTCAGCATCCATTTCTCTAATCATGTAGTTCGTAACATATTTATCATCAGCCAATCTATGTTTAACAAGAGAAATATTATCCTTTTTAACTCTGAGTTTTATTTGAGAATCATTCCTCTCTATAACACTTCCAAGCTCTTCCCAAGAACTTCCATCGCTCTGATCCATACTATCAATAAAAATCAACACATCTTTTCCATGTTCTTTCACAAAATGACTTAATTTTCCATCATAGTAAACTTTTCCTTCATCTAAGAAAATTGTCCTATCACAGACTGCCTCTATATCACCCATATTGTGACTAGTAAGGATTACAGTCGCATTATTCTTTAGGCTATAATTTCTAATAAATTCTCTAACATCCTTTTGTGCAATCAAATCCATTCCAATTGTCGGCTCATCAAGAAAAAGAATTTCTGGTTTGTATATTAATGAACCAATTAGTTCACACTTCATTCTTTCCCCTAAAGATAATGTTCTAACAGGACTATCCAGAATATCTTCAGCACCTAGCATTTCAACAAGTTCTTTTAGATTTTGCTCATATTTCTGGTTACTCAATTCATATATATCTTTAAGTAATCTATAATTGTCTTTAGCTGAAACATCCCACCAAAGCTGTTGTTTCTGTCCCAAAAGAAGTGTTATCTTCCTTTTATATGTTCTTTCCTTTTTAAAAGGATCGTGACATAGGACTCTTATCTGACCTGCAGTTGGCATCAATAAACCCGTCATCAATTTCATCATCGTTGTCTTACCAGCACCATTTTGCCCGATTATTGCGACGCATTCACCTTTGTTTATTTCAAATGAAACATTATTGACTGCATTCTTCTCTACATATTTTCTATGGAAGAAGTTATCAATAATCCGCTCCTGCTTTTCATATCTTTTAAACGTTTTTGTAACGTTATTCACTGATACAGCAATCATTTGCTCTCCTTTCGTGTTCGGTTGATATGTCATTATACTGTTAACCCTTGGTAGAAATCGCCATTCGAAAGCAGAAACAATCCCTCAATCTGAAGTGCCCCCAAAAACATTGCACCAGTGTTTCCGTTCTCAGATGTTATTGTTTAGGTTGAATCAGGTTCAGCCCAGCAGTAAGCGTTGATATAACAAAGTCTGAATCTTGCGATGCCTGTCCTACGCTCCAACTCGCCGAAATTAATCTTTTGCAATTCAAACCAATCGCATTATTTATGTTTTAATTCATCGAGTGCGTGTGATAGCATTTCAGTTAATACATCATATTTATTGTCCATTGAATTCCTTAGCTGATGCATTGGCACATACACCCGATTAAGTAGCCAAACAAATCACAATGCCATTTTCTTTTTGGACATTTTTTCTACCAATTTTGTTTATTTCTGGACCAACTAACTCCAGCCAGCACTAACATAATACCATCTGGAACGTACACAAAAAAGTGCGTATCGTGCAATTTAAAATTGCACGATACGCACTTTTGCCCATTATTCTATTTGATATAATTTATCATGAAAGGAGTAAGACACAATGAAAAAAAATACTAAATTATTTGGTAATCTATTAGTACTTGCAATAGTAGTTGCCACAACCCCAGACATGATTCCTAATGTAACTTGCATCTTAGAATTTTTCCACTAAGATTCACAAAACATTATGATCAAAAAACATTTCTTAAGTACGTTTGTATAGCATCAAGTGCTTCGTATGATTCATTAAAAAAAACACCTATATCATACGAAGCCTGTATATACTTACGTGCTTTTTCTTTTTGCTCTTCACTTCCACTTTGGATGCTTATCTGATGATAATTCCAACCTATATTAAATAACAAATTATATATCATAGGTTGACAGTCATTTTTCATACTCCATCTTATTCCCTCCCTACAAACCTCAATACTCTTTTCGTGATTTCCCATTTGACCTAAATAGTTAGAGTAGTTAATCATTATCTTAATAACAATTCTGCTTTCTCTTATAAATACAGCAGTTTCGAAATAATCTATTAATTTAATATAGATATTCAACGCTATATTCTTCTTATCGCATTTCCAATAAGCTATAGAAATATCATTCAGAATATGAAGTTCCGTCAAGTTAAACACTCTATTTAACGAGAAATCACCTTCATTATAATCTGGAATAGATAGCAAAATGATTTTTTCAAGTTCTTTCAAATAGATGTTCGGTGAACTAATATATTCTAAGATCTCAATTCTTTTAATAAACTGTTTCCCTTCAATTGAGCTAGTCATTTCTATTTCTTTTCTCCATTGTTCTAGTTGCATTTGAATATCACCAATTTCTTTCATTTGTAGAATTTGCTCATACTCAATGTAGTTTTCTTCATCCATAAAAAGAGACATATTATAAGGTAAAATACATTTATTACCTTTTAAATCCAATTTTCTTTGAATAGCATCGAACTTCTCATCTGTTGGTTCTAAAATTCCCAGTTCGTATCTTAATAATGTAGAAACATCACAAATTCCCTCGGCCAGTTCTTCTCTAGTTATTCCTAATTCTATTCTTCTAGATTTAATTAATTCTGATTTTATATATTCTGCCATAACTCTTCCCTAACCATCCACTCAATTTTGTCTATTACCTTAAATTCATCTTCACATCTAGAATTCAATTCCACCTTCTTCCAGAGCAAGTCTTTTATTCCATTAAGCTGATATATTCTTTTCTTATAATCTATAGCCTTATCAATATATCTTTTTATTTTTGTATCAGATAGAGCATCAGCATGAATAATGTTTAATATTAAATCACCTAAAAAATGTACTTTAAGAACATGGTAATCCTTCTTCAAACTAATAATATTTTCTAGCTTCACTAGCATTTCTATATCATTATCTATTTTATAAAGGGAGTAAATTATCTCGAATTCTTGAATTGTAAGCAACAAAGTTGGCATGGGATTTTCAAAATCAACCTTTGTATAATTAAGTGCTGATACATATTTTTCTTTT
>ENA-ORTS01000459-ORTS01000459.1-human-gut-metagenome-genome-assembly--contig:-NODE-459-length-32879-cov-12.113332_pt1 | contig 32879 bp, 28 predicted proteins | sample MGYA00241911_ERZ509186 | MGnify/ENA primary metagenome ERZ509186 (study PRJEB26280, sample SAMEA2338852) | human gut metagenome | biome: human gut; feature: human-associated habitat; material: faeces...
ATTTGATGGCAGTTTTAGTAACGCCATGTTTCAATGCATATTCGACCATAGATCTACGATATTTCATAAGTTGTGATATACTGTTCATGCGAGATACTCCTTTGATAAAAGTTTCTTTTGACGAATTAACTATATCACAAGGATATCTCGCTTTTCATGTTTTCAATGTGTAACACATGTATTGTAATCCTACACGTGATGCCCATGATTACGTTTGAAAGCCTCGCTTGAATGAGAAATGAGAAATGCGAAATGCGAAATGGTGGTGCGGCACATAAAAATATAGAAGCGCCGCAAAATTTTGATAGCGCTTCGCGCCATCGTCATCTCGAGCGTAGCCCTCGCTCTTCCTTGCAGAACGGTCAGTTCGCTAATTGCGCTATTTCAATCACCGTTTGCTTTTAATCCCCAGTCACTAGTCACTCGAGGCTCCTAATCCCTAGCCACCAATCCCTGCTTTCAAACTTCTGGGTTAGCCCATAGGGCGTGCTACCCTTTGATTCCGTTTGCCATCTCTAGTGAGGAATGAGGAGTGGTGGTGCGGCGCAAATAATAATGAAGCGCCGCGAATATATATGAGGCGATGCCCGCTTAAGACGTTAGACGTTAGACGTTAGACGTCAGAAGTCTGATGTCTCCTAGTCTCCCAGTCTCTTAGTGACTAGTCACCAGTCACTAGCTACCAGTCACCTATTCTCCCAATAAAAAATCCGCTCACTGAGCGGATAAAAAAATGGAGCGGGTGAAGGGAATCGAACCCTCGTAACCAGCTTGGAAGGCTGGCGCTCTACCATTGAGCTACACCCGCATAAATGGTCGGAGCAGCAGGATTTGAACCTGCGACCCCTTGGTCCCGAACCAAGTGCGCTACCAAACTGCGCTATGCCCCGACAACGTAGATAATTATAGCATTTTGTTTTCTTTCTGTCAATAGGATTTTTATTGATAGTTTGATTTACCCCCTTGTCTCCCAATAGCATTTATGCTATCATCAGTATAGGAAGAAGGAGTCTGCTATGTACAATATTGAGTTTTATACAAACAGAAATGGCCAATCTGAGATTCTGAATTTCCTTGAAGCATTGCGTACAAAAAGTAAAACCAGCAAAGATGCACGCATTCAATACAACCAGATTGTTTTCTATATCGATTTGCTTGCAAAGAACGGCAGCAATCTTCCCATTAAGATCACGAAACATTTAGAAGAAGATATCTGGGAGCTGCGTCCGGGTTATAACCGCGTTTTTTATTTCTATTATGACAACAAGCAATATGTGCTTCTTCATCATTTTCGCAAAAAATCGCAAAAGACGCCAGCGAAGGAGCTTCTCCGGGCCAAGGCAGAACGCGATGATTACATCAAACAAAAGGAGGAAAAATCATGAACTGGAATGACTATAAAGAGCACGTCAAAGCATGCAGTGAGGACGACCGTAGAAATATGGAAGAAATTGAAGCGGCGGCTGATATCGTCTCCTCCTTGATCAAGCGTCGGCAGGAGCTTGGCCTCAGCCAACGAGCACTGGCTGAGCGCTGCGGTATCCCACAGTCTTCTGTCGCCCGCATCGAGTCCTGCAGTGTAGCTCCCAAGCTCGATACTCTCATCAAACTGATGCAGGCACTACAGCTCAAACTGCAGGTAGCCGTTGCCAGCTGAATAGCAAACGGGTACGTCCCTGGCAAGCAAGGACGTACCCGTTTAGGATAACAAACCCCCGTAGCGGATATGTCCGCTGCGGCTTTTTTATTTCTCTTCCATGGCTTCTTTCTTTGCCTGGTAGGTGCCTGGCTGCGCCATGACCTTTGGTTTCTTCATTTCATTGTACGCCTGGATCATCATCGCGCATTCTACGCGTTTCTTCTGGATCTCGCAGGTGATGTGGTACGGCTTATGAATGTCTCCGGCAAATGCTTCGTTATTCGCATGGCAGCCGCCGGAGCAGAAGAATTTCGCCCAGCAGTCGACACATTCCGGCTTGCTGAAGACGTGGTTCATGCGGAAGTCGCGCATCATCTTGAAGTTCTTGAGCCCTTCATAGACGTTGCCGATGACGTAGCCTTCTCGTCCGACGAACTGGTGGCAGGGGTAAATATCGCCATTCGGTACGACGGCGAGATACTCGTGACCGGCACCGCAGCCGCGGAGACGCTTCGGGAGGCAGGGGCCCTTCCAGAGGTCCATATTGAAATGGAAGAAGAAGAATGGACGGCCTTCTTCTTCTCTTGCGATGAAGAGCTTGGCGAGGCGGTCATATTCCGCTTTGACGCGCGGCAGATCCTCTTCCTTGATGGAGTAGTCGGCAGTGTCTTCGCCGACGACCGGTTCCATGGATACAGCCGGGAAGCCCTTGTCGATCATGTCGATGACGTCGGTCGTAAAGTCCATATTGTAACGGGTGAAGGTACCGCGGACATAGTATTCCTCGCCCTTGCGGTTCGCCACGCAGTACTGGAGATTCTTCACGATCTCATCATAGGTGCCTTCGCCATGGACGCCCGGACGCATACGGTCATGCATTTCCTTGCGGCCGTCAAGCGACAGGATGAGACTGATGTGATTGTCTGTCAGATATTTGACCTTTTCCTTGTCGAGCAGAAGGCCATTCGTGGTGAGGGACATCTTGATCTTCTTGCCGTGCTTCTTTTCCTGCTTGTGTACATAGTCGATGGTCTGCTGCACGACATGCCAGTTCATGAGCGGTTCCCCGCCGAAGAAATCAAGCTCGCAGTGTTCACGCGGACCGCTGTGTGCGATGAGGAAATCGACAGCTCTTCTGGCAACGTCGAAGCTCATCAGCATGCGCCACTGGCCATAGCCGCCCTGTCCGGCGAAGCAGTACTGACAGCGCAGATTGCAGTCGTGAGCGATATTGATGCAGAGCGCTTTGATGATCGGACGGTCTTCGATCGCCATTTTGTAATTCTTATCCATCGGTGCAAAGAGTACTTCTTTGGCGATGAGTTCATCAAGGTCATCCATGACTTCATTGAGTTCGGCCTCTTCGTAGTCTTTGGCCAGATTCGCCAGAACCATTCCCCGGTTGGTTCCATTGTAATATGCGAGGACCTTGTACGTCACATCATCGACGACATGTACGATGCCGCTGTTCACATCCATGACGATATTCATGCCGTTCTGCTGGAAACGGTGGATCATTGGCTTAACGTTGTAATCCATGAAATGTTATTCTCCTTTTATTGATTGCTTGCTGGTATATCAGGTAAGGCTTATGGTCTGGAAGGGCTCAACAGTTTTATGGCTTCAAAGGGATGGTGCGGCGCAGCCGATCAGGAAGCGCCGAAAATTCTGATGCTATTTCCCTTCCACCCTCATCCATTCTCTCACAAGAAAAGCCCCCGGTCTCAAGGCCGGGGGCTTGGCCGTGCATCAGCTTATGCTCTCTTTGCTTCTGCTTCTTCCTGTTCTGTGCAGATCAGGTTGCCAATGGTGCAGCTTGTTTTGCAAGCGGACTGGCAGGAAGTCTGACATTCACTGCAGCCTTCAAATTTGATGGAGTCCTGCAGAGAAGACTTGTTGATTGTAACGATGTGTTTGGACATGATGTCACCTCCCTGAAACCAAGATTTCTTGCATTATCATACCATAGGTGAGGGTAAATGTACACCCTCTCGAGAAAAGTTATTATAAGGAAGTGGGGCCGGACAGGCACATCGGTCCATTTTCCCTTTACCGTCATGGTGAAGAGACGCAGCAGGCTCTGCGGATCCATTCCTCATTTACAGCATCTGACAGATCCCGTAGATCGCGCCCACAGGGATAAGAGCCATCATGGCGAGCGCTGCAAAGCAGCCATTGCCTTTACCGTGTACGGTGAACCAGTCGTCCGCAATGCTCTTCATTTCCAGGAACTCTCTTTCGAGTCCCTGGAGGATGCGCCAGAGCTCGCGGCAGTCGGCTTCGGTCATTTCTTCGCTGGCATCGACCTCAAAGCCTTCCTCCGCCTCAGCTTCGCGCTTCTTGCGCTCGGCTTCCTTCTTCGCCTTCTCTTCCGCAGCCGCCATCTGTCCTTTGATGGAGGATTTCCAGTCGCCTGTCTCCTCTTCCTTTGGAGCGACTTCCACCGCTTCCTCTTCCTTCGGCGCTTCTTCCTTCGGCGCTGCCTCTTCCTGATCGACGACCTTCAATAGCTCTGCCTTCAGGGCTTCCATGTCTTCGGTGTATTTATGAACGGCTGCATCCCAAAGGGCATAGTCGAGTTTCTTTTTGAAATCATACATCGTCCCCATTGTCGCCTGATTGAAAAGGAACTGGGTATTGTCCATATCCGCAAAGATCTCGCCAATGCGTCCCTTGTGCTTGAACTTCGACTTGCCCACTTTGACAAAGTACATGTAGGTACCGATGTGCGCTCTCAGGTTTCCGATCGGGGTGTCGGATTCGTGCTTTTTATCAAAAAATCCCATGGATGGTTGCTCTCCTTACATTTTTATTTCTTCTTATTATATAGGGAACGAAGGGAAGGTTCAAGGTTTTTGAAAAGAGTGACTTGTGACTGGTAGCTTGTGACTGGTAGCTTGTGTCCAGTCGCCAGTATTGCGTTTTCTAAATAACCGGCATGTAAGTCAACTTCCGAATCAAGTTAGGAGTGAGGAGTGAGGAGTTAGGAGTGAGGAGTGAAGGTGCGGCGCATAAAATGAGGAAGCGCCGCGGAGTTTTATATAAATGATTGGACAAACTGTTTTATTTAATGAGGGGTGTTGGAACACTATATGAATGGTGTGCCCCTTCCAGCACTTCTCACTTCTCACTAAGTCCAGAAGTTTACAAATCGCCATATGAGTCACTTCCCTCAATACATCGCCTCATATCCTTCCCCCATCGTGATGAGTCCGATGCCCATAGCCTTCATGAGCGGCTCTACGAAGGGGAGATCCCGCAAAAAGAGGTCGTACTGCATCCCCTTTCCTACGACGAGACGTACCTCCAGCGTCGTTTCCTCCGGCAGCCGAAGATCTGCCATCAGCTTCTTCCGATCGACCAGCACGAGATGCGTAAACGCGCGAAGTACGCTCCGAAGCAGGCTGTCGGACGGATCGACCCTTTCAAGCGCTCTCACGAGAGAGTACTTTCCCATCCCTGACGGATTTCCATCATAGAGCAGCACAGAGGGGCGTCCGAGCTCCTGCGACCGATTTCCCAAAAGCACGAGCGCGACAGGCAGCACTTCGCCGAAAGGCGGAAAGACGCGCTGCTTGCGGATCCTTTGGAGATCGGGATCCTTCATCGTGATGCTGACGCGATTTCCTTCGACCAATCGGTAAAGACCATGCGCTACCCCCATCCACAGATCCCGATGCCCGGTGAGCCAGCCGGCTGCGACAGCCGCGTACGGCTCCTTCGTATCCGCCGTGAGGCCGAATCGATTGATATAGTCCTTCTGATACAGAAGCTCCGGATGCTCGGCATCTTTTTCCAGGAGCGAGATCAGCTCCGCGCGCGTCATCTGCGCCGGAGCCTGCGCTCCGCTCACGGGGACGCCGTACAGGCCGTGGAAAAGATACAGGCAAAAAACGCCGAGCATCCCGCCCAGTTGCTTCAGCGGAAGAGACACCGGCTGTCTCCCCGCAGGCGTGAAGTGATCACTTCCTGCCCCGGTGATGAGCGTCACGATGGAGATCCGTGGCAGCTTTTCCATGCCGAGCCTCTGCAAAAGAAGCGCTTTGTTCAGTGAAGTCTTGAGGCTCCAGCAGCGAAGGAGACGCGAAAGCGGCTTTTCTTTTTCCGGATAGGGACGGATTTCAAAAAGGGTAAGGGTCTTCCCTTCTTTATCAAGCGTCATAAAATCAAAGTATCCGATCTCCGCCATCGTCCCATCTGTCAGACGTACATCTCCGTCAAGCGGAATGGCATGGAAAAAGTCCTTCTCCGAAAGCAGCTTCTGCGCCATGCGGCTCCCTCGCTCGGAAGTCTTGCCGATAGCGGTATGCACCATACCCCAATTCGTATCTGTCATTTTCAGTGCTTCTGCGTGAGAGACGAGATACGTGCTGATGATGTCCTCATAGGAGCGCCCTGTATCACTCGCCGCCCCGCCCTCTTGTATATAGTCCTTTACATACAGCTCGCCCGGACGCGCAAGATCCTTCTCCAGCTGACCGATCAATTCTGCTTCTGTGTATGCCATCGTGATCCACCTCCACTGCTATTGCTACTATCTTATCATATTTCGGAAATGGGTATAAGAAAATGCCGGAAAATCGCAGGATCAGCCTTTCCCTTGGATGCACGAAAGGCAGGCGCCAGTCATTTCAAGCAATAAAAAAGCCCGCCCCAAGAGCGGATCGTTTCTGGAGCGGGTGAAGGGAATCGAACCCTCGTAACCAGCTTGGAAGGCTGGCGCTCTACCATTGAGCTACACCCGCATAAATGGTCGGAGCAGCAGGATTTGAACCTGCGACCCCTTGGTCCCGAACCAAGTGCGCTACCAAACTGCGCTATGCCCCGACAATGTTTAGAAGTATAGCATGGAAATTCGGATTTGTCAATACATTTTTAAAAGACCATGATGCATATCCCGTTTCCTGAATGCAGGTGCATACGCTCGGCATGATTCTTGGAAAACATGCAGCTTTCTCTGAAATAGCAAAATTTATTTGACAACCCCCACTCCATTTGTTACAATATTTCATGTCAATGCCGGTATAGCTCAGCTGGTAGAGCGGCGCATTCGTAATGCGTAGGTCGCAGGTTCAAATCCTGTTGCCGGCTCCAGAACATGAACGCCCATGTGTATGCATGGGCGTTTTTTTGTGATCCCCATTCCATCGGTTCTCCTTCGCAGAGCGCCGCCCGGGCTTTCCCATGCTTTTCCCACTTCCATGCTCATTCGCCAAAAGCATTTGTGATTGAAGAACATACAGACTATACTAATGACGTAGATCGGAGCTGCCACAGGCAGCCCTAGCCATCAAGGAGGATACGATATGAAAACATACAAACAGGCTCCCGTCATCGGCTCGCGCCGTGTGGATGAGAGCGCAGAAGGCAGCCGCGCAAAGGTGTACTTCACCCGCGTGATCGATGCGGCGCACCTGATCTCGCTCTACACACGGATCAATGATGCCATCTATGGCAAAGTAGCCATCAAACTGCATACCGGTGAAAAGCATGGGCCGAATATCCTGCCGCGTGACATGGTAGCCGCCTTTCAGAAGCAGGTGAAGGACAGCACGATCGTAGAAACGAATACGCTTTACCAGGGAGACCGCCACACGACAGCCATGCACCGCGACACCCTGCAGGTGAATGGCTGGACCTTCTGCCCCGTCGATATCATGGACGAAGAAGGGACTATCGAACTTCCGGTCCGTGGCGGCAAGCATTTCAAGACAGTCTCCATGGGCAGCCACATCGTGAACTATGACTCGATGATCGTCCTCACCCATTTCAAAGGACATGCCATGGGCGGCTTCGGCGGCTCGATGAAGAATCTCGCCATCGGCTGTGCGGATGGACGCATCGGCAAGAGCCAGGTCCATGGCGTCGATGTAAACAACCAGCCGGAAGACTGGGACACCTGGCCAGGCAAGGAGCTCCTCATGGAGAACATGGCGGAATCCGCCAAAGCCACCATTGATCTCTTCGGCAAACACATCGTCTACCTGAATGTCCTGCGCCGCATGTCTGTCGACTGCGACTGCGTCGGTCTCATCGCTGCCGAGCCGACGATCCCGGATATCGGCATCCTCGCCTCGACCGACCTTCTCGCCATCGATCAGGCCTCGGTCGACCTCGTCTATCAGACCGCCTCGAATCAGGATCTCGTCAAGCGTATCGAGTCTCGCCACGGTCTCCATCAGCTGCAGGCGATGAAAGAGCTCAAGATGGGAAATCCACAGTATGAACTCATCGAAGTGGAATGATAAAGGTTCAGCGGGTTCTATAGGTCCAAGAGGTTCAAAGGGATTGGTGCGGCGCATCATAATCAGAAGCGCCGCGGAATTTTGACAGCGCTTCGCGCCGTCGTCATTTCGAGCGTGGCCGAGAAATCTCTATGGCAGAACGCTCATTGCCTGCTGTGAGACAGCACCAAGACATCGTTTTCCCTCGGCGCATGCACGCTGATTTCCTGCGGTGCAGTAAAGATCCCTCGGCTACGCTCGGGATGACGATGCCGGAGAATCCCAGTCACCAGTCACTCCTAATCCCCAATCCCTAGCCACTCCTCCCTGCTTTCAAATTTCGAAGGAAAGAAATCCTCGCAAGCTGAGTAGCCCCTGGAGAGGGGTCGCGCCAAAGGCGCCGGATAGAGTGCCCCACAAGGCACAACTCTACGTAGCTGTCAGCATCCCATCTGCGTGAATCGTTTTTAGTGATCCTCAAGAGACCTACTGACCGTTCTGCAGAAATCTGCCTCTTCGAGGCAGTCTATCCCTGGCCTTCGGTCTGCCCCTTCTCCAAGGGGCGACACATTTTGCGTGATTCCAATAATCCGCAGCGCTTTCATTGTATGATGCGCCGCACCACCATTCTTCATTCCTCATTTTCCTCCTTCTCCCCCAAATAAAAAAACGAACCCTTGCGGGTTCGTTTTTTTATTCAGCGATTACTGCTGGCTTTTCTTTACATTGGCACTCTTATATCTAGCCTGACGGGAAAGAACCATCTTTCTCATACGGATGTTTTCCGGAGTGACTTCGACGAGTTCATCATCATTGATCCATTCGAGCGCCCCTTCCAACGTAAACTTGCGGCATGGCGGCAGCTTGATGGCATCATCAGAGCCGGAGGCACGGGTGTTGGTCAGATGTTTCTTTTTGCATGGGTTGACATCCATATCCTGATCACGGGTATTTTCACCGATGATCATGCCTTCATAGACTTCGACGCCCGGTTCCAGGAAAAGCTCGCCACGGTCGAGGACAGAGTTCAGGCCGTATGCGGTGGTGGTGCCGGATTCGAAAGCCACGAGGGAGCCTCTGGTTCTGCCCGGGATATCACCCTTGTATGGCGCATAGCCCTGGAAGACATGGTAGAGGATACCTGTGCCGCGGGTGGTAGTCAGAAGTTCATTACGGAAGCCGATGAGGCCGCGGGCCGGGATGGAGAATTCCATCTTCATATAGCCTGCGAGTTCTTCCATGGAGATCATTTCTGCTTTTCTCGGTCCAAGACCTTCCATGACAGCGCCCATGAATTCCTGCGGTACTTCGATGGTCAGACGTTCGAGCGGTTCGCACTTCTGTCCATTGATCTCCTTGAAAATGACCTGCGGCTTGGAGACTTCGAGTTCGAAGCCTTCACGGCGCATGGTCTCGATCAGGACGGAGAGGTGGAGCTCGCCGCGGCCGGAAACCTTGAATGCATCAGATGTTTCCGTGTCTTCTACACGAAGAGCCACGTTCGTTTCGATTTCCTTGTAGAGACGGGCACGGATATGGCGGGAAGTGACGAAGTCACCCTCACGGCCGGCAAATGGGCTCTTATTGACATGGAATACCATGGACAGGGTCGGTTCGTCGATGTGGATCGCCGGCAGTGCCTCCGGGTTCGTCGCATCAGCGACCGTTTCACCGATATTGATATCTTTGAAGCCGGCCATAGCGATGATGTCGCCGACCTTCGCTTCATCGACAGGCGTACGTTTCATGCCCTGCCAGTGGAAGAGCTGAGCGATATGGTCGCTTCTGATCTTTTCGCCATCGGTGATAGCGACAGGCATCCCCTGCTTCGCAGTACCGCGGGTCACACGGCCGATAGCGACCTTGCCGAGGTAGTCATCCGCTTCGAGCGTGGTGACCATGACCTGCAGGCCGGCATCCGGTTCGCCTTCCGGGCATGGGATATACTTCAGGATCGCATCAAAGAGCGGGTCAAGGTTCTTGCCTTCATCATTCATGTGGAGCTTGGCGATGCCGCTTCTGGCCGATGCATAGAGCAGCGGGAAATCGAGCTGGTCATCGTCCGCATCGAGTTCCATGAAGAGCTCGAGGATCTCGCCTTCGACATCGGAAATACGCTGATCCGGACGGTCGATCTTATTGATGACGACGATCGGCTTCAGCTTGTGTTCCAGCGCTTTTCTCAGGACGTACTTCGTCTGCGGCATCGGGCCTTCATGAGCATCGACGAGGAGCAGTACACCATCGACCATGTTCAGGATACGTTCAACTTCGCCGCCGAAGTCCGCATGCCCTGGGGTGTCGACGATATTGATCTTCACACCGTCATGCATGACAGAGGTATTTTTCGCCAGGATCGTGATGCCGCGTTCACGTTCCAGTGGATTCGAGTCCATGACGCGTTCTGCAACCTTCTGGTTATCTCTGAAAATGTGGCTCTGCTTCAGCATGGCATCGACCAGAGTCGTCTTACCATGGTCGACGTGAGCGATGATGGCAATGTTGCGGATATCTTCTCTTTTCATTTCTTTCCTTTTCCCCCTCGGGCAACCTATTGCGCCTAGGCGCACTTTTTTGATGATGACTTCACGCTATGGCGAAGCCGTCAAGTTATCATATATTCGGAAATACAATTTATTATACCTCTATTTATATGAATTGTCGATAGAATCGGGACATTTCGAGGCATATTTTTTGAAATTTTCATTTTTACCCCAATTTTTACCCCAATTTCAGGTGGAAAATAGAAAGCGGGGCGTTTTTTAGTGCTTTGAGTGCTGGGATAGAGAGCGCACCCGCAGGAAATTTAGGATCATTCCGGCGGAGCTTTTCTTATTTATACATCTCATCGAGTTCCCTTTTTTTCTGAATTTCGCTTTCTAATATCTTTTGCGCGGTTTTATCAGGGAGTTCCAAAATAGACTCTTGAAGTCTTGAATTTTTCATATTTTCATGGTGTCGATCTAATGGCCCGTCAGAAAAATCAATCACGGCGCTTTCCCTTAACATATTTCCGGCCTTTTCACTGTACTTATTAAAATCATCATTTGAAAAATGTTTTTCAAATGGAAGGATCCAACTTAATTTTTCCAAATAACGGAGTAAGCACATTGTAGCTATATCATCTTCCGTGCCACTTGACGCTAACCCCACCTCTTTCATAGGTCGATGATAAACGCAAAAAGCATAACCCCCATCAATCTTTTTCACGTCTGCTTTACATACAAAGGCGAGTTGAGCCAGCATGTCACCCATATTTCTTAGAGAATATACGGGACTTGTAAAAAGAGAAATAATAGACACCCCGAGAGCGTCCGCAATACTCGCTAAAACGGCGCAATCTAGCGTACCTCTTTTTTCTATATTTCGTATATAATGCCCCGGCCCCCCATTATCATAGCCTTCCCTTCCTTTACCGATCATCATAGCCAATTTAGCTTGCGACAGGCCTTTACTACGCCTTAAACGTTTAACGTTAGCCCCTACAACTTCTTTCAATTCCTTTTCTTTTGTAGTTAAACTTCTAGCCATAAAAACTCCCCCACTCTTCTACGATTAAAACATTTGTTCCGATACCTGTCTAATCACACTTTTTGAGTTTATCTAGGTATCTATTGGAATACCTAGCGATCCTTTATCATGATTGTATCATAGATTGGCGAGGGCAATATAATGCCCCATAAGATTTCAAGAAGGGAGTAAAACCATATGGAAAAAGCATTTTATGAGGGTAAACGTTTATTAAACGTTTCAGAGCTTTGTAATTATATCGGCATGGGAAAAAGTCGTGGCGTTGAATGGGCGAAAGGAATCGGTGCGGCGAAGAGAATCGGGCGACGAGTTCTTTTTGATAGATATATCGTTGATAAAGCTATCGAAGAATGTAACATTTACACCCGCGATGGGAAGAAGAAAGGAGACATGGATCATGATTACTGAATATCTGAAAGAAAAGGGGGCTATTGGTGAAGATCACGCCATCCCCACAAGAGACATTACAAGGGAATTGAACATCACGAAACGCGCCATCGTTAGCCGAGTAGGAGATGAAAGGAAAAATGGGGCGTTGATTTGCGGAAAGAGTACAGGGAACGGCGGTTATTATATCCCGGCTACGATGGATGAAATCATTCACCAAGCGAACAAATTAGAGCACGGGATTAAAATGCGGGCGTTAGCTTTGAAACCATTCCGGCGGGTATTGAAAGAGTACAGAGATAAGGGCGGCGAAAACATGGAATGAGCAATAGAAATTCTCAAAAAAGCCAATTCCCCGCATGGCTAGCACGCCACCCGCACGAAAGGTTTGTAAGAATTCCCCGTTCTATGAGAAAATCGCCCGCGTGGATGTCTTTAGGGAAAAATGCTATACGGCTTTATTTTGAATGCATGGAGTGGACGTATGACGCAGAGAATCGAAAGATAGAAAAAGCCAGTAAAGAGCTATACCCCCGCGACAAATGGCCAGACGGTCCCTACAACATCCAAGACGGCGATTTCTTTCTGAATAGTGCGAAAGTCATTGCCAGCGGTATTTTCAAGGGTGATACCGCACTACGCAGAGCGATCAAGGAATTGGTGAAATACGGCTTTATAGTTTGCATTGTACAGGGCAAAACAGGCCGAAAGGATCTCAAAGCAGTTTACCGAATGTCGGATAAATGGAAGACCATCACGCAAGGGGAAATCACCGGAGAGTGAAAAGCTACCCTAGAGACCGCGCAAAGACATAGCGAGTTTTTTTCACTTCACGCATTTTGGGGGCGTTACTTCACCCAAAATTGGTAAAGAAACGCCCCAAATATCAAAAAATGGATCAATCACTTTACCAATTTTGGGTGAAGGAAAATTCGCGATATGCCCCGATATTATCGGCAATCTTGCCAATTTATCGAAAAATTGATTTCTTCACGCAAAATGGCTAATAGATATATATATACCATGTATTCGAGGTTTTAAAAGGTCATTTTACAGGAAGAAGAGCAGAGCAGGATCACAATGGAAAGCAACAATCAAAGACAACAGACATACAGGAATGATTTTTATTATTTCATAACAGACCAGCAAATCAAGGAAACTGTTTTTCAAATGGCACGCGCCCCATGATAAATCATACCCCCATCACCAGCGACATCTCAAAAGGGACATTATAGAGCTTTTCTAGCAAAGAAAAAGCCGCCATGCATAAAGGCGACTTGATAAAACTGTATCCGGCGGAGCTGGAACAACAGGCGGAGCATGTTTTTCTTTTTCCCTCCTTATTTTCTTTATTCTTCCATTCCTTTTTCTGTTCCGTCCCATTCCGGCGGAGATCACCAGCGGGCGCAGGGGTAAAGGAAACCAACAGGCGGCACACCTTCACGCCATGCCAAAGGGCTACCCCTTATGTACTGGATGACAAGAAAGACAAAAAGGAATATCCGGCGGGCATATCCTAGACGGGCAAGAAATTGCCCTCTAGAGGTGCAACGTTATTGCCCCTCTAGAGCAAGAAAGACACCGCCCGCCCTTCCCATGACACAGAGAGGAGACATCAACCATGAACGAAAGACCAAAGGACATACTTCAAAGAAAGATAGACAGAGATAGAAGAAATGGCAAAATGACACGAGCGAAAGCCATCCATTATCATTGCATTGATTGTATGGGCTATCAATCCTATGAGGTAAAAAAATGCGCCAATACGAATTGCCCGCTATGGGAATTTCGTATGGGGACAAAAACGCCGCTGCGGGAAAGCGCACGAGAAGAACCAGCGGAGCAGGATGATGAGTAAGCATGAAAGTACAGGCCTATAGTTATGGGCGAGAAACCTATAGTTTTAGGGGGTATTTTTCAAAAGGCACATGCCAAATGATAAATGATACTCTCACAGGGCGAGAAGGCGTCAAAATGGACGCTATGCACGTTTTCAGGCAAACTAAAAGGCCGTCACTTATTGGCGGCGGTCTTTCGTGGCTGAATATCCGGCTGGGGGCTAGAATATCATGCCATAAACATTATAGCACAGGGAAGGAAGGAACACACACGCCAAAGGATCACACCGCCACACCAGCAACAGGCACGGCATGGCGAGAAGGTTCACCCATTCCCTTTTCTCTTATTCCATTCCGGCGGGGATCACCAGCGGGCACACGGACAGGGGCAAGACCAGCGGGCGGATAAGCTGAACCGATGGGCGGCGCGCTATTTTCTATCCATCATTCCCTCTATTCAAAGGGCTATCCCCATGCATGGCACGGCTACCACTTCCCCCATGCCGGGACGTGGACGCTGGGCACAGGGGCGAGGGGTGCACCCATGCCAGGTATCAAGGTACTACCCCATAGGGGTATGCACTAATGGTCGGCCACCCCGCCCGTCCCCTCTTTTTTGTGATTTTTAAAAATAGGTTTCGTATTATGTATTTCTCACAATATATAAACATATATGCAATAAATGGACTTGTAAACCAGCAAAGAAAAATTTTATATGTTCGCGCAATTATCACCAGGTGCTAATCAGGTGATAAAAAGGGCGTGGGTCAATTTTGAGAATCACAGAAAAAACGCGCCTAAATGGTAAGATTATGACGTTAAAACAGGCAGAAAATTTCCCTCTTTTAGCACTAGGCTTGATAGACTGTATCGCTGCCCCTGTATATCATCAGAGAAGAAAGCGCGGAAACGCAAATATAGAAAGGAGCGTGATTATATGCTAGGGACTATGGAAGAGATCAAGGCAAAAATGAACGGGAATGTGCTTTCATTGTTCGATTTCCTAGAAAGTGACGGAAAAAGCGACATGGCGGATACACTGGAAAGCAATCAGCTAGACAGGAACGCCATTATGGATATGCTGGAAACCGTTTTCCTTTGCGGCTATTACAATGGACACCTAGCCACCCGGCACGGAGATTATAGAGAAAATGCGGTGTACCGCGACGGAGTACGGCAGTTTTATGACGAATAGCCATGAAAGGAAGGTCAAAACAATGGATAGAAGTACGCACTATAGAAAGATTTATCAAGATACGATCACCCGCGCAGGAATCGTTGAAGGGCGTCCACTCACTGACTATGAAAAAGGCGTTTTTGCCGGAATTATCGCCACAAGAGAACGCGTGGCAAGATTGATTGAAGAAGGATATGGAATTTTAGATACTACGGTCGTATGGTATACGGGCATGGAATACGAGAAAGTGAAACCAGCGAACAAGAAAAAGCAATCAGCCAAGAGTAATGAAATCAGCTTTCTGGAAGGGCTTAAAATCTTATGGAATTTAGAAACCTTTGATGGGACATATTGACCACCCGCGATGGATCAGGAAGGAGCATAAAGCAGATGAAAGAAGAACCAAAAGAATTTTTCCTTAGTATGGAAGATGAGACTATGCGTCCCACCTTTGAAAAGGGCGATACACTTATAGTAATCGAAGGCAGCACAATTAAGGACAGAGCACCCCATTTTCTTCTGATTGGTAATGAAATCATGTGTAGAGTGGTTACTATGTGCGAGGACGGGATCACTGTAGGCGGCTATGATAATGATATTTGCCCGGTCAAACATTACACAGAGGAAGAAATACAAAAACTTCCTATCAAAATCATTGGACGTGTCAAGGAATTGCGCCGCCATTTGTCAATGAGCACAAGAAACGAAGAAAGAGAGGGGTAAGTCATGGGTAGGCGTGGCAGACTTCCGGCGGGGGTGCGGAAACGTTTCGACAAAAACGGAAAGTTCAAAAATTATGAAATGAGATTTACCGTGAATGGGGAACGTTATACAGTTACAGGAGAAACGATAGAGGAATTATCAAAACGGGCGACGACAAAAAAAGAAGAGATCAAGAAAGGGCTATACACGACGAATAAGAAAATAACCGTTGATGAGCTTTTTCAAGAGTGGAAAGATGAGAAGAGCAGCGTTAGAAAATCTTCTTCGTTGTACGTCTATAGTTCTGCCTTTAACGTCCATATTTCCCCCGCACTAGGGAAATGTAAAGTAACAGAGCTGGAACGGCGGCAAATTATCCAATTTTTGCGTAAAGTCATGAGTAGCAGCGGCGACGGCCGGGCAAACACATGCCGGGATATTCTGTTTAGATTGTTCAAGTATGCAACAGATAATGAAATCATCGCAAGAAATATAGTGGAAGGGATCAGCCGATTTAAAAATACGCAAAATACAAAAGTCCCCGCGCGGGAAACCATTCACAGAGAATTGACGGATAAAGAAATCGACTTGTTTTTTCGATATGCCGCCCATAGCCTTTATTACAACGCCATGCGATTTATGTTGAATACAGGCGTCCGGGCGGGCGAATGTTTAGCTCTTCAATGGAAAGACGTACAGGGCGAAACGATTCACATAGACAAAACTATCACAAGGACGGAGCGCGGTAATAGAGTAGGAAACTCACCTAAAACTAAAACGTCCCGGCGCATTATCCCTATTAACAACACAATTAGAGAAATCATCAATGAGCAACGCGATCTATACAGAAACACCCATGAATATTTTGATTTGTCTGATTTTGTATTCCCTAATTCAACGGGCGGGTTTAGCTACCCCGACACCATAAACACAGTAATTGATAGGACATTGAAGGCCATGAAAAGAGATGGTATACACATCGCCCATTTTTCCTCTCATTCCTTCCGTGCTACATTCGCCAGCCGCGCCGCACGTCATGGCGTACCACCAAACACGCTAAAGGAAATCATGGGACATGCAAACATGGCTATTACAATGGACTTGTACGCGCATATCAACGAGCAGGACAAAATAGACGCCATGAACATTATTGAGTTCCCCATCGAGAAAACAAAAGGATATATCCATAGCGTCATATAGAAAAACCCGCCAAGAATGTAGACCATTCCGGCGGGCTTTTTTTACCCCAATTTTTACCCCAATTATGGTGTTTATTTAGAATACTCTAATATAATATCTAATAAATCACAGTAATAGCAAAAACCAAGAAATTCCATGTGTTTATCGGCGTTTTCAGTTATTATAATAATGCAAAATAAGGCAGAATAATTAGAAATAAGAGTTACCCCTAAAAAACAATTTATTATACCACGTATACGCAAGAGTAGGAAAATAATTTTTTCATAAAAAACGGGTAGGGGCAACGGGTTCAAAGGATTCAATGGGGAAGGTGCGGTGCTGCGCGCCGTTTTTTATGCGTACTTCTCATATTCTCGCCCCTTCCTTTGGAAAGGGCAGACGAGCGCAGCGAGACGGGGTTGGCTTCGCCTTGGTTGGACGGACTGGTGCCTTCTCTAGTCTCCCGCTGACCATCCATAAAAATTGTGGCGAAGCTGCCATCTTTCAGCCTCCCCCATGGAAGGAAGGCTAATGATATGGGGATGCCGCTTTCCCCATACTTTTCCAAAATCAAAACCGTGTAAAAAGAAAAAATTTCCCCGATATTATTTGATGGAGAGAGGAAAATCTTCCCGGGAGCCAAAAGCTTATCTCCGCGTCCCCACGTGCACTGACCTATAGGAAGGGGACGGCGTGAATGAGCTGACAGCGGATCCGATATCCCTCCTCCCGCCCGAAAGCGTGCTAGCCGCCGGAAGGTGAGTCAGACCCCAGCCACATAAAGATGCAGCATGGCGAAGAAGCATCCCATGCAGGATTCGCCTCGCGGGCAAACCCTAGAGCGAAGTTTAGCCGTACTTGTACGACATGAACCGTGAAATGCGCTGGTGCCAGATTGCAGGGAATGCCTCCATGGATCGCTATCTATCATGCTGCGTCTTTTGGCATGCAAAAAAGGCTTTGCCCGTTCGGGCAAGGCCTTTTTATTGTCTTTCTTATACGCCAAAGTGCGCATTCACACGTTCAGCGAGGCAACCATTTTTAGCGGCTTCTGCTGCGTCTTCCTGCACGAAGTGCGGATTTTTTTCTTTGAATCGTTCGTCAAATCCCATGATATAGTTTGTCGCGATAAGATAAATAATCCTCGTAGGTGCCATACCATAGACCTGATTCGCAAGGATATGGCGGATGCGCTCCTCGCTGTCTGGATAGAGCTTCTTCATCTTTTCGCTCCGATAGAGGCGTTTCACGATTTCCGTGATATAGAGCCCCGACTTCATGTAAAGATCCGCGAAGGTCGCCTTCGGGTCATCGAAGCAGCCCGGATTCTCCTCTTCGAGCTCATCCACCATTTTCTCCACGACCCAGCGCGGAGTGAAAATCTGGTTCGTCTGCTGCGGCGGGATATAGTCGAAGATATCCTCTTCCTGGCTTTCATCGAAGTAGTTTGCGAGCGCTTCCTTCTTATTCAGAAATTCCTGCACTGCGTCATTGAAGACCGTCTCGTCAAAAAGGTGGCCCTTGAAATGCTCGATCTTCCCCGTTTCCGGGTTCAGCCTGTCTCCGCCGTCGCGCAAGAAGCGGAATTCTTCTTCCGTGATATTTGTCACCTCATAGAATACGTCATCCTCCGTATAGTCATCGAGGTTCGCAAGCGTCAACTTCCGATCCCCGTACGCCATGAGAAAACTCGGGATCGCACGGGAGAAGCCACGCAGATGGTCGCGGATCGAGGTCTCGATGGACTTCTTCTCTTCCGCCGCCTTGTGCTCTTCCATCTGACGGACGAGCTCCGCCGGTTTCTCCTGGATGGTCTTCTGCACCGTTTCCTGAATACCCATTTTCAGCTGATTGATGAGCCCATCCATCACTTCGCCATAGCTGTCATGGGCTTCTGCGATTTTCTTCGCATCCCCCTCCGCTTCCTTGACTTTGCGATCCATATCCAGTTTGGCAAGATTCGCCCCTTGGATGAACTGGTCCCTCTTCTCTTCTACCTTCCCTTTGACATCGGAGCGGATGTCATTCTCCATGCGCTTCTGCCGCGCCTTGGTCACGCCATAGGTCGCCGACACCTGGGGCACCAGATCGGAAATCAGGGTATCTGCCACCACATCCGTCGCCGTATCGATCTTCCTTGTGATCTCCTCCACAGCATTCTCCGTCGCTGGTGTATGCTGCGCGACATCCTGCAATGGCTTTTCCACATCATCCGCAAGTTTTTCGTAAATCTTATCACCGAAAATATCCGGCGTCTTGCCGATGACGATGGACTCTACATCTCGATTTCCTTCTTCATCAAAAGGCTTATCTTCACTTCCAAGATCCTTCGCCCCATCGTCTTTCTTTTTCTGCTCTTCCTGCGCCGTCAGCAGCTTCTCGATGATCTCCTTGACCGCCGCCGGTGCGCCGAAGACATTGGAAATATTCTGGAAAAGGAAATTGGAAAGAAAACCGCGCCGCACGACTTCTGCGCTCTTGAGTTTTCTCGGGATGGAGAGTACCTTCGCTGCGTCGAGCTCCACCATCTCCCCATCGCTGTCCTCCCCGATGACCGGGAAGAAATTCAAAAGCCGCTTGATGTTCTGCCTGCGGTCATCCGCCGTCCCGCTGCCGCCCGCGGTATCCGAGAGCAGGTCATTCGCAAACTGGTCGAAGATGATGAGCGTCCGCGCCGGGTCGAAGTCGAAGACATACGCATTTTCCTTGCGATACATCTTTCCATCCTCGTCCTGAAAACGACACGGATTCTGCGCACGGAATGCCGCCTGCATGTACGACGACGGGCTTTCCAGATTACAAAGCATCAGCACCGCCGACCACTCCTTCACCGTCACCCCCACCGTCAGCTGTCCGACCGTGAGCGTGATGGTCTTATCGTGCGTCTTGATCGCCTGCTTCACGCGTTCATAGGCTTTGTCATTCGTCTCATCTTCCTCATCCTGTCGCCCATCGCCTACGGCCATGATGACTTCATAGTCCTTGAAGACCGGATCCTCTTTGAGAAGCTTCCGAAGCGCTCTAGCTGCCGCGACACGGTTCAGGTACCACATCGTATGCGCAAGCTCTTTCCGAAGCTCTGGCGTCGAGAAAGGATACTTCGCCCCCGTCCGGAGCTGTACGAGAAATTTCCGCACTTCCTCCTTATGGACGAACTGTCCGCTCTCATTCACCGCGAAAAATTCATTGAGGTCGAAGGCATAGTCCGTCTTTCCTTCCTCCGACATATCTGCGCCCTGCGTGATCTTCTCCATGATCATAGGAGACATCTGATAGGTCAGCATCGTGAGCTTCGGGAGATCCTCATACGGATTGTACCCATCCCCCGTCCAGGATGCCTTCGCCTCCTGCTCATCCGCATACGACCAGTTATACACCTGATCTTCTGCGAAATCACCGCGCGCAAGCTGCTTGAACGGCGTACCCGAGAGATAGAGCGTGTGCGCTTTCTTCATCTTGCCGAAAGCCCAATCCGTCTTCTTCGTATCCACACCTTCCTGCGACTCATCGACGATCACGAGGTCGAAAGAAAGATCCGCGATCCACTTCAGCTTGTTGATCCCATCTTTCGCAAAATAGGCCGAACCCTTCAGCCCCTGCAGCGACTCGAAAGCCACCATGCGATACGCTTTGTCCTCATTGAGGCACGCATTGACATACTCCTCATGAGAAAGCACGCCCGCCTTCCCCTTCAAAGCATCCGTCTCCGACACGAAAAGGATCGGCTCCTGCCAGGCGATGAATTTGCGAAAATCCTCCAGCCAAGAATTGGCGATGCTCGGGCGATTCGTCACAATGAGCACATTCTGCGCCTGCATCTTCCGTACAAGATCATAGGCCGCGAGCGTCTTACCGAATCGCGGCTTCGCATTCCAGAGAAATTCCTTTCCTCCCTTCTCGAAGTACATCTTCGCCCTCGCGACAGCCTCCGCCTGCTCGCGCCGAAGCGTGTAAGCCATCCCTTCCTTCGCCTTTGTCAGGTACCTTCGGCTGGCAAATTCAAAGAAATCCCGCTGCGAATCCCATCCGCTGATCTGGAACCACTCCGTCCCCTTCCTGCGAGGGATTTTTTTATTCGTTTCCAGGAAATGGTGGAAATCGTAGTCTTTGAACCATTCACCACTGTCATCCTTGTACCGGGCGAAGTCGCTCCAAAGAATCTCATAGTCGAGCCCAGCGGTATGTGTCTGCTGCTCGATGCGCTTCTTCACCCCCTGCTCGGTATAGCCGATCTTCGTCCAGCCGTCATTTTTCGGGTATCCCGGGGTGGTGTAGGCGTAGATCATGGGGGTGATGACTTGGTTCGTCCAAATTACCTCTTCTGCACGCATCTCACATCATCTCCTTTGCATGTTCATCAGAGCTTGTATTCCTGCCTCTAATTCGGATGACCCGTTCTTTCATGTAGGAAAATTCCTCTTCTGTTAGCTCTAGAAGATGTTTTAATTGCAAATCTATATTTTTTGAGAAATCAATTAACGAATTACCAGAATGATAATCCAGCAAATCAGGCACTTTCTTCCCTAAGGAAGACAATGCTTCATCGGTAAGCAAAAACGCATACTTAATGATATAACTATCTACATAGGCATAAAAATTCTCTGCCTCTTCTTTTGTCTGAAAAGAGACCAGCGCTACACGAACACGACCAAAAGCTGAGTGATTATCTATAATCTGTAATTGTCTATCTCTTTTCTGCCCACCAGCATTGGCGCTTGAGACTACCACTTGCCATTCATGGATATATTTTTCATTGTTTGAAATGACAGCATTATCCGCCACGAACCATTTTGCTCTGCCGCTTTTCCCTGCTTTATCGTTCGTCAGTATCTTAATCTGACGGGTATAATCTAACGACATATCTTCCAAATAAGGTGATACTTTATTCTGATGTTTGGAAACGAAATCGCTCTCAATCCCAAAGAGGCTTCGCGGCAAAATAGAATCAAACATTGGACGTAATGAATAATGCGAAATAAATTCCTCCAGCTTAGCAGATAAATCCATATCTTTAGGATTCAACGAAATCAGATTTTCCCCTGGATTGTCCAGCTGCACAGTCTGCGCCCGCCCCCCGGATATAGGTATACCTAAACCCAGGTTTCTTTTTACCCATTTTCATAGAGACAATACTCACGCCATCGGCTATGGCAACCCCGTTAAAAACTTCATTCGCATTCGCATAAAAAGTAACATGAGAAAGCCTGGGATCATTGATCTGTGTGCGTCCAAACTCTTTCATTCCTTTTCCAGACTGATGAATCCAACGTCCCCCCGGATAGATAAGCTCTGTCCCTTTGTTTGCTACATGATTGGCTTCCATCTGAAATAAATGAAATATGTTCTTTCTACTAAGTTGTCCGTTCACCTTGGAAATCTTTGTCGTCTCCTCCTGATACGGCGGATTCCCCACAATATAATCAAACCTCATCCCACAAGACCTCGCTTTCACATCCTCATACGAAACACTCTGGCAATCGCTTCTCCACGAATATACCCGGCACACCGGCTGGCCCACCGAAAGGAGCGGGCGAATATCTATATCCCCAAAGGAGAATAGATCCGCGCCCTCCGGATCCTCCGCGCAGTATGGGATGCGGCCAGAGAGTCCATCCATCTGCCAGAGATTCCACGCCACCTTATTCGTCAGCTTTCGGAGGAAAGAGGTAGGCGCCGCCTCCTCCCACTTTGAGAAGTAATGCTCCATCACCGTCTTCATGATATTCACACGGGCGATCAAGAGATTGTCTCCCTGAAACTCATAGCCATACGTTGCTTCCATCGCGCGAAGTGCCCAGTGCTGCCAATCCTCTCTCGTCTCCGTAAAGTGCGAGATCGCAAGGAGCTTCCGATCAAGCAGTCCGCGGCGGGAAGAAACTTCGATTTCTTCCCCTGTCGATACATCATAGCGCTCGGCCAGATAGGGTGCCTCTCCGCAGGTGATTTCCAGACGCCGGCTGTCCACATACCGCTGCCAGCGCGGTGTCTTATGTCCCTTCTTCTGCCAAAAGAGCGCATCCAGATCCTCCCACACGTCCGACTCCATCTTTTCTACGCCAAACCAGTCTCGATCGAGCGCGTCATTCATGAAATCACAGACCCAGCGCGGCGTAAAGACTTCCCCATGCCTTCGCGTGCGGCTCGACTGCTGCTCCGCCGCCTTCCGCGCCCGCGTTTTCACAAGCGAAATCTCCGCAAGCTCGATTTCCCGCCCGCGTCCATACGCTTCGCCCTCCGTCTCATAGGCATCCGTAGCCCAGAGAATATGGCGTCCTGTGGTCTTGTCCGCGAGCAGCTTCTCCATGAGCCCCATCACAGAGAGCTCTCTGATATCCTTCTGTATATCGATCAAAGGCTCACCTCCTGTCTGTTTCTTACAGTATAGCATAAATAAGAGCCACTTTTCTCACTTTGTATCCGCATCGCGGATGCAGCGGCGCTGCGTGCCGCCCATCACCCCTGCCCCTCTTCCAGAGGAAGAGGGGAGCGATACGGGGAGAGCCCCCATTCGCCCCTTCCTCGGGAAGGGGCTGCCGAGCGCAGCGAGGCGGGGTTGGCTCGCGCTATTGTTGAAATGGCGTTTTCTCCGCACCACCATTTCTCATTTCGCATCAAAAAAGACGCCCCAATAGGCGTCTTTCTTTATTCCATCTTTGCGGCGAGCTCGTCCCATTTCTCATAGAGAGCTTCGAGCTTTTTCTGTGCTTCGTCGTACTCGGCGGCGAGGTCTGCATAGTTGTCCGGATCCATGCTCATCTGCGCGGTGTACATCTTGACCGTCGCTTCGAGGCGGCCGATCTCCATTTCCACATGGCTGAGCTTTTCCCTTTCTACGGCCGAGACTTCCTGCTTCTTCTGGTGTTCCTTCTCAGGCGCAGTCTTATCTTCCTCCGGCTCTTCTTCTACAGTCTTTTCCCCACTGCGGTCTTTTTCAAAGGCTTCGAGGTCGAGCTTTTTCTCTTTATAGTAGCTGTAGTTCCCGAGATACTCGGTGAGCTTGCCATTTTCCATTTCTACGATGCGGGTCGTGATCTTATCTAAGAAATAGCGGTCATGCGAGACGACGAGTGAGGTGCCGCCGAAGGCCTGGATGGCCTGCTCCATGATCTCCCTCGTAGGGATATCGAGATGGTTCGTCGGTTCGTCGAGGATGAGGAAATTCGGTTTCTCGAGAAAGAGGCACAGGAGCGAGAGACGTGCCTTCTCTCCGCCGGAGAGCATGGCGACCTGCTTGAATACGTCATCGCCGCGGAACAGGAACATCCCGAGGATATTTCTGGCTTCCTTCTCCCCGAAATTGAAGGTGTCACGCACTTCGTCAAGGACGGAAAGCTCGGGGTGGAGGCGCTCCTGCTCCTGCGAGTAGTAACCCATCTTCACATTATTGCCGAGCTGGATGATGCCGCTGTCTGCTGTCTTTTCTCCCGTGATGAGCTTCAGGAGCGTGGTCTTGCCCGCGCCATTCGGGCCGATGAGGCCGAGTACTTCCCCTTTTTTGATGTGAAGGTTCAGATCCTCAAAGATCAGATGATCCTTGTAGGAGGCTTTCGCACGCACGATGTCGAGCACCTTCTCCGCACATTCCTGCGGCGGATCAAAGTGGAAACGGAGCGTCGCCTGATGGACAGGTTTATCGAGACGCTCGAGGCGATTCAGCTGTGACTGGCGGCCGCGCGCCTGCTTCGCCTTGATGCCCGCCTTGTAGCGTCGGATATACTCTTCCGTTTCCTTGATGTGCTCCTGCTGCTTGTCGTAAGCCTTCTGGTAGGCTTTATCCTGGTTCGTCTTTGTCTCCAGATAGCGCGAGTAGCCTCCGCGGAAGCTTCGGATATGATGGTTCTCCAGATCGATGATCCCCGTCGCCGCTGCATCCAGGAAATAGCGGTCATGGGAGATCATGAGGATCCCGCCTTTGTACGAGCGCAGGTAGTCTTCGAGCCACTCGAGCATGCCCATGTCGAGGTGGTTCGTCGGTTCGTCTAGGAGAAGGAAATCCGGATGGCGCACGAAGGCGGCGGCAAGGTTGATACGGACCTTCTGCCCGCCGGAGAAGGCGTGGATGTCTCTGTCCCAATCCTCCTGCGTGAAGCCGAGCCCGGTCAGGATCTTTTTCGTCATCGACTCATAATCATAACCACCTAAGAATTCAAATCGCTCTTCCGCCTTGCCATACTGCTCAATGAGCTTCTCATCGTCCTTGTGCTGCTCGAGCTCTTTCGTAAGCGCTTCGATGCGATCTTTATAAAAGAGGACATCCCGCCACGCCTCCTCCATTTCCTCGCGGATGGTATGGGAGGTGTAATTAAAATCCTGACGGAGGTAGCCGATGATGGCACCGTCGCTCGCCTTGACGGAGCCTTTATCGTATTCCTCGTCACCGCGAATGCATTTCAGGAGCGTCGTCTTGCCCGCGCCATTCGCACCGACCAGACCGATGCGTTCCCCGCTTCGGATGTCAAAGGAAACATTTTCAAAGACAGTCTTGATGCCGAAGGATTTCGACAGACCGTTGATACGTAGAATTGCCATGTTTTTGCTCCAATATATGATGTAAGGATAAGGATCGAGGTGTATGGTTCAGGGGGGCGCATCGGGACATGCGCCCCTTGCTGTCATTGCCCCAAAGGCGCTGCAGGTTCAGCGGGGCGTTCGGCTCGGCTTTCTCCCATGAGCCTGCATCTCACTCGATGACATCTGCCCTGATAAGTATAATGATTTCCGACTCCTCCAGACTTTTCCCATGACTTTGGAAGAGTTTCCCCAGAAGCGGGATGTCTCCTAAAATAGGTACTTTGCGGAAGGTCTTCCCTTCCTCTTTATCGATGAGACCGCCGATCGCCAGGAGCTGCCCGGATGCCAGACGCACCATCGTATTCGCCGAGCGCGTGATGATGCGGTACGCTTTCATCTCAGGGACGAGGTAGGGCGTCGAGACTTCTGCTTCCACATCCGCGGTGATCTCATTGTCCGCACTGATAATGGGAGTATATGTGAGCTTGATGCCGGCGTCCTTGTACTCTGTCGTCGTGGTCTTCACGCCATTTTCCATATGCTCTACGATGACCGGGATGCGGCTCCCGATCAGGATGTCGGCTTTCCTGCCATTCATCGTGACGACGTGCGGCTTTGCCAGTACTTTTGCCTTGCCTTTAGTGACCAGTGCATTGAGATTTGCCTGAAAGAAGAAGGTGTAGGGATGCCCGCCCGGCGCACGTCCATAGGAGATCCCGGCATAGCCATCAGGGATCGTGACGTCCCAGCCGCTTTTTTCAATGTTTCGGATCTTGGGATTTCTATCACTGTCGTACTTGATATTTCCATCTTCCCCCAGTACATAGTGCTGCTCCGTCCAGCTGTCACGGTCATAGTCCGCACTGCCGGTGAGGCTTTTGAAATTCCAGTCCAGCCCCAGCTCTTTGGCCGAGCTTTTATTGACTGCGATGACTTCCGCCTCCACCTTCACCTGCTTTTCGGGGATATCCATACCGTGAAGGAGCGCATCCACCTGCATCAACTCGGCCGGCGTCCCACTCACAAGCACGGTATTGGCCGACTGGTTATAAGACACCTTGCCTTTGGATACCATGTCCATCAGGCTTTCGGCAGCTTCCTTGGCATTCGCATAGGAAAGGCGGTATGACTTTGCAAAGATGCCGGACTCTTTCTCCGATACGGAGGAAAAAATAATAAGCGTACTCCCCTCTTTCCGCCCGGCAAGTCCACAGGCCGCCATGATGGATGTCATCGCTTCTTCCGGCGTCACATCATCCAGACTGGCCGTGACCCGCTCCTTCACGTGAGAAGAGAAAATGACATTCTCTCCCGTCATCTCCGCAAGTCCCCGCAGTACCTCCGCCACAGGAGCGTCGCTCACATGCAGGCTGACCTTCTTCTCCTCCGGGGCTGGCGCCGTCTGTACAATGACTTCATCCGGCTTTTTCTCCGGCATCCGGAGATCGCGGGAGGAAAGCTCTTCGGTCATCGTCTCATGTGCGCTGGTATCCAGATCCAGCGCCTGGGCAGAAATGCCTGTGCAAAGCAAAAATGCACAGCAAAAAACAGCCCCCGCCGTTCTTATCAGCGGGTGCTGAGTGTGAAAACGCCGGAAGCACCGGCGAGTGTGACCGTCTTTCCCTGTATGCTGGAAACATTCCATAGTCCTGCCTGCTCTCCTTCTTTGACCGTGTACGTCACCCCATGGACCTCTATGACCGCTCGCTTCTCACTGCCAAATGACATGACACCCATGAGACGCGGCACATCAGATGCATACGACCTTTTCTCTTTTGCCGATCCGGCAGAGGAATTCGCCGTGCGAGGCGCAGAAGAAGACAGAGAGACACCTGCCGTTTCCACAGGCATCGCCTTTTCCGTCATCGCCTCCATATGGAAGGGGTCAGCAAGCGGCTTTCCCCTGATATAGGATGATGCATCATAGACGCGGCGGCTCTCTTCCTGCGGAAGCATCGAAGAGGAAGAAGCCCCTTCCGATGCAGTCACGGGAGGCATCGCCTTTGGTTTTTCAGGAAACAGCTTCGACGCTGTCCCCATGCCCAGCGATCCCCAGAGGATCAGAAGAGCCACAAGGGCAAGCCCCAGCGGCAGTGCCCATTTTTTATCCATGGAGCACCTCCGAAAAAAGTGACCGATACAGGCTCACCAGCCGGCAGGGAAATGCGGATCCGATCATTGTCCGAGCGAATCAGCATTTCCTAGAATCTAAAATCCTTCGGCATCAGCATGAACTGGGTTTCCCTTTCGATATCATCGTAGCGGATCCAGGCATAGAAGGAATGCAGGTCGCGGTAGTAGGTCCAGTAGCGATGGTTCAGGCGGCCATACTTGGTATCGACCGTCCATGCCAGACTGAAAGCATCATTCTTCGTCGGCTGCACACGCACGCCAAAGTCGAGCGGCTTATCACTGGTGTACGAGTCGTAGCGATACGGCGTAAAGCCATTGATTTCACGATCCGTATAATAGATCCAGCCCTGCACGCTGCGGTAGCCGCCGGAAAGCCCCATGCTGTAATAGGTGTTTTTGCGGATGTTCCCGTCGTTATAGCTGTAGTAGTCTCTCATATAGCCGGCGCGCCATGAAAAACGCATGAATTTCCCGAGCTTCCATGGATCACTGGAAATATAAGCGTCGTAGCTCTTGTGCTGTCCTTTGACCCCGTCTTCTTCCCAGTAACCGATTTCCCCCTTCGCGCCCACGTAGAAGCGAGAGCCACCGAGGTAAAAATGCTTCGAGTCAAATTCCAGCGACGGCCGTTTCTTGACCCAGATGCCGCCATCATCATTCGTGCTGCTTTCCTCTTCGGCATAGTGGAAATTCAAGCCGCCAACCGGCGTCTGATAGCGCACACCTACATCCGGTTTGTATCCTGCCTTCGTGTACCAGCGGTTTTCCATATACGCCGTCAGATTCATATCCGCATCGAGCGGGATCTCAATGCTGTTATGCAGTCCGAAACCATTGTCACCGTCAAACATCGGACTTGGAATCAGTGTGAACGGGCTGACCCGCTTCTTCTGAAGGGAACCCTTGTACGTCGAAAGCGTCACAAGCACCGTATTCTTCGCCATGAGTCTCACATTATGCGCGATATACTTATCCCCCGGATAAATATCGATGGAGTCCGCTTCGATGCGATAGTCCGGTACCTTTGCCACCGCATGCTTCGTCGTGAAATAGCCATGCTCGATCACTATGTGATTGGCATTCTTGTCATACGTACCGCTTTCGCCCTGAAAATAGTACGTTCCGCTGTCCCAGCCGGACACCTTTTCAAAATGTCCGACAGCGGCCTTCGCGTCATAGTCAGCGCGCGCCGCCTTGAGATCCGTCGTCGGATTCTTCCAGACAAGCTCCCCCGGGACGACATACTTTTGAGAGATCGTATTTCCATAGACATACTCGGTCTGGTAGGTATCCATCATGTGCTTGATCTCTACGCGCCCGAAAGCTGCCACCTCTCCCGTGGTATCATTGTAGCGCATTTTATCAGCCACGACCGTAGCCGGATGCTCTTTGGAAATCCCGGTATCCGCCGTTTCCTTATTCTTTTTCCTGTCTTTATCCTTTTTGGCCGTTTCCCGTGTCTCCTCCCCGCCATAGGAAGGCCGCAGTACACCGTCGCTGACGGAATACTCCACATGGGTGGTATCCTCTGGCGGCAGCTTTGGGGAAACAGGTGCCTCCGCCGCTTCGGCAGCCAGCGAAGGCAGCAGAAGGGCAGAAAGAAGCACCGCTTTTTTCCAGTTATGATTATTCATTTCTCATGATCACGACAGAAGCTGCCTCATTATCGGTCTTGGCGGAGTCTGCCGTTTCCTTTACTGTAGAATCCTTTTCACGGGCTGCTTCCAGCTCCGCTTTGGCGCTGTCACTGATTTCTGCCTTTGGCGCAGGAGCTGCGGTCTCCGGCGCAGCCGTCGCCGTCACCTGATTATCCTCTGCCGCAGCCACCGCAGCAGCAGAAGCTGTGCGCACGACATGCTTTCTAAGGACGATGTGCGGCGCGCCTTCACGGAGCACCAGCCCCTTCGTCGTGACAGGCTGTGCCGTCTGGATATAGAGCTCGCTGCCAGCGGGGAGCACAGCATCCTTACCTTTGACAAAAAGCCCGCCCACAAGACCGATCGGTCCCAGAGCCAGCGCGCCAATGGCGGAAGCACCGACAGCCGCTGCTTCCATCTTCAGCTTTTCCTTGGCTTCCGGTCCCAGCACAGTCGGGATCGCTTCGTCATCCACAGAGAATACCTGATCGAAGGAGACATCGACCTTGCCGCTGCGACCAAAGCTTTTCGGGCGGCTGACTTCCGTTACCACGCCACTGCCCTGTGTGCCGCGAGGCAGCACCAGCACATCACCGACCAGAACATCTTCCTGTACCGTGAAAGAGACCGGATCTCCGACCTGGCTCGTCTTGCTGCCCACATCATCATTCAGTGCCACTTTGAAGACCGTATCCGCCGGCAGCTGGACCGTCTTCATTTCATAGTGCTGGTCTCCATAGACTGCCTGCTCCAGGCTCTGCATACGTTCATCCAAAGCCCCCTTCTTCGCTTCGCCCAGCACCGCTTTTTCCAGATTATCCATGCGGACCGTCAGATTATCCGTGCTGATCTCATCCGTCAGATAGTATTCCATCGCATTCATGCGGTTCGAAATCGCCGGAGTGCGATCGTTGTCATTTCTCACCACATCCGCATACAGATTGTCGATACGATGATCAAGTCCGCTGGCCGATGTATTCCCCACGCCGTAGATCACATTATCGGCCTGATCCGCACGGCCGATGAGAGACCCGCTCTGCACCGAACCATAGAGGACTTCATCTACACGGTCGATTTTTTCCGCCAGCGTTGCCACATCCTCTGCCATGACAGGCATCGCCATCAATGCAGCCAATCCTGCTGCCAGTAATGCTTTTCTCATATATTCCTCCGAAATAATCAAATAGTAAAAGTTCATGGTTCAGGTGACCGCTTCTTCTCATGAAGACAGGGCTATATCCGAAGGACTATGGAAAAACAGGTCTTCCCATCCATAAGCCGCTTGGTCTCCCGATCTTTTCCAGCGCCCATCACACCCGAACATCGATCACTGCCGACACGCCAACGCCCTGCACACGGGAGAACGAGGTCGGATTCACACTATCCATCGGGATGAGCCCCTTGATACGGAACAGCTTGTCATTCCAGCTGATCTCCAGCTGCCCGACCGCCTTCACCTTCTCTACCTGATCGGCATCGCCGATGACCTGCGCGGCTCCGATATATCCTTTATTTCCAATGCTGACGATCGGCACCACCTTCGTGGCGTAATTCGTGCCGGCGCCTTCCTTCATCATGACCGAATTGATCGCGCTATTGATAGAAGCGCCATATTTATCGACCAGTATCGCAATACCGCCGACCTTGACCACACCGCCAAGGACACTGCCCAGATTGAAAGCCGATACCTGCGTCAATGCGCCTGCACCGATCATCGCCGCCGCCAGCGCACAGACCGCCAGTCTTTTCATTTTCATCATCATGCCCTCCTTATAGGAAATCAGTTTCACTACAGAAGTTGAACTGCGAGTACCAGACACTCTCTCAAAATCTTCTCTGACATAGCGTCCCCGATACCACAAAGCCATACTCTCTCAGCCTACAGTTATTTATTATTATACCGTCTTAGAGCGGGTTTGTGCAATAAAAAAGCGCGATTTCAGTCATCGCGTTTTCTTGAATATTGAACCGCATACCTTTCGCCAATCGCAGTAAGATAAGGAATAACACCAAAGATGCACCATCTGCCATCCCGATACATTCCCTGTGATGGTCGCTTGACAGCTTCCGCGTATTTTAAATCCACGCTCCCCGCAGGGGGAGCGACAGTACAGTCAAAGCATACAGCAATGACCGCTGTGTCCAGAAAATCTACATCCACAAGGCAAGAAAACAGCATTCGCGTGAGAATCATAACATCTAGTACATTTAGCAGAGGGTAAGCTATACATTTATGACATGAATCCCCGTTTCTCCCACACCATTCACCATAAAAACGGAGGCATGTTGCAAATCACTTTTGCCCACGCCTCCGTCTTCTGCCATTATTGATAAAAGCAATACCTACGGCGACTTCCTCGTCGTTTCCTTTTTCCAGCGGACGGTAAACTCAAAGAGCCCCGTGCGCGCATTCTTTTTCCGACTCTTCAGCTCCGTGAGGCCGCCCCACGCCCGCGTGAGATGGCCTGTAAAATTCGAAAGATCGGTCGTCTTCTGCGATGTTCCCTTCAAAAGGACATCCTCTCCCTCTGCGGAGATCTCCGATAGCACGACACCTTGCGGCATTCCATCAGCAAGCAGTACCAGACGCTGCTCCCAGTGCGGATCTTTGGCCTCCTCTTCCTTTAGCATCGCAAGCAGAGCTTCTTCCTCCTCACTCGCCTTTTTCATCTCCGCCCTCTTTACTTTCAATGGCGCCAGCGCCTCATTCTCCGCCAGCTGCGCCTTATCCTCCCGATAAGCAGAAAGAAAGGATGCACAGGAAAAGAGGAAAAAGGCTGCGCCGAGCGCACACGCTCCCTGCGCGATGCGAAGCTTTCGATTCTCCTCCGTCAGAAAAGGACGCTCTCCCATGAGAAGAGGCAATGCCGTCCCAGCATGACTTACGGCAAGCAACACACGCATAGCATCATCCCAGTATCCGCCTTCCTCCAGATGCTCCGTTTCGAGCGTGACTGCCTTGCTCCCCTCGTCCTCTGTCCCTTCTGCCGCAAGAAGAGTCAGCTCCTTTTCCAGGTAAGAAAGCCATGCTGTCCGCTCCTTAGTCCCACAGCTCTCCAGCGGAACCAGAAAACATGGAAGAGAAGAGAGCCCATACAGATCCATCTGGCGCTCCATGAACAGCGAAGCCTTGCCCTCATCTGCCAGATGCAGGATGCGGCTCTCCCAGAGATCCCCCCTACGGAAAAGAAGCATAGCTGAACGGCGGCGCATATACAGAATAAAGTGCGGCCCCTCTTGCAAAGGAATATCCGTCACAGGAAATGCACGGGTGATGGTAAGCCCCGCCTCATGCGCTCCCATCTCCCAAGCCCCGAGATCCACACGCGGCAATGCATGCAAGAGCGCTTCCCAGCCCTCTTCATCATGAGAGAGCACACGATGCCCCATGGCGATCGCTTCCTCAGTGTGAAAGACGCGATCTGCCTCCCACTCCATCGATTCAGCAAATTCCTCCTCCGTCATCTGCGGATATCTTTTCCTGCTCCATCGAAGCGACTCCGCATTCACCAAAAGCCAGAGCTTCTTACCCCGAAGTCCGGCAGCCTTCAGTGAGAGGAAACACTCTTTCAAATTTGGCGTATCACCATCGTAGTCCGCCTGCCACTGTCCCAGTCGCTTTCCTTCTACCGTCTCCACAGCGCAGAGCTTCCCCGCCAAAGGAAATACGACCGTCCGCACCCGCTTCTTCTGCCACGCCACGACACGCTCTCGGATCCGGTTCATCAGCTCCATAAAGAGTCTCCTTCCTGAATGACGAAATCATTGTATAGCTATACTCTAGCAGGTTCATAGAAATGCAGCAATGGGAAATATGAATTCCCCATCCATACGCCCAATCCGATGAGAGCCATTCCGCCCTCGCATATCGTCATCCTGAGCGGACGAAAACGCTCTATGTGTGAAAAGCCCCAGCCAGAA
>ENA-ORTS01000464-ORTS01000464.1-human-gut-metagenome-genome-assembly--contig:-NODE-464-length-32815-cov-8.062515_pt1 | contig 32815 bp, 21 predicted proteins | sample MGYA00241911_ERZ509186 | MGnify/ENA primary metagenome ERZ509186 (study PRJEB26280, sample SAMEA2338852) | human gut metagenome | biome: human gut; feature: human-associated habitat; material: faeces...
CCCCAAAACGCCAACGGTGCACAGATTTCACTGGCGGAAAAGTACCCGGCTGAGATGGAGCTGGCCCAACAGTTTATTGACCGTTTCCGCGCCAAGCGGCGCTGCAATATAAGCGACTACAAACGGCAGATGCTCACCCTGTGCCTGGTGGCATTCTCGGCCCGCAAGATGGAGCGGCGCATCCGCATCATACTGATGGCTCACGGCCAGGTCGGCCCGGCCATGGCTGAGGTCGTGAACCATGTGCTGCAGGACGACAACGCCATCGGCTTCTCCATGGGCTGGGACGAGCCCAACGAGCAGGTGTTGGAGCGCGCCATCCGTCTGGTCCAACAGGTGGATGAGGGGCTGGGCTGCCTGCTGCTGGTGGATATGGGTTCTCTGGCGTCCTTTGCGCCAGAGATTTCCCTGCGCACCGGTGTCAGCGTGCGGTGCGTGGCACGCGTGGATACGCTGATGGCGCTGGACGCCGTGAACCGGGCCAGCTTCCGGGATAAATGCACGCTGGATGAACTGGCGGATGAGCTGGAAATCGGTCGTCTGCACGCCGGATTCTCCGATCTGGAGCAGCGTACAGGTAAGCCGTCTGCGATCCTGACGGTCTGCATCACCGGCGAGGGTTATGCCCGCCGCATAGAGAGCTTCTTGAAAGCCACCGTGGTGGAGTGCAGCGACATCAAAATTGTGGATGTGGGCCTGCTGAACCGCGATGCTATGCTGGCCCGCGTGGAAGAACTGCGCCGGGACTACGACATCGTGGCCGCGGTAGGCACCATCAACCCGGAACTGCCGGGCATTCCGTTTTTGCCGATGAACTACATCTTCTCTGGCCGCGGCTCGATGGCGCTGACAAACCTGCTGGAGGCCCACTGCCAGCACAACAGCGGCATCGGCGATCTGCTGGACCCGCAGCTGATCCTTTGCGATGCGGATTTCCAGGACAAGAACGATGCGCTGGACACCATGTGCACGATGCTGATGGAGAAAGGCTGCGTCAAGCCGGAATTTTTGCTGAGCGTCTACAAGCGGGAGAACTTAGGCGTAACCTGCCTGCCGGGGCATATTGCCATCCCCCACGGCGAGCCCGCCTACGTCACAAAACCTGCCATCTGCGTCGCCAAAATCTGCCATCCATTGGACTGGGCGGGCGGATTTGTGGCTGAAATTGTTTTTTTGTTTGCGCTGGACGAAAAATGCCAGGGATTTGTACAAAATTTCTGCGATATTATTAAAGACGAAAATAACGTAAAGAAGTTATTATCTGCAAAAAATGCCAAGGAGATCTACGATTTCCTAAAATAGGATCAAATTCTGCCAGAAAGTTGGCACGTAACTTGCTACATATATGGGTGTAAGGGTTCCAGATCCCTTGCACCCACATTTTTGTATTGGAGCAAATGCAGCACTACGGTACAAGAGAAAAGGAGGTGAACTACACAGATGGCTATGCGAGATATTCTTTTCCCTGAATGTGTGATTACACACATGAAAGCAAAAAGTAAAGAGGACGCTCTGCGCCAGCTGTATGAAGTTCTTTTGAAAAACGGGAAGGTTAAGACCAGTTTTTACGATGCTGTCTTGGAGCGTGAGCGCAATTACCCCACCGGCCTTGAACTGGAGGAGTACAATGCAGCAATTCCTCATGTGGTCCCGGCTCATGTTGAACATTCTGCCATGGGCATTGCGATCCTGGATACGCCCGTTACGTTCCAGCGCATGGATGACGATGAAGCCACGGTGGACGTCAATGTGATCTTCAACATTGCATTGGATGTTAACGGCAAGCAGATCGACATCCTGCAGGAGATCATTGGTGACTCCATGTCAAATGTCGAGCCCGACCCCATCCAGTTCACGCCGCGCGATGAGCACTCATGGTACGTCGACGGCCTCTGCTCCATCGATGACTTCAAAGAGCGCTTCGACATCGCCGAACTTCCCGACGAAGACCACGACCACTACCAGACGATGGGCGGCTTTTTGACCTCCTACTTCGGCTACATCCCGAAAGTCGCCGAAAAATGCGAGTGGAACGGCTTCACCTTTGAAGTCGTCGACATGGACCGCGCCCGCATCGACAAGATTCTCGTGACACGCGAAGAACAACCGACCGCCGATGAAAAAGACACATCAGCAAAGGCAGACGGCAACAAAAAATAAACCGTAACTCCAATCAACTTTGAAATAACGCATAAAAAGGCTGCGGCCAGGATGCAACATCATCCCGGCTGCAGCCTTTTTCAATGCTCTTAAGACTCAGTCCATCGCCTGCCAATAGGCCTGCAGATTTCAATCCATGCTCCTCATGCGAGGAGCGACTGGTGCTTTCGCTATCCACAGCGATGAGGTAGTCCATATTTCAATCCACGCTCCTCATGCGAGGAGCGACTCCACGCAAGACCCTTGCGGTCTGCATCTACAATATTTCAATCCACGCTCCTTATGCGAGGAGCGACTTGATCTCGATGTCAGTACCGCCCTCCACTTCATTTCAATCCACGCTCCTCATGCGAGGAGCGACCAGTTCATGCGTATCTACAACGAGGCGGCAGATAGAATTTCAATCCACGCTCCTCATGCGAGGAGCGACATGTCCTATCCAATGGTCTATCTGGACCACAACCAAATTTCAATCCACGCTCCTCATGCGAGGAGCGACGATAACGGATAGTCAGGAGCAAGTAGCTACGATATTTCAATCCACGCTCCTCATGCGAGGAGCGACTAAAGAGGCATGGCGTGACCTGCTGTCCATCATGATTTCAATCCACGCTCCTCATGCGAGGAGCGACCGGGCATTATCCGAGCATCGCGGCCTACATCATCAAATTTCAATCCACGCTCCTCATGCGAGGAGCGACAGCAGCTCGACGAGTACACCGACAGCATGTACCAATTTCAATCCACGCTCCTCATGCGAGGAGCGACGTGCTGACTCATCGGGCCTGCGCAAGGAGCTCGGCATTTCAATCCACGCTCCTCATGCGAGGAGCGACGGCAGTAGAGGCGGCCGACATCGCGGGCACGATATTTCAATCCACGCTCCTCATGCGAGGAGCGACAATTCAAAGCAGGCGCACGTCCGCTTCATTGACAAGATTTCAATCCACGCTCCTCATGCGAGGAGCGACGGACAGAAGTTTGAGCTCGGATACTTTGACACACTTATTTCAATCCACGCTCCTCATGCGAGGAGCGACGATGGACAAATGCCTCGCAGAAATCGAGAGAGAGAGATTTCAATCCACGCTCCTCATGCGAGGAGCGACGCTGGATAGACATCTACGGTCTTTACGGTTGACTTATTTCAATCCACGCTCCTCATGCGAGGAGCGACTTGTCCGATAGCATCTATCTGCGAAAGCAAATATATTTCAATCCACGCTCCTCATGCGAGGAGCGACTGAAAATGCACTGCTCAAGCGCGCACTTGGCTATATTTCAATCCACGCTCCTCATGCGAGGAGCGACGCGACGGCGGACCTTACTGCAATCAGCGGTATCAACATTTCAATCCACGCTCCTCATGCGAGGAGCGACGCTGGAAAGATGAAGCAAGACGTATCGTCGAATATTTCAATCCACGCTCCTCATGCGAGGAGCGACTTCATGCTACAGGAAATCGAGGCTGAACATACAGAATTTCAATCCACGCTCCTCATGCGAGGAGCGACCAGCCTCATCCTGCACAAGGATACCGTGACTCTGATTTCAATCCACGCTCCTCATGCGAGGAGCGACTGTTTGTTGCTGCCGGAGTTGCTGCCAGCGGATCATTTCAATCCACGCTCCTCATGCGAGGAGCGACTGTGTCAATTTTAGGCATTGATTTGCCTGACTTCATCATATATTTTTCGCGAACCTATCCCTTCTCTCCGAAAATGCCAACTTCTAGGCATTTATCTTGCAAACTCCATTTTCTGTGTGATGGCACTTCGCACTTTGGCGACCTATAGACCTATAGAATCATAGGTGCTTCTGCATCATAAGACGGTTTCGCTCCTATATGATCTATTTTGCTCTTATAGTTCTTGCCGAGGTTGTAGAAGCGTAGACTGTCCGTATCTGTGTCAATGACTTTTTCTAGCGCATGACGAAAGGCTGCGTACTGTGCGGTGTCAAGATTGCATTCAAATACGGAATTCTGGACACGTTGTCCGTGGCGCACGCAGATCTTGGCTACATGGCGCAGTCGCTTGCGCCCTTCTGCGGTGGTCGTATTGACATCATAGGTAACCAATAACAGCATATCTTCACCCTCTTCCAGTTCGGCTCTATCCTCACGTCATTCCGTTCCGGCCATCTTCTAGAGCAAAGTGAATCCTTCCCTTACAAAAAGCAGATCATTTCCATAGGAATGCAGGGTATTCCGCCAAATCGCCGCGTAGCGTGCGTACTAGCAGGAGTGACTGAACATAGGGAACCAGCCCCCAAGGTATCTTTTCTTCCAGGAATGGATGTGTGATGGTTACCTGCTTCTTTGTTTGCCAAGCATTCAAGAACTTCTGTCTGCCGATTTTCTTGAGATAGGTTCCCCCATCCTCTTTCTCCTCAAAATCTTTACCTTTCATGACACGGTTATTGATAAGTGTTATCACAAAACGGTCGACGAAAAGGGCACGCAGTTCTTCCATGAGATCCAGCGCGAGCGACTGTCGTCCGGAACGGGGCCGATGCAGGAACCCCACATAGGCATCCAAGCCAACACTTTCGAGTGCCGCTGCACAGTCGTGTGCTAAAAGGGTATATCCGAAAGAAAGCATTGCATTCACACGCCCAACAGGTGGTCGTTTCACACGGCCAATAAAAGGAAAGGCCCTTCTCTGCTGCAAGATGAGCTGTCCAAACAACTGAAAATATTGGCGTGCAGCATCTCCCTCCAAGCCGCGCAATTGATCATCATCTGCCGCAAGATGTGCCAAGCGCATATTAGAAGCCATAGACGCGCTGCACTCTTCTATAGCATTTACATCGACACTATCTGCATGATCACGCCGTGCGCGCTCCAGTACGGATCTTGCATTGCATATTTTAGCTGTGATGAAGTCCCGTGCGATGATCAGTCTGGCTGCTTCATCATCGGCCACACGATACTGCTGCTGCCTCAGCAGGACATTCCCTGGATTCTCCCCACTGACTCGCGCAAGGAATTTCCCATTCGCTGTCAGAAATGAAAATCCTATCGCGTGACTTGCACAGGCACCCAGCAAAGCAGGGCTTGCACCACGCCAGCTAAAATCGACAATGCTCTCCAAGGTCAAGAGTGGAACACGCCCAAGCACCTTTTCTCCCTGTCTCACGACAACATTCTCATTCTCGAGAGCAAGATATGCATCTTCCGTCAAGACAAACAGTGTATTGAGCAAACGGCGCATTCACCTTTCCCTCCCCAAAGCATCATCATAATACGCACTGACATCATGATGTTTCATGAGACGCGGCAGACATATCGGCTTCAGCGAGCAGGCTTGGCACGCTTTGCTCGGCTTTACACGCGGTGTATGGCCGCGCGCCATATCCTGATGCATTTCCGAAAAAATCTGGCGCACGCGCTCGCGCAGGCATGAATCAAATGTCACTTCCTCCCGCCGATGCGGTGCAGCATAGAACAGTGCACCTTTAGGCACATCTGTACAATACATCTCTTCAAGGCACATGGCCTGCGCGCAAAGCTGGAGCCTGTCAGCATCCAGAGACTTTCCCTCACCATGTTTGTACTCAACAGGATACGGGACCCAGAATCCCGGATGCTTATGGAGGACTGCCCCCTCCTCCGCCTCATGGAATTCAACCACATCACAGACTCCCGACACGCCCATCGTGCGGGAAAATACGCGCAAACCTCTACTGATGAGCAAGCTGCCTCGTTTTTCCTTCTGACATGCATCATGGCATTTTTCATGCAGTATCCTGCCTTCTGCCGTGCGCAGGTTCTCTTGCCAGATCTGCTCGATGTGGATCAGAGCCCATTGACGACGGCAGAAGGCAAAATGCTGGATGCCTGAGATCATGAGGTATTCGTCTTCAGCATATTCCATACGCTGCCTCAAATCATCTGGATGCAGGTGACACCTGTGGGGAGATCTGTATCGTCGACCGTCACAGTATAGTCGCTATAGGCGCGTGCTGGTTTCTCTGCTTCTTTCTTCTCGACTTTGATGCGCTCAAAGAGCTGATAAGCCGGTGCATTGCCGAGCTCACTCTCATGCTTGAATACGATGAGCTTGCGCACAGCCATCGTGCCACGCGTTGCCGAGTGGTCATTCTCAAACATATTGATGATGGCCTGCCAGAGGAGCGCCAAGTCCTCCTCCGAGAAGCCCGTCACCTTGCGTGCAAGATTGGCAGAGATGTAGCCGTGCGCAATATAAAGACCATAGGGAACGATGAACTTGTGGCCCAGCATCATATGCTTGCCATCTTCCTGCTCTTTCTCTGAAGCGACTGTCACGCGGGAAATGCCGATTTCCTGGGCAAGGATGGGCTCGACACTGCGTGCAAAGTCAAGCTGGACAGGGCCTCGAACTTGACCACAGTTGAGTTTTGCATTGACAAATGTAGTCATGACCGCGCCGAAGGCGCGGATATCATAGAAGTTCTCGCACATGAAATCGCGGATCTTGAGGTCAATATCTGCATCTTTCTTCTTTGCCTCCTTGATCTTTTTCTCATCGACACCGAGGTATTTATAGGCCTCACGGTTATTGCGCTCCAAGGGGACATGGTCTTTGACATAGATGCGGTAGCCCGGAGTGTCTTCCTTGGCAGCCTCGATGTAATTGCGGATCTTGCGCTTGAGGCAGACATCCGTCACCAGGCCGAGGCCCGTTTCCTGATCGATGCGAGGCATATTGCCTGCATCCGGGTCACCATTGGGATTGCCGTTCTCCACATCAAAAATGATCTCAAAATCGTAACGGTTCTTGATTGGCTCTGTCATGATTCAGTCCTCCTTTTCTGCAGCAATCTCTGCTGCTTCCGCTACCTTCAATTCCTTTTTCTCATAACGTGCCTGCGTCTGCTGATAATAGCCGAGGATGAACATGCCTTGTTCCTCTGCATTCAGGACTTTCGGTATACCTTTAGATGCATCCAGCATCCCCATCAGGTGCGTCATCTGTTTTTCATAATATGTTTTCAGTTTTGGACTTTCCCCTGCGAGTTTCTTGAGATGATGATTTGTCAAACGCTCCAAGATGGGGAACACTCTCGACGGCGTCGTGCTCGCCACATCAAAATAACGGTCTTTGACGGTCGCATTCAGGCTGGGATTCGCTGCCTTTTGGATTCCCTCACGCAGGGAGAAAATCCGTCCCAAAACATATGCAGGATCTGTGATTTCTTCATTGAGTTTCATGCGCAGTTCTCCTCTCTTCTTGTTTTTCATGAGATAAGCCTTGATGATTGAGGCGCGTTCTCCTGTAATCTTATAATGTGGCGGCTTTGCCTCCGTGTCATCGACCTCCCCATGAATGCGCAGCAATACCTGTTCATAGAGGCTAGCCGGATACATCGCATCCTTCAGGATTGCAGTAGCCGTACTTCCTGCCAGGATAGGCAAAGGGCGCTTATTGGAAGCGTTCGGCGAAACAGTCGCCTGCAACCATGCCCAGAGCGGTGGAGCATTCCAGGGCTTGCGCGGCGGCATCACGATAGCCGCCCTTTGGCGATGTGCCTTCACATGCTGAAGGAAATCGCCAAAGGCACCTCTCAGGAAGAATCGCACCGAAAGACGCGCCGCATTCGGTGCGATTCCCAAGATGTAGAATGGATTCGAATAGGGAATCTCTGTTGCCTCAAAGCAAATTGGCTGTCCCTTGACAAGATTCTGAAAAAGTCCATTGAGAGCCTCTTCCGTCAACTGCTTCTTGTCGCTCGTCCCGCCGAACATCGACATGGATAGGAGATCCTGTGAGGCTTCGTTCTCCATCTCCGCCCAGTAAACGACTGCGGTGTCACCAATGATCTGCCGATGGTCACTGTCCGCCAGCAACGCATTGAGTGCCATGCCATAGGCAAACGACGCCTCTTCGGAAACAGGAGCATTGGCTCCCTGCTCATGGCCAAAGGAATTGCTGGATTCCATATTGAACGAGACGAGATTGGCACCAGATACCTGCGCGCCAGGAACGCCCTTGATTTTCGGATGAAGGCGAGCGATCGGGCCCTTTCTCCCTGTAACTAAGCAGATTCCCTGAACATCGTCCTCCTGCGCCGTCATGATGCAATCCCACTGAGCCGCAATCTCTGGATACTCCTGCACAAAGTGTCCCTGAAACCGGAAAGCGAGGTTCCCGCCCGCCGCCATTTCCGAAAAGAAATCCTCCAGCGCTGGATGTTCCCGTGCCTTTTCAGGCTGCCATTGGCGGAAAAATGACAACACAGTATGTGCTGCAGAAAAATCCATATCTTGAAGGATTTTCTCGTGCAGCGCCTTGGCCGATGTGAAGCGTTGCAGTGCATCCCGTCTCTTTTTCTCTGCTTTTGACGGATCTTCATCATCTTCCGCAATCCCCAAGAAATAGGTCGCGGTATCACAGAGGAAATAAGCCGTTGGCTGCCGCCCCGACCGAGGCGGATGATCCGGTACAATCATCCGCCGTGGACGGACGGCCGTCTTTTTGCCCTGACTCTGTTCTTCTCGCAGGTCATAGACGCGCAGGAGCTCTCCATTCTCCGCGAGGTCCAGAGCAAATGATACACCCACAGGACACCAGCCACGCCGCGGCGCATCACCGTGCTCTGCCATTGTCTGATAGCGTTTTGCGAGTGCTTGAAGAATCATTGGTACACCTCCACTCCACGCAAATCCAGTACGCCGTCCCGGAGCACTGCGCGGAAAAACTGTGGACGGATATGCATTGCATCTGAGTAATCCATATCGTAGAGCATGAAACCCAAGTCCTTCTCTCCCCGCAGTTCCTCCGGAACCTTCAAAGACACATCATCTGCACAGGGACGCAGCTGCGCAGGGAACTCTCGGCAGCCCAGGTAGGGCTGATGATAGTTCTGTCCCTTCGCCAAGCGCCGGCGAAACATCTCTGAGAATTTCCCGGGATTGTCACTCACTGCTGCCTGCGGTGTCATCTCAAAATGCGCCGTTATGATATAGTGGACATCGGTGAGCAGAAGCGACGCTCGCTGCATGATTTCCCTTGATGTCGCGATATAAGGAGGCCGCTCCCCATTTGCCATCGCCTGCCACATGACTCGCGCCTTTGCCTTCACCCCCACCTCATTGCGCCGTACTGTCGTGAACTTGATGGGGTTCAGGACACGGATCTCATCGATGATCCATTTCAGGCCGGGATGCCAGAAAACGGCTTCCAAGACGCCGCGCGCGGCAGACGGCGTTATCAGATCGTAACTTACTCGCTCTGACTTCATCTCAGGTCGCGTGAATAACGCAAAGTCACCGCGCACATCTACTCTGACGCCATATCCCATAAGATCACTCCTTTCTTTCACTTATATTTTATTTACGATCTTTACACCTATTATCATACTCTTATGATTTCGTCTTGTCAATTCTTATTTCCTCCTGTTATAATGTTTTTGTCGTATCGAGGATGCGCGATACGGGGATTGAAATACTTACATTTTTTTTCGCAGCAAAAAGGGCAGGGAAATAACTCCCTGCCCTTTTGCTGTAAGCAACAGCCTGTATGAAGTCCTGCGCCCACTTCAGAAGACAACGGCCTGACCATCGGGGATATCCAGTTTCAGCCCCAACGCATCTTCATCGTACCAGCTCATATCCACAAGGACAAAGAGCGCTGTACTCTCCTCCCAAAGTGGAACAACAACCCCCGCATCAAAAAGACGCTGGAATGGCGAGGGCCTCCCCTCATGCGAGACATTCTGCACACCCACGGTATAGACGCCTGCACGGCGCAGCAAAGTACGTCCATCATCGCCTTGATACTCCTTGAGTTGTTGCAAGATGTCTCTCGCCTCTTCATCGAAGGGAATGAATACCGGCACGGATCGATCATCAATCAGCTGAAACTTCTGGTCGATCTCCTTCAACGGTGGCATTTTCTGGCGACAGAGCTTGAGTATCTCCTTCCTGTCCAATGCCATTTCCCCTGAAATGTCGTAGAGTTCTCTGAAATACGCCTCGACCGCGTCAGGATGCGAGAGGCGCGCTGCATATCGGTCAAAGATGCTGTCTGCCACCTTGCCCCGCCGGTCGAGCTCAAATGGCATCTTGTTTCCCTCCAATCGGAAGACTGTGACGATGCTGTCCTCCCGCGGCCTCTTTCCCTCGCGGTTGCAGCGCCCTGCCGCCTGAAGGATGCTGTCGAGTCCCGTAAGTTCTCGATAGACCAGCGGAAAATCAAGATCAACGCCCGCCTCTATCAGGCTGGTCGAAATGACGCGACAAGGCTTCTTATCCTTCAGTCGAGCGCGAATCTCATGAAGCACGCGAGTGCGGTGCATTGGACAAAGGTTTGTCGAGAGATGGAATGTCCCCTCCTGTTCTGGCATTGCTTCATAGAGCTGGCGTGCCATTCTCTTGCTGTTCACGACAACAAGCACTTGCATCTTGCCAGCGACCTCCTCGGCCAGGGCTTCTGGCGCATATCGGTCCAGACAAACATCGAAGGTCACTCGCGAAAAGAAGCGGAACTGCTCCTCACCATGCGGACAGAGTTCTTTCATGCTGCCGCCGAAGAACGGTCCAAGAGCTGGCTGCGTGGCCGTGCAGAGAACCGCTGTGCATCCATAGTGCTCAACGAGCGTCCGGATTGCTGTCACGCATGGCTTGAGGAAATTGAGAGGAATCATCTGTGCTTCGTCGAAGATGATGAGGCTGTGCACTATATTATGCAGTTTCCGGCATTGAGACGTCCGGCTTGCATAAAGTGAGGAAAAGAACTGCACATTCGTCGTCACGATGATTGGCGCATCCCAGTTCTCCGTCGCGAGCCTCTGCCGCCGTCCATCTTCCCGTTCATCATCATACGATGCATTCGCGTAGTGGACGACAACATTCTTCTCACCGAGAAAATCCTGGAATACCCGCGCATTCTGCTCAATGATGCTCGTATACGGGATGACGTAGATGATGCGCTGTACCTCACTGTCCATCCTGACGGCCCGATGTAGGGCAAAACCAAGAGAAGCAACGGTCTTGCCTCCGCCCGTCGGCACGGTCAGGCGATAAAGATGCTCCGCCCCTTCATCGCCTTCACGCAGGCATGCACGAAGGATCTCGCGTCGATGTACATTGATAGGCTCATGGTAGCGCTCGCCGCGTTCATCAAAGAAGCGCGTGCTGACCATTTCGTCCAATCGACGTTTCAGCTCTTCCAATGTGTCGAAACCATGACGCGACTTCGCCCCTGCTGTCTGCTCCACCTCTGGCAGGCAAGATTGGTAGAAGGCTTCTGTATCAAGAAAATCAGCATCAACGAGACAAGAAAAGAGCATCCGTGTAAAAAATTGCAATTGATAGATATCCGACGACTTCAAGCAGGCTGGCACATGACTCAATGCAATTGACATATGCTCATCTTCTTGCCATGCAGAAAAATCCGGCAACGGCTTCCTCATGCGGCCACAAAACGTCGCACTGCCCTCTCCATCAAACGCTCCACCGAAGTCCGGCAGTCCGCCATGATGCCCGGCAATGGCCCATGCCGCCAAGCAGAGCAATAGCTGTCTCTTTTGATAAAGAAGCTGCGCCCCTCCTGTCGAATGGTCACCGCCGGAGCTTCTCACCCCTCGCAGATACTCTTGGAATCGGGCTGAATACTTGCCAACATCATGATAGCGGCCCGCTATCTCGCCCAGTTCTTCCGCATCGAACGATGCTGCAAACTGCGCAGCCAGCGATGCAACATGGTCCAAGTGCTCTTTCAACAGCTGCTTCGCACCAGTTCCTGCATCGTAGTGTCCCAAGTATTCCATCATCCAGCACCTCCTATATAATCCAGGCATCTGATAAATTGGTACATCAAGAAATCCGCAGGCTCGTGCCGTCGTGCAGCAGGAAGAGGATGCTCTCTTTGACGGGCTTGCCGAGGATGGATTCGACGGCTTCGCGGTAGAGCTCGATCTGCTTGGCGTAGCGGCGGCGGATCTTGTCAGGGGCGGTGTCGCGGTCGGTCTTGTAGTCGAGCAGGACGAGGCTGCCGTCGTTTTCTTCAAAGAGGACGTCGATGACGCCTTGGATGAAGATTTTCTCCGCGCTCTCGCTGTAGGCGGGATTGACTTCACCGACAGGGATCATGCGGCTGAAGGGCAGTTCGCGCCAGACGCGCGCAGCGCTTTTCATGCGCTTGCCGATGGCGGAGGAGCAGAAGCGCTCAATGCTCGTGTAGTTGACGGCTGACTCGTGGCCCGCGGCAATCAGCCCCTTTTCCTCCATCAGGGCGACCTGGGCGCACAGGCCCTCGCGCGTCAGGTTGCCGTGCAGGTCAAGATTCTGCATGATGCTGTGCATGAGCGTGCCGCGCTCGGCGCCTGACAGGCGTCCTTTCTGCTGCAGGAACTGCGGGCGACGCCAGATGGCGGGCTCAGCGGGCTGCACAGCAGGCAACGAGGCCGGTTCTTCCTCGCGTTGCGCCTCGGCAAAGCGCTGCTTGATCTCGGAAACGGTCATCTTGGCCGTGATGCCTGGCAATACTTCTTCACCGTAATGCCAGCTGAGGCGGTGCTCGACCGTCTCGCGCTCTGGCGATGCGGGCAACTCCTTTCCAGCGCGCACGGCCTGCAGGAGCGCGTCGAGCTCTTCTTCCTCTTCATGCGGCTGGATCTTGTCGGCAACGAGCAGATGGACGGCAAAGTGGGCATCGGGCTCGACAGCGTCGAGCATCTCGCCCCAGTCTGCCCCTGCGGCCTCGCGTATCGCCGCACCATCTGTATGGCGCGCCACGGCAGGCGCAATCCAGTCGAGATAGCTGCCTGCCCCGCGTATCATGTCATCGGGCAGGGCGAGCTCGCGGCTGCTGAGGCTGCGCGCATAGCGCTCGGCCTGCTTCTCCCACTTCGCGGCGGCCATCGTGCCCGTCAGGATGAGCTTTTCGCGCGCGCGCGTCATGGCGACGTAGAGCACGCGCATCTCCTCGGCCTTCGTCTCTGCGACAATGCGCGCGGCGATGGCCTGGTACGGCAATGTGTCGTACATCTGCCGCCCGACGTCGGAGCGCTCGACGAGACGCGGGCCGATGCCGAGCTCCTTGTGCATCAGGAAGGTTCCCCTGGCATCGAGCTGGTTGAAACCCTTGGCGATGTCGGCTACGATGACGACGGGGAACTCGAGTCCCTTGCTCTTGTGGATACTCATGATGCGCACGACGTCCTCGCTCGCGCCGAGCGTGCGCGCGACGGAGAGGTCCGTATCGCGCTTGCGCAGGTCCTCAAGGAAGCGCAGGAAGCGGAAGAGGCCTCGGTAATTCGTCTTCTCATACTCTGCCGCGCGGTCAGCTAGCATGCGCAGATTGGCCTGGCGCAACAGGCCGCCCTTAAGCCCGCCGACGTAGTCGTAGTAGCCCGTCTCGCGGTAGAGTGTCCAGATGAGCTCCGGCACGCTGTGGCTCACGGCATAGCTGCGCCAGCGGTTGAGCGCGGCACAGAAGTCGGCCGCGCGGTCGGCGAGTCCTTCCTCGAGCGGCGTCTCCGGTGAGTGGCTGCGCAGCAGGGCGCCGAAGAGGTCCTCGTCGGGGACGGACATGCGCAGGCGCGCGAGCTCCTCCATCGTGAAGCCGCCAATCGGCGAGACAAGCACGGCTGCCAGCGGGATCTCCTGGCGCGCGTTGTCGATGGTCTTCAAGAGGGCGAGCACGAGCCGCACCTCATTGGCCTCAAAGTAGCCACCGTCGACGTCGGCGTAGGCGGGGATGCTGTTCTTGCGCAGCAGTTCGAGCAGCGTGTTTGCCTTGCCCTTGACGGCGCGCAGCAGCACAGCGATGTCGCGGTACGCCAAGGGGCGGTATCCACCGGCATCCTTGTCGAAGACGCGAACGCCTGACTCCATGAGCGCTGCGATGCGGTCGGCGATGTGCTGCGCCTCGAGTTCAAAGCCCTCGAGCCCGCTGCCATCTGATGCATCATCATCAGCCGTCTGGCTGAGGCCCGCGACGGGCTGCTCCGGCTCACCGCGCAGGATGATGTCAATCTCCATCGGCCCCTTGAGTGTATGCTCGGCCTCAGGATACGAGGCCCCCGGGTAGAGGCGGCTTTTCTCGTCGTACTCGATTTCCATAGCCTCGCGCGTCATGACCTGGTCGAAGATGAAGTTGATCGGCGCAAGGACTTCAGCGCGGCTGCGGAAGTTCTGCTTCATCGTGATGAGCTGTTCCATGTCATCGGGTCCCGGCTTCTCGGGATAGGCATCGTACTTCGCCTGGAACAGGTACGGGTCGGCGAGGCGGAAGCGGTAGATGCTCTGCTTGACGTCGCCGACGGTGAAACGGTTGTCATCACGCGCGATGAGGTTCAGGATGGCCTCCTGGACACCGTTCGTATCCTGGTACTCGTCGACCATGATGACAGCATACTTCTCGCGCAGGTCCTCCGCCGCATCCGTGCGCAGCGTCCTGCCCTTCTCACCGCGGAAATCTGCTTCTTCCACTCCAGCAAGTGCCGCAGGATCGCGGCAGAGCACGGCGAGCGCGAAATGCTCGAGGTCGTTGAAGTCGAGGACATTGCGCTCTTTCTTGGCCGCCTGCAGTGCATCGATGAAAGCGGCCGTCAGGTCTGCATAGCGCCGCACCGTCGCGCTGCACGCTCGGATGTCCCCCAGTACATCCTCCTCGGTCTGCGCCATGTAGCGGTCCCTGGCATCCGTGAAGATCTTCTTGGCCTCGTCGCGGTTCTTCTCGAACGACTTGCGGACCTCAGGGAACGCCGTGCGCAGCGCATCGTATTTCTTGCCGCGCAGCACGGGCTGCTTCCACTGCCTGGCCGCAGCGCAGAAATTGTCCCAGCCGCCCGCCTTCTTCTCGGCCAGGGCCGCTCGATAAGCGGACTGCACCTCTTCCAGCTTCTCGATGCAGCCCTGCAGATATTCGGCATAGGGCTGCCAAGCCGCGAGCAAGGCTGCCTCCGCTTCCTCAGAACGGCCGCCCGTGCGGACAAGCGCACACACCTCTTCATAGGCGCGGACGCTGCGCTCAATCTCGCGGCCCACGGCCGAGACAATCGTATCCGTCCAAGGCGTCTGCCAGAAGTCCGCAGACTCCGCTTCATAGCGCTCCTGCTGCTGGCGCAGCCACGCCTTGGGGAAGGGTTGGCTCTGGCAGAAGCTGTAGAGCTTCAGCACGGCATTGTAGACAGCCTCATCGCCGTGGTCGTCGCCATAGTCGTCGACGAACTCGAGAAAATCCTGCCACCTGGCCTTCCCATCCTCATCCTCTGGCATCTTGTAGGAGGTCTCGAGCAATTCCTCCAGGACATCGCGGCGCATCAGGACCATCTCCTGGTCGCTGGCCAGACGAAACTGCGGGTCGACGTCGATGGCATCGATGTTCTGACGGATGACCTTCTGGCAGAAGGCGTGGAAGGTGCAAATCGAGGCGCCGGACAACAGGACGATCTGGCGCTCGAGCCATTCGGCTGTCGCGCGGTCATCCGTCTCCAGGAGCTTCTTCTGCAGGGCCTTGTCGATGCGCTCGCGCATCTCTGTCGCCGCTGCATTCGTGAACGTCACGACGAGCATCTCGTCGACACTGCACTCGCGCGCGAGAAGCTGCGCGATGATGCGGTCGACGAGCACGCGCGTCTTGCCCGAGCCTGCCGCCGCTGCGACAAGGATGTTGCGGTGGCGCGCCTCAATCGCTTTCTTCTGATCCTCTGTGTATTGCATCGAGCAAATCTTCCTTTCCTGTACACTCGGCCATCTTCTTCTCCAGCACATCATCGTCCTCCGGGCCGATGTCGCGGTACGCGTAGCCTTCGATGTCGGGGTCGAAACCGCAGACGTCGCGGTATTCGCAGTACGTGCAGGCCGTCTGTTCTTTCTTTGCCTTGAGGCGGTACGGGCTCGCACTGATGTCGCCGCCGAGGATGGCCCGCCCCGTATCGCGCAGGATGTAGTCGACATACGCGAGCATGAGCTCGAATTCCTCCGGCTCACGGATGTAGCCGTACTTCCTGCTATTAGCGTCAAAATCCATGACGGGCTCTCCGTCCGGGCCGATGACATCCTTCTTCTTCTCGTCTTTGACCTTGCTTAGTCCCGGCTTGATGAAGCCGAAGCTCGCATCGATTGCCTTGGCGACGTCGAGATCAGCCAGCACCCAGCCCGGCATGCGCAGCTCGGCATTGACGCGCTTCTCGAGCTCTGCCTGCGTGTACTTCTTGCGCGTCTGCAACAGTGGATTCTGCAGGAAGGCGTAGAGGATGCCCGCGGGCAGGCGCTTCTCGCCCTTCTCTCTGAGCAGCTCGCGCCCGACCATCATGTAGACGAGCAGCTGCAGCCTGAGGCCGTAGTAGACCTCGAAGAGGTTGATGGCGACATGGCCCGTCTTGTAGTCGAGGATCAGATAGTACGGCGCGCACTCGTGCAGGTCAAGGCGGTCAATCTGGCCTTTGAACGAGAGCGCGTAGCCGTCGCCGAGCGGCAGTGGCCTCAGGTGGACTTCGTCGTCTGAATGGCCGAATGCCTCCTCGAAAAAGGCTGGCTGGAAGGCCGAGACGGCCGCCCAGGCTGACAGGTGGCCGACGGCCTGCTCCGCCGTCTTCTCGATGCGCTTCTTGAGGTGGCGGTAGTTGTCGCGGCTCAGCAGGATCTCACTCTGCAGGCGCGGAGCGAGCGTGTTGACGAGCTCCTCGCAGAGCTCGGCGCGCTTCTCCTCCGGCACATCCTGCCAACGGTTCGCGTAGTCGCGCTTGACAATGCCGCCGTATTCCTTGAGCACGGCGTGCAATAGCTGACCGAGGTCCATCGAGCGGAACTGGTACTCCCTGCGCTCCTGGAGCTTCAAGCCGTAGGCCGCGAAGTGCGCGAACGGGCACTGTCGGAATTTCTCGAACTGCGTCACGCTGCCGCGCAGGACCGTGCCTTTGGCGAAGATCTGCTCCGCCAGCTCCTTCGGTATCCTGCCATCGCCCGCATGTGCAAAAAGGCCCGAGAGTGCGAGACGAAGCGGCCGCTGCCATTCCTTCTGCCGCATGGCCCAGTTGTAGACATCACGCCAGCAGGGCTGCATCTCCTGATGCTCGCGCTCGCCGCGCAGGGCATTGGCGAGGCCCGAGAGAGCCGGGCGCGGCGCCGCTAGCAACAGATCGTCGTTGCGCCGCACCGTCTCCAGCGGAATGGAAAGGAACGCCGCCTTCGGGAAGAGCTCGCGCATTTTCTTGACGAGTGGCGACGGCTGCAGGCCATTGCCCTCCGCATCGGCCAGCGCATAGGAAATCCAGAGGTACTCGCGCGCCTCTGTAAAGCCGCGGTAGAGCAAGAACTTCTCGCCGAAGCTCTTCTCGTGGCCGCCGCGCGAGATCGTGTGCTCCTCTTCGCCCTCTTTCTGGCAGGCAGCCAGCGTCTCCGCGATGTGCAGGCGGTCGGCATCGGAGAAAATGCCCTGCTCGCGCACGCGGCGCGGCATTGTCGCGGCGTCGGCGCCTAAGATGTAGAGACCGCGCATGTTGTCGAGGCTGTTCTGATCAAACGAGGCCAGCGTCACATAGTCGAGCCCCGGCGGGATCAGGGAGATCTGCAGCGCATCGAGGCCGTCGCTCAGGACAGCCTCATAGTCTGATAGCGTCATCTTCTCCGCACCGCTGACTTCAACGAGCTGGTCAAAGAGCGCCATGCTATCGTCCCAGAGCTGGCGGTGCTCGGCTGCATCGGCCAGGCGTCCCTCGCGCTCAGCGATCTCCGCCCACTCCTGCAAGCGCACGGGCACCTCGAGGCGCACGAGGAAGTCGTAGAGCGCCTTCGTGTAGCCGCGGACGTCATCGGCCGCGCGCAGGTCGCGCTCCAGCTTGGTCAACGCCTCGACAGACTGGCGGCGCAGGGAGTCGATGAGCGCCAGCGTCGAAGCTGTGTCCTCGTCGACCTGCTCGCCGTCCTCTAAGCTGTAGCGGCGATGCCAGTCCCATGGCTTTTCCTGTTGCCAGCGCTTGCGGCCGCGGATGCCGAACTCGAGCACATAGTTCTCGAGCCGGTCGATGTCCTCGCGCACCGGCGGGAAAAAGCCCGTGCGCAAGCAGCGGAAGACCGTCTCATAGCGCCAGTCACGCGAGACGACCTCGATGGCCGAGCGCATGAGCTCCGCGAGCGGATGGTGGATACTCGGCCGCTTCGAGTCCTCGAAGAACGGGATGCCGTAATCCTCGAAGACGAGGCGCGCGAGGTCGCCGTACGCTTCGCTATCGCGCACGAGGATGCCGAGCTCGCGGTAATGCCAGCCCTCGTCGCGCACGAGGCGCAGGATGTCCGCAGCCGCACTCTCGACCTCGAGTCTCCTGTTGGCCGCCTCGACGAGCTGCATGCCCTCATCCTCTGGCCGGGCCGAGCCGCCGTAACGGAAGAGATCCTGCTCCATCCCGCGCAGGATACTTGCCGACGCGAAGCGATGCTGCTCCATCCCGCGCAGGATACTTGCCGACGCGAAGCGATGCTGCTCCGCGAGCAGGTGGATGGGGATTGCACCGCGATAGCCGAGTTCCTCGCGCACCATGCGACGGATGGCCTGCAAGGTCCGGTACGGGCGGTTGAAGAGCGCCGTCTCCTGCAGATTCTCCGGCAGGTCGAGACGCACGCGCTCCTCTCCCTCTGATATGCCTGCCATCGGCAGGGCGACGTGCACCTTGGCTGCCGTCATGAGCAGAGCCCGCAGCACGGCCATCTCTTGCGGATTGAAGAAGATGAAACCGTCGAGCCAGACCTCTGCCCCGTTGAGCAGCGGCGCTTCGAGGATGGCCTCAGCAAGCTGATTCATCATGTCCTCGGCATCGTTGGCCTTGCCCTGCATCTCCGCCGCGAATTCATCTGTCAAGAGCGCCATCTCCTGCAGCTTGCCCGCAAGGCGCTCGTTGCCCTTGGCGAGCTCTTCGGCAGCTTCGCGCAGCACATCCGTCGTCAGGCGGTAACTCTTGAATTCCTGGATGGCGTCTGAGAGGCTCTCCGTGAAGCCGCGCTGGCGCACGGCGCGCGCGAAGACCTCGAGGTCTTTTTCCTTCTGATGCTTCACGAGGATCTTGCGCAGGAGCAGGCGGCGGCCGACGTCGCTGATGCGCGGCACCTTCATATGGCCCGTCTCCAAGAGCACGTGGCGCGCGAAGCGGCGGAAGCCGAAGACGTAGCTGCGCAGGAAGCCGCTGCCCTTCGGGATGCTCGCGGCGAGCGCGCGCTCCACCTTGAACGTCATGTGTTCCGGCAGGAGCAGGATGAGCGCGGGGCCCATCGGTGCTTCTGCCATGCGCTGCCGCATGGCATCAAGGCAGGCATGCGTCTTGCCTGTCCCCGCTCTGCCTATGATGAAATCGAGTGTTGCTGTCATATCGTCCTCAACTTTCTGCCGTGCCGAGCTCAAAGTGAGCCGTGCTGCCGCCGCTCTTCGTCTTCGTGACCTCGAGCCTTGCCGGGATGCGGCTCCGGAGCTCCTCGACATGCGAGATGATGCCGATGAGCCGGCCGCTCTTCTGCAATTCAAACAACGCCTTGAGCGCGACGTCCAGCGTCTCGTCGTCGAGCGTGCCGAAGCCCTCGTCGATGAACATCGTGTCGAGCCGCACGCCGCCCGCACACGCCTGCACGACATCGGCGAGGCCGAGCGCCAGCGAAAGTGACGCGAGGAACGACTCACCGCCCGACAGCGTCGCCAGGGGGCGCGCATACCCAGAATAATGGTCGAAGATCTCCATATCGAGGCCGCCCTGCTGATTGGCCCTCTGGCGCTGCCCGGCGTGCAGCTCATACTGGCCGCGGCTCATGATGAGCAGGCGCTGGTTGGCCATCTCCATGACATCGTCCAAGAGAGAGTGCAGCACGTACGTCTGGAAGGAGACGCGGCTGCCCGTCTTGCCGCCCGCGAGCTCCGAAAGGCCCGTGATGCGCGCGTATGCCTCTGTGAGCGCGCCGCTCTGCTCGCGCAGGGCAGCGAGTTCCGTCTTACGCTTCTGCCACGAGCGCAGCACTGTCTCAGCCGCAGACGACTCGCGCAGAGCCCTCTGCCAGGCCTGCTGCGACGCACGCGCATCATCTTCAGCCGCCGCGAGGTCCGGCTTCTTCAAGTTCTCGATCGTCTTCTGGCAGGCAGAAAAATTCGTCTGCGCCGTGTGCAAGGCCTGCTCGTGCGCAAGAAGTTCCTGGCGCACCTCGTCGCGGTAGCGGGCATCGCGCCAGCTGCCCTGTAGTGCCTCCTCATAAGCCGCCTCATCCGCAAAGCCCGCCTGCGCCAGGCGCTCAGCAAAGCCCTGCTGCAGGTCTGCGGCCTGCGCCTGACTGCGCAGGAGTTCTTCGCGCTTCGTCTTCCACGCCGACTGCGCCGCATGGTAGCGCGTGTCGAGGTTGTGATAGTCCCGTTCAGCCGCCGCAGCCGCCTCTTCTGCGGCCTGCCATGCCTTCTCGCGCTGCTGGTACTGACGCATGAGCGCCTGAGGCTCTGCTGGCAGTTCCCTGCCCGCAAGCTGCTCCTGCTTATCTTGCACGAGAGCTGCGGCAGCCGCGGCCGCGGCAGCGCTGTCGGTAGCCTTCCGCTCGAGTTCAGCGCTCTTTCCCTTCAGCAGGGCCTCGCTCTGCTGCCCACGCTCGATTGACTTCAGCAGGCTGTCATGCATCCGAGCGGCCTCTTGCGCATCCCGCAGGGCGGCTCGGACCTTGGCCAGTTCTTCAGCCAGCCCGGCTGGGTCTTCCCCATCGAGCTGCTTCAACAAGGCTTCTGCCTTGGCCTCGGCAGCGGCGAGCTGGCCGACCTTCTCCTGCGCTTTGGCCGCAGCAGCCTGATACTGCTGCTCCAGTATGCTGACGTCTCTTTCCTTCTCCTCGAGCATCCCATCCGTGACAACTTCAGTCACGGATTTTGCAAGATCTGGATGGTGCGTCGCGCCGCAGACTGGGCAGGGCTCGCCCTCCTCGAGGTTCTCGGCCAGCAGCACGGCACGCGCCTCCCTGGCCAGTTCGCGCAGGTGCGCGAGCGCAGCACGGGCTGCCTGCCAGGATTTCTCTGCTGTCTCAGCCGCTCTCGCTGCCTGTCCATGGCTGGCCGCGGCTTCCCGGACGAGTGATTTGCTCGTTGCGGCGGCGGCAGCTTTTTCCTGCTCGGCCAGGAGATTCTGCTCCCTGAGCTTCAGCGAGTCGATGGCCAGCGCCTCTTTCTGCAAGGCTTCAGCCTGCTGCTCCTGCGCCTTGAGCTGCTGCTCCATCTCCGCGAGCCTCTGCTTGGCCGCGGCGGCTTCCTGCTTTCCCTTTTCGCCCGCGGCCTGTTTGGCAGCAGCGTCTCTCTTCGCTTCTTCGAGCTCCTTGGCGACCTCCAGCAATCCCTGCAATACGATGAGCGTTTCGCGCTCGGCATCATGGGCCGGTTTCTGTTGCTGGACCGTGTCAAAGCGTTCCTTCGCCCTGCTGCGTGAAGCTGCGAGCTTCATCCCCTGCTGCCTGAGCGCTTCGAGGTCCTGCCCGCGCGTTGCAGCATCCTGTCTGGCCGCCTGCAGCTGCTTGGCGAGGTCTAAAAGCGCCGCGGCGCGGTCCGCCCTGTCGAGCAGAGCCTTCGCCTCCGCATCCTTTGGCACAGTATCCTCCCATCTCTTGAGCTCATCTGCCGCCCTGTCGGCCTGCGTGAACTTCGCCATCGTCTCGCGCGCCGCATCGCGCTCTTTCTCGCTCGCCTCCTTGCGGGACTGCAGAGCCGCCGTCCGGTCGGCAAGAATTGACGCCTGCTGCTCTCGTTCTTTGAGCAAGGCCGTGAACTCGGCCTCATCCTTGGCATCAGCCTCGGCGAGGTACAATCTCTGCTTCTCGGCGATGCCTTCGTATGACTTGCTGACTTCCGCCGCCTTCGCCTTGAGCTTGTCCTCGAGCTTCTGGTAGATCTCCGTGTTGAACAGGACCTTCATGATCTCCTTGCGTGCGCTCGTGTCGGCCATGAGGAAGCGGCGGAACTCGCCCTGCGGCAGCAGGACGACCTGGCGGAACTGCTTGCACTGGAAGCCGAGCAGGCGCACGATGCGCGTCTGCACCTCGCCATCGCGCGTCCACGACTCCGCCGCGCGTCCATTCTCCAGGCGCTCTAAAAGGACCTCCGGCGCCTGCCGCGCCAGTCCCTTGCCGCGCTTCGCCTTGCGCATGTACTCCGGATTGCGCCGGATATGCCAGTGCGTGTCACGCACACAGAAGGTCAGGTCGACGTAGGTGTCATCCTCCGGCCCCGCTTCGCGGTTGCGCAGCATGCGAGGCGTCCGCGCCTCCGTCGCTGCCTCACCGTAGAGCGCATAGCAGATGGCATCAAAGATGCTCGTCTTGCCCGCCCCCGTCGCGCCGTGGATCAGGAAGAACGGCTGCTCAGAAAGAACGGAGAAGTCGAGGCAGACTTTCTTCTGGTACGGCCCGAAGGCACAGATGGTCAGGACTTCTGGCTTCATTTTTCATCCCTCTCTTCCCGGTAGATCTCCTGCAGGCAGCTGTGCACGATTGCCTGCTGCTCTTCTGCGAGCGGCTCTCCCGTCATATCCTCGTAATACTGGGAGAACAAGGTCTCCTCCGTGATCTTCAGCACGGCCTGCCCCTCCTGCTCGCGCATCGTACCCTCGCGCTGCAAGTTCGGGTAGAGCACGTGCATGAGGTTTGGGTAAATGGCCTTGAGCTTGTTGAACACATCGAGGATGATGCCGCGGTCCAAGAGCTCAACCTCGATGTAATCGTCCGACTGCGGATACGCCGCGCGGTCACCCTCGATGTCCGCGAAAAGACCGCGCACGCGCCGGACATCGTGCGGCGGCACGAGCGGCACAAACTGCTGGGTTGCCCGGCCCGTGCCATCGAGGTCCACGAGGATACAGCCCTTTTTCTGCTCGGCTTCATCAAACGAGTACTTCATGAGCGAGCCGCTGTAGCGGATGTGGTCGGCCCCGGCCCGCTGCGGATTGTGCAGGTGGCCGAGCGCCGTGTAGCAGAATGGCCGGAAGATACTAGGACGCACATTTGACGAGCCGCCGACAGCGAGCTGGCGCTCCGAATCCGAGCTCAGGCCGCCCGCCAGGAAAGCGTGTGCCACGGCGATCGAGCGCATATTCCCCGCCCGCTTCGCCAGGCTCCTTTCAATCACCAGCTCATGTGCCTGCTCAAAGTCCAGGGACTTCTCCACGCCAAGAGCCGCTCGCACCGAAGCCGGCTCCATATACGGATAGAGGTAGACGGCAACCGGGCCGAAGTCATCTTCGACGACAACCGGCGCCATCTCATCATCCAGGCGCCCGCGCGCAAAGATCCCCGATGCCCGCATGAGCTGGCTGCCGAAGTTCAGGCGCGACTCACTGTCGTGATTGCCAGCGATGTAGAAGACCTTGATGTGCATCTCTGCCATCTTCATGAGGAATTCGTCAAAGAGGTCAACCGCCTCGACAGGCGGCACGCCGCGGTCGTAGATATCCCCCGCAATGACGACAGCATCCACCTTTTCCTCCTGCACGAGCGGCACCAGCTGCCCCATGATGATCTCCCGCTGATCCGCCGTCAGGTGCATCCCATGGAAATACCGCCCGAGATGCCAGTCAGCCGTGTGAATAAAGCGCACATGAATCCCTCCTGCTCTATGATTGATTCTCTATCCTCTTGCCGGCGCTGTGCCTCACATATTCTTGTGCATGACGTACTTGTCCGTCGCTGTGTCGAGCATCTCCTGCCACGATGAGAATTTCGTGGCCTTGCGGACCCATGCGTCCATCTTTTCCTCCGGCAGCGCCTCAAAGTCTCTCTGGTTCTCGATCTTGAAGCGGCTGCCCTGCAAGAATTTCTCGAAAGTCCGGAAGCGCGTGTACTTGCGCATGAACGAAGTATCGAACACCTCATTGAAGTCGACGAGCTCCGGCATCGTCTGATGCGGCAGCTGATAGAACCCAGTGATCTTGATGGCCATATGAACTCCTCCTGATTATCCTGTATGTAGCATTGACTCCATTGTACCAGAAACATCACTGAGAAAAAAGTTTCGGCAAGGGCTGCAAAAATCTGCAAAAAAATGCTTGACAGATACATGCAGCGTCTATTATAATAATATTTGTCGTTAGCGGTAACGCGAAGACGGGGGCATAGCTCAGCTGGGAGAGCGCTTGCATGGCATGCAAGAGGTCAGGAGTTCGATCCTCCTTGTCTCCACCATTCAGAAGTCAGAGGTCAGCAGGAATCTAAATGATTCGGCTGGCCTTTTTTGTATCTACAGGTTTATCTATATACAAGAAGAAGGCCGAGCAAATGAACCTCTCTGTCCATTTGCTCGGCCTTCTTTCTGCTTTAAACGGATGACTATCTTGTTGCACTCATCCGCATCAGATCTTGGCATACTCCAGGATGGCGCGCTTGTCGTACATGCGCTCGTAGTAAGTCTGGTAGTCGCCGCTGATGATGCCCATCCACCAGTCACGGTGCTCGAGGTACCACTTGACCGTCTTCTTGATGCCGTCCTCGAACTTCGTCTCCGGCTCCCAGCCGAGCTCTGTGTGGATCTTCGTCGGGTCGATGGCGTAGCGGCGGTCGTGGCCCTTGCGGTCGGTGACGTGCTCAATCAGGTCCTCGCTCTTGCCGAGTTCCTTGAGGATGGTCTTGACCACGTCGATGTTGGCGCGCTCATTGTGGCCGCCGATGTTGTAGACCTCGCCGACGCGTCCCTTCTGCAGGATGAGGTCGATGGCACGGCAGTGGTCCTCGACATAGAGCCAGTCGCGGACGTTCTTGCCGTCGCCGTAGACCGGCAACTTCTTGTCGGACAGCGCGTTGATGATCATCAGCGGGATGAGCTTCTCCGGGAAGTGATACGGGCCGTAGTTGTTCGAGCAGCGCGAGATCGTCGTCGGGATCTTGTAGGTGCGGTGATACGCCATGACCAAGAGGTCCGCACCGGCTTTCGAAGCCGAATACGGGCTCGACGTCTTGAGGTTCGTCTCCTCCGTGAAGAACAGGTCCGGACGATCGAGCGGCAGGTCGCCGTAGACTTCATCCGTCGAGACCTGATGGTAGCGGTCGATGCCGTACCTGCGGCAGGCGTCGAGCAGCACGCTCGTGCCGATGACATTCGTCTGCAGGAAGATCTCCGGATTCTCGATGGAGCGGTCGACATGCGACTCTGCCGCGAAGTTGACGACGATGTCCGGCTTCTCCTGCTCAAAGATGCGGTAGACAGCCTGGCGATCCGCGATGTCCGCGCGAATGAACTTGAAGTTCTTCTTCTCCATCGCCGCCTCGAGCGTCTCGAGATTGCCCGCATACGTCAGCTTGTCGACGCAGATGATGCGGTCAGCCGGATGCTTCTTGAGCATGTAGTAGATGAAGTTCGAACCGATGAAGCCGGCACCGCCGGTCACGATGATATTCATATATAGTCCCCCTGTATTTCAATTTATGTTATGGCAGAACAAAAGCCCCGCACTCCTTTTATTATACCGTAAATCCTAAAAGTGCGCGGGGTTTTTTGTTTCTTTTTATCGATTTTTCGTTTATTTTGTCACTTGAACTCGACAAACTCGTCGATGCGAGCGCCGCCCTTGATCATGGGTTCGACGAAGCTGCGCCAGACGTTGAGGACGATGACGCGCGGATGGTCGCGGTCTTCGAGGGCTTTCTTGAGGGCTTCGGCAAATTCATCCTGTGTGGAGACGGACTCCGCCTGGATGCCGAAACACTCGGCGTACTTGACGTAATCCATCGGGTAGTCGAGCTCGCAGGCAATGTAGCGCTCTTTGTACATGACCTTCTGGAGCTGGCGGATCATGCCGAGACTCCTGTTGTTGACGATCAGGGAGACGACGGGCAGATTCAGGCGAGCGATCGTGTAGAACTCATTGCCCGTCATCTTGATGCCGCCGTCACCGGCTACATGGATGACACGCCTGTCTTTGCCGTAGTAGAGCTGAGCGCCCATCGCGGCCGGCAGGCCGAATCCCATCGTGCCGAGGCCGCCGGAGGTCAGCCACGTCCGCGGCTCTTCGATGCGCAGGTGGAGCGCAGCCCACATCTGATGCTGCCCGACATCCGTCACAAAGGCGTACGGCTTGCCCTTCGTGCGCTGCATGACCTGATGCATCGCCCAAGGGACAGTCAGGCGGTTCTGGTGATAGTCGTAGGCATAGGAATCCTCCCACTTCTCGATCTGCTGCCACCAGTCCGTCAGGGCGGAATTCGTCTCATGCCGCATGAGCAGGGCAAGTATGGTCTTCATATCGCCGGCGAGGCCGAGCGAGTTGCCGACGTTCTTGTCGATCTCGGCCGGGTCGATGTCGATGTGGATGAACTTCGTGTTCTCCGTGTACTTGTCGAGATTGCCCGTCTGGCGGTCGCCGAAGCGGCTGCCGATGGCGATGACAAGGTCCGCCGCGGCAATCGCGTGATTGGCGGCCTTCTCGCCGTGCATGCCGGCAAAACCGAGCGACTGCGGGTGCGAGCGCGGTATCGCGCCGAGGCCCATGAGCGTGTGCACGACGGGCAGATGATACTTCTCGACAAAGGCGATGACTTCTTTCGTCGCTCCGGCAGAGATGACGCCGCCGCCGACGATGGCCACGGGTTTCTCTGCCCGGACGATCTCGTCGGCCGCCTCTGCCGCACAGATCAGGAAGTCAGCATCCGGCTTTCCGTGATGCTCGGGCTCCACGCCCTGCGGCACGTAGTCGACGTCCATCTGGAAGAGATTCCGCGGCACGTCGACGAGCACGGGGCCGGGGCGGCCGTGGCGCGCGAGCGCGAATGCCTTGCGCACCGTCGGCACGAGCTGATCGGCCTTCTTGACCTTGAAGTTGTGCTTCGTGACAGGCATCGTAACGTCGAGGATGTCCGTCTCCTGGAATGCATCGCGCCCCAAGAGGGATGTGTCTACCTGCCCCGTGATGGCGACGACCGGGACAGAGTCCATGAAGGCCGTCGCGAGACCCGTGACGAGATTCGTCGCGCCAGGGCCCGACGTCGCGATGCAGACGCCGACCTTGCCCGATGCGCGCGCGTAGCCGTCGGCCGCATGCGCGGCATTCTGCTCGTGTGTCACGAGGATTTCCCGGATGTCCGGGTTCTCATAGAATGCGTCGTAAAGCGGCAGGATCATGCCGCCCGGATAACCGAAAACCGTGTCGACTCCCTGCTCCTTGAGACAGAGAGCGACAGCCTGTGCTCCCTTCATCTGCCTTCCCCCTTCTGCCAGTGAGACTCCCTTTGCGGTAAGCGTCAGATGCGCTCGCAGATGACCTTCGTGATCTCTTCCGTATTGGCCTTCTTGAAGCCTTCCTTCCAGAGGTCTGGCGTGCGGTAGCCATCAGCGAGAGCCTTGTCGACAGCTGCCTCGATGGCCTTGGCTGCCTCTTCTTCGTGCAGCGAGTAGCGCAGCAGCATGGCGGCCGAGAAGATCGTGCCCATCGGGTTGGCAATGCCCTTGCCTGCGATGTCCGGTGCGCTGCCGTGGATTGGCTCATAGAGACTCGTGCTCGTGCCAATGGAGGCCGACGGCATCATGCCGATTGAGCCGCCGACGACGGCCGCCTCATCGGAGAGGATGTCGCCGAAAAGGTTGCCCGTGACGATGACATCGAACTGCGTCGGACGGATGGCCAGCTGCATCGCGCAGTTGTCGACGTAGAGGTTGTTGAGCTCGACATCGGGGTACGACTCGGCGAGCTTGGCCACCGTGCGGCGCCAGAGGCGCGACGTCGCGAGGACATTGGCCTTGTCGACTGACGTGACCTTGCCGCGGCGCAGCTTGGCCGTCTCGAAGGCGAGCTTCGCGATGCGGTCGACCTCGGGGACCGAGTAGTTCTCAAGGTCCCAGGCGCGCTCTGCACCATTGTGCTGCTCAGACTCGCATTTATCGCCAAAGTAGATGCCGCCGATGAGCTCGCGCACGATGACGAGGTCGACACCCTTGACGAGTTCCGGCTTCAGCGGAGAGTACTCGACGAGCGCATCGGCCACCTTGACTGGGCGCAGGTTGGCATAGAGGCCGAGGTTCTTGCGCAGGCCGAGGATGGCCTTCTCGGGGCGCAGGGCCGGGTCGACATTGTCCCACTTGTCGCCGCCGACAGCACCGAAGAGAACGCCGTCCGACGCCTTGCACGCCTCGATTGTATCCTCCGGCAGCGGCGTGCCGAACTTGTCGTAGGCCGTGCCGCCGGCATCCTTATAGGTGTAGGAAAGCCCAAGGCCGAACTTCTCGTCGACCTTCTTGAGGACTTCTACCGCAGAATCCGTGATTTCCTTGCCGATACCATCGCCCGGTATCACTGTGATCTTGTATGACATATGCTATTCCCTCTCTGCTCTATCCAAACGTCGTTGACTCTGTGCTCAGTCCTTCTGCCCCTTGATGTAGTTGATGAGGCCGCCGGCCTGGGCAATGTCCTGCACGAAGCCCGGAAGCGGGTGCGCATGGAAGACGTCGCCCGTCGTCAGGTCCTCGATCGTGCCGGTCGCCGTGTCGACGCGCAGCTGATCGCCGGCCTTGATCTTCTCGACATCCTCGCCGATCTCCAGGAGCGGCAGGCCGATGTTGATGCCATTGCGGTAAAAGATGCGCGCGAAGCTCGCGGCGATGACGACCGGGACGCCCGATGCCTTGATGGCAACCGGCGCATGCTCGCGCGAGGAGCCGCAGCCAAAGTTGCGGCCGCCGACCATGATGTCGCCTTCCTTGACATTCGGTGCGAAGCTCTCATCGATGTCGACCATACAGTGCTTGGCGAGCTCTTTCGGGTCAAACGTGTTGAGGTAACGGGCCGGGATGATGACATCCGTATCGATATTGTCGCCGTAGCGCCATACTTTTCCTTCTAATTTCATATCACTTGACCTCCTCCGGTGTTGCGATGCGTCCTAAGATTGCACTCGCGGCTGCGACTTGCGGGCCAGCGAGGTAGACTTCACTGTCGACATGGCCCATGCGGCCACGGAAATTGCGGTTCGTCGTCGAGACGCAGCGCTCGCCGGCAGCCATGATGCCCATGTAGCCGCCGAGGCACGGGCCACAGGTCGGCGTCGAGACGGCACAGCCGGCATCGATGAAGGCATCGATGTAGCCGCGCTTCATCGACTCCTTGTAGATGGCAGGGCTGCCCGGGATGACGATGCAGCGCACGCGGTCTGCGACCTTGCGGCCCTTGAGGACGGACGCTGCGATCTCCATGTCCTCGAGGCGGCCGTTCGTGCAGGAACCGATGATGACCTGGTCGATCTCGATGGGCTCCTCGATGTCCTCGACGCGCTTCGTATTGCCCGGCAGGTGCGGGAAAGCAACGACCGGCTTGAGCTCGGAGAGGTTGATGTCGACTTCGCGGCAGTACTCGGCATCCTCATCGGCTGCAACCGGCTCATACGGCTTCGTGACGCGGTCGTCGACATAGGTCTTCGTGATCTCGTCGAACGGGAAGATGCCGGCCTTGCCGCCTGCCTCGATGGCCATGTTGGAGATAGTCAGGCGGTCCGTCATCGTCAGCGCCTTGACGCCCGGGCCGGCGAATTCCAGGGACTTGTAGAGCGCGCCGTCAACGCCGATCATACCGATAATCGTCAGGATGACGTCCTTGCCGGTGATGTCAGCCGGCTTCTCGCCCATCAGGTTGACCTTGATGGCCTCCGGCACCTTGAACCATGCCTTGCCCGTCGCCATAGCCGCGCCGAGGTCAGTCGAGCCGACGCCCGTCGAGAAGCCGTTGACAGCACCGTACGTGCACGTATGCGAGTCGGCGCCGATCGTCAGCATGCCCGGCGCGACGATGCCCTTCTCCGGCAGGATGACGTGCTCGATGCCCACGCGGCCCTGCTCGAAGTAATTGACGATCTTGTACTTGCGCGCAAAGTCACGGACGATCTTCGCGAGCTCTGCCGACTTAATGTCCTTGGCCGGCTGGAAGTGATCCGGCACGAGCGCGATCTTCGTGTTGTCGAAGACAGGGCGGCCAATCTCCTCGAACTTGGCGATAGACGGCGGTGCCGTGATGTCGTTGGCCAGTACCATATCGAGCTCGCAGGTCACGAGCTGACCGGCTTTTACAGAATCGAGGCCGGCGTGTTTCGCGAGGATCTTCTCGCTCATAGTCATACCCATAGTATGCCCTCCTAATCTCTTACTATGCATAACGAGTATAGTCCTGTTATTTGGAAAAAACTTCCCCGACGCATGATTCGCCGGGGAAGCGTTAAATTCCTGTTCAGTTAACGGAGTGATCAGTCCTTAGAGAGATCTGCACCGTCTTTGAGCCACGGCATCATAGCACGCAGTTCCTTGCCGACCTTCTCGATCGGATGCTCAGCATGCAGGCGGCGCTCCATGAGGAAGTTGACGCGGCCAGCAGCCTTGTTCTCAAGCAGCCAGTTGCGAGCGAACGTGCCGTCCTGGATCTCTTTGAGGACTTTCTTCATTTCCTTCTTCGTGTCTTCCGTGATGATGCGCGGGCCTACCATGTAGTCGCCGTACTCAGCCGTATCGGAGCAGGACTGACGCATCTTCGTGAAGCCGCCCTCGTAGCAGAGGTCAACGATGAGCTTCATCTCATGGAAGCACTCGAAGTATGCCATCTCTGGCGGATAACCTGCCTCGACGAGGACTTCAAAGCCCGTCTGCATCAGCTGGCAAACGCCGCCCATGAGGACAGCCTGCTCGCCGAAGAGGTCTTCCTCAGTCTCATCGCGGAACGTCGTCTGCAGTGCGCCGGCACGCAGAGCGCCGAGGCCCTTTGCATAAGCGAGAGCGAGATCGAAGCACTTGCCCGTTGCATCCTGATGAACAGCGAAGACAACCGGTACGCCGGAACCTTCCGTGTACGTACGGCGAACGAGATGGCCCGGGCCTTTCGGAGCGACCATGAAGACATCAACATCTGCCGGCGGGACAATCTGCTGGTAATGGATGTTGAAGCCATGTGCGAAGACGAGAGCGCTGCCCGGCTTGAGGTTCGGTGCGATTTCCGTCTTGTAGACGTCGGCCTGCTTCTCATCCGGAATCAGGACCGTCGTGATGTCAGCCTGCTTGACTGCTTCAGCGACCGTGTAGACCTTCAGGCCGTGCTCTTCAGCGACCTTCTTGGACTTGGAACCCTCATAGAGGCCGACGATGACGTTTGCACCGCTGTCCTTGAGGTTCAGGGCATGAGCATGGCCCTGGCTGCCATAGCCGATAATGGCAATCGTCTTGCCGTTCATGAGTTCCCAATTTGCATCCTGATCATAGTAAGTTTTTGCCATAATACTCTCTCTCCTCACAATGTTCATAGATTGTATGCTCTCCGCGCTCTAGCGCGATGAGGCCGGTGCGTATGACTTCCGCGATCCCATAAGGCTTCACAAGTCTCAGGAAAGCCGTGACTTTGTCGTCACTGCCCGTGATCTCGAAGACCAGCGTGTTGGATTCGACATCCACCACATGAGCCCGGAAAAGCTCTGCCATCTTCAAAACATCGAGCCGGTTGTCGTCATCCGCCTTGACCTTTATCAGCGTCATCCCGCGGCACACAGCATTCCTCTCGTCCAGGCGCTGCACCGCACGGACTACCGGCATCTTCTCGAGCTGCTTGATCATCTGCTCGATGAGGTTCTCATCACCGTGCACGACGACCGTGATGCGCGAGAAATCCGGTGTTTCCGTGACGCCCACCGACAGGCTGTCGATGTTGAACTCGCGTCTGGAAAACATGCTCACAACACGCACGAGGACACCAGTCTGATTCTCGACGAATACCGACAAGACGTGTTTCATGGACCCATCTCCTCTTAGAATTGCTGATACCATGCATATTATACCACGGCGCTCCAACAGATTCAAACTGTAATGCTGTAAACATGTATACATTATTACTCGATGCACACGATTTGTCAACACGTTCCTGTAACTTTTTTTCATTTCACTGAGATTTTTTTATATTATAATCCCCTTACAGCAGACATATTTCTGGTTTTATATTGTTTGATAAGAATTTATGTCCATTCTAAACGGATTTTCAATAAAGATATGAAGCAAAGGTCGGACAATCCAGCAGGAATGTCCACGCTCCTGTTGCAGGTGGGCAGGGCATGGCCCTCCCTGTCAGTCTATGCTACAATGAAAGCCACCGGGAATCATCCCACCAGAAAGGACAGATGCCACGATGAGAAAACAACACACGCCGCTCCAGCTGCCGCACACCGATATCCTGCCCGAGATCGTCGAGCCGCTGCTGACTTGGTATCGCGGCCAGTCCACGCTGCGTTGCCTGCCATGGCGCGAAGAGGTCACGCCGTACCACACCTGGATCTCCGAAATCATGCTGCAGCAGACGCGCGCCTCGGCCGTCATCCCGTACTACACGCGCTTCCTCGAAGTGCTGCCTGACATCGCGAGCCTCGCGCGCTGCGACGACGAGCTCCTCATGAAACTCTGGCAGGGGCTCGGCTACTACAGCCGCGCGCGCAATCTCAAGAAGGCTGCCTGCCAGATTGTTGAAGACTTCGGCGGACAGATGCCTGCCGACTTTGCAGCGCTCCTGGCGCTGCCGGGCATCGGGCGCTACACCGCCAGCGCCATCAGCTCGATTGCCTTCGGCCTGCCGCTGCCAGCCATCGACGGCAACATCCTGCGCGTCACCATGCGCGTCCTGCAGTGCGGTGAGGACATCGCGCTGCTGTCCGTCCGCCGTGCCGTCGAGGATGCGCTCGCCCCGCATTATCCGAGCGGAGACGATGCCGGCGCCCTCAATCAGGCCT
>ENA-ORTS01000487-ORTS01000487.1-human-gut-metagenome-genome-assembly--contig:-NODE-487-length-32049-cov-17.265112_pt1 | contig 32049 bp, 56 predicted proteins | sample MGYA00241911_ERZ509186 | MGnify/ENA primary metagenome ERZ509186 (study PRJEB26280, sample SAMEA2338852) | human gut metagenome | biome: human gut; feature: human-associated habitat; material: faeces...
CAGTAGCCGGTGTTGGTGGCTGCGCTACAGTCGCCGGTGTTGGTGGCTGCGCTACAGTTGCCGGTGTTGGTGGCTGCGCTACAGTTGCCGGTGTTGGTGGCTGCGCTACGGTTGCCGGTGTTGGTGGCTGCGCTACAGTCGCCGGTCTGATTGTCGCTGCTTTCGGCTCTTTCCTTTATGTACTCGACAGCAGCTTTTACAATACCAGCGATACCGATTTCCGCCCGGAGCTTTATTTTCGTTCCGGCTCGCTTGCTGTCGCCTTTTTCTTCGTCCGTCACGCCATCGAGGTCAGCCACGAAAAACCGACTGTCGGCCGGAGCGTAATGGGCGAACACATCCAGCGGATACTCACATCCATGGAAACCTTTGTCGCACAGTTTCGCTTCCTCCTCCACATATTCTTTGCCAAGATCGAATTGGAAACCGCGGCATTTCATGTCTTTATCGGTGCCTTTGTAGACGATCACTTGACATCCCTCCCCTTATCGTGTATAGTTGTGGTGGTGGATTGGCTCCCGTCTTTTGCGGGGGCCTTTCTTTTTTTGTACTCCTCCTGCTGGCGGCGGATACAGCGCAGAACCCATACCGTGAAATTGCAATAGCCCATTTCGATAAGCTGCTGACGGAACTCCGCCATATTCACATAACCCAAAGGAATACGCACAGACAGTTTATAGTTTGCTTCCCGCTTCCTGCATGGATTGTCCGCTATCAGCGCTTCCGCTTCGGAAGTCCGCCGAATTCCGTAATAGCCCGGCTTCTTGCACATACTGTCCAGCGGCTTGGTGTAACCGGGGAACTTCTCCCGGATAACTGCTATCCTCTCATTCTGCTCCATGGCCTTACCTCACCAGCAGCAGGATAGCCGCTGCTGAAAAGATGGCTCCCATTCCGAGAACTACGGCCAAGGCTTCCTGCAGCCACTCCTTTTTACTCATCTTCCTGTACCTCCTTTTGCGGAAGCTCCGGCAGGAATGCCCACCACTGGACCTCGATAGCGCAATCCACATTGTCTTTGCTGACATTGAACACCTGATGCTTGGTGCTGAATGGCAAGGTTGCGTATCTTCCCGGATTTGTCTGGCACAGGTAATGCCCGTCCTTGCTGGGTACGATCTCATCCGAGTTAAACCACCGGATAAAGGTGTTGGTTGTTGCTTCCATGTTGTTCCTCCTTCTTTTCCACCCCGTTTGGCGGGAAAAACTTCTTGACATCTTTTATTGGAATAAATAATGCATCGCAGACCTTATAGACTTCCTCCAATGTCCACGGGGTCTTGCAAATCATTCTGTCGCTGATCTGCTGGCGGCTCATACCGGTGCGCTTTCCAAGGCTTGTCTGGTCGTGGCCAAGTTCCAGCATCAGCGCTCGCAGCCTGCGGTAGGTATCAACTTTCCTTGACATTGCTATCCCTCCCTTCATGTGGTAAACTATGGTTGAGGTGATTTGATGTTGACCAAAGCTGAAAAACGCGCTCTCCGAAAGCTGCGCTATCGCAGCACCATTACAATATCGGAAGAAAAGTTTGCAAAGATTGCGGCTTCCGGGTTGTTCTACCCCGTACTAAAGCCCGGCCAGTACTGGTGGGGCGGCAGCGGTCGCGTTAAGGTTCATTTGACCGATGCAGGGGAACAATCGTTAAGAGAATACCGTGCTTGGTGGTGGAAGGCGTTCTTCAAGGTTGTTTTCGCCGTCATATCCGCAGCGGCAGCAATCGTAACAATCTTCGATGCCGTTAGCGGGTAACGCAAATAACGACATTTATTGCAGTGCATATAAGCAGGATTACGCAGTATGCGATTTCCCACTTTGTCCACTTATTCATTCCCTACCTCCTTTTCCTTGATAAGCGCGTCCAGCGCTCGGCGTAGTTTTTCCTCCGCAACAGGGGCTTCACGGTCTGCGTTCAGCAATTGGCTTACATACTTCTCATGCAGCTTCGCCTGATGTGCCACGGCCTTGATCGTAAATCCTGCGTTGTGTATTTCGCCGATTAGCTTGCCTGTCCATTGTGCGGGCATACAAAAATTGACCCTCCTTTCCTTATATAGTTGACTTTGGTAAGGGGATGGGGTAGAATATAAGTGCCACCCAATATAAATACCCCGACACCCCAAGGTAAGAATTAACCGAAGTTAATTCTATATGCCCATTGTACTTAACTATAGTTAATTTGTCAATGCATATCGTTAACTTCGGTAAACTTCTCCGTTCTGCACAATATCGGAGGGAGATTTTTGGTATGTTTTACGATAACTATTGTGTACTATGTGAGATGAAGAAGGTTACGCCAACAAAAGCCGCAAAGGCCGTAGGGTTAAGCGCAGCAGCTCCGACCAAATGGAAAAAGACAGGAGCAAGCCCGTCCGCTGAAACCTTGCAGAAACTTGCGGCGTACTTCGGCATCACCGTTGACGAGCTTTTGGGTAAAGAAAAACAGCCCACCGAAGGTGAGCTGCATCCTGCCAATAAAAAACTTATGGAGCTTTCCCGGACTCTTTCGCCGGAGGAAGCCGAGAAAGTATATAAGGCCATTTCGCTGCTATTAGAGAAATAGCTCTTTCGCACTGTTCAGGTGTCATTTGTAAAATAAGCTGCTCTAACGCCGTGTTCCAATCCATTGGTGTTCCTCCTCTTTTGTCAATTATTGTCGAATAAAAATCCTTCCAAATTCAGTAGGTATTTGGTACAATTCAATTGTAACAAATTGCATTGCCAATATGTACTGACAAATGTTGCGGTTTTGGCGTCAAATTTGTCATGTTTTCCTGACAAAAGTGCCCGGTAACAAAAAACAGGAGATGAGTTTGTGAATTCAGACGAAGAAAGGAATTGGGAAAACTTTTTATTGGAGGTAGCCACAAAACGGCAGGAGCAGGGAATGACACACAAGGATTTGGCCGACAATGCCGGGACAGTTGAGAGGACGATCTCCCGGTTGCTTTCGGAGCCGACAAAAAATCCAAGCCTTTTTCTCGTTGCTTCCGTCTGCCAAGCGCTGCACATATCTCTCGACAAGCATTTCGTGAAGGAAGTCTATAACAAAACAGACAGCCAGAACAGCGAAGAAATGATCGAGATGCTGAAAGAGCAGGTGCGCCAGCGCCGGAGGCTCTCCAAAACGCTTTTCGCAGTTATTTTTGCCCTGCTGGCGATGATGATTTTATACCTCGTCCTAATCGATGCAAATAACCTTAACTACGGTTTAATTCGGGGTTAAGAACAGATGTTCTTTCCAAATATAATCGTACACCGTAAAGTGTACAATAATCAGTACTGGAGGAGAGAGGTCATGAAAAAGATATTTTCTTGTTTGTTGGCGGTAGCAATTTTGATTGCGCTTGCTTCGTGCGGAAAAGATGTAACAGACGAAAAAATAAAAGAGGTAGCGCAACAAATAGGCCTTATATCAACAAGCGTCAAAACAGTGGACGGTGTAAAGACTATCGTTGAGGATAGCTATTACTATGTGAATTTTGACATAGAAAACGGTGAGGTAAAAAAGGCGTATTGTGGAGACTATGTTTTTTATAAGGACGGAGAGGTAAAAAGCAAGTTTTATGACAAGCTGCTTTCCGTTGAGGATATGGTGGATTATCAAAGCAAGGTAGAGGATATTGTCCTTGCTGCCCTCACCAGCCCGGATACCGCGAAATTCCCCGGCAGTGGATTAACACCACTCGAAGGATGGTTCTTTATCCGTACAGGAAATGCCGTGAAAGTTGAGACGTATGTTGATGCTCAAAACGGTTTGGGAGTTTCCACGAGAAATAATGTCGTTGCTATATACAGAGACGGGGAGTGCGCAAAGCTCCAGATCGGCAACATAGATATAATTGGTTAATAAATACCGCCCCCGGCAACGAGGGCGGTTGTCTATCAGGAGGAGAAAAATGAAAGAAAGGACAAATACGGCAAAGTGGCTTGAGAAACAGAACCGCTGGCAGATCGCCGTCCAGAAAGATGGCGTAAGAAAAACATTTACAAGCAGTCGGCCGGGAAGGGAAGGGCAGAGGGAAGCGAACCGAAAAGCAGATGACTGGCTGGCATCAGGCATCTGCGGGACGAAGCTGCACCTATCGGAGCTGCACGAAAGTTATATGGAGCAGCTCAAAATTCGGACTTCGCAATCGAATTGGCGACCGCAGGAAAGCCGCTGGAAAACATGGATTGACCCAAGGATAGGCCACCTAAAGGCAGATGCACTTTGCGATGGGATTTTGCAAAAGGTTATCGACTATGCATACAATAACGGGAAATTGTCGAAAAAGTACCTGCAAAGCATCAGGGCCGACATGGTTTCTTTCTGCAAATATTTGCGGAAAATGAAAGTAACCGGCTTTACCCCGGAGGACATAACAATTCCCAAGGGAGCACCTGTTGGCGTTCGGAACATCTTGCAGCCAGATGATATTGTAACGCTTTTCTCCGTTGATACAACGATATACAAGGGGAAATTGGTAAAAGACCCATATATAAACGCTTATCGTCTTGAGGTTTTGACCGGACTGCGTCCGGGGGAATTGCGCGGTATCATGCGGAACGATTTCAAACAGGGCAGATTGGAGGTAAGACGGTCGATAAACGAGGATAACGAAATCACTACAGGCAAAAATGAAAATGCGATACGCAGCGTTTATTTGGGCGAAATTGCAGAAGCGATTGTAAAAGACCAAGCATCCAAGTCAAACGGCCTGTATCTGTTCCAAATGCCGACAACGGAAACCTATCGCAAGTTTTTCCAAAGATATTGCAATGCAAACGGAATTCCGAAAACGACACCATACGAGCTGCGCCATACTTTCGTTTCCCTTGCCCAGTCCCTACCCGAGGGGTGGGTAAAGCAATTGGTCGGTCACTCAAAGAGTATGGACACATTTGGGGTTTACGGTCACGCTGTGTCCGGGATGGATCGGCAAATAACCAGCGCACTTGATGGCGTGTTTACATCAATTCTTGGCCAGCAGGGAAAAAAGTGAGTTATTTTGTGAGTTTTTTTGCAAAAGAAAAAAGCCAGTAACCCGCATGGTTACTGGCTTTCTCGTTGGTGCGGAAGATGGGACTTGAACCCACACGCAAAATTATGTTATTGCCGTAAAGTGTAGGAACCAAGCGGTTTTTCCGGCTTTCATTCCGCTTAAAAAAGCATGAAAAACTCACTTTCGGAACAAAAGTGAGTTGCAAAGTGAGTTATTTTGCCACCGTATCGTACTGTTCGATGGCGGCTAAAATTCTCCCACGCAGCGCCTGCGCGCTGGCGTGTTCGGTTCTGTATTTTTCTTTGATTTCTTCCAGCTCGGCAACCAGCTTATCATAATCTGTCTGCGGCTTTTCTTCCTCTTTATAGGTCACGCCGAACCAGTCGCATACACCTTTGCAGAGTGCCTCGGCAATGCGCTTTTTGTTTTGCACAATCCAAATGGCATCCTGCCCGTTATCATGGAATGCGATTTCGGGATAGATCGACAGCATAGGAGTTCTGCCGATCTCGTAAAACTCGTCCTTCTGATAGACCCCTCGGTGGGTATTCCGGGGGTAAATCTCCATCAGTCTGCGGTAGACCATCTGACAGGCCCGGTCACTGACGCCCCCGGCTCTGCCGTAGCGCAGAACAGTCGGGCCCTGTGCAGTCCCTTCTTTCAAGGTGGCCGTGCTGGCATTGGTATGGATGGGCATATGGAGGTTGGATTTCCAAGCGATGCTTTCGGCTACTCGCTCCTGCATCGTTTTGTTGGGGGATGCGACCATCACATCAAACCCGCAGCGGGTGAGAGCCTCGGCGCAATAAGCGCCGATCTCTACACACACATCATGCTCGTACACGCCGGGGAAGCCGTAGTACGGAGCATGGGGAGCCGGTCTGCGTTCGGGTGAAAGATACACTTTAGGCATCTTTCACCACCTCCTCAAGAGGGAATTCCTCCTCTTTGACCTTTTTCACCATGCCGGTGGTGGCTGCGTCATATGTACCATTAGCAGCCAAAGCGACAATAACAGCGTTCAGCAGGCACAGCACCACGCCCTGTACCGTCAGAGCAGAGCCGTTAAAGGCTTCGGCTCCGATGAGGATGGCCACAGAGATGATGTAAGCAAGCAGCTGGGTGTTGATGTTCTTGAGGGGGGTCTGCTTGAGGAACTGGGTAATGATTGTGACCATCATTACAGCGCCTGCGTAAGTACCAAGGGAAGTCCAAGTTACAAATTCGTTCATTTTATGTCCTCCTTAAAGGAATTTGAGTTCACCACGAATACAGCGGTCGTGGACGCTCTTAATGTTGCGGATCGCTGCATCCGCTTTGGAATTGATGTAGACATCTTCGTGCTCCACACAGTACTCTGTGTAGTTGTCGATATCCTCCAGCACATTGTTGAAGGATTCTTCGCTGTGGTTCACCCCACGGCGCAGCTCGTCCGAAAAGCGCAGGATGCGGATGCGGCACATATCTGTCCGGTAGCGTTCGTCAGAATCAATATGCTGTTGCAGCTTATTGTCCAAGGCTGCCATACCGGAGATAATCTGATCCTGCTTGTCCTGCTTGCGGTCAATACGATGCAGCAGCCAGCTAATGACGGTAGCCAATGCGCCGGAGCCGAGGAGGGCCAGTGCAATTTCCATGGGTTGTCACACCTCCAGTATCATGGTTTTTATTCTGTTCAGCTCCTCAATCGAAGCATTGAAAAAATCATAGTTCCACACCCAGTGGTCATCGTGTTCGGGGCGTTTGTATTTCAGCAAGGATAAATCATCCCAAATCCTATCCCATCGGTCTTGGTACTTTCCGTCTTTGCGGTTATTCAGCAGTTTGATTATTTCTGCTGTCAGCTTCCCACGCTCTAAGCCTTTTCCATCGTCATTTCTTGCGAAATAATCATAGGCGTTTTGACTTTTTATATAGCAAATTGGATTTCCGCTGAAGCTGATTACATTGTTGGTTTCATCAAGTTTTGTGCCGTATCGAATGTTTACTTCGCCACACAAAGCATTTTGCTTAAAACGATTAAAACAAATGTAGTCCATATGTTATACCTTAAAACATGGAGCTACGCCATATGAATAATAGCCATATGACCTATAATCAGCAGAACCATTATCAGAAACCTTGCAATGGCGTAATGAATCACCTGCACACATGGAGCGCTCCCACCATTGGGCTTTATTATTTGGATAATTGTGCCTATATGCTACTTTGCTATTTCCAGCAGCAAAATAGGCGTATTGCTTTAAGAAATTGGGTTCAGATGTTGTGGCATATGTGCGTGTGCCAAAAACTTCATATTCGGCCAGCAGGTAGACTTCCTCATTGAACGCCGCCATCGTAATATTATTGCCTGAAATCTGTTCGCTGTATATGGATGATGTTTTGACAACTGCTTGTAGGTCGGTTGGAAATGCTGCTTTGATAAGCGGCATTACAACATTCCGCATATAGCACCCACTCCATTTAGTTGTACTATAATCTCCCGTTTGTGGATATATGATAAAACCCGCACCAGCATAGTTACTATAATTGTCATCAGTCAAACACACAAATTTACCATCGGTCTGTTCCGTTTTGAAACCCATAAACGCGATTCCTGTTCCTTCACGCTCTTTATTGTGGTCGAATCCAATAATGAACACCCAAGCCGTGTAATTAGAAAGAGTAAGTCCATCGGAGACTTTGCCGTTCATCGTGATTTGCTTGCAGTCACCAACTGCCCAATAGTTTTGTCCCTCGCCAGCGTCAGATACCTGCTTAATTATTGCCCAGCTTGTATCGTTCAGCACAGGTGAAGGTAATGCGAAGTCAACTGTGGCAGGAACAATGACTTCCTGCTGGGCAGATACCGTTGTGCCGATTGCTGCGGAAACCGTCCATTTGCCCTCCTGCGGTATTTTAAGTCGAGCCTGCCCACCGGAGGAAACACCTGTCACGGTCTTGCTGCCAAGAGTAGCAGTAACGGTTGCCCCGTCAGCGACATTTGCTACAAGTTCAAGGCCACCGCCACCTGCCATGATTGGATTACCGTAAATTACGCTCATGCAGATACCTCCGTGATGGTCACCTGAACCGAAAGATTGGCATTGGGCTTCTCTCCCAGCGCTTTTGCGGTAAGGGTGCCATTGTTGTTTTCAATCCAGATAGCGCTGGTGCCGCTGTCGATAAGTACGCCAAGGGCTGTTGCGTCCATTTGGATGTCTACTTTGCTGTTGACTGTGATGCCGCTGATGGTAACGGTTTGGGTGTAGGGGCTTTCTGCGCCCATCCAAGATGCAGCCGGGAGGGAGATTTGCTTAACCACAAAAGTGCGGTTTATTTTGTACTCCATTTTACCGATGGCCTGCGTTACCGTGTCTGTTGTGGTTACATTCTGCCGGGAGGTTGCCTGCTTGTAGCCGGGGATTTTGATTTGGCTGCCGGTGTAATCGCCGGTTTGCGGTGTCACCGCTCCGGTGCGGCCGTTAAAACTTGCAACCGTTCCAGGGCTGATGGTGTGCGCCACATACTGTAAATCGGAAACCATCGTCGGCTGTGCCGTAAAAGTTGCTATCGGCAGCTGATAAACCGTACCGCTTGCATTAATGTCCTCCTGCACCAGCGCCGGGAGCGGGTCTTGTGCCTGCGTAACAAAAGCAATCGGTGCTTCGGTGTTTGCCATGTCAATTTGGATAAGCAATCGACCGGGGACGGAGCCGCTGGTCGGGAGCGTCGCATTGATGGTCTGCGCTTCTACCACAAAGTTTCGGCCGAGAATAATTCCGCGGCCATCCGAAACATTGATGATGTTTCCGCCCTGTGTTGTTACCTCAACGCCGGTAAATATACCGCTGTCGTTGATAATGTGGTTGTACAGATACGCATCATCCGTTGGAGTTACGATAGATGCGTTATACTGGAGCAGCGTTATCATGCGTTTGCCCTCCTTTCAAGGATTAGGATTTTGGTCAAATCGGCGCGGACAACGCCAAAGGTCATTTTTGTGATATCCTGTGACCGGGTATAGCCGGTAAGGATGGATTTGTAACTGCTGTCTCCGTCAATTACAAGCACCTCTGTACCAATGGCCATAGAGGTATCAAGTACGCCACAGTCGTTTCGGGCAGTCAGCTCAATCATGTTGTCATACTGCTGCGGAGTGAGTGCTTCGTATGCCTTTTGATAAGCTGCGGTATCAAAGTCCACATCGGTCTCCAAAAACTGCGCTGCGAAGAATACCGGCGTAATCCGGTCGGAATTGTTGGTGTCAACCTTTCCGTTTGGGTGCAGATAATAGGTAACATTCTGCGTTTCATCCGCTTTGTTGTAGATGGTCACCTTGTTCAGCTGGCCGGAGCTGTCGCCAATGATAATGTTTTTATCCACAATGGCTTGTAGGCTTGCTTCGATGACAGCGCTTTCACTTACCTTTCCAACCGTAACGGTAATAGCCTTATTCTGCGGGTCAAAGGCCATGTTTATGGCTATGCCGTAAGCTGTCAAGGATTTGGTAATGATCTCGTAAAAGCTGTGGATGTTATCCTTGAGGTTCAGCGCTCCGGTGGTCTCGGAGGTCGTTTCCACCGTCATGCCGGTGATGTTTTGTAATGCATCATGGGAGGAAATGAAATTGTCCGTTATGATACCGGCGATAAACTGCTCTATTTTGGAGGATGTGGTGCGGTCAAAATGCACATCAACATCAAACAGCGCCATCAATGGCTGTGCAGAGATGGTCACGCCTGTTTTGTCGGTTTCGACATCATCCACGATCCCCTGATAGGCTACAACGCCGTTTTGGTCGGTCACGCTGATAAAATCTCCTTTCTTTGCATCGATTTTAACCGCCCGGAGAGTGGTTTTTTCCGCCGTTAGGTAGTCAAACTGTATCTCCGGGCTTTCAATCGGCGCAAAGCTGCGGAAAGTATAATCACGAGCGAACACTTCACACTTAAACAGAGTACGCAAGTTTTTCCACCTCCACATATGCTGTTATATCCGATGTGCCGTCGTGCGAAAATGTCAAAGTGCTTTCTCCCGGCGGAGCATAGATAAATCTTCCGGTCGAAAAGTCGCTGGACTGATACAGGTTTTGGATGTATGTCCCGTCCAGCGCATACTCGGCAATCTCCATTGTTGCAGGGTCAGCATCAACAACGAGTTTGTGGCCGTCAGGGATTGTTGCGGTTACTTTTCCGACCGCTACACGGGTACCGGCCTTGATAAGCGCCCAAGCAGGATTGACGACCGGGCCGAAGATTTGCAGCTTGCACGGAGATGCCAAATCCCCGTTTCTTATTTTTGCAGTTCCTGTTGCTGTCTCTGCGTAATAATAAGGATAAGTATAGCTGTACCTTTTAATCCCTTGGTCTGGCGCTTGGCTTTGCGTTACCTTAACAGCTTCATGCCAAGTCCCGAAGCAGAGGAATGTAATCGGTACTGCCAAATAGCCGGATTTCAGCTCCGACTTATCCGCAGACTGCACTTCGCACTTGATTTTGTACCATGTGTCCAGCGGGGAATACATCAGGTAAAGCGGGCCTTTTGTCACGAACGAAATAAACGCCTGATACCGTGAATAGTCGAAGAATATCATTTCGCCTGTCACGGCATACTGGTTAAGGAATTCATCCGATACCAGCCATGCGCTTCCGGCTTGGATGGTGGAGTAGGTTTTGCCAAAGCCTAATCCACCCGGCGCATTGAAGTACGCCGTTTTGTCCATCAAATCCCATTCGGCGCCGACACCGTTCTTGAGCTTAAATTTTCTCATCAGTAAGCCCTCCCAAGCGCACGGTTGACCGCCTGTACCAAGTTCCTTGCGGCAGCTTCACCGGCTGCGTTATCGTAGCCGTTAAATGTGTTGTTCATTTCGATGGTGATGCCGCCACGGTCGTTTCCGTTCAGTGGCATAACATGGGCACGGCCACCGGCCATGGTAAGCAGCTCCGGCCCGGCTTCGCCGACGATGGCGCTGCCGGAGGACAAAACTCCGCCCTTGGCAAGATAAGCAATTTTTCCGATGGTCGGAATATTAAATCCGAGGGACTTACCGCCCAAAACAGGAACCCAGTCAGGGACATCAAAGTGGATCTTATTCAGACCGTTTATCATCCAGTTGATTGCGTCAATGACCATGTTGATTAGTGCAATGATGCCGTTAAGGGGCGCTTTTGCAATGTCAACAAGCGCCGTAAAGATTCCCTTAAAGATTTCCTGCACACCTTTCCATGCTCTTTCCCAATCTCCAGTAAAAACGCCACGAACAAAATCGATAATACCGTCAAAAACGGCCTTTATGGAATCCCAAATGGATTTTACTGTTGAGAAGAAGAAATTTAAGATTTCCCCCAATACTCCAAACGATTCCGACCAATCCGTCGTAAATACGCCCTGCAAGAAATCATCCACACGCTGGAGGATGGCCTGTATCTCGTCGCCCTTTGTTGCAATCAGCGCAACAAGTCCTACAATGGCGGAAATAATCAGAACTATCGGGTTGGCTATCAAAAAATTAACAGCTGTCGTTATGCCCGTTACAATTCCAGGGATTACAGTTCCCGTTATGAATGTGAACGCAGATGACACAGCGCTCATAACGGCTGGGATAGCTGTTTCTGTAATAAAACCTATTGCCGCCCCAATTCCGCTTGAAATTCCCTCTACAACGGTTGTAATAATCGGCCCCATTTTAGTTGCCGCTTCAATAATGGCGGGTATTACCGTGCCTGACAGCTTGCTCATCGCTCCGGCTATGCCTGATATGATTCCAGCAACAGGAGAGATTGCCGCAATAAGACCGCCGACAATAAGGATCGTCTTTTTGACCCCATCGTCCAGGTTTGAAAACCAGTCGATTGCATTTTGAAGCCCTGCGACGATTTTATTGATAATCGGAAGCAGGATATCACCGATGGAAATCGCCAAGTTATTTAGCCCGTTTCGGAGTATTTTCATCTGGCTTTCGGTCGTTGCGTATCTTTTGCTTGCCTCGTTGGAGAGAGCAATATTTTCGTCCCATGCAGTATTTGCGGTTGTAACAGCATCGCCCAATACATCGGACGCAAGGGCTAACGCGCGAAGCATATTGGACTGGCGAATCCCGGAGAGCCCCAATTCATCCAATACGGAGATTGTGTCCTCTCCATTTTCGTTCATCTTCCCAAGCCCGCCGATGAAAGCACTGATTGCGTCTATCGGTTCATTGCCCCACATATCTGCGAATTCAGAAGCAGATACACCAGCGATCTTTGCAAATGTTTCAAGATCATCACCACCAGCAGACACAGCCTTGCTTATTGCGGTCATTGTTTGGGTCATTGCCGTACCGCCTGCCTCTGCGTTGATGCCAACCGAGGACATTGCGGTAGACAATGCAAGGATATCCTGTTCGGACAACCCGGCAACTGTACCAGCAGACGCAAGGCGTGTAGCCATCTCAACAATATCGCGCTCTGTTGTGGCAAAGTTATTGCCAAGGTCAACGATGGTACTGCCGAGTTTGGAGTATTCATCAGCGGTCGTTCCGGTAATATTGGCAAATTTGGCAAGTGCAGAGGCAACTTCATCAGCGGAAAGGTTTGTTGCTTCGCCCAAGTCGATCATGACGCGGGTAAAGTCAAGTACATCATCGGTGGCAATACCCAACTGTCCAGCAGCTTCCGCAACCGCAGCAATCTCCGTAGTGGACGCAGGAATTTCTTCTGCCATGTCCAATATGCCCTGCCTGAGTGCCGCAAGCTGCTCTGTCGTGCCGTCTACTGTTTTTTCAACGCCAGCAAAGGCGCTTTCAAATTCTACAGCCGCTTTTGTGGCTGCCACTCCTGCTCCTGCAAAGGCCAAAGATGCCGGTGCAAACTTCTTTGCAATGTTCCCGGACTTTTCTGCTATTTCGCCGGTAACTGCTGAAACCTGTGCAAGTGCCGCACGGCTCCTGGACGCTTCGGCCTGTAGGTCTTTCAGCTTTAGTTCGGCGCTGGTCAGTTCCCGGACTAACTCACGGTATTGTTTTTGGTTGATCTCCGTGCCGTCCGCCATTTCCTGATCCGCTTTCTTTTTGGCGTTTCGGAGGCTTTCAACCTTGTTTTCTGTATTTTTGATTTGATCCCCGAGCAACTTCTCCTTTTGCTTGAGCAGGTCAATATTGGTCGGGTCGAGTTTCAGCAGGCGATTGACTTTATTAAGCTCCGATTGTGTCCCACGGATTTCGCTGTTCAGCGAGCTGATCGCTTTCGACAATCCCTTTGTATCGCCGCCGATTTCAACAACGATGCCTTTAACATTTTCAGCCAATCTTACCACCTCCTGCGAAGAAATCACGCAAGCCGCCGGGTCTGCCCTTTATGGCATACTGTTCTGCGTCGTTGGCCTTTTCGATCATCAAATCATAGACCATTCCGCAGGTCATGTCCTCCAGCGCTTCATCGGATAACCCGAGTTCAGCGCAGCGGAGCATAAAGGTTGACCCGGTAGGCTCACGCACGGTTTGTTTTATTTTTTTTTTGGAACAGCGGTAGTCTTGTTGTTCAGGCTCCAAAGCTCCAAAATGGCAGGGAGCACTTTATAGATGGAAAACATCTCAAACTGCTCCAGCCACTCGTCAACATTGTCCGGGATGGACCCGTCATATTGCCGAGCCATGATAAAAGCGACATCCTCAAATATTTCAAGATCGCTTACGGAAAAAGATCCGTCCTCGGATGTCGCTGCCGTTTGTAGCTTTTGCAGGTCACGGACAATGTCCCGACCCACTTTATGGCGGTAGATGCGTGGGGTCAGCGCATTAGCGCACAACCCTACGCTTTTTCCGTCGATCTCGATTACTTTGTTCATTTCAGCCTCCAGTCGTCGGAGTGAATACGGCGGTGTACCAGCCGTTCACGGTCGCCTCCGGGGTCTCCGCCGTAGTGTAGGCAAGGGAGTTGCCGTTTGCCAGCGGGGAAGCGGTGATGCTGACAGTTTGCGTCTGCGGCTCTACGCTCTCGGTCGTGGTGTTCAGCTCACGGGTAGGCCGAGTGCAGGTGCAGTTGTAAAGAACAAACTTCGTCCCGTTCACATCGCCCTCCTCTTGGAACAGCAGTGCGAAAGACTTGGGCTGAATGTTTGCATTCTCGATCATCACCTTGCTGGTGGTGTCAAGAGTATACCCGAAAACATCCTTGAGGAATGCTTCGGGGAAAACGGCAACTTCGAGATCGCCGGTGTAGCCGCTGTTCGCCACGGCTACGAAATACTGAATGTTGTCCGCATAAAACGGTGTGGTATCGCCGGAAGGCTCCAAAGACAGGCTAACTGCGCCGGGGATGGCTACGGGAGTGCCATAGGTGTTATTTTCCCCGTCGAGGATAGCGTAATGGACATTCGAGATACCGAATTTAACTTTATCAGCCATTTTTACACCTCGATTTCATAAACTACTTGGTTACACTGCTGATCTTCAATGTAACTCTCGGACTTCTGCCAAAACAGAGAGGACAAGGCCTGTTCGACTTTGCCCTCTGCTGTTAGGTCTTTATCTTTTGTGTAAAGCTCAACCTGTATATGGTTGATGGGGTGATACACCACATTGTCAGCGCCAAAATTATTGGAGTAGGAGACGCGATAGAGGATATACGGTAACTTTTGCGGCTTATTGAAGTAACCGTAAGCTACGGGCATCCTCGTCTGTTTTAACAGGGAATTGACCTCTTGCAGTGTCATCCTTTCTTAATCACCACCTTTACACGGGTTAATAGTTTCTGCTCTGCCTTTTGCTCCGCTGGGCCGATGTGGGGGAATGGGCGGGCAGAGCCTTTTGCGGTTCCGCCTGGGCCTGCGTGACCATGTTCCAGCAAGTGCGTGAGCTGGTAATCCGTTTTGTTGAAAATTCGCATACGGATATCGCTGTAGCTCTCATATGCGACCTTGTCACGCCAACCGGCCTTATAATCGCCGGTCTGTACCGGGCTGCCGGTCACAATGTCTTGGCGGCATTCCTTTGCCACCTGCCGAACCTCTTTTTTTACGCCATTCGTAACGGCCTGGTCATAGTTTTTCAGTTCGGACAGGATTGCCGTTGTCAACTCATCCGGTCTAACCGTTTTCGACATCGTTGCCCACCTTTTCCTCTAGGTACAGCTCTATTTCATCGCTGCCTGTTGCAAAATAGGTGCGATAAATGGAATAGCGTGTGCCGCGCCACTCGGCTAATTTCTGCCCAGCATAGTTGGCGATAGGAGTAACCGCCACAAGGGACGGCTGCAAGCCGTTTTGACCGGCGGAATAGAACTCCGCCCGTGTAGCGGACTGCAGCCGCGCCCAGACCTGTGTTGTGGTTTCTGTGGCAATCTGTACCCCGATATCGTTCTGCTCAAAGGTTTGGGAGATTAATGTAATGAGATCATCCAAATCAACCACCCACCTTTTGCTCAAACAGTCGGTTGTTGAGTGCCCAGCGCAGCATACGCGGCATTGCCACTACTTTCTCTCTGCGCTGCCGGTAGAGGTAAGCGGCGTACATCTCCACCAGTACGGCATCACTCGTACTGGTGGAGAGCACGATGCCCTCGGTGGCAATGTACTCTTTGGCAGACGCGATCAGCGCCAAGAGATAGTTGTCCAGCGCTGCGGTGGAAAGCTGCAAATCGACTTTCAAGATCACAAGGATGTCAGCGTCTGTCATGCTTTAACCCCCCTTAGGAAGCCTTGGTTACATTGACTGTGTAAACAACGGTCTCGTTTCCATTCTTGACAGTAACGGTCAGAGGATGGGCAGCGCCATCAGCCAGCCAGGTAACAGAGCCGCCGTTCTTCACATTGGCGTTGTTGTAGGCAATAGCGACCTGCGCACCGGCAACCTCGGTAGTGGCGTTTACTGCAGCAGTCGCAGCGGAAGCGGTAGCGGTGTAGCTCAGCACATCGCCATCAAAAGCAGGGCTGAGGGACAGGTTTCCAACGGTCAGAGCGGACAACTTAGCGTTGTTGGCGGTATCAGCCGCAAAGGTCATGGAGGTGGTTACGGAAGCGCCGTTAATGTTGATCGCCACAAAAGCGCCGGGGATAACGGGCATACCGTCAGCACGCTCTTTGCCGCGGAATACGGTGTTGTCCTGAATGAACTGAACCTCGCGGGATGCTTCGATGGTCATGCCGGAGCGCTGCGCCCACAGGTACAGGTCGCCATAGCCGCCAACGATGTCGCCATCGGGGATAAATTCGAGGATTTCCACATCACCGCCGATGATGGGCATGGTCATACCGTCAAAGGTGACATACCGGCCCAAAGCGGTAGCAAGGATTGCCTTGGACTGCAGAGTAGCCAGGGTCTTGCTATTCATAGCCCAGAAGCGCTCGCCGCGGGAATAGCGGGTGAAGGTGTTACCAGCAGCAACAGCCAGCGCAGCCCAGAAAGCCTCGCCGGTGGAAGCGGTGGGAATGGTGATGATGTTGGAGGTGTGCAGGTCAACCCAAGCAGGAGCATTGGCCGGGTAATCGCTGGGTTTGCTCTCCTGCGCCAGACGCGTCACAATACCAAGAGGCATCTTCTGACCAGCGCCCTTGCCGTACAGGATGGCCTTATCCTTGGCAAGGCCGATAGCCTCGGACAGCATCTCGACGATCCAGGAGGCGAGGTTTACATCGTTATCCTCCAGCAGGGAATTACAAACAGGAACATAACCGGCAACCTTGAAGCCGTCAAGAGTGATCTGGTTAAAGCTGAAGGTCAGCTCATTGATGGCGCCGCACATTTCAGTCCAAACGGCCTCGGGGACAGTACCGGCAATGGTCTGACGGGCTTCGCCATTGACATTGCGGATGCGGACCCGACGCATCAGTTTGGAGTAGCGATACATATTCTCGGCAATAAGGTCGAGGAATACAACAGGGATGGTCAGCTCACCACCGGTGATATCTCTCTTGCTGCGGGCAGCGTTACGAAGCTCCGCAAAGAAGGTCTGCACATCGGGCTGGGCTACGATAGCGTCACGCTGCTCTTTGGGAAGAGCGTCAAAGGCGCGCACATTCATGGGGAGGGAGCGAATGTTGATGGTATTCATGGTAAAATCATTCCTTTCGTCTTTCTTTTCTGCTTTGGGTTCAGCCTTGGGAGGATCCTTTTCGGCATTTTCCAAGTCTTCCTCAAGGCCCTTGATTTCTGCGGACAGTTTTTCTTTTTCGGCGTTGTGGGCATCCTGTTCCTCGGTAAATTTGTTCATGGCGTCCTCAACAGCCTGCTGCTCCTCATCGGTGGTAGCTTCGCCGATTGCTTTTTCGATTTCAGCGGAGCGTGTTGCAAATTCTGCGTCTTTAGCTACCAGTGCCTCAAAAGCTGCTCTTTTCAGTTCCAGCTTTTTGGCAATCATAATGGATTTCAGTGCCATGTCAGCACTCCTTTCTTAGCTTTTTGAGGGCTTCGGCCCTCCATTGGTCGAGCTTGCGCTCGTTGATCTTTTCAAGGTCTTTTTTCCGAGCCTCTACCATGGTGTCCTCGTAGGCCGGGAAGGTAACGACCGATACCTCATACAGTTTGACTTTGCGAATAGTCCACACGGTTGTGCCATCTGGCCGGATTTCGGTTTCCTCGTCAAGGATGTCAAAGCCGAAAGAACATTGGGAAACATCCCCACGCTTTACGCGCTCATAGGCGTTCATGGCATCCTGATCCGCTTGATTAATGAGGATGGACCCCCAAAGGCCCAAATCGTCAACGCGGAGGGTCAGTGTACCAGCTGTTGTTCTGCCAAGCACGATTGTGGTATCATGGTTAACCAGCGCCCGAATATCATCACCGAGGGTACCATCAAAGGCTCCTCGGTCAATGCGCTCGATGGCTTTATCCCACATCCGGTATTCGCCGGTAAAGGTGGCGAAATAGCCCTCAATGTAGAGGTTTCCATCAGCAGCGCGGGTTTTGAAGTCGCCACTGCGGCTGATTGCCTGTCTTGCTCCTACCATTTACTCACCTCCTCCGTTTAGTTTTTTCTGATCGCCAAGGCGGTCCGCGGGAATGTAGTTTTCAAGGGCCAAAAGCTCATCCATCCCCTCGTGCGGAGTAAGCCCAACCCAACTGCGCCACTCGTTCCGTGTCATTGCCATGCGGTCAACCATTTCCGCGCCAGCTTTGATGGTTTCCTCCAAGGAATAGTTGTAGAGGGAGCGGACATTGAAGCGGAAAAAGTAATCCGGAGATACGAGCAGCTTTCGGCTAAACTCCTGCTCCAAAATCTGTGCAATCGGCATGATACGGGAAGAAATAAAGTTGTTCCATTCGTCTCGCTTGAACTCGCCAACGCCCAAAACAAAAGGCGGCACGCCAAGAATGGTTGCCACCGTCGTTTTATCCAGTTTTACGAAGTCTGCCAGCGCAAGATCAGATAGAGTAAGGGGCCTTACCTGTTCCACCGAGAATTGCTCGGCAGGAATCAGCCAAGGTTCCCCGGCTTTATTGCTTGCAACAAAATCGCCAAGGAGCTTTGCCCGCCCCTCCGGGTCAGAAAACTCGTCCGTCAGCGAATCCACCTTCACGATAAGAGACGGTTTCCATTCACTGGCCATGAAACCATTTTCTGTTTTCGCCGCTTGCTTTAGGTTATTTGCCACATCAGCCAGCGCAATGCTGTACCCAGTGCCTTGCCATGGGTAGTAATTGCTCGGATTTATGGCAAAATGCAGCACATCCTCCGGGTCATAGGGTTCCCCAGATATTTCGATGCTATAATACCGTTCCCCATTCGGTACAAATGCTACAAACGCCGCCGGAATCGGGTCAAGCCGCCGGAGCAGCCCCTTCCGGGTCTTTGGGAGCACTACAGCGTTCCCCCGGCCATCCAGCAGCATTGTTTTGATGATCCACTGGATAAAGTTTGACCGGCCCATGTAACTGTTTGGCTCGATATCAACCACACGAGACAGCCCATTTTTAACCCGGATATCTCCACTATCGGTGTTTTGCATCAGATAGATTGTCATGCTTCCAATTAAAGACGCAATCCTATCAACAGCAGCACAGATTTCCGGGTTGTGCGCAAGGTCTGTATAGCCGGAACAGGTTAGGTCTTTCCAGCCGGTTCCATCACACAGGCATACAGCGCTCCGCGTTTGGGGCTTATCCCGAGAGCGGAAGCGCTCAAAAAAATTTGCTATGCTCATTTATCACCCCACCATTTCTTTCCTGCTTTAGATTTATCCAAAGCCTCCAAGTACCGCACCGTGGCGAATACGGAGGCATCGAACACATCAATTCGGTTTGTCGGTCTTACCTTGTCGTACTGGATCATGTCGTCTGTCTTTTCGACGGCCGAGACATTCCCAACACAATACTCATATGCTTCGGAATGCATATAGTACAGCGTCCCATTTTTGGCGCTCTGCTCGATATGCCGGAAACCTTCTGATTTCCTGTAAAAATACTGCGGTTGGTCGATAATGTTAAACCCAGCCGATTTCATGCCAATGAAATACTCTCGGCAGAATTTACGGTCATGCCCCACCTGTCGTATTCGGAAACCGCGCTTTCGCATTGTAACAAACCAGTTGACAACATCGGCGTGGTTTACGGTTGGACTGTTGCACATGGTCAAAAGTCCATCATCGGCCCAGCCGAAAAGCGGTATACCATCCTCGTCGGCCTTAACATGAGCCTGCACCACAGGGAACCAAGCGTGACTGATGATGATATCCACGCCTTTGTAATTTCCAAAAAGCGCAGCCGCCGTTAGGTCGTGCATTTTTGAGAGGTCTGCACCACCGTACCAGTCTATTGGGAGCTTGGAAAGCTCGTCCAGCGTCCAGTTGTATTTTTCATCGCTTCGCCGGAATTCGTCGAGGTTGAAATAGGACTTGATAGCCCCGGTATAGACATTGAGAGACTTTGCGAAGAAATCTTTCCGCTGCTGCGGGTCATTCTGCGCCTGCAAGCTATCGTTTAGAATTTCCTCCGGCCGGATGGAAACGCCATAGGCCGGATTGGCCATCTCATGTACCAGGGGATTGGTATAGTCGATATTTCCCTCCTCATCCGGATTGGCGCAGCACATAAAGATAAAATATTGTTCGTCCTTGATTGTGCCATCCAGCACCTTTCGGCAGTATTGCAGCCGCTGCCCAAGGAAGCCCTGTTCGTTATCGCCAGCCGTGGAAATACCTATCAGCAGCTTGTTGGTGTAGGCTTTCATGGCTTCCTTAAAAAGGTTGTACTGCTTAGGCTTGGTAAAAGCGTGGATTTCATCGCAGATCGCAATATTGCAGTTAAGAGAATCCTGCGCATCCGGGTTTGCAGCCAGAGCGCGGATAAAAAACGAGCCGTCTGGAAGCTCTGCCTCCATTGAGTGCTCGTTGTTGTTGTCAATGATCTTTACACCGCCGCCATGCTTCTCGTCCTCGCCCATAAGCCGGATGTTATAATCCAGAAAATTAAAGCTTTCAAGGGACTGCATCAGAGCCGCAGCCGATATGTAGGTTTTGGAACCGCTGCGCCGGTACCACAGGGACAGCGCCCATGCGAGGGAAGCGGCAAAACTGGTTTTGATGTTCTTTCGAGGGATAAAAATAAGGGCTTCATGAAACCGCACCACATCGGTGCCTTTCAACTTAAACCCAAGAAGATTGTATATGATGAATTTGTGAAACGGCTCCAGCAGGAACGGCTTTCCCCGGAGCGGTGTACCGTCCAGCTTTTCCCCCTGCTGGTGGCAGAGGGTCTTTTCGATGATTTGAATACAGAACTCCGGCCCTTTCGGCGCGAAATCGTACTTGTCATTATCGAGGTCAGCAAAGAAACGGTCAACAGCCTGCCGCAATTCCTTGCAAGCGACCTTTCTCCCGTCTCTGATGCTTTCGGCATACTCAAGGACTACGGGCCAGTTCTTACCCTTAATCTGTCTCAAGGCTGGCAAGAGCAGCGGCAAGGCCGCCCTTTTCCTCCTTTTCCTTCACTCCGCCGGTCATTTTGCGGAAACTCGATGGAGTAAGCCCCAATTCGCGCCAGTATGCCAGTGCGCTCTTGTTGAGGTCGTCCCACAGAATCAACAGAGGGTTTTTTACCATGTTTGTGGCGTTCCCTTTGTTGGTATATTCGATGACGGACTTACCGCCGGACTTTTTGAACTCGGCCTTGGTCTTATCCCGCTGTTCCAGTATCTCTGCAAGCGTTTCTACCGCAGATTGATAAGATGGGTCGGCCGTACCGAGTTTTTCCATCTGTTTTTCGATAGTTTCAACCCATTTTTCCTTTGTCATGGCTTCCCCTTTCTCAAAAATATACCGTAGAGTTGGAAAAAGTTCCCCCCGCCGGTCCCCATAGACAGGCGGAAGGCGCAACGGATAGGGGGGGGTATCAGTAACGGCCCCTTGCTGCTGTTGCTTTTTCCGGGTGCTGCTTGTTATGGCAGCCCTCACACAGGCTTACTAAATTTTTATCTTCGTAAGCCAGCTCCGGGTACTCATCTGCGTGTTTGATATGATGCACCGTTGTAGCCTGTACCGCCTTTCCGTACCTCTTGCAGTGCTGGCACATATATCCGTCACGCCTTAATATCTGTTGGCGCTTCCTCCGCCACCTGGGAGAATTATAATCAAATACAATGTTCATTACCCGCCCTGTCCCTCCCGGTGTCTACTATGCCGGGCTACCAATTATTGTTACCAAACTGTGGTTATCCGCTTAGTGCCTGTCTTGTTCCCGCACAGCAGGAGCGTCTGCGGCTGCTCATGGTCGCTCTCGCTGCTTGGCAATAGCATCTTCCGGGCTGCGTAGCCTCCGTACTGCTGCCATGCGGTACAGCTAACCACTACCAGCTGCTTGGTACGGATAACATTGTTGTTACTGTCCACCACGATCTTTTTGGGCTTACTGATGGTGCCTTTGTGGGTGTGGCCAACAATCAGAGCGTCAATGCCCTCTATGGTGTAGCCGAAGCGCTCATTGCGGTTGACCGTTGCACCGGTGTAAATGCCGCCGCCGGAGCCATGGGTAACAGCCATCGTATAGCTGGTGATAGGGATATCTCTTGTTACCCTGCGCCCAATCTCCAGCTTGAGGAATGCTATATCCTCGGCGTAGTAGTCCTCCATGTCCAGTTTGCACATGATATCGCCCATAATGTCTTGGTCGGTGTCCTTGGCTGTCCTCGCTTCGTGGTTACCGGATACCGCGCAGAGTATCTTATCCTTGATGGGCGTTAGCATTTCCACCATCATCTTTTTCTGCTCCCGCGGGCGGATATAATCCTCAAAGGGGCTTCCCACCGCGTTCCGGGTATTGTTGTTGATGAGATCGCCGCCAAGGATGAGATAAGCGTCCTCCCGCTCTACCCGGCGGCAGAATGCTTGCCAGCCCTCTTTATCATGTAGGATGCTGCCCAAATGCACATCAGATACCGGATATACCTTGATGGTGTCGCTCTGCGGGATTTTGCGGACTATTAAATCCATAGGTATCCCCTCCTTTATGGCATAAAGAAAGAGAGCGCCTTTCGGTACTCTCTGACTGCTTTTTGGTAAGGCAGACTATTGCGAACTTGCGGTCTGCCAGCGCGGCACCTTTTTTACGAAGGTCATGTATCTTCGGCCGATGGGATAACGGGGCATCGGCGACACCGTAAAAAGGAGGTAAAACATGAAGGTGGAGCACCCGATAGGGATTGAACCTATAACCCGCTGCTTACAAGGCAGCCGCTCTACCATTGAGCTACGGGAGCAGATTGCCGGGATTAGGGGCCCGGCTCCCCACCAGGAGGAATGTCAAGGGAATTTTGTGTTTTACCACACTATCAGTATACACTGTATATGCGTCTTATTTCTGCCATGTTTCTGCCATCTTTACAGCTCCGTCAACCCATACCGGCAAAGGGCGTATCTCATCAGTGCTTCGTCCTTATCCCGGTACACCTCTCGTTCACTCTCATTGAACTCCTGGCAAAGCCGCTGTATGTAGCCGTATTCCCGGCGGATGTAGAACAACTCAAGGATGCGCCGCTGCTTTCCCGTCAGGCAGGCCAGTCCTTTCTCCACTTGGGAAGTCTGCCACTTGACTACCGCAAGGTTTGCCGAGAGCGCATCCCGGCGGGAGATTGCGTTAATCAAATGATCTTCCCGGCCGCAGCCACCGCCCTTTACTGGTGTAGCATCGCTGGTAGCGGACCGAATGCCGTCCATCTGCTCATTGTAGCGGCGGATTTCTTCCGGCAGGCTTTCCAACGACCGGAGCTTATAGCTATGGCACTTCAGCTCGTCAATGCAGATGCGCTTGTAGTCAATCATGTTTCTCCCTCCTCCGGCGGTTCCTTTTCCGCCCGCCTTTCTCCATAGCTGCAGAAATCGTCCTCGTGCATCTGCGCACAAAGTATATTCGGCTGCCCCGGCGTGCCATCTCTGTACTTGCAGTCCTTACATCTCTCCACCGGCACAAGGTCGGTAGGGAGTACAGGATTCACTTCTTTTCCTTCTGCGATACATGTCAATGCTGCAAGAATACGGTCGCCATGATAATAACTATGTCCTGCAATAACTCTGTAAATATCGTGAAGTGATACTGCCTCAGCACATGGCATATCTGCCAGCACTCGTTTTGCGTCTGCCATTGTAGCATTTGGTTCAGTTACTTCCAATTCGGTCAACTTGGCAATTGCCGTTTCTCGCTTAATATATTCGTCCATTGTCAGCACCTTCTTTTCTCTCGCCGTAGCTGCAGAAATCCTCCGGCGCAATCTCCATATCATTAACATGACAAATCAAGAAGCCGTTGGAATTAACCGTTGCATTTACAAGATATTTGCAGCCCTTGCACCGCACTACCGGTGCAGCATCAACGGTAGGAGCGTTTTTAAGATTCTCAAGAGCATCCTCCCATCCTCGCTCGTATGCGTCATCAAGATTATCCGTCTGGTAATTTCGGTACTCTTTTGGCAAGACGGGCGTATTCTTGGCGGATTCTGCGTCAATCAACCGCATCGCTGCCACCTCCGTTCTTTTTGTATGGAAAACAAAACAGCCTATCGACCAAAGTCACTTTTCCGTTGCCGCCAGTAGCGCATTTTTTCGACTGGCAAGTCCTGTTCTCTTTGTGGTAATAGATGCAGTCCTTACATGGATTTAGCATCGTTGTCACCTCCGTTCTTAATGTCCATTTTTGCGCCGCAGTTGGGGCAGTAGTTTGTGCGCGCGCAAAAGTTATCTGATTTCCCACACTCGCTACAGTGGCACCAATCAATGCCACCATTAATCCTTTGCCCATCGTGAATCCATCGACCATGTACCACCGGAGCTACATCGGCACCTGTGGCGCTCTCAATATATAAGATTGCACGGTTGCATTGCTCGTCATGTTTTTGAACATCGTCGGGAGTTCCCATAAACAAAGCCATGTCAGAAATAATGTCTCGTATCAGTTCTTCCCGGTCAATGTATTTAGACACTTTCTTCACCTTCTTTCCTTATCCCATATGCACAATAAAAATCATCCGGCACTGTAAGGTCAACGCAAACCCCATGCGAGCAACACAGTCCGCCTATATCCTCCCAGCTGTGCTTGCAATCCTTACAACGCACCACCGGGGCGACATCAGCGAGCTGGAAACACTCTACCTCATCGAGCATATCGTCAACCCAACAGGCACGACACCAGCATCCGTTGTGGTCTTTTCCCTCCGCCTTACACGGCTTACAATAACGCTCCTCGACGCTTTTCTTAAACGCTTCCCTGTCTATGTATTCAGCCATCGTTTTCTCCTCCTTCCGGCAGCACCACCAGCCGACCGTCCTTGTCTGCCTCTGCCAGCTCCCGCAGGCGGTCGATGCCGCCACACTCTCCGACGATAGTGCAAAGGTCGCTCCAGTCTTTAACCCGCGCAGACACTTCTTCCGGCGTCCGCCCCGTGTCCTCGTAGGCGGCGAGCGCGCTGTAGAGCTGCCGAATGATTTGCCGCAGTGCAGCCTTCGATACGCTGTTCAGCACCGGACCGTTCAGAACCAGGTCGAGCAGCTTCGGCTTCATGCATTCAAGGACGGAGCGCGGGCCGAGATACCGGTCCATGCTCTCGTCCACTCTGACCTCTTCATTCGTTAGTCGTTCCATCATTCTACCTCCTGTCCCAGTTTAACTTCTCTACCGTTTTTGGTAGACGCCATATCGCACAGGTACTTAATATCCTGTTCATCAAGCCCTAATATATCAAGCTCCCCATCGCTGTTAATGCCTTCCTTTAACAACACGATATCCCCTAAAATCGGGTTCCCATGATAGTTCGTCCCGTAAAGGAAACTGCCGAACATGTTCATCGGTAGGTTAAGAAGCACCCCTTCTTCGTTGACTATCATGCAGTACGGGCGCTCCAAGCACACAGGGCGGACGACCTCAATCCACCCTCCAACAGCCTCACCGATGCTCTTGTGTGCAGGCTTGGAAAACTCCTGCACCCGCATCTCGTCCTTTGTTGTGATTACAATTCCTTTCATTGCTCTACCTCCTGCATCCAGAACTCGCGGCGACATTTGGAGCAATTCATGCCATTGCATTTTATGGTTTTTTCTACCTTACAAGAATCGATAGCAAGCGCGCCATTGTCGCCAACAATCGCCCCCGGCCACTGCTCCAGAAAAACGCTCTGCCGTGTCTTGCGTGAATGTGCAGCAGACCATTTCTCGACTATAGCAATCTGAGCCGTAGCGTCCAGCGTTGATTCTTGAGCAACTGCGCAACCCCATAGCTCATCCTCGTTAGCGTTAGAAGCAGGACACCCTTTACATTTAGGGCCAAAACTCTTGCACATTCTGTTGCGTTCCTCGATAAACTTTACTGCATCCATCACATTTCCCTCCATCTGCACCCGTCACAGGCGCCATCGTGTGCTTTTTTGTACTTCCCGCAGTATTGGCATAGCTCGTTGATGAGGTCTTCCCTGTCTGCGCCCAGCTTCATGTTGCTGTCAAACAGCGTTTCATTGATGGCGGCGTACTGCTCGGCGGTGTTCTTTGCACCCTGCAGTTCCTCTTTCAGTTTCACGATTTCGCAAATTGCATTGCCGTTTGCCGCCATCATGTCGGTCACATCGTTCGGCATCAGGCCGGTGTCCTCGTAGGCGGCGAGGCGGTATGCCGCAGAAACATAATCATGGTTTTTCACCCATACATCATTTTCGCCCCAGCGTTCAGTTAGCCGTTCCATCACTCTACCTCCTTAGCCATCAGCAAATCCTTGTAGTCCAGCAGCAGCGCCCATATCTGCTCCGCATCGTCATGGTCGAGGGTGACTGCACCCTCTGCGTCAACGGCAACAGCCAGTCGGTCTATGTCCCGGATTACTTCGTAGTAGTCCTTTACCGTCATTTCCTCACCCTCCAAAATTCTCAAGGTAATATTGCTTGCAGTCCTGCCAGCCTTTGTAATATGCTGCCTGCTCCCGGCGTTCCTGTTCCTCTGCGGTGATCTCCGCCTGGGCAACTTCATCCACATGATTCCACCTTTCTGCCGAAATAGCCGATAGAACCATTATGCAGAAAGCAGCTAAGATTATCGTAACTGCCGCTGCCGTCCAGTTCCTCATAACGAATCCCTCCTAAACCCAAAGAATTTCTTTATTTGCGGCAGGGTCTCCAACCTGTGGCCATCTACCGTTATCAGCGCTGCGTAGCCACGGCCTATCCAGCCATCGTGCCAAATCTCCCGGGCCTCGAAGTAATCCACGCTCTCCCGGCGCTCTGTTGTTTTGCCGCAAACCCTTATCTCGATGTCGATTTTCCCATCCCGACGCTTTATCCAATTCTTGGGGCGCTTATACTTACCGGATGCCGCCGCGTCCTTGTAGCATTGTTTTGAGCAGTACTTTTGTCCCGGCTGGCCGAAATAGTCCTTCCCGCAGTATTCGCATTTCTTCGGCTCGGCTTTTTTCATACTGCTTTTGCGGGCCCGAATGCTGTCCATGGCCTTTTGGCACTCCTTGCAATACAGCTGCCGGGGGTTGGTGCTTCCTATCGGCCCTCCGCATCTCTTACAGGGCCGGTTGGGGTCTCTCTTGATTCCATAGTGATACAAGAGCGATGCCACAGAGCCGTAATCAAGATCGAGAATTAAGGAAATCTCCCTGTTGGTCTTGCCCTCCCGCACCAGCTTCTCCAGGGCCTCCGGGTCGTTTGAATTAGAACAGCCGATTTTGGCGTTAGGAGACGCTTTATCGTATGACATCATAACTCACCACCTTTTCATGCTCGGACATCTCTGCGCGCATTTTTATGGCTTTGGTGATAGCGTTCCATCGCTTGATAAATTCCTCGGCACTTTGTCCCTCAAAAAGCGGCTTCTCCCGCTCTACATCCTTCTGCCCCATCAGGGTACCTCCTTTGATAGTCCTTCTTCGCAAATATCCACTATGTGCTGGCACAGTGCTTTGGGAATTATGCTTCTTTCACGGCTATTCTTTAATCCGTACTGTGTCCCTCCAACCTCCATTTCAATCCCCTTGGCCTTCATTGCCCGAATAGTTGCAGAACGGGGAGCTCTTTCGTGGCAAGGGTCACCATTCTTGCACATTGGCTTGAACTTGGGCTCCGGGTGGTTCGTCCAAATATCCGTTGGCTTCATTCGTGTATCCCCGTATTGGCAATATGTAACAGTGTACCTCGGAAAACCTTGCATCCATGACATCTTCCGCATCCCGCCCCTTGGATTTTCGATAAACCAAAACCTTGGCTTAATGTCCTTGATCAGTTGTAATACATGCTGATCTACCATATCGCAAAATTTTGCATAGTCACTGACAGGGTCAAGGTTTCCTGTTACAGGATTTTTTCTCCGGTGATGGCTTATAGCGGCAATGCTGAATGTGGAACAGTCCGGACTTGCCCAAATCACATCCGGGCGTCCAAAACGAGTCAGAATTTCATCCGTCGTAACTGTTAAGATATCTGCATAAAGATCGATGTTTTCAAAATTCTTATCCCATTCCACAGAAAACACTTGATGCCCTCTGTTTTCAAACGCTTTCCCTATACTCCGCGTTCCAGCAAACAATTCAAGTACTTTCATCCGTTACCTCCTCTATGTCAATTTCAGTTCTCGGATTTTTGGGGTCATATGCCCCACGCAGCCGCAGCTCGACATGGTCAAAGCTATCATCTGCGATTACTCCCCGGTGCACCAGCCCGTCCATCAGCATCTTGCCGTTGTAGTTGTCCGGGTCATGCCGGTGCCGGGTGGGGAAGTAGTAGGTGATGGTCACCACCGCCTTGCCCATTGGTTTGCACTTGGGGCAGTATGCAACAAACAGCTGCAGCCAGCGCTGCTTTTCCGCTCGGTAGTCCCAGGCATTGGCCCGACCAGCGTACTTGTTCAGCGACGGGGGGATTTCGGGGATTATGATTTTCACGCATTCTCCTCCATCATCCGCTCCGCCAGCGCTATGTCATAGCTGGGCAGCTGCTTTACCTCTGCCATCCCTGCCAGCTTCGCCCGGATATCCGCAGGCAGGGTTTGCATTTTGCGCTCGCTCTCCTGCCTTGCCCGGTAGCTGCGCATAAAGTTGGACTGCACCACGCTCTGCACTGTCCCGGTGTCCATGCTGGCCCATTCCCGCAGCTGGGATGGGTGTCCTACCAACCGTTGTAGGTTCTCCGGCAGGGCTGCAAACTCTTTCTCGCTGTTGTAGCCGCTGTTCCGCAGGGCCTTTGCGATCAGCGCCCATGCTTCCCCCTCGGAGAGTTCCGCCGGTCTGCTGATCTCACCAATAGCGGCAATTATAGCCCCGATGTGCGGGGGGAACCCCTTGCGGTCGCTGACAATGTGGGTCTTAACCGCCGCCGCTACAAGGTTAGCAGGGTAGTCTGCCAGCATCTCCGACCACAGATTTACCACCGCTTCCGCATCCTGCCGCTTCATGTCCCGGTAGTACGCTGGATAAGCGGCCTTGAGGATGGACATAACCGCCAGTGTTTCAGTACGGTTCATGTTGTCCCTCCTCCTGCAGCATCTGCAAAAATACATTGTCTGTCCCACCAGCAGACTTGTCGCCTTTCAACGGGTAAACATCCTGCCAGCAGCGCTTAACGCTCTGATCGAGAATAAGTCCCTTGGTGTGGTTGTCCCCCGGTGCCAGCCGTTCCAGCTCATTCAGGATCATCTTTGCGGCCCGATCAGTGAGGGGCTTTTTGATTTTCTTGCGCATTTCACAAAAGCCGTTCCAGTTCTCCATCAAGGCTTCCGGGACATCCACACGCCCCCTTGGGGGGGTAGGGGGGGTATTATTCCCGGAGGGAATATTTTCTTTGTCTTTGTCATTGTCTTTGTCTTTGTCTTTGTCTTGGCTTTTCTGGGTTTTTGAAAAACCCGCTGGGTTTTTTAGGTTCCCTTGGGTTTTCTTCGGCCTACCGCCCTTGGAACCGTTTTCCCTGCTTGTTTTGGCTCTTCCTTCGCATTCAGCAGCCATCCGGTCTATTTGCAACTTTGCTACCGGCCATATAAAACGCTCGTTTCCCCGGAAATCGGGGGCTGCGCCCGTCTCTGCATATTTCAGCATAGCCGTGAACAGCCGCCCTCTCTCCGCATCTCCGAGTTCCTCCATGGCATCTGCAAAGTCTGTAAAGACTTTAAGGTACTTCATGGGTTGTCCTCCTGTCGCTTTTTACTGGGAAGCGTAACCCTCAATTAAAAGGGAGGTCGTTCTCGCCATCGACTTCTTCAAATCCGCCCTGCTCGCTCTCTGCGGGCTTTTCCTCGGCCTTGCCGGTAGATTTGCTGCCGCCGAACAGAACCTCCTCTGCGATGATTTCTGTGGCTGTGCGCTTATTGCCGTTCTTGTCCTCGTAGGTGCGAACTTCGATGCGCCCCACAATGGTGATAAGGTCGCCCTTGCCGAACCACTGGTTCACGAATTCGGCGGTATTGCCCCATGCTACGATGGGGATGAAGTCAGTCTTTTCTCTGTCACGGTTGCGGTCTACGGCGATGGTAAAGCCGCATACGCTCTTGCCGTTCTGGGTCTGCTTCAGTTCGGGGGCCTTGGTCAGCCGCCCATTAAGGATCGCTTTGTTCAGCATTCTGTTTCCTCCAAATAGTTTGTGTAGAATTCCTCCCGGAACATCGGGATCGTGAAATCGTAGTTTTCGATACAGGCTTGCTCGCCCAGCCGGTGCAGCCAGTCCATCACCTCGACACAGCCGTGTGCGTGTGTCAGGTGGCATGGCGTGTGGCACAGGGAAACCCAAAGCCCCATGCGCTTGCTTTTGCTCCGCATGGCGTTGCCGAAGATTTCGTGCCGGTCGAGCTTTACGCCGGAGCGCTGGCACAAAAAGCACTTAGATGTGTCGGCCTGTACGATGCTCGGAGCGTATCCGTTTCGGTCAAGCTCTGCGCCCCATTCGTTTTTCATTTGCCCCATTCCTCCTTCAGCAAGGCCAGCTCGGCCGGTGTGGCAACATCTATCCCTTGCTCTTTGCAGTCTGCGATGACGGCATCCAGCAGCCGGGACATCTGTTTGGTGTTGTAGGTGCTGCTGCCGTAGTACAGCCGGATCACCAGATGGTCACCGTCTGGCTCGTAGTCTACCTGTTCTGTTACCCAGCCAGTACCGAGCATTTCCCACGCTGTCCGGACGGTCTTTGCGGCTTCCGGCTCGATATTGTGCACATCCTTCCAGATGCCGACCTCCTTAATGTACTTCCGGTACAGCTCCTCCTTAGTCAGCGGGGCCGCCTGGGTGGAGAGGGTAAAGGCCAGATCATCAAGGAGCGCCCACAGGTACGAGTTGGCCGAAAGGCTCCTGCGCTCGTGGTGCTCCTTTAGTTCGGCGGCGTACATCTTGCCTGGCTTCATCTCATCAAGGAAAGCCTGTGCGGCTGCGGCATCTTTGGTATACAGGGTGATGCCGTAGCCGTTCCGGTCTCTTGTCCAGTCGGCAGAATCAAACCGGAGCCTTGTTTTCATTCCTCTTTTCGGCCTCCTTTGCGGCTTTCATACACGGACCGCACAAATGCCGTCCGAACATTTTCTCGGTGTATGGGACAATCTCCCGGACATACCATGTAGACCCGTCTCGTTTGGTGATTGGGACAATCTGTTTCCCGCAGTCAGCGCAGATTTCCGTGATGTCCTCTCCGGAATCGCCCGGGTGACCAAAGCTAAATACGATGTTGCCGTATTTGTCTATGACCGTCAGATATGTAATCTGTTCGCCGTGTACTTCCATCTCCTCTACCGTGAACCGCGCAAACTTGTCATTGCTATCTGCAGGCTCATATTTTCCGTTGGCGTTCTTTTGAGTCCTCATCGGGACAACAATGTTGATTTTGGTGTAGAGTTCGCGACCGATCCCCCAATTAAAGCAGGCGCGCTTAAAGCTGTCGGAGCTTTCGCCCTTTTCCTTTTCGGTGTAGCTTTCGGTTCCGCAGTCAGCTTTCCATGCCCACCCGTCATCCGTTTTGATACCGACACGGCAGAAAAGGTTCCCCTTGCATTCGTAATGCTCCCGCTGCCAGTTTTCAGCGCCAACCGTCTCGTCCAGAATGCGCATGTCGCATCGCGCGTCCTTGTAGCAGAGGAGCACAGCCCCTCTCGAAGTATAGCGGTCAACCCGCAGGTCAACCTCGTCCGCTCGCAGCGGTCTGAATTTAACCATGTTATCCTCCTTATTCAAAGTACCTGTCAGCATCCGCATCGCTGGCGTCAAACCGCTTAACACAGTTTTCACAGCCAATGACCATGCCGTCCTTAATGTAAATGGTCTCGTTGATCTCGCAGCCGCACTCCGGGCAGATGTGCGGCTTATCATCGTAGTTATCCACCCAACTCGGGATGGGCCTATCCGGGATATCGTATGGGTTCATGCTTCCACGACCTCCCCATTTTCCAGTTTGTAAAAGACCTCTGGTTTTATGGCCGCACCATCTACCTTTACCGCTCGCACCTCTTTAATGGGGTAAGTATCACCGTTCCAGCCACCCCTCTCGGTTAGGACGAGCCAGCATCCAATGGCGCCGGATGCTTTACTATCGACCCCGGTGACGATTGCAATAGACTCCTTTCCATCAACGGTGGCTGCGCTACAGTTGCCGGTGTTGGTGGCTGCGCTACAGTAGCCGGTGTTGGTGGCTGCGCTACAGTCGCCGGTGTTGGTGGCTGCGCTAC
>ENA-ORTS01000488-ORTS01000488.1-human-gut-metagenome-genome-assembly--contig:-NODE-488-length-32046-cov-5.778438_pt1 | contig 32046 bp, 16 predicted proteins | sample MGYA00241911_ERZ509186 | MGnify/ENA primary metagenome ERZ509186 (study PRJEB26280, sample SAMEA2338852) | human gut metagenome | biome: human gut; feature: human-associated habitat; material: faeces...
GGAGCCTTTCATTCTCTGCCGTACCCTTGTCCCTATTATGACAGCCGCGTATTATTTCACACTCCCCATGGACGGTAACAACAACTCTTTTCCCAAACATCTTCGGCAGCCATGCAAAGAACGCTGGCCCTTCGGCATGGATGTGCACCACATCGTATTTTCCAAATGCACTATAAAGTGCCGCAAATGCGGAGGAGCTGACTGCAGCAAGTCCCCCTGATGTCAAGATAGGGACAAAAAAATTCTCAAAAAAAGCAAAAAAATAAGCCCCACAAGGCTTTTCTGACAATTCTTTGAATCATCAGGGCCTTGTAGGGCTATCCGTTATCTTATGCTATTTTATTTTCACACTGCCTGTAATGGGGTGTTCTCCATTGTTTCCTTAAACTGCTCAACTGTCATCTTTGCTTTTGCCGCAGCACGCTCCAGCGGTAAATCACCCTCTCGAACAAGCTGAACCAGCATCCGAATCTCGCCAATTCCGATGCCTTCGATTCTGCCTTCCTGACGGCCTTCTTCACGGCCTTCGGCTCTTACGCCTTGACTAAGATTGCACACTTCAAGCACCTCTCTTTCCAGTTCTTCGCTCATTGCAACGCCAAACTCTTCTTCCAGAATCTTCTTTTTCTCCGAACCTGATCTTGTGGAAGATAACAGCACTTCCATAAATTTCAGGATTCCCTTATGATTCTCCGTCCCTGGCTTGCCTAAACAAATCATTACGACACTCATCAAATCGTAGTTTTCGGTTTCTTCCTGCGCTTCTCCAATCAACTGTTCGGGTTTGATGGAGTACCGGGTAAGCGTATTTTCAAAACCATCTGACGGCTGAGTACAAATCCAGATGGAGTAGACCTTACGAATCTTCCCATATTCAGATTTTGTAAAAATCAGACCGTGCTGTGCAGAAATCATTCTGCTACAATAATAGATTGCCCGTTTCGTCAATGGGTATCCCGGCTTGAATTTTGTCTGTGCTTCCACATTGATAATCAGACGAATGACTTCTTCCTGTTCTGCACTGTCCGCAGATTTCGGTGCGATTGCGTCAAAGCGAACATCGTAGAACAATGTTCCCTCGGTCAGCGTAGAGTCCTCGTTGTTACTACCCTTGATTACATCTGTTGACTTTTTGGGTCTGTTCGTATCATCGACATGAACACCAACAGAGCCAACCTCCGGGGTTCCCTCGATGTATTTCTCAACAATATCATCTACGGTGCAATCGCTGTATTCATTCACACAGCCTTTCATGATCTGTGCTAGAATCTGTTTGTTTGCCAACAGCTTTTTCGCTGTTCTGTCATACCTCGAATCATACTCTGTCTGATCTATCGTGTGGGCAAGCTGATTTTCCACCGTGCCTTGTTTTTCCATCGGCATTCACTTCCTCGCAGTAGATTCAACAAGAGCGTAAACTCTCCTATCGTACTTCCATCTTACCATAATTCACCGCCCATATCAAGCAACCAACTGTAAACTTTCCTTGCACGGAGTTGTCCATATTATTGCATTCTTCGCCACTGTTATATCATAGGCAACTAATTATTTCAGAACCCACTAATGTGAGATTCACATTTCAGTCAGTACTCTCCCGTTTTCTATCTGCATCGCATCCGTTATCTTAAACGAAACAAGTCGCTGCTGTGGAAAAGCTCTTCCGATCAGCCGATAGGACATTTTCTTGTCCCACCCAGAATCCCCGTAAATCATGCGAACCAATGCCATACACTTGATTTCGCCGCTATTAGATTCGTCTGGTTTTCCCACACGATGCGCTCCTGATTCTTCTACTCCACACGCCTGTACAGCTATCTGTTTCATTTTACGATTATACAGAAACCGATAGTGTGACGGCCATTCTAACGCTTCCAGCGTTTTTCTGAAGACCGTGATTCGTCCCTCTTCCTCGCAGAAACTCATGCCAAGTCCTGCCTGTTGCTCCGTTTTCTGTTCTGTTTTTTGCATATTGCTCACCTCCCACAAATGGACAGACCCTCCCCTTGTACAACCTGTTAATTAGTCCTTTCCAGCTTCAGGAGCAATCTTTCCTGTCAGAATCCCCATTGACACATACCCATCCATTTGCTTGACTTCAGATTCTTTCCGGTGTTCTTCCACAGGCACACCAAAAGTTCCCACAATATCATCCAGGTAAAATCCCTTTCGGCTGTTCACAGGTTTTGTTGACGCAGCATTATCCTGCGAATCGACTGCGTTCTTTTTTCTCTGTCCTTCATGAAAAATTTCTGGCACAAGCAGATCAAAAACATACAGAGTTTCACCCTCAAAGGTAATCCTGTACCCCAGCATTTTATATCGGCACTCGCTGTCCCATCCCATTTTCTGATAAACTAAAGTCGCAAATGGCTTGCAGGACATCTTCCGGCTTTTGCGCTTATCCGGTTTTGCCACGCACCAACGCAGAGCGTCCTTGTCATTTTCATCACACCCACGAACAACGATACGCTTCAAATCATTGTTGAACATGACATGAACGTAGACCACATCCTCCAGCCCTGTGATACAGGCTGTATTGAATGTGATACTATCTTTACGAATCACGATTGCCGGGTCACGCAGATGGGCAAACAATTCCTTTCGCACGACCTGGTAGCCATCATACGAAAAGGCACTTTCCAGTTCTTCCGCCCGTGCGTCTCTATCATCCTGCACAATCTGCTTCTCTGGCGGCATGATTGTTGTGTTTTCTTCATTCATCTATAATCAGTCCATCCTTCCATTATCTTCTCCGCTTCACGGAGCAACTCATTTAGACTTTCTGCCGTAAATATGTTCATTTCCTCTATCTCCGTCGCAGGACGAAATACATCCCAGTTTCCGGCATAATGCTCCTGCCGTAAGATACCCACCTGTGCTATACTTGTAATCGGCTGTCCAAATGTTCCAGCCCACTCTGGTGGAAAAATGTAAATCTTCTTTTTGACCGTTTCGCCCTCATCTTCTTCGGTGTTTTCCTTTGGAGGCAGAACGATTTCTTCCACCTTAATCATTTCAGGCTCATCAAATGCGAACAGCATCATTTTGTTATCGCCCTGCTCCAAAAACTGGCCACGGAACCGATAACGCAAATCCTCATCCCATTCCATAATGTCAAATAAAGTCTTTGCAAGTCCACGACAGCCCAAAGTGCTTGCACACCAACGTCCCTCTTTCAGTCTGCCCCAACGGATCGCGTTTGGATTATTCTTGTCACAGGGGCGAATGGCAATGCAGCGTTCAACAGAATTTAGCAGCAGCTCCACATATTCAACATTTTCAAACTTTTTCAAGCAAGCGGTGTTAAAGCGCAATCGTCCATTAGAAATCGTCATAGCCGGATTCTGCATAGTAGAAAAATACTGTACCCTGACTATTTCATAGCCCGTCAGATCAAGACGCTTTTTCACATCCGCAGTAACAGTGACATCCGGTTCTTTCATCACGCTTTCAGAGGCTTCCCTGTATTCTTCTGCCGAAAAACCTGTCCAATCCTTATCAAAAGGCACATATCCTCGCAAAATCCCATCTTCAACCACGCTCAACACGGGCAAGGGTCTGTTTTTCTTTGAATAATTGCGGGATGCCCGCAGATGATTGGCTGCATTAAAAACTTCTCTGGAAACAATGGCTTCATGGTGATTCTTCTGCCTGTACTGTGTCCGATCATTGTTGTTTTTCTTTGATTTATGCGTCAAAAAGTTCGGTGTAAAGGTCTTTCTTGCCAGTACATCACCACAATGGCGCTCATTTGCCAGAACACCTGCAAGTGTACCGGGATTCCACTCCACACGTCCCAACTTCGTCTTACGGCTATACTCCATCAAAAGAGTTGCAATCTCCGTAAGCGAATATCCATTCAGGTACAGGTAGTAAATCACCTTTACCGTCTGTGCTTCCTCCGGGTTAATTACAAGGTTGCCTTCCTCGTCTTTATCGTATCCAAGCAATGCAGGGGTCAGGAACAGGCCACGGCTGAACCGCCGATCAATCGACCAGTTCATAATGATAGATTTGGAATGCGATTCTTCCTCTGCCACAGATGCCAGAATCGTCAGAATCATGCGTCCATTGCTGTCCAGCGTATAGATATTATCTGCTTCAAATTTCACACCCACAGGCGGATTCAGATTTTTCAGAAGTTCAATCACAGAAAGGCAGTCAACGATATTTCGAGCAAAACGGGCAATGGATTTTGTAAGAACAAGGTCAATCTTGCCTGCCTTGCAGTCCTCAATCAACTGCTGCATCCCTTTTCGGTGTTCCAGAGATGTGCCGCTGATGCCCTCATCCGCATAGATTCCAACAAATACCCATCCCGGCTGTGCCTGAATATAATCCGTATAATAGTTTTTCTGAAGTTCATACGAAGAAGTCTGTTCATCATTATCCGTGGAAACACGGATATATGCTGCCACACGCCGAATCACAGAACTTGTTTCCAAATCCTCTATGATTTTGGCGGGAATGACTTCCAATTCCGATATATCTACGCCCTTATAGCGGTCTCTGATTTTTTGCTTACGGTCTACTGCTTCTACTTCACCGGTAATCATGTGCTTTTCCTCATTCTCCCGTATGGATGCTCCAATACCACTGTCGCATCTTCCGATAACTTCGGATACCGAGTTCTTTCTTCGTATTTTCTGCGGTTCTGCGGCTGATTCCTTCATCTTTCATCCGCATATAGATTTCTCTTGCTCTCATATCGCCATCAGAAAGCAACTTTTTTATCAGATATGCTGCCTTTTCTGTTTTTGACTCAAATTCCGGCACTTTCGGTTGTTCCGATGAAACGAATGTGCTCTTGCACTCCAACCATTGAAAACCCATCTCCGCTGTTATAGAAAACCGAATTTCTCCATCAGACGGAGCCAAACTGTTTTTTATCTGCCGAACAATACGAATATCTGTATCTTTCTGGTCACGCTCCACCTGCAAAACACTTCGCGCAGCAGCAACCACATCTATGCTGCCAAGGCTTCGGTACAAACCTTTCGTTCCCTCTTTCTTATTGAGATGACCAATTAGCACAATGGCACAATCATATACTGAAGCCCACATTCCGAGACGCTGCATCAGTTTTCTGGCTCTCCCTGCAATCTGGAGGTCAGAATCACTTCCTAAATACGCCTGAATCGGGTCTATAACTACAAGCCGTGGGCGAAATTCAATGATTGCCTGACGGATACGCTCATCATCCAGTGTTAGACCACTGTATGTTTCTTCATTGATAAAAGCTACTTTTCTACAATCTGCGCCACATCTTTCCAGTCTGGGTTTAATGGTATCTGATACTCCATCTTCCGAACACTGGTAGATAACCCTCTGCGGCGTCCCAACAGGCTTTCCATCCGGTGTTTTCCCACCCTTAGAAAGTTCCGCAATCAGATTCATCATCATGGTTGACTTTCCATCGCCGGGATCGCCTTGTAGCAATGTTATCTTTCCCACTGCAATGAATGGATACCACAACCAGTGAACAGAAGTTGCCTGCACATCACTATATAATGTAAGAATTCTTTTTTCTACCTTGTCCGCCATCGTCTTTCCTTCCTATTTGCAGTCTTTTCCTACCTCTATTATAAAGCATTCGTTGCGTTTTGACTGCTACCCATCAGGTAGCATGAGTTGCCTTTTGCTACCCAGTAGGTAGCAAAACAGCCTAAGACCACAGAGCAGCTAGCAGTGTGTCCCTTTGCGGTCTTAGAACCTTTGATATAGAGTTGCTCTGCCTACCATCATGCGAGATAATTGTACTGCCTTATGCGGGGAATCATAAGGAGAAAAGCACATGGCTACTGATTATAAAGCTTTGGGCAAGCGCATTTCAAATGCCCGAAAACAAGCTGGTATCACGCAAGAGGCCCTTGGAGAGCAGCTTAACATAACACGAAAACATATTAGCGTAATCGAATCCGCTATCAAACGCCCAAGTCTTGATGCACTGGTTGATATTGCCAATGCTCTTGACGTATCGACTGATGATTTGCTGGTAGATAGTTTGATGCACTCGACTTCAACCTCAAATTCCGAAATTCACCGTCTTCTCTTGGACTGCAATGAAATCGAACAGGAAATTCTCACTCGGATGGTAAGAGAGATGAAAGCCATACTGTACGGTTTGGGAATCTGATTTTGTAGCCCGCTGATCATATAACAAAAAAGCCCGCATAAGACACAGCTGCACTTCGGATTACACCGGGGTGCTGTCTGTGGCTTATGCGGTCAAAGTCATTCCTACGGAATGAAATGCCCGCCTGATCGAGAAGATTTACGAATCCTCTCAACCAGACGGGCATTCTTTTTGCTCACCTTGCTGTTTCTATGCAGTTATGCGCCATACTTTTCCAATGCTCTCCGAATCACATCCTCACAGTTAAACTCAACTTTCATCGTCTGATCGTCATACAGATAAACCATGCTGACAAAAGCATCTACACATTCCTTGGTCAGACCGCCTATGTATGTTTTTTGACTTGCCTGCTTTGTCAGGTTGCGGATTTCTTCATCCAGTTCATCGGCACACTCCTGTTCTTCCTTTTCTGTCCGTATGCTATCCTGCAATGCAGCCAGTTTTTCCGAAAGGGTCTTTTTCTTTTCTATGTACACATCTCGCCGTAGCACACCGTCTGCATACGATTCATATAGTTTGATTTGCTCTACCCGAATGGCTTCTGCTTGCTTTTCCAAGTCCTCAATGTCCACGCAGCGCACCGTGATAGACTGCTTTTCCTGCATTCCCTGATTTACCACATCCAGCGCATAGAATACTGTTTTTATCGCACGAGCCACTTTTGCATTCACCGAATATTCTCTGTAATAGCCGCCGTAGCATTTAGAGAACTTTCCGGCTGACCGTTTATAGCCGCAATAGAAAACCATTTCCCCATATTGCCTTTCGTGGCGAAGCTGCCGATTACAGTTTCCGCAGCAGATTTTTCCTTTTAACGCAAAATCATCATCCACCTTATATTGAATTGGAGTTACGTTACGGATTGCTTTCTGTGCCTGGTAGTATTCATCTTTTGTCACGATGGCCTCATGAGCGTTTTCTGCGATGATCCACTTATCCTCCGGGAGCGTCCGAACAGAGGTAGTATTCACATCAATTTTCTTTCTTCTCCCCATAACCAACGCACCAGTGTATTCATACCGTCTAAGGATTCTCCACACGATTGCCGCGTTCCATAACATTTCACTGTCCGGGGCAATAATAGGATTGCTGCCCATCAGCAGATTCTTTCGTTTCGCATACAATCCCGGCGTAGGAAGATTTAATTCGTTCATGCCGTAGGCGATCTGCGTTGTATTGCGGCCGGACAATGCTAATTCAAATACTTTTTTCACGCAGGGTGCTGCCTCCGGGTCAATCTCCCACCGCTGCCCACCTTTCTTGTTCCACACATATCCAAAAGGGACATTCGTGCAGGTGGCTTTCCCGTTCTTCCAGTTCGTTTCCAGAGCAGCCCGAATCTTTTTCGCAATATCCCGGCTATACATATTATTCACCAGATTGCTGACCGCCACTTCGATTCCCGGTGTTCCGTTGTTCAGTTTCATGCTGTCAAAGGAATTATTCACAGCAATAAACCGAACTCCCATCAACGGAAAAATCTGTTCAATGTAATCGCCAACACCGATATAGTCACGACCAAGGCGGGATAAATCCTTTACCATGATGACTTTTATATCGCCCTGCTTCAAATCCACGATCATTTTCTGAAAAGCCGGACGATTAAAATTTGTTCCAGTATAGCCATCATCTACATATTCTACAATCTCGCCAAACAAATCTTCCTGCTTCCCAATGTAATCGTGGAGCAGCATCCGTTGGTTCTCAATGCTGTTACTTTCATCCTTGCTGCCTTTTTTCAAATCTCCGTCTGCCAATGATAAGCGGAGATAGATTGCAATTTTATCATTCATTCTGAACCTCCGACATGATTGCAAGCACTTCCTGATAGGGGTCGCTACACTTAAATTCGACCTCCACAGAATTGTCCATTCCTACATAGATTCTCTTGATAAGTTCATGCACCAGTTCTTCATCAAATTCATTTTGATTCAGAATCCCGCGCATCCGCTCCATCTGCGCATCGCAGATTTTGATTCTTTTTTCCAGTTCCAATGCACGTTGACGCTGCTTTTGCAGTTCATGTTCCAACCGCTGCTTTTCTGCTATGTAGTGTTCCTTTAGCTGACTGTATTCATCTTCGTCCAGAATTTCAGCTTTATAGTCCTCATATAAGCGCAACCGCCGTTCTTCAGCTTCCTGAATCCGAAACAGGATAGAGTTTTCTTTCATCTTGATGGAACGGGCAGAATCCAGATTGCTGCTGCGCATCATGTCTTTTACCAGCTTTTCTTCTTCACACATGGTAGACACCAGATGATGAATCTGATCCATCGCCACCATCATCAGCATTTTCTCCGGCACCGCATGATAGGCACAGGGAGTCGTGTTCTTCTTTCTTTTGCAAATGAACACTCCATAGTGCGTTTCCTTCACCGTACCATGCACACGCCGTTCAAACGTCATGTTGCGTCTGCAGCAGCCACAGTAAACCATTCCTGAGAGATGGTTATAACACTTCTCTCTGGTTGCTTTGGAACGAGCCATCGCCCTTTCCCGTTTTTCCTTATTCTGCTCCCGCTGTGCCTGCACTTTTTCAAAATCCGATTTCAGAATGATTGCTTCATGCGCGTTTTCAACAATATGCCATTCCTTCTTTTCCACTGGATGGAGGCCAATCCCTTTGTATGATGCAGTTTGCGTTTTTCCAGATACCAGTTCTCCAATATAGGCACTGCTGTTTAAAATACGAAGAACCGTACTGGGGTGCCATTTATTATAGGTAGGGTCATCTCCCTCATGTAATTTGCGATTCAGCCGTTCGTTCGGCCTTGCTACTTCTAAAAATTCCAACCTGCGGGCAATTTCGTTTGTACTCACTCCTGCAAGATACCATTGATAGATCAGTTTGACCCACTTCGCATCCTCAGTCGCTTCAAGCTTATTTCCCTGTTGGTTCAACTGATAGCCATACGGTGTACACCACGATGTAGGGATTCCCTTCTCGCGGCGCATCTGGTAACTAAGGCTGATTTTCTTTGAAATGTCCTTCGCGTACAAGCTGTTTACCATGTTCTTGATGGGAACCGCAAGACTATCCACATCCGACTGCCGGATGTTGTCAAAATCATCGTTGATGGCGATAAAACGAACATGGAGCATCGGGAAAATAGTTTCCAGATAGCTTCCCGTTTCGATATAGTCACGACCAAATCGAGATAAGTCCTTCACTACGATGCACTGAATTTTGCCTGTCCGTATATCCTGCATCATACGCTCAAATTCTGGTCGGTCAAAACGTGTTCCCGTAAAACCATTGTCTGCATAGGTATCGGTCAGCGTCAGTTCCGGGTTTTCCCTGATATAATTATGAATTTGCAAAATCTGTGTGTGCAGGGAATCTTCTGTTTCATGCCCGCCGTTCTCAACCGACAGCCGCGCATACGCTGCCGTGCGCAGAAGTTCTTTTTCGTTTTGCTGTACGGCCTCCTGCACAGCAGCCTGCGGCATCATATTCTTTCTACTCTTTCTTGCCATTACAATCTTCCTCTCCGTTGTTCAGCCATTCTTCCGGGAAGAATCTCTTCCACTCACTTTCTTGTAGGATCACTTCTACCTGTTCAAAATCTACGATCCATACATGGTCAAGCCATTCTTTAAGATGTGTGCGCTCCAATTTTTCAGGAATTGAAATCGCTCGGAACTTCATCAACCAGGGATTTCCATGGCTAAATGCTTTTTCTATGTCATTAACAGCCAGCATTACTTTTTTAAAAGCCGCTTCCTGCTTCTGGACCGCCACCTGATACTGATGTTCATACTCCTCTACCTGTTCTAGTAAAATTGATCCCTGCTCGTATTGCCGATAAACTGCTGTTCGTTCATCGTCCTTGGCCATCAAGTGCGCAACGATCTCATTTGCTCTTTTTCTGTACTGCAACAGTCCAGCATCCATGCACTGCTTGACTTTCTCAGGATTCAAGTCCAGCACCCTATCAATATGCGCAGCTTGCATTTTTTCTTTTTCCAAAGCTGAAAGAATCTCTCGAAAGATTTTCTCGCTTTCGATGAAAGGGGCTTTTCCAGAGAAGCATCTATACCCCTTGTCAAACGAATAGATTTGCTGGCTTTCATCTTCTGATGTTCTGCACAGCAGACCTTTTCCACTTTCCTTGTCATAGATTTTTTTGAAGAGCAGATTTGGTTTTTTTCGAGCCTTTTTTCTCGAAGGCAACCTCGTAGATTCCAACTTTTTCTGAGCTTTCTGAAATTCCGTCTTTGAAACAATCGCCGGAACCTCCAATTCTCGCTTTGCCTTTGCCAGTGTCAGCGTACACTTTCCGATATAGAGTGGATTTTTCAAAATCGAGCGAATTGTTGAATCCTGCCACTTATTTTTTGTTCTTGATCTTTTTTTCTTTGCCATCTGGACTTGCGGTGTTTGAACGCCCTGTACATCCAATGCTCTTGCGATTTCCGGGATTTTCATATCTTCCAGATACATCTGAAAAATCAGCTTTACAACCTGTGCGCTTTCAGGATTAAGAACAAGGCTTCTGCGATCTTCCGACAGCGCATAACCATATTTAGCCTGTCGATGGGTCAATGTACCTTCTTCAAAGTGATTCTGGCGATTAGTAATAAATTCCGAACGAATCTTATCAATGGTCTTTCCATTGAAATACTCTGCAACCTCTTCGGCAGTTTTGTCTATGCTGCAAAAGTCATCTTCCACAACTGCAAATTGGATACCAAGCGGATAGAACGTCCTCTGCAGTGCTTCAATGGCAAACGGAAGGGTTCTTCCACAGCGGAAGATAGAATCCACAACAACTGCATCAAATTTCCGAGCCATCCCATCCTGTACCAATTTGTCAAAGCCCTCCGTGGCTTCTGCTGTTCTCCTGCGGTCACTGTATTTTTCGGATACGCTGCACCCGCACTTTTTTAGATACCGTGCAATGCGCTCATTCTGTTCCGCAATCGTATTGGATGGATTTTCTTCTCCGATCCTGCTGGAAATCGACCTTGTATAACTGACCCATTTCATTCCTCTGCCACCTCATTTCCATGATGTGCTTGATATTCCATAAATTTTTCTGTGATACTGTGCAGTTCATCCTCGAAGCAGAAATGAATTTCAATCTCTGTTTTGCTATGAACATCTATGTGGTCGATCAGTTCCACCACGACCCTGCGTTCGAGCGTTTTGATATGTTCGTACTGCTTAAATTCTTCCAACCAAGTAGGAAGCAGTGTGTCGTGCTTTAATGCCTCCTGCTTCTTTTCGCGGATTTCCTGAATCTTATCCTGTGCCTCTTTTATCTTCTGCGCAAAGCGAGTATTCATTTCTCCGTACTCTTCCCGACTGACAACATCATCGCATAAGTCCTGATACAGACGGATTTTTAAATTACTGTACCGTTCTAATTCAGCTTCCAGTGCAGTGATCTGGCTGTCCAGAATCTTTATGCCAATCTGTTCGCCGCTTGCCAACTCTGCATTGGAGAGTACCTTTTCCGCTTCTACAAGAAGTGTCACTTGATGCCGGATCGCAGCCAGAACACTTTCCGTCAACTTCTCACTGTTTATCATGTGCGGTGTGCAGCCGCCGCCATTCTTATAGGTAGAGCAGTGATAGTATTGATACTTCTTCCCGTTTTTCGTCACCGTGCGGCGAATCATATTCTGCCCGCAGTCTGCACAGCGCAGAAAACCTGATAATGGATAAACTGTTGTCTGCGATGGTGCGGTTCGAGTGTCCAGTTCCAACAACTGTTGTACTTGCTGGAACTCGCCTTTGCTGATAATGGCATCATGCGCATCTTCCACCCGAATCCAGTTTTCACTTCCAACATCATGGCTCTTTTTTACTTTGTAATTGATTTTCCTGCGTTTACCCTGAATCAATGTTCCCGTATAGGATTCATTTTTCAAAATACGATTGACGGAAACCACTGTCCACTTCTGATTCAGCCCAGCCTGAAAACCGCAGGTATAGTTGAATCCATTGGCTCTCTTATACTCGTTTGGCGGCAGGACACCCAGTTCGTTCAAGTGACTGGCAATGCGCTGTGAACTCATTCCGTTCAATTTCTGCTTGAATATTTCCTGCACAATGCCCGCAGCGTATTCATCTATAATCAGATGATTCTTGTCTTTCGGGTCTTTCTGATACCCGTATCCTGCAAAGCTGCCAATGAACTGACCTTCTTTCCGTTTCACATCCAAGTGACTTCTGACACGCATCGAAATGTCACGGCAATAGGTATCGTTGATAAGATTGTTGAACGGAATCAGGATACGTCCCTTATCATCGTTTTCTTCCGCACTGTCATAATGATCGTTGATGGCGATGAACCGGACTCCCATAAATGGAAAGATTCTTTCCAGATAACGTCCTGTTTCAATGTAGTTTCTGCCGAATCGTGATAAGTCCTTGACGATAATACAGTTGATTTTCCGATTCTCAATGTCCTGTATCATCCGTTTGAAATCCGGGCGTTCAAAATTCGTACCACTGTATCCATCGTCTACATACTCATCGACCTTATGCAGTTCCGGGTGCTTTCCCAGATAATCATTCAGTAAAGCTCTTTGATTTTTGATGCTGTTGCTTTCCTGCTGATCGCCGTCCGAACGTGACAATCGAAGATACACAGCACAGCGATATTGTCCATTTTCCTGAAAAAACATAAAAAGCCGATAACCTCCTTAATCTATTTGTCGTTCTGACAATAAACCAAGAAAATTATCGGCTTTAGTTAGCATATTCTGTTTTGACCCAAAGCCATTATCTCATATTTCGCGGTCCATGTCAACGCTTTAATGTGCTAAAGTGTAAATTTTCTTCTGCTTTCTTCTTTTTTATTTCCGATGCGTCCGTGCGCATTTTTTCAGTGTGTCCTCTAATCGGTTCTCTCCGGCAAAACTGATCTTTACGACCATTCCCCGGTCGAGATAGCAATAAGGGTTCTTGATCTGCGAAATGAAATCGACCATCCGCTCCCGCTGCGACAAGTCTTTTCTAATTTCCACTTCGTTGATGTCTACCAGTTCCTTGCGGTTCACATTACGGAGATCGGTCTGTGCCATCTGGCGCAGGCTTTCCATGGTGTGGTAGGTTTGTGCAGTTGTTTCGGTCATTCACTCATTCCTTTCTGTTTTTGGGGTGGTGTGTCAGCCTCTTTCACTTATAGAATTGGAGAAAGGCCATTTCGCAAGGTATTTCAAAAAATTTTTTGTCTTTTTTCAAAAACACCTTGCGAAACACGCTCTGCCCGATTCTAAAGATAGAAGAACCCGAAAAATGCGTAAGGCAACGGCTTCACCGTAAGTAGGGCAAGATTCGCCTGGAGTAACTCAAAATTCACTTTCGTGATTTTTCGTTACCGGCAATCTTGATGGGGATTCCGCTTCCCCATTCCCTCGGTACGCACAAAATCTCTGATTTTGGCTATCTGGCTTCCACTAAAGTGGTCGCAGCCGACCGCCTACGGCTTGTCGGGATTTGCTTCGCAAATAAATTTGAAGGGAGTTTCTATCTATGGGCAGAAGAAAAAAGTGCGAGCAGATAAAAAGAACAAATAACGTAATGGTACGTTTTACAGATGCAGAGTATGCTTCTATTTCCATTTCTGCTGAACAGGCAGGCTATCCGGTTGCTGTTTATGTCAGGAAGAGTGCGCTGGACGAACACATAGAAGTCCACTACAATATCACTGCCGAACTTCCCGAACTTCAAAAACTGATTGCCGAGTATTCTGCCATCGGTAACAACCTGAATCAGATTGCCCAATTCTTCCACTCTGGCGGTTTCCACTCCAAATCAATGCAGGACGAGATCAACCGCCACCTCACTGCATTATGGCAGCTTCGGCAAGAAGCAATCAAACTAGGGGGAACCTATCATGGCCGTGTTAAAACACATCGCAATAAAAAACGCTGATTACAGTGCAGCAGTCTGCTATTTGAAATATCAGCATGATGAACGACACTTGAAACCACTTCTTGATGAAAACGGGAACATGATGCTCCGCAGCGAATTTCACATGAATGGAGTAAACTGCAATCCCGACACCTTTGATCTTGAATGTGAAATGCTCAATGACCAGTATCGAAAAAACTACCGATACGATGAAGTTAAGTCCCATCACTATATCATCAGTTTTGATCCGCGCGATAAAGACGAACACAATCTTACTGGCGAGAAAGCGCAGACTCTGGGACTTGAATTTGTGAAGGAGCATCTTCCCGGCCATCAAGCGTTGGTCTGTACTCACATGGATGGACATAACGGCAGTGGCAACATCCATGTTCATATCATAATCAACAGCTTACGGAAACTGGACATAGAGCCACCGCCACACACCACGCGCACTATCGACTGCAAGGCAGGATATAAGCATCATCTGACAAAAGATTATCTAAAATATTTACAGCAAGAACTTATGAATCTATGTCAACGTGAAAATCTGTATCAGGTCGATCTTCTCTCTCCTGCTCAAAGTAAAATCACTGAAGCTGAATACTGGTTGCAAAAGCGAGGGCAGAAAGAACTGGAAGATATAAACGAACAGATCATTGCTGATGGCATGAATCCAATGGAAACAACATTTCAGACTCGTAAGCAGTTTGTTCGGAATGCCGTTTCAGAGATTTCTTCCTCCGCAATTTCGTTTGAGGATTTTCAAAGCCAGTTATTTGAAAAGTATAAGATTCATGTGAAAGAAAATCGGGGAAGATATAGCTATCTGCATCCAGAGCGAGAGAAGTACATTTCTGGTCGCTCTTTAGGCACAAATTTTGATAAAGATTATTTGCTCAATCTTTTTGAAGCCAATGCACTTGCTGCTGAGCAAGAAGAAAAGCAACGACAGACCATGCCCGATTACCATGCAGACCCGATTGCCATTCTCTTCATTCGCTCTGATCTGCGTCTCGTTGTGGACTTGCAGAACTGTATTAAGGCTCAACAGAGCAGAGCTTATGCTCAAAAAGTCAAAATTTCCAATCTTCAGCAGATGGCAAAGACCGTAGCTTACATTCAGGAAAACGGATTTGACACCAGAGAAAATTTACAGTCAACCTACGATAGCATCACCTCACAGATGCACGATGCACGGCAAAAGACAAAGGACACCGAAACACAAATCAAATCTGTGAATGAGCAAATCCACTATCTGGGTCAGTACCTTTCCACAAAATCCACCTACAATGAATTTTTGAAAGCTTGCTTCAAAGGAAAATTCCGCAAGGATCATGCCGATGAAATTGAGAAGCATGAAAAAGCCGTCCAGATTCTGAAAGCACAAAATCCAGACGACTCACTTCCGAAGATGAAAGATTTGAAGCTTGAAAAAGAACGGTTGCTTGCCTTGAAAGCGGCTCAGTACGACACCTATACCTATTATAAAGATTATCAGAAAGAATTACGAACAGCCTGCGCCAATGTTGACAACATCTTGGGGCAGCACCACATTCGAGATCACACTCAGCGAACAGAACAGACCCTTTAAGCAAAAAAGAGCCACCATACGCTACCCTTTTGTTGGGTAAGCCTATGGTGGCTCTTGCACTATTTTCAGTCTTTAAGCGTCCCTGTATTTCAAGAAACCATTTTGTAATTCCACAAAGCGATCCTGAAATATTTCTTCCAACGCCTGTTTGCAGGGAACCCTCTGCATCCGGGCAACAACAGATCACTTCCTGTTCCGTTCCATATCAGCCGACTGCTCTTGGCTACTCTTTTGCTTTTCCCGTGCCATCTGCCTGATTCGCAATTTATCAAGAACGGATTCCCGTCCGTTGATTATGCGGGGCTTAGGGAGATTGTTGGCACAGCCATCAATCATATTGTAGTTCTGTTCCGTAGTTGATTCTACGGCCCGAACATATTCCCCGTTCTCATAGAACTTCTGATAATGTTCCATCTGGTGTAGTGACGGCTTCTGGTTCATCGGCTTTTCCATCAGCGGTTGATGCAGATAATCCAGAATCTTTTTTCTGGCATCCTCATCCAACCCTTTTCGGATTTCAGTGGAAACCAGTTTTCCAGAAGCATCTACAATCACGTTCGGTGCTTTTTCCTTATAGACTTCATGCTGCATCAGAAAAAAGTGCTGGCTTTCTACTACGCATTCTTCGGTTGCCATCCACGTTCCAGCACATCCATCTATAAAAAGATTTTTCGTGTCAAGTGTAACCAGAATGCCAGAACTACTACTGCGGATAAAGCCAGCAACCACAACAAGGGAGTCCTTATCCACAAAATACGCCGTGATTTCTCCCTGTTGGTTTATGACAATCACATCACCGACACCAAATGGACGGCCACGGAAATTCTTCGGTCGATGCTCTTCCAACCGTTTCCGAACCATCTCTGGTGTGTCCGATGTAAACAACTTGGTAAAATACGCCTGCTGATAATTTTGTACGATCACCTGAAAATGATGTTCCGTCAAATACTGATATGAACGTGACCGATACGCAGCAAGTTCTGCACTTTCTTTCAGCTGATAGACCGCATACTGATTGATATTCATTTTGCCACCACATCCTGAAGATACGGTTTAAGGTCAAGTCTGGAAAATTCCATGTCCGAAATAGAGCGCATCTTTTTCATGGTCGATGCTACCAGCGAAAAAACTTCAACATCCTCCTCGACAAACGGAACAACTTCCTCGATATATCTCATGGTTTCCGTCCGTGTCGGCTGCTCAAACATTGCCATAACCATCATCTCATCTGCATTAAACTTCACCTTGCTCACAGTTCCATTTCTCCTTTCTTCTTTGCCTTCTTCGGTTTTTCCTGTTCCTGATTGGACTGCTTTTCCTGCGCCTTTTTGCGGTTCTTCAACGCTTCACGAACAGACTGCCGGGTGCTGGGGCGTTCCTCTAACTCCTTGCTTGCCTGCCGCTTTTCCAAAAGCGTTTTCATATCCGAAATTGCTTTCTGCACCAGCGGACTTTCCCGGTAATGCTGGATATGGTTGACGATTTCTGCCTGCACTTCTCCACCTACCATCAGGTCAAACATTCCCGAATAGATGCTTCCATCCTCAAGGGAAAAGCCAATGCTCTTGATTCCGTTCATCCGCTCTGCCGGAATCTTATCGTAGACTTTCAATGCCTGCTCCAAGGTCAGATTGTCATGGAACTCACCCATCACTGGGAACTCTGCACACTCTGCCACATAAAAGCTGATGCTTGCTTCCGGCGCAGGCTTCTCTGCCGCCAGCTTTTCTTTCATCGCTTCTGCCCGCTGTGTTTCTGCACGGTAGGACTGTTCCTGAAGATATTCAGCGCTAATCACACCGCACTCAGAAACGCTGTGTCCGTGTTCTGCCAGAACTTCTTCCATCACTTCCTGCACGGGTCTGTACTCGTCTGTTTCAACAATGCCACCGTCCATTACTGTGAAGTCCTTACTATATAAGGTATAGTCGTAGCCGTCCTCGCTGGTCTGGATGTGAAAATAGCCATCGTTGATCTCATAGGCTACCGCCACATCCTGCACTTTCAATGCTTCTGCCACCAATGCAACAACATGATTCTGGATGTACGGATTATCCCAGCCCGGAACTTTCTTGTAGTCCTCCACAATCGTGTCGATACCGTTCTTGCACTGCACAATGTCCAGACTGCCCGGAAGTGGGTCAGGCGTTTTCTCTACGCCAAGGGCTTTCAGATGAAAATTCGGAACCTGCTGATAGCAGGACATTGCATCATCGAGATTCCCGAACTTCTCAATTTTCATCGGATTGGTCTGCAAATCTGTCACAACATAGAACTGCTGGACAAACGGTTTTTCTGGCTCCCGCTGCTGTTCAGCCGCAAGTTCTTTGCGGTACATATCCACAAACCCGTTCAGCACAGCCGGGTGACTGCGCACGATCCAGTCGGTGCGGATATTGCTGCCCCGTTCTCCCTTGCAGGTGGTGTCTGCCCATTCCCTATTACTGTGTGAATAGCGTCCGTCATGGTTGTTATAATTCAGCGTGTACGCCAGAATATAGCCCATGCGCTCCATGCCAAACTGTTCAACGACGGACTTCGTAGCATCATCTGCAAGATTCATTCCGTCGAAGTTGTCTGCAATCGCTTCTTCAATGGCGTTTCTGCACTCTTCATTGAGCTGTCTGGAAATGCGGTACAAATCCACTTCGCCATTCTCTGCTGCATAGCCGAAAGATTCGTAATAGACCGGGACATCCGAATCATCCGTGCGGCTTTCCTCCTCCACAGGCACAACCAGTTCTTCTTTTTGTGAAGTCGGATTCTTTTCAGCAAAATACTCCTTTACGGCATCCTGGAAATCCTCATCAAAGCCATTCCACAAATCTTCTGCCACAAGTTTTCCCTGCTCATTGACCGCAACGCAGGCAGCTTCATCCCCGTATTCCTCATGCTCCAGCAGGAAGAACTTCTCGCCGCCGACCTCCGTTTCATCAATCGCATACCATGTACCAACATGACCCTCAACTGCAATCTGGTCGGAGTCACCGTGTATTAAGCCATCCTTTTTATGCTCTTGTTCTTCCATAAACTCCCGCACAGTCAGCAATCCACCCGTGAAGTTCAGCCCTTCCTCGCACAGTTCCAGCCGACCGCCTGCGCCAAGGTCAAGTTCTTCTGCCATCAGAACAGATGCCGCATGGTTTACGATCACTGTTTTCTCCACCAGAATCGGCTGCCCCGGATCATAGTCTGACCCGCGCAGGTCATAGCGGTACAATCCATCCGGCACATCCTCATCCCGCAGTCTGCTGTTGCTGAAAAGACCGGGCTTATCAAAGATTTCAATTTCCTGCAACTGTTCATCCAGAATCGTTTCTTTCTTCAAATCCATCTTTCTTTCCTTGAAAAAATCCGGCAGCTCTGCAAAGCCGATGCTGTCCACATAGCAGGCTTTGATCGACTTGCCATCGTTCAGCACCACAACATCACTGACGGAAAGCGAATGCCCGGTAAAATCCGCTGGGCGCTGGATATTGAAGCGTTCGTAAATAGCTTCCAGCATATCATTTTCCGTAAGTGGTGCGGTATAGACCAGTTCATAGTCTGCACAGTTTACTTCCATCCCGTGCCGCTTTACAAAATCCAGATTCATAAAGCGGTAGTCGTGTTCCGGGTCACGGGCAGTGATCTGGTAGATGCCAAACTGCTTTTCGCTGCCGGAAAGCAGCTTCTGCTCCTTAACTACTGCATCCATACGAGTTATCAGTTCTGCCGCCTTTTCTGCGGACTCTCCCTCTGATTCCTCCACTGCGGCTTGCAGCCATTCCCTGATCGGCTGAACATCCCCAGTCTGAATCTGTTCTTTCAGTGCTTCAACTGCCTGCTCCCGATCCTCTACGCTGTCCTTATAGTGGTAGAAATCGAAGTCAAAGGCAAAATCGTCAAGGTCTACTGCCAGCTTTTCAACGGGTGCTTTCTCGCCGTTTTCCATTGTTTTCTGCTTGTCCTTTTCCAAATCTTCCTTAGCAATCTGGAAATAGTCACTTCCACGTTCGATTTCTTCACGCCCTGTGACAAGAACTGGCCACGGGCTGATACGGATAAGATAAATCTGCTTGCCCTCATCAAACAGCCGCAGAGCCTGCTCCCGACTTATCACCGTCAGTGCGGCATCCGGGCGGGAATACTCATCTTCCAGATACTCTTCGTTCTTTTCCAGCAAAATTGCACTCCATGCGTCAGCCTTGATTCCGAAAATGCCATCATGCTGTTCAATCTCTTCCTGACTGGCGAAATCTCCTGCCGTGCCATCCTGAAACAGCGGGTAAATCCGTTCGCCCAGCCGATGCCACTCCCGTGCGCCTTCCTTTGTCAGCGGCAGAACATCATCTTTCAGATACCCATATTCGTGCATTTCCGAAAGACCGATCATGCCATCCGGCAGACTTTCGATCTTCTCCTCTGCTTCCCACATCAGGCGATTGATTTCTTCCGTGTTTTCAGCCGCAACCACAGCCGCCAGATTGTTGGCCAGTTCTTCCGTTGCCGCCCGGTCATCCAGCTTGTAAGCAAAGTTTACAATGAGATTTCGCTGGCTGTTGTCAAAAACGGTTTTGTCCCGTTCCTTGTCCGCAATCAGCTTTTCAGCATATTCCATCGCCGTCATGCGCTCCACACTCCTTTCTGCCACCGCCGTTTCCAGTTTTTCAAGAAAATCAGCAGCGGTCAATCGAATCGTATCCATCGAATCTTTCAATTCTTTCAGTTCCTTGCCGCTGGCCCAGCTTGCTACATACGGGAACGAGTAGTCCGAAGTATCAATGCCAAGTGCCGAGCAAACCGTAAATGCAATGCTTTCCGCTTCTGTTTCTTTGGTAAGCTGGTCTTTTTCCTCGCCGCGCTGTTTCATCTGGTCGCTGTCATGCAGCATGGCATGAGCAACCTCATGGATCATCGTCTTGATGGTCTGGCTCTCACCCATATCGGCACGAACACAGATTTCTTTGTCCATGTGGCTGTAATAACCTTTTGCGTTGCCCTCGATCTCTCCAAAACGAATTGGCACAGGAGATACCTGTTCGATTGCCTCTTTCAGCAGGGTATAATCCTTGACACGGGCAGTCAGTTCATTCACTTCCAGCGTAGGCAGCGGTTCTCCGTCTGTCTGGGCATAATCGAAAACCGTTGTTACCCGGAACCGGGGAATCACCCTCTCCACCACTTCGATTTCCGGCTCCCCGCTCTCATTCAGCACCGTAAGCCCGGTGTCCTTGTCGATTTTCTTCCTCTCTTCCCGTTCCTTTACCGGGGCAGGCGCGATGATCTGGATGCCCTTTTCCCCCTTTTTCACATAGCGGTTAAACTTATTTTTCCAGGCATTGTACCCAGCCACCAACGTAGCATCTGGACGCTGCATTGCGATCAGCAGCGTATTATTGAAGCTGTAATTGTGGAATTTCGACATTGTGAGCAGGTACTTCGTATACATTTCCGAAGTAAAAATGTCCTTTACACCCTGTTCCAACCGTTCCGTGATTTCTTTGAGCTGGTCTGCCCGCTTATCTGCCATTCATGCCCTCCTTTACAAAATCCGCCCCATCAGATTTCCTTTCGGAGATCTGACGGGGCATTCTCAGTTACAGTTCCATATCGTGACTTTTCTTTTTCTGCGTTTTCGGCTCTGCCATGCGTTCTGCCTGTTTTTCGTGAAGCTGTGCAAGGATCGACGGACGTTTTACGCTGTCTGCACTCCGCTCAATCTCACGTTTCGGCGCAGGAAGTTCGCTATCCGTTACTTCCTCATCCATGCCAAGAGCCGCATCATCCCCCTTTTCGTCCATATCCAGCAGGGCATTCAATTCTGCAAGCCGTGCAGATTTTTCGTTTAATTCCGCCTCCTGCGGGAACGGACGCTGCACTTCTTCCTTTGCTTCTGCCAACTGCTGCTGTAAGGTTTCCAATCTGCGCTCCACCTGCGGCAGTGTCTTTTCGATAGATGCCAGCGCATTGAGAATACGCTGGATATTGCCAGCCGGATCACTGCCAAGTTCAATCGTATAACTGCTCTGCCGCTTGATGGTCAGCTTGAATGTCTGGGCGAACGCATCAAACCGGGAACTGATTGCAAACCCTCCCAAATCTGCGATTTGCCCCTCTGTCTTAGCGATCTTCATTGCGGCACAGGCTGCAAGAATTGCCGAGCCTGCTTCCTTGCGGTCGGTATAAACCCTGTCCTCCACCGTGATGGAGAACTTCTCCTTGTCCTGTTCCAGCAACGGCTTTGCCACTGCAAGGTCAGTTTTCAGACCTGCTATGCGCTCTTTCGCTGCCGTGATTTCTGCCGGATACCGCCGTGCAATATCCGATTCCAGGCTGTAAATCTGGCTGGTGTGGTTGGCCCGCATCAGCTTCAGCTTGCTGACCTGAATATCCAAATCCATCTTTTCCTTGATGTAGGGATTTCCCGTTGCCAATGCTTTGATTTCTGCATAGGTCAGCGCGGTATCGTCCACATCATCGCAGGCACGAACAGGAGATTTCGAGGTCATGATCTGCGAGATGAACTTCTGTTTATTTTCCAGAATTTGCCACATATACGAATCGAACGTATTCTCTGTGACGTAACGGAAAATCTTCACTTTCTGGTTGCGGTTTCCCTGACGAAGAATGCGTCCTTCCTGCTGTTCCAGATCAGAGGGCTTCCACGGGCAGTCCAGATGATGCAGGGCGATCAGTCTGTCCTGAATGTTTGTACCAGCACCAAGTTTCGGGGTCGAACCAAGCAGGATACGCACCTGACCGGAGCGCACCTTTGCAAACAGTTCTGCCTTTTTGGTTTCGGTATTTGCCTCATGGATAAAAGCAATCTCCTCACGGGGGATTCCCTTTGCCACCAGTTTTTCCCGGACATCATCGTACACATTGAATGTTCCGTCTGCTTTCGGGGTCGATAAGTCGCAGAAAATCAACTGGGTGGATTTGTCGGGCGTGGATTCTTCCCATACCTGATAGGCATTCTCCACGCAGAGGTTGACCTTACTTTCCGGCTCATCCGGCAGCAGGTCATTGATAAGCCGCTGATCCAAGGCCAGCTTTCTGCCGTCGTTCGTGATTTTGAGCATATTATCGGTTCTCGGATCGACATTTCCGTTCCGCACACGCTCTGCACGGTCGGCAAAGCTGCTCACCATTTCCTGCTGCGTTTCACTGGGTTTCAGCACCTCATTGATGTACTCTGCTTCCGGCACAGGCAGGTTCAGCATATCCGCCGTCTGTACGTCTGCGGACTCCTTAAACAGTGAAATCAGTTCCGGGAGGTTGAAAAAACGGGCAAACCGCGTCTTTGCACGGTAGCCCGTTCCCTCTGGGGACAATTCAATCGCTGTAACGGTTTCACCAAACGAAGCCGCCCAGCTATCAAAATGTCCAAGATGAAGTTTCTGTAAGGTGTCATACTGCAAGTAGCGCATAATGGTATACAACTCTACCATGCTGTTCGATACAGGCGTACCTGTTGCAAAGGTCACACCCTTGCCGCCAGTGATTTCATCGAGATACTGACATTTTGCAAACATATCCGAGGACTTCTGTGCATCGGTCTGAGCAATACCAGCGATGTTCCGCATTTTTGTGTAGAGGAACATATTTTTATAGAAATGGCTCTCGTCCACAAACAGGCGGTCAACACCAAGCTGCTCAAATGTAACTACATCATCCTTGCGGCTCTGGTCGTTCAGCTTCTGAAGTTTTGCCTGCAAGGTTTTCTTTGTTTTCTCCATCTGCTTGACCGTGAAACTCTTGCCATCGTCCTCTGCCTTTGCTTCTGCAATCGCAAAGGTAATGTCCTGAATCTGCCGCTCGATCATGGATTTCTGCCGTTCCGGGGAAAGCGGAATCCGCTCAAACTGCGAATGCCCGATAATGATAGCATCATAATCGCCCGTGGCAATCCGGGAACAGAACTTCTTTCGGTTGGATGGCTCGAAATCCTTTTTCGTTGCCACCAGCACATTGGCATTCGGATACAGCCGCAGGAAGTCTGCACCCCACTGTTCCGTCAGATGGTTCGGCACAACATAAAGATTCTTCTGCGCCAGACCCAGACGGCGGCTTTCCATACCGGCAGCGATCATCTGGAAGGTCTTGCCAGCACCCACACAATGCGCCAGCAGCGTATTATTGCCATACAGGATATGCGCCACTGCATTTTTCTGGTGCGGCATCAGGCTGATTTCCGGGGTCATGCCCACGAACTTGATGTGACTGCCATCGTATTCACGGGGACGAATCGCATTGAACCGCTCATTGTAGACCTTGCAAAGTTCCTCTCTGCGGTCTAAATCCTTGAAAATCCACTGCTTGAACGCATCCCGAATCGCTTCCTGTGCCTGCTGCGCCAGCATGGTTTCTTTTTTGTTCAGCACTCTCCTTTCTTTTCCATCCTCATAGATGGTATCGTAAATTTTGGTATCCCGGAGATTCAGCGCATCTTCCAGCAGTCGATAGCCGTTGACCCGCATTGTGCCATAGGTGTTCGTCACACGGGGATTACTCCGGTCAAGCGACTTGCCGCTGATATTCCATGCACCGCTGATCTCCGAATAGGTTGCTTTGATGGAACTTCCGATATAGTAACTCGGCGTTTTGAACACCCGCTCCATGAAGTCCGTAATGTACTCTGCCTTGATCCAGTTTGCACCAAGCCGCACTTCAATCTCCGAAGCATTCAAATCTTTCGGCTGTACCCGCTTGAGATACTCGACATTGACCTGATACTCCGGGTGGTTTGCAGCAAAGGTTTCTGCCGTTTCCAGCTTTTCCCGGACATTGCCGGACAGATATTCGTCTGCCGTCACCCACGCCTGTGTGACAGGATTGCGGAAGATAACGCCCGCCAGTTCTTCGGTTACTTCCTGCTCTGTCTTTCCGCAAAGTTCAGCCATAAACGGCACATCGACCTTTGCTTTTTCTCCGATGGAGAGTGCCAGGGCTTCACTCGGCGTATCCACAGAGGTCACAGGTTCCGGCTTGCGAATGGTGCGCTTGGTAAAAATATCTGCCAGCCGCTTGAGGTTTTTATCCTCGTCCAGAATCTCAAGAGATGCCAGCAGACAATAGCTGCTATCCTGCCGGAATGCCCGTTTGTTAGCGGTGCTGTTGATCAGACCATACTGCGCTGTGAACCGCTTATACTGGTCTTTCAGCTTTCCTTGCAGCAGTTCCACTTCGGCATCCGTACCATCGTGCAACTGGCAGTCCAGCAATTTCTGTGTGGTTTCCCGCAGGGCAATCATCCCCAGCACACGCTCTGCCGTGACCGCAGGCAGGTCAACCTTGTTCATATAGGAGTTTTCACGGTAATAGACCTGTCCGTCCACATTGGTGTAACTGAAATTCTTCACGTTTGGGTCTGCCGGAAGTGGTTCTGCGTTCTGGTCAAGTTCATCGTCCGTGATTTCCGGCTCAGTGATTTCCGCATGGATGTTCTCAACGGCTGCTTTCAACTGTTGTGCAAGGTCTGCGCCCTCGATGGGCTTGACCGTGGTTTTCTGTTTGCCGTACTGTGTACTTTCAGTCGTGATCTCACCCAGCACCATTTCAGGATGCTGCTCAAAATACTGGTTGATGGGGTATCCCTCCGGCGTTGTGCCAAGGTCTACCCACTCTGCCCGCTCCACTGCCGCCCGGTCACGCTTTTGCAGGAACAAAATGTCAGCTACAACACTTGTGTTCGCATTGCGCTGGAACGCATTGTTTGGCAGGCGAATTGCACCGACCAGATCGGCACGGTTGGCAAGATACTCTCGGACAGAGGAATCCTTTTTATCCATCGTACCGCTGGAAGTGACTACCGCCACCACGCCGCCCGGACGAACAAGGTCAAGACTTTTTGCAATAAAGTAATCATGGATGAGGAAGTTGTGGCGGTCATACCGCTTATCTGGCACTTTGTAATTGCCGAACGGCACATTACCCACCACACAATCAAAGAAACTGTCCGGGAACTGCATTGTTTCAAAGCCCTGCACTGCAATTTTGTTCTTCTGATAAAGCTGCTGTGCAATGCGTCCTGATACGTTGTCCAGCTCCACACCATACATCTTGATGTTCTCCATGCTTTCAGGCACAAGACCCATGAAGTTACCGACACCGCAGGACGGTTCCAGTACATTGCCTTTGCTCAGACCCATGTTGGAAAGGGCTTCATACATTGCCTTGATAACCGTAGGCGAAGTGTAGAAAGCATTCAGCGTGGATGCCCGCGCTTCGCTGTACTCATCTGCCGGGAGCAGAGATTTCAGTTCCGCATACTCCTTTGCCCAGTCCGCATTCTTCTCGTCGAACGCCTGCGGAATGCCGCCCCAGCCGACATACCGGGAGAGAACTTCCTGTTCTTCTGCGGTTGCCTGCCGCTGTTCTGCATCCAGCGTTTGCAGCAGCCGGATGGCTTCGATGTTTGCTTTGAATTTTGTCTTGGCTCCTCCTGCGCCGAGATCATCGTCCGTAATACTGAAGTTCATAGGCTCCTGTTTGGGCTGTACAGGCTGTTCCGTTTCGGCTCCACTGTCCAGCGGAAGGTTGTGCTGCCGCCGTGCATGGTTGACCTCTTCCGGGGTCATAGGCTTACTAGTAAGAGGATTCAAAACATCGTCCACTGCCGAACGATGGATGGCATCTGTCCGGGTCTGCACATCCGCGATCAGCTGCATCTGTTCCGGCGAGAAGTCGGGATTCAGCAGTTCTTCTAACTCGCCGCCCGATTCTGCCACCGAATAGATCACATCCATCTGCTCCGGAGAAAAATCCTCGTAAGCCACACCAGCATTGTGTAGAGCAGTAAAGACTGTGGTTTCTATCGCTTCTTTCATCGGCACGTCGGCCTGTTCGTACAGATGCCGAATGTACTCCAGCGGTTCTGTTCGGAAGATCGGATACCGGGCTTCTTTCGCAAGGGTCATGTCCTGCAAGCTGACCGTCCCCTGCTCAAAGTTGACCGAATCCACACGGAACTCTCTATCGTCCAGTTCAATGATGGTATTGACTGGCAGATATTCCTCTCTGCGGAAATACTTTGTCTGCGCATGGGTTCCATCTTCCTGCTGGCCGGACAGATAGACGCTCTCCCCCTGCTTCCAGAGCTTCATTGCCTGAGAAGCCCACTGTTCACGTGGAAAACCAGACACCTCAACCTTGCCAAGTGCGGTTTCCTTTTCCAACAGCTTGCTGCCAAGAAGTTCTGAAACGCGCTTTGCATCCTCGCCGTAGAACTCAAAGTTGCCGTACTGCTCATAGCCGACCAGAGCATCCGGGTAACGCTCTTTCAGCGCGTTATATTCGTTTACGGCATCCAGCGGCAGGGGCTGCAAGGTCGGCTCAACGGCCTTTTCTTCCGTTGCATACGGAACCATAATGCCGCGCACCCATTGCGGTGCGTCCTTGCTATCCTGATACAGTGCAACGGCATCCCGTCTGTCCGTAATAACGTCCTGATAGGTGCGCTGGAAAATATCTTCTACCAACCAGTCTTTGAAGTTTTCCCAGTTCTGGCTTGCTTCCAGATACAGCGGAGCAGTTTTCGCATTCTGCTCTAACAGCTCGTCGATCTTGTTCCGAAGTTCCTTTTCCGCTTCGTCTGCATCCACATCGCGGTCGCGGAGATACGGATAGATTTCACTCTGCTGCACCGCATCCAGCATGGAATACAGACATTCCTTGTAAACGCAGCGACTATCTTTCAGCGCAGATTCCTGCCCTGCCAGAAGATAATCATTCAGCGGATTCTTTGCCAGTTCTGCATCATACTGGTTCGGTCGAAGCACCCGCGCCGCCCATGCAGGACGCTCCATATCTTTCAGATAGATCAGAGAATCCGTAACACGTTCGATTTTATAAAGGCGGTCATCTTCCAGATAGAGATAATCCCCGACATTTCTGCTGTACTTTGCCGCCTGCTTCTGGGGTTCTTCAACCACTGCGGTGGTTGAATGCTCTTTCGATTCCTGTTCCTGCGCCCAAATATCGAAAAGCGATATTTGTCCTGCCTCAGAAACAGAAATCTCAACAGCCTTTTTCTTTTCCGGGAAGATCGTGTACGTTCCCTCAACATACTGGTGCAGTTCAGCAAGCGTCTTTGATTTTTCCGCATATTCCGGGGAATCCAGCGGCACGGAAAGAAGTGCTGCATCCATCTTTTCCAGAAGCTCTACCGCCTGTTCCGGGTCAGCCAGCATGGTGGGCAGTTTCTTTCTGGCATCATCATTCAGCAATTCCCGCTTAAATGGACGCTCTACTTCATCGGGCAGACGATGGTAGAAACCGATTACCCGATTTGCCATCTGCTCACGCTCGTAACTCGGCATCCGGCTGTAATCCGCAGGCTTCAGATACAAACTCTGGTCAATGAGCTTTGCAACTCGTTCAGCCGCCTGATTCCAGTTCAGCTTTACCAGCGCATCCGGCTTTCCATAGATGCCCCGTGCCAGTTCAAGACCTCTGCCGTCATAGCTGGCATGGGAATTATCTGCACGGGAAAGTGCATGACTGCTGCCGCCCACACCGTATCGGTCTTTCAGAAATGCCGCGCGTTCTGCTTTCTCTGTATGGGTAAGGAAGAAACTGTACGTTGCCAGCCTGCCATCCGAATACGGCCCGCCGCCTGCAAGGAAAGCATTGATCTCATCTTCCGTGATAAAGACTTCCTGCTCATTCCACTGAAAGCCCTCTCTTGCCCGATACGGCTGGAACGGGAGGGCAAACTTCTGAAACTGTTCGGATACTTTGTCCGGGCGATAGAACGGCATCCGCATCACGCTTTTATCTTCGGCGTAGGCTTCTGCCAGTCCCAAAAGACGTTCGTTCAGGTCAGCCAGAAATTCCGGCTGGTCAATCAACTTTGCAAGTCGTTCTGTAAGTTCCGGGTATCCGCCGGAGAAGATGGACGTATCGGCAAAGACCATCTCTGCCACGCCCTCTGCCATATCGCGTTCCATATAGCTCAGGGCTTCTGCGTGTTCATGCAGGGCATTGCCACGGGCTGCATCCAAAACCGATTTTGGTGCATACTCTCCCTGCTGCAAAAGCTGATGAATTCTGCCGCTGACATCTCTCCAGGACAGAAATGCTTTGTTTTTGGGGTCGTTCCGAACCGTATCTCCAACGGCGATCTGCATACCCAACTCATCGAACCAGACCGCATATTTTGTGCCACCGATCTCAAAGCCCTTGCCGCCCTCGCCATACTCTTTTTTGACGAAAGCGGTATACTCTTCCGGGGTCTGTTCGGTCATAAAGTTATAGATAAGGCGGAGCTGGCTTTTGCTTCGATTGCTTCCCGTCCGCAGGATTTCATCCACAACTTCTGCCGGAATCGTGATCTCATCGGCATACTGGGCCTGCATCGGGGCTTCGATTGTCCGAATTTGCTGTTCCACGGTCGGCAGACTGGGCAGAGAAAAAGCAGAGGCAATTTCTTCCTCTGCTTCGCTCAAATCCTGTTCGGTTGTGTCAGCGGTTAGTTGTACACCAATTCCTTCAGCACGATCTCTTCCGCCATCGCGGTCAGATTGTTCTGATGTGCCACCCATGCCATCTGTTCGGTTTCCTTGTTCGGAGCCGGATACTTCTCGTTCAGGCTCTCGATCAGTTCTTCCATCCGGTTCTCCGCCTGCTCGTCGATCTGCGCCAGATGCTGATTCAGCCTGCCGCTCATCAGCATACTCTGATACCAGTTCTTCTTGTTTTCCCTCAGATAAGTCCTGCGCAGCATCCCGTACTTCCCAATGCTCATCGGCTCGTCCTGTACGGTCAGGTTCGGAAACAGGTAGTCCCCCTTGCGGTGATAAGTCAGTTCCATACGGTTTTCCTCCTTCAGTGATGTTCGTTTCGGTTTCACGCTTTAATGTGTTAAAGTCCGTACTGGTATTATACAAGCTGTCGGCAGTTTTTGCAAGATGTTCTGTGACTTCTTTTCGGTAAATTTTCTGCATTTCCCGTCCGATGTCACGGAGAACTGCTTCACACTGTTCCGAAACGGCATTGCCCAGGAAGGTCAAGACCGGAAGTTGGTTGAAATCCACAATACGGATAAAATCCTCATCGTCCAGCACTTCCAGCGGTTCCTGTTCGCAGCGTCGGGAAAGGGTATAGAAAATACTGTTGGTCATTAACTCCCGGAAACGGACACGGAGGTTATCTTCATCCAGTCCTTCCAGAAAAGTGTCTGTCACCTCATATTCCAGACCATCCATCGCTTCTTCCAGATTTTCAGCGGTCAACTGCTGTGCCAGTTCCATCAGCGCAGCATTCATGCTGTCCGTCTGCGTCAGAGCATAAATATCTGCCAGATGGTCGAGGATCATCTGCTGGTGTTCCGAATCATCAATGCGCCAGAGGATCGGCGTTCTGCCGCCCTGCACCAGATGCGTGTCCGCAATGTCAAACACATAGCGCAGCTTTGCCCGTGGGCTGGCATCGTCCAAAAGTGCAATGCCTTTTGCGCCACGGTTTACCCAGCGGTTCATTTTCTTGTTCCAGACTTCCAGCTCTGCACAGGCGGTCGCATCAGGGCGCTGGGCATGGATCAGCAGAGTATCTTTGAACGAATAGCGGTACAGCCGTGCCGCCACATCCAGATAGTTCATCCAGTCTTTCGGAGAATTGCTTACCCACCGTGCGTTCTGCTGGGCAAGTTCCCGAATATCGTTAAATTTCGCCAATCGTTCCCTCCTTACTTCTTAGCTGGTGTTTTCGGAAATTCAAGACTGTACTGCGCCCTGCCATTTTCTATTGCCATAACAAGGTCTGCGGCAAAGGTCTTGTCCTTTTTGGCAGAGTAGAAGTCTTTTGCATAGGTACGTCCTTTCTTCAAAAGGTCAGTTGCCATCTTCTTTGTGAGCGTCTTTTTCATGCCGGAAAGGTATTTACTTTCTTTCCAGAGGGCAAATTTACAGTCCCGGTCAGAGCAATAGAAATTCAGCTTGCCTTCACAGACGGGCTTTCCACATACCGGACAGTTCCCGATAGATACCTTATTATAAATAGGTGATTCCTGTACGGTCGGAATTTGCCGGAGGTCTGCCAGCATTCGTTCCAGCAATCCACCGATGCCCTGCATGAAGTCGGCGGGCTTTGTTTCGCCCCGTTCCATCCGCAGCAGTTCATTTTCCCACTCAGCGGTCATGCTTGCCGATTTCAGGTAATCCGGGATATTTGCGATTGCCGTAACCCCCTCTGCACTGGGAAGAATCTGCTTGCCTTTGCGTTCCACATAGCCGGAAGATACCAGCTTTTCCAGAATCGCTGCACGGGTCGCAGGTGTTCCCAGTCCTTTCTTTTCCGTGTCTTTTTCAAACTCCTTGTTGCCTGCGCTTTCCATTGCAGAAAGCAGGGTGTCTTCGGTAAATGCTTTCGGCGGAGATGTAAAGCCCTGCTTTTTCTCCGCGCTCACCACAGGAATCACCTCGCCCTGTTCCAGTTTCTTGGGGAATGCCATATCCTTGCTTTTTTCCTGTTCTGCAAACGGAACAGGCATTGCGGTATGTCCCGCCTGCAAGACATTTTTGTATTTTGCAGTGAATTTCCTGTCCTGACAGCATACTGTTACCAGAACATCTTCATAGATGTATGGCGGCTGTACTGCCTGTTGCATCTTCCAGACGATGAGAGCAAAGACCTTTTCCTTATCCCCGGACAGGCTGTTTGACCCACGCTTGCAGCTTTCCAGTGTCGGCAGAATCGCATGGTGGTCAGTGACCTTTTTGTTATTGACCACCTGCTTTACTCCATCTGCTTCGCCGCCATAGTGTTTGAGCAAATCTGCCATGGTCTGCTGCATATCTTCCGTGATGTACTGGCTGTCCGTTCGCGGGTATGTCACCAGCTTTTCTTCGTACAATTCCTGTACGATCTTCAAAGTCTGACTGGCGGTAAAACCATAATAGCGGTTAGCTTCTCGCTGCAAGGTCGTTAAGTCATACAGCTTCGGCGCAGACTGTTCTTTCCGTTTGCGCTCGATGCTGCCAACTACGGCACACTGTCCATCACAAGCTGCCTGCATGGTATCCGCATCCTGCTCCTGTGCCATCCGTTCCGATTCTGCCACGATGCCATTTCCTGTGATTTCTACTTTGTAATACGGCTCTTTCACAAAGTTCTGGATTTTGTCCTGCCGTTCCGTCAGCATTGCCAGTGTCGGAGTCTGCACCCGTCCAATGGTCTGCCGCCTGCCGTATTTTTTGGTAAAAGCCCGTGTGCCGTTCATACCAATCAGCCAGTCTGCCTTTGCCCTGCACTCCGAAGCGGCAAACAGGTTGTCATACTCTGCGCCATCCTTTAAGGAATCAAAGCCCTGCTGGATAGCGGAATCTTCCATGCTGCTAATCCACAGCCGTTTGACCGGGAGTTTGCTGTCTGCCAGACCGTACACACGGCGAAAGATTGCTTCGCCCTCACGCCCTGCGTCTGTAGGATAGTTCTCGGAGGTGACTTTTCTGACTTTGTTACTCGATGGCA
>ENA-ORTS01000496-ORTS01000496.1-human-gut-metagenome-genome-assembly--contig:-NODE-496-length-31802-cov-5.450153_pt1 | contig 31802 bp, 30 predicted proteins | sample MGYA00241911_ERZ509186 | MGnify/ENA primary metagenome ERZ509186 (study PRJEB26280, sample SAMEA2338852) | human gut metagenome | biome: human gut; feature: human-associated habitat; material: faeces...
CGCCTGTAACGGCACTCATACCTTCAGCCATCATATCGTCAGCCTTTTTGACTGCATCGTTGACTGCGACCATAACAAGATCCTCAAGTGTTTCAATATCTTCAGGGTCAACAGCGTCAGGACTGATTTTAAGTGAAAGAATTTCTTTCTTGCCGTTAGCGGTAGCTGTAACTGCACCGCCGCCTGCTGTACCTTCAACAACCTTATCTTCAAGTTCTTCCTGAACCTTTTCCATTTCAGCCTGCATTTTTTGAGCTTGCTTGATAACGTTACTCATATTCTTATTAGCGTTCATTCCTGAACCTGCAAAACCTGCATTGCCTCCTTCAGAAGTACGCTCTACAGAACAGCTTTACCTGACAGGATTACATTTGGAACAATACAGACATGCTACTTACAATCCAACTGATTATTATTTAGAAGCCCTACGTAGAGACAACAGCGATATACGCAATAACAACGCTATGGGATTATGGCTATTCCGTAAAGGACAATTCAAGAAAGCCGAACTTTATTTACGCAAGGCTATTAACACTCTGACAGAACGTAATCCAAATCCCTACGACGGAGAACCTTATTATAATTTAGGTCTTGTATTAAAATACCAAGATAAAACTGTTGAAGCATACGATGCGTTCTATAAAGCATGCTGGAACGCTGCTTGGCAAGATTCAGGTTATTACTCTTTGGCTCAATTATCGGCTGCACATAATGAGTGGGATAATGCATTGTACGAAATTAATCAGTCTTTGGTTCGTAACTGGCATAATCATCGCGGACGTCATCTCGGATATTGACTCCCGTCTGACGCATCTGAGCCGCATCGACCGGATGCTTTCCCTGATCTGTCTGGCAAACCTGATCCTTGGCATAACGAACTCTTTGAATCAGGCTCGCTACGGCTGGCTGAACCTGTTGTGCGCAGCAATGCTCTCCTATGCACTGGGGCGTATCCACGGCATGAAAGCAGCGCTGGAAAAGCAACGCAGTTTGCACGAATGATTTGTCAATCCCTTCTTCGCCACAACTGCAGAGAAAAAAGAGGCGTATCTTTGGATAAAAAGACCATAGCAAACCGTTCTCCATCGTGATACAATAGCAAGCGTTGTGTGCCGCCGCCCGGCGGCCGTTTGGACTGCTTGAACACAAAGGAGAAGGAACCATGGAACAGCTTTTTTTGATGCCCGGTGAAGAACGATACGAGCGCTTCAAGGATGGCAATGGTGTTCCTAAGGTGCACTACTCCTACTGCTCTATGCGCGGTGCCTTCTTTGACTGCGAGAGCCGCAGCTTAGAGGAAGCCCAGCGTCTGTGCGAAAACTGGCTTGTAGGACAGGATCGCTGCTACCGCAACTAACATAGAACCTTAAAACCCCTGCCGTATTTGCAGACCTTTCCGCAAAACGGCAGGGGTTATTTTTATATAGGTTTTACTGCCACACCTGCGCACAGACAAGTTCCAGTACACTGCCGGCAATACAGCGAGATTTATCTGAGATCAGGAAACAGTTGGAAAGCTCCTCCCGCCGGGGGTCGATATCCGCAATCTTAAAGCCCGGCGTAACCGGATAGCCGCTGCGCAGCAATCCGCGCAGAATGCCGGGAATCTGTGCTGTGACCGGGATTTCTGCCCCCTCCGGGGTGCGGATGGTGGCAATAGTCTCACCCTTCTCTACTAAATCGCCGATTTTACGCACATTCATAAAAACACCGGCGGCCTGTGCATGGATCACCCGCTCTGCACCGTACCCGCCAATGACGCCGGGAATGCCGGTATTGGGGATAGCGCTCCCCTCCCGGATGATCCGGCCAAGCCGGTGGCCGCGCTTGGTTTCTACCACGGCATCTACGTCCTGCCCGGCTACAAAGCCGGGGCCAAGGGCAATAGTCAACGGTGCCATATCCCGGCTGGTGCCAAGGTTGCGCTTGGCCAGAATGGCATCCACTACGACCTCCGGCTTTGCCCGGGCAATACAGGCCCCCTCTGGGTCAACGAGCACCGGAACAGCGCCCTGCGCCCAGACGGACTGTGCCTGTTCCAATGCTTCAATGCGGACAGCGCGCAGACCCTCAACAGTGGCTTCGCCTTCATACACTGCTTCACACAGAGCTACCTGACGGCGGATGGCTGCGGGCTGTGTCGTTTCCAATACCAGCACTCGCAGCCCGGCGCTACACAACCGGTGGATGGTACCGGTGGCAAGGTCGCCGCCGCCGCGCACGATAATTAGGGCGTCCTTTTTCATTTTATTTCCTCCCCGGAGAAAAGTGTCTGCAATAGCACCTCCATGGAGCCGCCACAGGCAGCAATGGCTGTGTCCTCGTTTTTGCCGTCAGCCGAAAGCTGTAAGCATTGCAAGGCGGGCACAGCCTGTGCTAACAGCTTCTGAGCCGCCTGTACCGTGTAATGCTCCATAATGCCGCCGCCCACACTGCCCACTATACTGCCATCGGGCAGAACGAGCATTTTTGCGCCCACATCCCGCGGGGTGGAGCCGTGCCGCGCAATAATAGTAGCCAGTACCGCCGGGGTATGGGCTTTTTCTGCCTGCACCATCGCATCCAGCAATGCGACGGGATAGCCCTCGGTCTGGGGGCGGGCATTTTTGACCTGCACGATCTGCGCCAGAATGGAAAGCGCGATCTCCGCAGCCGTCTGTGCGCCAATGGCAAGGCCGATGGGTGCGCAGAGTGCATCGATCCGCTGGCTGTCCAGACCGTTCTCCAACAGCTGACGGCGCACCAATGCGGCACGGCCTCGGCTGCCCATCATGCCCACATAGGCCGCAGGCTTTTGCAGAATCCGGGTAAGGCAGTCCAGATCAAAGACGTGGGAGCGGGTCAGCACCGCAAAATAGGTCTCCGCCCCGCCGGGCACACCCTGAAGCGCCTGCGCAAAGGGAGCGCAGAGCACGGTATCCGCTCCGGCGGCGCGCAGCTGCTGAGCAAATTCCTCCCGATCATCTATGGCAAGCACTGGTATGCCGAGAAGCTTTGCCTGCTTTACAAGGGCAGCAGCAACATGACCGCCGCCGCAGACCACCAGCTGCGGCACCGCACCAAAGCGCTCAGCAAATACCCGCTGACCTTCCAGTGTAAGAAAGCCCGTAGCGGTACAGGCCTGCAGGACGGCAAGCTGACGCTGCAAAAGTTCGGCACTCTGGGTCTGCCACAGGGCGTCTCCGTCCCGCAGCAGCAGCTGACTGCCTGCCTCTGCGCCTTCCAGCACGGTAGCCAGCGTATAGCTGCCGGTCTGGTTTGTACTTTGCAGAACGTCTGCAAGCGTTTGTCTGTTCATTGGTGTTTCTCTCCCTTAATTATTGCTCCACAGGTGTTACCTTATCAAACTGTGTCTGATCCAGTTCTGCCTGCCAGCTTTGCCAGTCCTCCGGCAGCATACGCCATGCAAGCCCGCACCCTGCCGAGATCTCACGCGGCAGCGGGATCAGCCGCCCGGGCACCTGCCGGGCATTGCATTGCTTTTCCCACTCCATAGCCTCTAAGGTGGTGCGGAAGGAAAGCACGATATAGCTTCGTTTTACTCGCATAAAATCTCCCGCGCAAGTGCACAGACTGCCTGCGCTGCCTGCTGTACCTCCTGCTCCGTATTGAAATGGGAAAAGCTGAACCGTACCACGCCCTGCTCCACAGTGCCAAGGGCCTTGTGCATCAGCGGAGCACAGTGCGCTCCGGCACGCACGCAGATGCCGTAGTCCTCCCACAAGATATCTGCCACCCGGGCAGAATCCTCCTGTGCGATGTTCAGCGCCACAATGGGCGCACGAGGCTGCATAGCCATATCACCATACACTGTTACGCCCGGCGCAGTACGCACCTGCTCATAAAACAGGCGGGCAAGGGCGGCTTCCCGGGCAGCAAGGTTTTCTACGCCCTGCTCCAACAGCCAGCGCACCCCGGCGCAAAGCCCCGCAAGGCCGTGCACGTTCAGCGTGCCAGCCTCCAGTGCGGTGGGCATCTGCAAGGGGTGCATTTCGTCAAAGCTGTGCACGCCGCTGCCGCCCACAAGGAGCGGCGCAACGCGCAGGCTGGGGCGCACATAAGCTCCGCCGGTGCCCTGCGGCCCCAGAAGTGCCTTGTGGCCGGTAAAGCAGAGGGCATCAATGCCCAGCTGCTGCACATCAATGGGCTGTGCACCGGCAGTCTGAGCAGCATCTACGATGAACAGCAGACCGTGCCGGTGGGCAAAGTCCGCTGCGCGGGCAAGGTCGGTGCCATTGCCGGTCACGTTGGAAGCCCCTGTCACCACCAGTGCACGGGTCGTGGGGTGCAGCAGCGTTTCCCACTGGTCGTAACAAAGCTGTGCAGCTGCATCCACCCCGGTAAAAGAGACCTCTACCCCCTGTGCCCGCAGCCGGTACAGCGGACGCAGAACAGAATTATGCTCGCATACCGTTGTGATGACATGGTCGCCCGGATGCAGCACGCCGTTCAGTACTGTGTTCAGCGCCATGGTCGCATTGGCGGCAAAAAAGATGCAGGAAGGGTCCGGCACATGGAAAAGTTCTGCCAGCGCCAGACGGGTGTCCAGCACGATCCGTGCGGCGTGAAGGGTGGGCTCGTGTGCGCCGCGCCCGGGGTTGCCTGCCGTGTGCAGTGCCTCCAGAATAGCCTGTTCCACCTGCGGCGGTTTATGCAGAGTGGTGGCCGCGTTATCCAGATAGATCACGGTTTTACCACGTTTCCGGCCTGCGTCAGCTTTTCGGCAATGGTGTACATATTGGTCACGCTGCCCACAGCCAGCTTCTCGGTAAGGCCGTAAAAGTTCAGACAGGTACCGCAGGTCAGGATCTCTACGCCCTGTGCTTCCAGCGCCTTGAGATCTTCCAGCATGGCAGAGCCTTCACAGGTTAGCGCTGCGCCGCCGTTATAGAACAGAATGGTCTTAGGCAGCTTATCCTGCTGGGTCAGCGCAAATACAAAGGCCTTGAGCAGGGTCTTGCCCAGTTCCTCGCTGCCATCGCCCATAACGGCAGCGGAAATAGCCACCACCGTATCAGTGCGGGCATCAGAGGTGCAGACAGGAGCATCTTCTGCTGGGGCGCTTACTACTTCGCCCAGCGTGAACAGCACACGGTATTTGCGCTCTTCCAGCTTTTCAGCGCTGTACTGATAACCCTTTTGCTGTGCCATCTTGGTCAGGTTTTGCACAGCGATCTCGTTGTCCACCAGTACCTCCACCTGTCCCGCGCCCTGCAGCTCGGAAATGGCCTTTTTCGCTTTGACGACAGGCAGCGGGCAGGCATCGCCCAGTGCATCCACTTTGATAAATTCAGCCATGCTGATTACTCCTCTCATTTGTCTGTTACGGTGATCTCAATTTCCTGCTTGGGCAGGATCTCTCCCACGATGCTCGCGGGCAGACCTGCGGCGCGCAGTTCCTGTTCCAGTGTTGCTGCATCTGCCGGGTCTACTGCAAATAGCAGCCCGCCGGAGGTCTGCGGGTCGAACAGGACTTCCTCCATGGCGAAGCTTACGTTTTTAAACCGGACGAACGGCCCGGTGTGGTTGCGGTTGCGCTGCCCGGCGGCGGTGTACAAAAACGCATCGGCTGCTTTTTGGGCGCCCGGAAGCACCGGCACTGCATCCGCATGGATGATGCAGGAAAGCTTGCCGCCCATCATCTCATGCAGATGGCCGAGAAAGCTGAAGCCGGTCACGTCCGTAGCGGCATGGACGCGGTATTTGCGGCTGATCTCTGCCGCTGTTTTGTTCAGAGTGGTCATGGAGCGGATGGCGGCTTCCATCTCCTCCGGGGCGGCTTCGCCCACACGGTCTGCCGTGCACAGCAGCCCCACACCCAAAGCCTTGGTCAATACCAGCTTGTCGCCCGGCATACCGGTGTCGTTCGTATACATCCGTTGCGGGTCTACAAGGCCGGTTACAGAAAGACCGTATTTCACCCCGCTGTCTGCAATGGAATGCCCGCCTGCAAGGCTGCCGCCGGCTTCTGCCACCTTTTCAGCACCGCCGCGCAAAATCTCGCCCAGCACATTCAAGTCCATATCCTCCGGAAAACAGACCAGATTTAAGGCAGTTTTTACCTCGCCGCCCATGGCGTAGACATCGCTCAGGGCGTTTGTGGCTGCGATCTGCCCAAAGGTATAGGGGTCGTCCACCATCGGCGGAAAAAAGTCCACAGTCTGCACCAGTGCAATGTTGTCCGTAATGCGGTAGACTGCGGCATCATCCCGGCTGTCATAGCCGACCAGAAGATCCGGGTCTTTTTCGCCCCGGGGCAGCTTTTCCAGAATACGGCTCAGCACCCCGGCACCCAGCTTTGCGGTGCAGCCGCCGCCGGTACAGAACACGATCTTATCTTCCTTGCTCATGCACGTTCTTCCTCTTCAAAATGCGTCAGCACGCACTTTATACCATGCTGACGCAAAAGCTGTTGTATCTGTATGCCCTGCTGCTGCAATTCCGGCGTGTCGGCCTGATTGAGTACAGCGTAAAACTGTCGGTCGCCCACCGCCTTGCGACCACCCTGCGTGCTTGCAAGCAGCTGTGCCAGCACAGGGGGCGTAAGAGGTGCATCCGGCGCAGCCGCTAAAAACTGCGGACGGATGGTATCGTAGCGGAAGCAGACCTCCCGCAAGGGCCTATCCAGCGCCGAAAGCCCTGCCAGCGCCAAAACGATATCGCTTTGGGGCAGCAGCACCGGCTCGTGCGCCGCCGGGACCTTGCAGGGGTAGTGCTTTGCCCCGTCTGCCTCAATGAATACCGCATCTGCCTGTGCCATCCGGCGCAAAAGCTGCGGCGGCGGCAAAGTCAGCTTTCCGTTTTCTGCCGGGGTGCCAATCACTGCATAGCGACCCGCTTGCCATAAGGCGGTAAGCGCTGCGTCATCCGGTGCATAGCAGGCTGCCGGTTGCCGGATGTGGGTGGTCGTAGTCACAAGCACCTGCCATCCCTTGCGGGCACAGTGGTCTGCCATGGCATACAGCAGGGTCGTTTTTCCCCCGCCGCCTACCAGAGAAACGATATGCCCTTTCTCTGCCAGAAACGGAAGCTCTTTTTCGTTCAGCATCTGCTATTACTGCTTGGCTGCAACTGCCATTGCGATCTGCTCCGGGGTAATGGGCAGCTCGTAGAAGCGGGTGCCGATGGCGTTGTAGATGGCGTCCGAGATGGCGGGCAGCGGCGTATTGATGACCACCTCACCGATGGACTTTGCGCCAAAGGGGCCGTTGGGCTCATAGCTGTTCTCAAACTCCACATGGATATGCCCGATATCGTTGCGGGCAGGGATCTTGTACTGGAACAGAGAGTTCTCCTCCGGGTATCCGTTTCTGTCGTAGGTGATGTTCTCGGTCAGGGTCATACCGATGCCCTGCAAAATACCGCCCTCTGCCTGCACACGGGTCAGGTTGGGGTTGATGGGGGTGCCGCAGTCCACGCAGGCGTCAAATTCCAGCACTTTCACCTCGCCGGTCTCGGTATCCACCTCTACCTCGGCAGCGCCCACCATATACGGCGGCGGCGACAAAGGCGAGGTATGGGTCTCGGTAAATTCCAGCGGGATCTTATGGCCAAACTGGGAAGCAAAGGCGATCTCGGACAGGGTCTTTTGGCGGGTGGGGTCGGCGCTCTCAAACACGACCTTACCGTCAAACTCCACGGCATCCGCCGGGCAGTCCAGCAGCTCTGCGCCCAGTTTGCAGATCTGTTCCCGCAGCTTCATGGCGCACTTTTCGGTGGCCTTGCCGGTGACATAAGTGGTGCTGGAAGCGTAGGAGCCGGAATCGTAGGGGGAAGAATCCGTATCCGCACCAAAGACGGTAATGTTATCCAGCGGGCAGTCCAGAACCTCGGCAGCGATCTGCGCCAGCGTGGTGTCGCAACCGGTGCCCATATCGGCTGCACCGATTATAAGGGTATAAAAGCCGTCATCGTTCAGCTTGAGGGTAGCACTGCCCACGTCCATGCCGGAAATACCGGAGCCCTGCATGGCCATACCCATACCCACGGCGCGGATCTTGCCGTTGCCCATATCCCGGGCGGGATACTTGTGCTCCCAGTCGATCATCTCGCGTACCTTGAGTACGCACCGGTCCAGTGCGCAGCTGGTATTTACTGCGCCGTAGTAGGCGGGCATCACATCGCCCTCCTGTACGGTATTCTTCAGGCGCAGTGCAATGGGGTCCATGTTCAGCTTGTGCGCCAGCTCGTTCACGGCAGATTCCACCGCAAACAGACCCTGTGTAGCACCATAGCCGCGGTATGCACCGGCAGACATGTGGTTGGTGTACACCACATCGCTGACAAAACGGAATGCCTCGGCCTTGCCGTACAGCGGAATGGACTTATGACCGGACAGGCCCACGGTAGTGGGGCCGTGCTCGCCGTAAGCACCGGTGTTGGACAGGGTGTACAGGTCAATGCCCTTCACGATGCCGTCCTTGGTAGCGCCCAGACGGACGTGCATTTCCATCTCGTGGCGCGGCGAGGAAGCCGTCTGGCTTTCCACACGGCTGAAGATGAGCTTGGAGGGCTTTTTGGTCATCCAAGTCACAAAAGCCGGGTACACCTCGCTGACCGCGGTCTGCTTAGCGCCAAAGCCGCCGCCGATGCGGGGCTTGGAGACACGCACCATGGACTTGGGAATGTGCAGTGCATTGGCAATGTTGCGGCGGGCGTGGAACACGATCTGGGTAGAGCTGAGCACATTCAGCCGCCCATAAGTATCAATGGAGCAATAGGTGCGGAAGGTCTCCATCATAGCCTGCTGGCAGGCCTTTGTGTGGTACACATGGTCGATGACCACATCGCACCCGGCCAGCACAGCGTCAATATCACCGTTGCCGCATTCATCATGTGCGCAGAGGTTGCGCTTGTTGTCGGCGCCCACGGGAGCAAGGCTTTCCCAGTTATCCTCCGGGTGCACAAGGATAGGATTATCCTTTGCGGTGTGGAAATCCAGCACGGCTTCCAGCACCTCATAATCCACTTTAATGAGCTTGAGTGCCTTGTCCACGCACTTTTCATCCTTACCGGCTACGATGGCCACCACGTCTCCCACAAAGCGGACGTGGCGATCGATCAGCAGACGGTCGTAGGGGCTGGCCTCCGGGTAGGTCTGGCCGGCCTGCGTATAACGGCGAGCATCCTGCGGCACATCCTCCCAGGTAAAGACAGCCTCGATGCCGGGCACTTTTTTGGCAACGGCGGTGTTGATGCTGCGGACGATGGCGTTTGCATGGGGCGAGCGCAGCAGCTTGACGATCAGGCAGTCCTGCGGGATGATATCATCCATATAGACAGGCTGGCCGGTGACCAGCTGCATCGCGTCTTTTTTGCGGAACGGTTTGTTGACGGTTTTCACTGTACGCCCTCCTTCTGCTTTTTCCATGCCAGAAAGCTCATAATGCCGCGCAGCTGGCCTTCGTAGCCGGAGCAGCGGCACAGGTTTCCGGCAAGGTATTCCTTCACCTGCTCTTCGGTAGGGTACGGCTGCTCCCGGAATAAAGCCAGCGCATTCATAATAAAGCCCGGGTTGCAGAAGCCACACTGTTCTGCACCCTGATCTGCAATAAAGGCACCAAACTCGGCAGCCTCTTCCTGCAAGCCCTCCAGCGTAGTGATCTTGTGCCCATCGGCGCGGGCTGCCAGCACGGAGCAGGACAGCACAGGCTCATCGTCCATAAACACGGTGCACAGACCGCAGTTGGAAGTTTCGCAGCCGCGCTTGACGCTCTTGCAGCCGTGTGCACGGACAAAATCGATCAAAAGCATATCCGGAGCGATCTCCTCGGACACCCGGATGCCGTTCAAGGTAAGTGTGATCTGCATTTACTTTTCCTCCTGCATTTTACGCTGTTCCAGCTCCAGCACTGCGCGCTTTGTCAGCACGCCTGCCAGATGCCTGCGGTATTCGGCGCTGCCGCGCATATTGGAGCCGGTAACGATCTGCGCTTTTACGCCTTCGGCAAACTGTGCGGCAAGCTGTTCTGCCGCAAGGGCAGGCTCTGCCGGGAGTTCGAACCGCACGGCGCGCAGCGGACGCGCACCAATCACGATGCGGTAATCTCCGGTCTCCATCCGGGCGGCGGCACAGGTCAGCACCGGGATATCGGTCTGGCTGTTGCGCACCGACTGGTAATAAAGCTGCATCGGTGTCTTTTTTACGATCAGCCGCACCAGAATGTCCCGGTCGTAGGGGCGCTGGGCATATTCCTGCAAAGGCAGGATGCCGCCCTTGTACAGTTCTACATCACAGTCCATGGCAAGGAACATGGTCAGCACGTCCGAAAAGCCGAACCGGCTGTAAATGCTGCCGCCCACAGTAGCCAGATTGCGCAGCTGCACGCCCACGATATGGCGCACAGCCTCCCGCATAGCGCCGTGGGTGTAGGCGGCAAGCCCCGGGTGCTGTTCCAGCTGGCGCAGGGTGACCATAGCGCCGATGGAAAAGCCCTCCTCGTTCTCCTCAATGGTATCCAGTCCCAGACCGGAAAGGTCGATGGCGGTGCCGACATTGATGGTTTCCATCTTCAGCCAGATCATGCCGCCCAAAATGCGGTTTGGTTTTTTCTGGTTCAGCTGCCACGCTTCCTCCAGACTTTCTGCCCGCTTGTATTCTCGGATCGTCATCATGTGCAGTACCTCTCTTTTCTATCGCTGCGATATCTCTGCTTTTATTTTAGCACAGCTTTCGGTATAATACTATTATAAAATGCTGCTGAAGGGGTGTATTTGTATGAAAAAGTCGCTTACAGTCGGCTGTGTGATCATGGCTTCCGGGCTGAGCCGCCGGTTTGGTGCAAACAAGCTGCTGGCAGATTTTTGCGGGCAGCCCATGCTCTGCCGGGCCTTTGCCGCTACCGCTGCACCTAGTATCTCCGCCCGCATCGTGGTGACCCGCTCGGAGGAGGTGCAGGCGTTGTGCAGGGCGCAGGGCGTCCCGGTGCTGCTGCACAGTCTGCCCGGCCGCAATGATACCGTTCGGCTGGGGCTTTCAGCGCTGCTGGAGCAGCTGCCGGAGCTTAGCGGCTGTATGTTTCTGCCCGGGGATCAGCCACTGCTGCGCCGGGAGACGGTAGAAGCCATGACCGCTCTTTTCTGCCGTGAGCAGCCCTCCCCGGCAGAATGGCAAAAAGGAACAGAACGGGAGATCTTCCGTCTGGGAGCCGTGGCCGAAAACGGCCCGGCGCCTCTTGTCGGAAGTCCCGTTCTGTTTGGAAGCAGTTTCTTTCCGGAACTGCTCACCCTGCCGGAAAATAAAGGCGGCAACATACTGCTTAAAAAGTACCCTGCGCAGGTGCGCACGGTCTGCATTGCGGACAGCGCAGAGCTGCTGGATGCAGACACCCCGGAGGTGTTGCAGCAGCTGGAAGCCCTTGCCCGGCAAAAAAATTAAAATTTATTCTGCCATATCGTTCTTAGGCAGCAGCACGTTCAGCAGAATTGCCACAAAGGCGGCCGGAACAATGCCGGACTCGCCGCAGATCAGCTGGAGGGCCTGCGGAGCCTGTGCCAGAATGCCGCTGTTGGCACCCATGCCGTAGCCCACGCCCAGTGCCACGGACACGATGGTCAGGTGGCGCGGGGTCATCTTTTCCTTGGTGATCAGCTGGATGCCGCTGACCACGATGGAAGAGAACATCATAACGGCAGCACCGCCCAGAACGGCCTGCGGCATGATGGAAATCAGCGCGCCCAGCTTGGGGATCAGGCCGCAGAGGATCAGGAACACGGCACCGGAGGCCAGTGCCATACGGTTGACCACCTTGGTCATGGCCACCAGACCCACGTTCTGGCTGAAGGAGGTATTGGGCAGCACGCCGAACAGTGCGGCAAAGGTGGAGCCGAGGCCATCGCAGATGACGCCGCCGGACAGCTCCTTATCAGAGGGCTCACGGTTCATGCCGCCCTCCATCACGCCGGAGATATCGCCCACAGTCTCCACTGCGGTAACGATGAACATGATCAGCACCGGCAGGATTGCACGGGCATCGAATACCACCTTGACCGGCATCAGCTTGGGTACTGCGAACCAGGAGGCCTGTGCCACCTTGTTCCAGTTGAGCACCCATGCCTTGGTGAACTCTACACCATCAGCAGTCACGCCGGTGGTGGGCAGCACCAGACCCATAATGAAAGCAACCACATAACCGGCCAGAATGCCGATGAGGATGGCGGAGGAGCTGAGAAAACCGGTAGTCCAATGCTTGAAGAACAGGATGACCACCAGCACGAACAGTGCCAGAAGCAGGTTCTCCACAGAGCCGAAGTCCTTGGCCTTGTTGCCGCCGCCGAAGGAGTTGATACCCACCGAGATCAGCGAAAGACCGATGGAAAGCACCACCGTGCCGGTGACCACCGGCGGGAAGAACCTGCGCAGCGGCTTCAGGAAGAAGCCCAGCACGCTTTCAAAAATACCGCCGATGATGGATGCGCCCATGATCGCGCCATAGGCCAGCACACCGCCGCCCATCGTGCCAACAACGCTGTTGAACACGCCGATAAAGCCGGAACTGGTACCCATGATGATAGGCACTGCACCGCCCACGGGTCCGATGGTGAACAGCTGCACCAGCGTGACGATACCTGCCACGAACATGGCACTCTGCAGCAGGGTGACCTGCAGGTCTGCAAACTCGCCGCCTGCAATGCCACAGGCGCTGGTGATGATCAGCAGCGGGGTCAGGTTGCCCACGAACATGGCGCAGACGTGCTGCAAGCCCAGCGGGATCGCCTGCCGCAGAGACATTTTGGCTTCAAACTGATAAGCCGCTTCTTCAAGCTTGACTTCCTTCAAAAAATCCACTCTCCTCAAGGTTTTAAAGGTTTATGCGGTTCGGATGCTTTGCAAAAAAAGCGAAAATATTATAGCAAAATGCAGATAAGATGTAAAATAAGTATGACTTTTGTATGAAAAATTGCTGCATCCCACAAGTGAACTTTTCTCCGGCAGACAAGCAAAAAAGCAGGACTTCCGCATGATTTGTCCAGCCTGATTCGGCTGGCATCATACAGAATCCCCTGCTTTTTTCGTGCTTTTCTCTGTTTTTTGTGCGATACGGAAAAATTTTTGTTTCTGCGGTCAGAGCAGTCCATAATCCCGCAAACAGCGCGTCAGCCCTGCCTGTGTAGTGTCAAATACGATGCCATGCGCCTGCAGCTTGCTGCAATCCATCGCAAGATTCCGTGCCCAGTCAGCTTCCTGAATATCGACCGTGATCCCCAGTGTCTCAGCAAACTGCCGGGCGGTCAGTACCATGTTTTCAGCGTTTTCACTGCCAAAGTTATAGACCCCGCCGGGCAGGGTCAGGGCAGCTTCCAGCAGTGCTACCGCCTGCCGGACATAGGTGATGCCCCGGAAGTCCCAGACAGAAAAGCGGACAGATTCTCCCCGCTGCGCCGCACGCAGAAGGTTCAGCGGCAGGTTGCCCCGGATGGGCAGCCGGTAGCCCGGCAGGTCGTACATCCATGTGGCGCGCAGCAATACGGCACCCGGGCAGAGCGCCTGCACCCGCTGCTCCATTTCCAGCTTGCCCTGCCCGTACACATTGGCAGGCTTTAACGGAATTGTTTCCGGCAGCGGGCCGGACTGCTCCACACCGGCATAGACCTGATCCGAGCTGAAAGCCACCAGCTTTGCGCCGATCTCAGCTGCCGCCCGGGCAAGCCAGACCGACAGTTCCACATTGGCGCGGTAAGCCTGCTCCGGGTGGCCGGCGCAGTAGCCGGTATCCGAAATGGCGGCAGTGTGCAGAATGACATCCGGGCGCTGCTGCAAAACAGCCTGCCGCACGGCGTCCTCCCCTGCTGTTGCCAGAAAGCCTTTAGGAAAGGTGCACAGTTCGTAATGCCCCGCCCATTGCTGCATCACGCGGGAACCTACAAAGCCGCCTGCACCGGTTACAAGGATCTTCTTCATTTTGTTCTCCCGCAATAAGGCATCAGATAAAAAATTCCAGCACGAACACCACGGCACAGCAGCCTGCAGCCACCTGAAACAGGCTTGCGCCAAACCATGCGGCAGCAATGCCGACTACCAGTGCAGCAGCACCTGCTGCCGGGCTCTGCGTTGCCTGAATGATGGCCGGAAAGGTCATCACAGCCAGCGTTACATAGGGCACATAGTACAAAAACGACTGGATGAAGCGGTTTTTGATCGGTTTGCGGATCAGCGTCAGCGGCAGGATGCGGATGGCATAGGACACCAGCGCCATGACCGCAATATAGATATAATTGTTATGCGTCATCTTCGTTTTCCTCCTGCCTGACCGGGAACAGCACCGCTGCTGCACCGGAGATCGCCACTGTCAAAAGGATGGTGCGGGTGCCTTCGGAGAGTGCCGAGATGCCCGGCAGATAGCTGCACAGAAAACTCAGCGCAAAGCTGATGACGACCAGCACCGCAACGATCCGATCCTTGCGGGCCGGCGGGATGATGATGGCCAGAAACATTCCGTAAAGTGCCACGCTCAGGGCGCTGACTACCCGCAGCGGCAGCAGGTTGCCCGCTATAATGCCCAGCGCCGTACCACAAGCCCAAGCCGGCGCTGCCAGCAGGATAGCGCCATAGGTATAGTACGGGTTCAGGTTGCCCGGGCGGGCGATAGTAATGCCGAACAGTTCGTCCGTGACATCATAGCCGATGAGCAGCCGATGCCAGAAGGGCGTTTCCGGAGCAAAGCGCTGTGCCAGTGCACAGCTCATCAGCAGATACCGCGCATTGGCGATTAAAGTAATGACCGCCACCTCAAAATAGGTGGCGTTTGCCATGATCAACGCAAATGCGGCATATTCTCCTGCGGAGGCATTGTTCAGCAGGCTGACAAGAAACCCCTGAAACGGCGTAAAACCCGCCTTGCGCGCCGCGATGCCCAACGAAAACGATACCGCAAAATAGCCCAGTGCAATGGGCACACCGTCCCGCATTCCGTCACAGAACACCTTACGGCTGAACTGATCTGCCCTTCCTGTTTGGACGAGCTGCGGCTCCAAAAGCCTCTGCTTCGATTCCATAGTTGATACTTCCCCTTTCCTATTTTGCAAACAACAGAATCTATTATACTCCCCTGCAGGCAGAGAAGAAAGAGGTTTCGGACTTTTTATGTAAAATACTGCGTTCAAAAGACTTCGGGGGAGCGCTGATATAGGAGACGCTATGAACGTTATGGCTTGTTTGATCGTGCCGAAAGATAAAAACACCCCGGAGGTTCCGTTTTCACGGACCCCTCCGGGGTGATGGCGCTATTGGAAATTACTCGAGCTCGGTAAGCTTAGATTTTTACTAAGCAAATTTGTTTAGCGAGTCTATTCTTGGATGTTCACTTTTCAATGAGATTGCTGCGCTAGATGTGGCTTGCTGATTTTTTAGTATCAGGATAGTATCACGCAATTCTGTCCAATCAGGAATTTGCCTTTTTGATTTTTACTTCAGGCTCTTTCGTAATCTTTTCAGCAAATTCCATCTTTAGTGGCATTGCTGGCGTTTTCATTAGCAATGCCGGATTAGTATTCTCTTGAGCAGTGTCTTTCTCCTGTTCTGCTTTTATCACAATTTTCTTTTCATCACTCATTTCTTCACACCACTTCTTGTGGACGTTCTTAGATTTCCACCATTATCCCTTGTATGTTTTACAGGCATCGGCGGTGTCGTTACACTCTTAGCTGGATTGCTCTGTGCTGGCTTGTTCTGTTCTGCCATTTTATGTACCAACCTTTCATCTCAACTTCATAACGCCGATAAAAAAGCTAATTACTATACTCCCGATTGACAAGTAAAAGCAAATCATCGAAGCCATTATCAATTTAACACGCCTATCGTTTATTTTCGCTTTCTTCTTTTGAACTTTTCCCACTAAATCAATCCACTGATTGATTTGGTGGTATTTAATTGTAAGTTTTTCCCACTCAGGATCATTTACAACCGTATCCTTCATATCCAGTATATCTGGAAATGCTTCTGTTTTCCATCTCCATTGTGCTAAGGATGCTAAAAGTAGACTCACAATCAGCAAAAAAGCAACAACAGATACTGCTATCAGAAAAAAATTCAAGGTCAGCTTTCCCCGGTATTCTATGCAAATAGCCGTAGCCGCAAACACAGCTGCTGTCATGAATGAAAAAGCCGTTTGCATCTGACTGGACTGTTGAATTAAATTTTGTTCTCTTTTTTCCTCCGCATCATATTTCAATGTTGCCAACTCTTTGATGTACTGATACTGTGCTGTTATCTGTCTTTCCTGTTCGATTGTCAGTTTCATTTCTATCCTTTCATTTAGTATACCACTCATTCACATAAATGTACATACTATCATTTATATATATCACTTCCGCCAATCCCAAAGAACTTATCAAAGAAGCTCTTCAGTTTATCGATCACGCCTTGCTTCTTCTGCGCACGGCCACCGCCGCCAAAGCGGGAAACAGGCGGCATCAGCTTGTCAATATCGGTGCCCACGGTCTTGATCTCACCGTCACGGAACGCATTGGCCAGATATTTGCGTGTCTCCGGTTCCTTCAGCTTTTCCTCTTGGATGATCTTTGCAAGCTCTTTCTCCCGCTGTTCGGATACAAAGGTGTTCCACTCTGCCATCACGTCATCCACATCGTTGACCCCTGCAATAAAGGTTTCAATCAGCTGCTTTTTGCTGCGCAGTTCCGGGCTGGCATCAATCGCCTTGCGAATCGTGATGAGCACTTCTTTATCATCGCAATGGGTATCATGGTACTTTTTGACCAGCATCAGGATGTAGTCAATGTTAATTTCGACCTGCCGAATCAGCTCCACCTCGAACACCACATCATCCGTGATGTCCTCTTTGGTTTCATCGTGCTTCTTGTTGCGCCATTCGTCCCGCAAATCCTGATAGCGGCCCAAATAGTCCTGTAAATCCCGTTCAGAGATCAGTTCGTTGCCTTTGAAATCATCAAAGGAAGACAGCAGGTTCCGCATCCGCAGCAGTGCGCCAAACAGCACGATAAAGTCCTTCTGGTTCTGCTCTCCGACGATCTGCGGCTCTGTCAGCGGGAAATTTTGCGTCAGGTCACCGATCATGTCCGTATAGCCCTGATGATATTTCCCCTGCTCATCCGTATAACCATGGTAATAGTCCGCGTATTTGCGCAGCAGAACGATGCCGCCCGCATTTTTATCTCCAAACAGCGAAATTGCCGCATCCACCCGCTTTTGCAGATTGCGGAAGCAGACGATATTGCCAAAGGTCTTGATGCCGTTCAAGATACGGTTCGTCCGGCTGAACGCCTGAATCAGACCGTGCATCTTCAGGTTTTTATCCACCCAAAGGGTGTTCAGGGTCGTGGCATCAAAGCCCGTCAGGAACATATTGACCACGATCAGCAGGTCAAGCTCTTTATTCTTCATGCGGAGCGATACATCTTTATAGTAATTCTGGAACCGTTCGCCATCGGTCGAGTAGTTCGTGTGGAACATCTCGTTGTAGTCCTGAATGGCGGCATCCAGAAAATCCCGGCTGCTCTGGTCGAGGTTGGAGGTATCTTCCGGGTTTTCCTCATCCAGAATCCCATCCGTTTCCGCCTCATTGGCTCCATAGCTGTAAATGGTAGCAATGCGCAGCCGCTTGGTTGGGTCTGCCGCCATCTGTTTTTTGAACTCCTGATAATACAGCTTTACCATCGGCACAGATGCCACGCAGAAAATCGAATTAAAACCGCTGACGCGCTGTTTTTGCTTGATTTCCTCCACCGCACCACGCTGGGCAGAGGCCACCTCTGCCACATTCGTCAGCAGATTAAACTCATACGATTTGTCTCCCCGATAGGTTTTCTGGTCGAAGTGGTCGAGGATGTACTTGGTCACCAGAGAAATACGCTTGGGAGCCATGAATGCCTTTTCCCGGTCAATGTCCCAAACCTGTTTATCGTCCATGTCTGGCTCTGCATCCATCGTCTTGATGTAATCCACACGGAACGGCAGCACATTCTTGTCGTTGATGGCATCCACGATGGTGTAGGTGTGCAGTTGGTCGCCGAACGTCTGCGCCGTAGTGAAATAGCGTGGATCAGTGGAACTTCCTGCGTTGACTGCAAAAATCGGCGTTCCAGTAAAGCCGAACAGGTGGTACTTTTTGAAGTTGTGGACAATGGCCTTATGCATATCACCGAACTGGCTGCGGTGGCACTCGTCAAAGATGATCACAACATGCTTCTGGTAGACCTCATGCCCCGGATTTTTCTTGATGAAGGTCGCCAGCTTCTGGATGGTGGTAATGATGATATGTGCTTCCGGGTTTTCCAACTGGCGTTTCAGAATCGTGGTGCTGGTGTTGGAGTTTGCCGCTCCCTTCTCGAAGCGGTCATATTCCTTCATCGTCTGGTAGTCCAAGTCCTTGCGGTCTACCACAAACAGCACCTTGTCGATGTAGGGCAACTGCGATGCCAGCCGTGCCGTTTTGAAGGAGGTCAACGTCTTGCCGGAGCCAGTGGTGTGCCAGATGTAGCCACCGCCCTCGATAGTGCCATACTTTTTGTAATTGTTGGCGATCTCAATGCGGTTCAATATCCTCTCGGTTGCAGTGATCTGATATGGGCGCATCACCATCAGCATCTTTTCTGAGGTAAAGATGCAGTACCGGGTCAGCACGCTCAGAATCGTGTGCTTTGCAAAGAATGTCCGGGTAAAGTCGATCAGATCCGTCAGCACACAGTTGTTCGCATCGGCCCAGTAGGAGGTAAATTCAAAGCTATTGCTGGTCTTTTCCTTTTTCGTCTTGCCGTGTTTGGCATCCTTGATGGCATTGTAGCGGGTGCTGTTGGAGTAGTACTTGGTATTTGTGCCGTTGGAGATCACAAAAATCTGCGCATACTCATACAAGCCGCAGCCCGCCCAGAACGAATCCCGCTGGTAGCGGTTGATCTGGTTGAACGCCTCCCGGATGGCCACCCCGCGCCGCTTTAGTTCCACATGAACCAGCGGAAAGCCGTTGACCAAAATCGTCACATCATAGCGGTTATCATGCCGTGCGCCGTCTGCTTGTTTTACCTCATACTGGTTGATGACCTGCAGGCGGTTGTTATGGATGTTCTTTTTGTCGATCAGTGTGATATTTTTGGAACTGCCATCATCCCGGTGCAATACCTGCACATTGTCTTCCTGAATCTTCCGGGTTTTTTCGGGAATGTGCTCGTTGGGGTTGGCAATTACATCACTGAAAAACTGCCGCCACTCCGTATCGGAAAACTGGTAGTGGTTCAGCTCTTCCAGTTGACTGCGGAGGTTAGCAATCAGTTCATCCTCGGTATGCAGCGGCAGATAGATATAACCCTGCTCGCACAACAGCCGGATAAATTCTTTCTCCAGTTCTGCCTCGCTCTGGTAGCTGTCAGAGCGCACCTTGGAGGGTTCATAGGTGGCAACAACGGTATCCTCATTGGTAGCCGCAACGATATTGAAAAAGGACATTTCAAATTCCTCCTGCAATAATATCTATTTTTTGTTCTGCGCTTCTTGTTCACACGCTATACGAACTAATAGTTTTATTTCCTCATTGCCCATCTGTGACACATCTATTTTCACCCACTTATAACCACAACTCTTATAAAAAGCATCTGCTTGTTTCAAGCCCCACTTTTGTTCACGTTCATTCGCATGCTGATTTAAACCAGAAAAAATCTTTTGTATCTGATAGTCAGCACCACCATACTTTGGTTTAGTAATCTGTAATATCTGTTCCAGATAATTATTTAGACCATCAGTATCCAACGATTCAACAAAAGTAACAATTTGGGGAATTGTGGATTCTATTTTTGATTGGTACGCACGGATCTGCAATCTGTTTTCTTCAAAAGTGCTTTGTACTTCCAAAAGTAAAACCAAGTCGCCTAACGTTGTCTCTTCATGTCGGTTTTCCATAATGGATATTGCCGACTTTAGTGTGTCTATTGCATTCGCACCTATCTCAACTTTTTGTTTTACCCACTCTTGTTTCTTTTCGGCAATGATTTGTTTGATTCTTTCGGTTCCAAGAGCCAAAAGCTGATACCTCGAGCTAATATAACCCAATATCCTCATGTATGGAATATTTAGCACCTTTATTTCAGGGAATGCTGTGGAATACACTAAGATTCCAATTGTCGGTTCTGCATCCACTGGTAAAAATTCAGGCTTTATATTAGCAATAATTGCAGGAGAATATTGTATTTCACCTTTTTCCAAAAACTGTGGACGACTTGTTTCAAATGGGTGTGCAAAAGACAATGCTCGTATGTATTCCCATACTTCTTTATCTGTGGGAATTGTGCCATCATTAAATTGCAAGTTTTGATTTTCACAAACATCCGCAAAATAGCAGTAAGAAATCTGCTCGCCCTTTTGATAGGGGCTTTTAATCTTTAATTCCTTTAAGAGCAAGCCAGCAGCATCAACCAGCATTGCCCCATACATCATTATGAGAAAAAATTCTTCGTCTGTACTGGGTGGCTCAATATGCTCATTGACATATGCCGCACCTTTTTCAACTCTTTCCAGAAGAGCATATCCCAAATTATACAGCTTCAAATACTCTTTTTCACAGCAAAACATCTCTGTTTCATTGAGTACCTTCCGAAGCTCTTGATAAATTTTCTCGTCAATCGGACAGTTCATTTTTATGTTCCTTAAAACTCAATAATTTGTCCCGATAATATTCATACTGCTTTTGGCGTGCTTCAATTTCTGCAGGCAAACCAATGTTGAGGTCGGAGCAAATCTTCTCAAAGTTGTCCAGCACATTTACAATGCGGTTCTGGACATCAAGAGGTGGAACAGGAATTTTATAGGCCAATACTTTCTGAAAATCCAGAGAATCAACTGTCCCTCCCTGCTTTTTGGTCGTTCTGCGAATGCTCTCTCCATATGCTTGCAACGCATGGGAAACATACCGAGAAGATATCCCTTCTTTTGTCACCAGAATTTTAATATCCTGATTTACCGTTGTTTCAAACGGAATATAAGTAACCGGGAACGTATGTCGCAAAATTCCAGAACGTGTAACGATTGCCACACTTCCAGCCGGATATACCGTCATCGATGCCTCATCAATCGCTGCATTCGTGATATGGTCAATCGTATCTGACAAAATCGGCTGCTTAACATCTTTTGAAGATACCCACGGAATCGTGCCACTCTCCCAATATTTCTTTTCAGCCATCGAGGGAGTTTTGCCGCCAGACCACTTTCCCAGATCAGCAATTTCAACCATCAACGCTTTCATTTCAGTCTTGTCTAACAACTTTTCTCGGTAAAAACTATACTGTGTCTTTCTGGCTGCAAGCTCCGCTGTAAGCTCCGCTGTAAGCTTTGTGAAATTGTCTAGGATACGGACAATTTCACTCTGAACTTCAATCGGTGGAACAGGAAGAACAAGTGCTTTTACAATATCTGCATTTAGATTTTGGACAGCGCCTCCAAAGGATGCTCGTTTTTTCATTTCCTGCTGTATCGCAGATGAACTCAAGAGATAATATAAGTAATCCGAAAGGAAAACATCCTTAAAATTCGATATTGAAAGCCAACCATCGTGTATACAGCCATCAATCGCCAAAATATAAGGTCTACCAAAGCTCATAGAATTGGATAATATAAAATCCCCTTTCCGAACATATCTTGACTTTTCTGCACCTTCTTTTGTGATTTTTTCTTCGGACTGTGTTATATACTTACTTCCGACAGGAACATCACCTATTTTTATCCAATTCACCCCATCAGAATCATTTGTAATATACTTTTTTATTGGCCGCGGTGATGCACCTCTCAAAACTGTTGCGATTTCACCCAGCTTCTTATATTCCACACCATCCGGGCAAAGCTCCCGGATCAACTCATCCAGCTTACTCATTTGTTTTATTCTCCATCCAGTTCATCATTCCATCCAAGTTCACGAATCTTTTGCAATATTTCTTCGCTATTTTTTATTAGTGTCTCGTTATTTTTTACATTATCCAATATTCCAATAACTAATCTCTTCAAGGCACTATACTTTTTCAAGCTTGTTTCTTCGTCTGAATTTCCATGAACGACTTCACTCAGTTCGCTAAACAGCCTATATCCCTTTTCTGAGAATTCTTTTGGAATGATATGACACTTTTTATCAACTTCCTCCAGCGACTGTCTGAATGGGCGCCTTTTTCCTTTTTGCCCTATCAAGTTTATATTTTCATTTTGCGCCACTTGATATGTAATGCCTTCCATGATTTCTCTTAAGTAGACAATTGCTCCTGCTCCAAGCCCATCACTAAAGGCCCTATCCGCCTTATCCAAATACTCCGTATATTTTCCGTATGCACCATGTGAAATTGAAACATTCTCTGGAAGTTTTTCTGTCCTTTTCAAGATTCTTACCCAAACCGTAGTATCTGTAACTTCATTCCTACTTTCCACCAGATACCAAATAGGAACAGTTGTTGCACATCGGGGGCATTTCAACACACAATCGATACTTACCAAATAATTTGTGACACCGATACATGCTATTTTAGCTCTATCTCCCATTGAAAAGGTTAAATCGCTTCCACAGTTTTTACAGTAAAAGGCCCTGCAAACAACGCCTACGTCTAATCTTTGCTGTCCACCACACGGGAGTTTCTTTTTCAGAAATCCATCGACTTGTTGGAATTCCAAGTTAGGTTCCTTTGATAATACATCTGACAGGCGCATTTTTTATTCCTCTATGTCAAGTTTCACTATTTTCCACCAAATATCTGTCAAAATCGCTCTGGTAAAGTCTGTCCTGCACAACACGGTACTTTTCAAACTCCGTTTCGGCGTGCATCTTTGCAAGCTGTGCCGAGATTTTGCCCGCATCCTTCAGCACTTCCAGATCATCTGCCTGCAAATAGATGTCCAGCCGCTTGGCCCAGTCCTCCATGGTCATGGGGATATGACGGCGGGCACGGTTCTCGGCAAGGTCGAGGTATGCCGAAACGATCAGCTCCATGGACTTCATTTCATCTTCGGTCAGGTAGTTTTTCGCCACCGAAACATCGCTCTTTTTAATTTTGCCGTTGGGAGCATCCTTCCATGTGTGAAGCCCCATGTGCGGCTTTTCGGCATCGGCACGCTCATAGATCAACTCTGCCGCCGTATGGCGATGCACGGCATAGTGCATCTTGTTCTGTACCTTCGCAAAGAACTCTTTTGTGGTCAGCGCATTGCGGTCATAATCCAGCGAAGTAGCGTAAATATCGGTAAGTTTCTGGTAGAAGTTGCGCTCCGAAATGCGAATCTCCCGGATGCGCTCCAACTGCTCTTCAAAGTATTTCTTGGTCAGGACTGTGCCGCCGTTTTTCAGGCGTTCCTCGTCCATTGCCCATCCCTTGATGGTGTACTGCTCCACAATCTGATTTGCCCAGACACGGAACCGCACCGCCCGCTGGTTGTTCACCTTGAAGCCGACTGCAATAATCATTTGCAGATTATAGTGGTTCACGCTGCGAGTAACCTGTCGGCCACCCTCATTTTGAACTATTCGGAATTTCCGAATCGTTGCCGCTTCGTCCTGCTCATGGTCAGCATAAATCTTTTTGATATGCTCATTGATGGTCGGAAGCCCCACATCGTAAAGGGTCGCCATCATCTTTTGCGTCAGCCAGATGTTTTCATCCTCGTAGCGCATCTCAATGCTGTCCTTATCCTCGCCCGTAGAGGCAACAAAGGTCAGGTATTCCGCCGCAGAAGAACGTACCAATGCAGAATCTTTCTTTTCGCTTTCCATCTCAGCCCTCGATTTCTGCCACGATCTGGTCAATGGCGGCCCGCAGTTCGTTTTCTCGTGCTACGATTTGTGCAATTTCAGCGTTCAGCTTTACAATGTCGATTTTCTCGCGGGTGTCCTTGGCCTCCACATAAGTGGAAACCGACAGATTATAGTCATTTTCCTGCACCTCGGAATACTCCGCCAGATGGGAGAAGTGTGCTTCTTCTGCCCGCTGTGCAAAGGTGTCCACTATTTTGTTAATGTTCTCCGGGGTGAGTTTGTTGTTGTTCGTCACCTTGACGCACTCGGAAGAAGCATCAATAAACAGCACTTTATTGTCCGTTTTACCCTTTTTCAGCACCATGATGCAGGTGGCAATACTGGTACCAAAGAACAGGTTGCTCGGCAACTGGATGATGCAGTCAATGAAGTTGTTGTCCACCAGATATTTGCGGATTTTCTGCTCTGCGCCGCCACGGTACATGATGCCGGGAAAACAGACGATTGCAGCCGTACCGTTGGAAGCCAGCCATGCCAGTGAGTGCATGATAAAAGCCAAGTCTGCCTTGCTTTTCGGAGCCAGCACACCAGCCGGAGCAAAACGCGGGTCATTGATGAGCAGCGGATTCTCGTCACCGGCCCACTTGATGGAATACGGCGGATTCGATACGATTAGCTCGAAAGGTTCATCATCCCAGTGCTGCGGATTGGTCAGCGTGTCCTCACAGGCAATGTCGAATTTGTCAAATTCGATGTCGTGCAGGAACATATTGATGCGGCACAGATTATACGTTGTTATGTTGATTTCCTGTCCAAAGAAGCCGTTGCGCACGGCATCCCGTCCCAGCACCTTTTCTGCCTTCAGCAGCAGCGAACCGGAACCGCAGGCAGGATCATAGACCTTGTTGATTTCCTTCTTGCCTACGGTACCCAGCCGGGTCAGCAGCTCCGAAACATCGGCAGGCGTAAAGAACTCGCCGCCGGACTTGCCCGCATTGCTGGCGTACATGGTCATCAGGTACTCATAGGCATCGCCAAAGGCATCAATGTCATGCTCTTTCACATCGCCAAGGTTCATATCTGCCACGCCGTTCAGCAGTTTCACGAGCTTCTCATTGCGCTTGGCAACGGTCGCACCCAGCTTATTGCTGTTGACATCGTAATCATCGAACAACCCTGCAAACTGCCCCTCGGAGGAGCTGCCCTTTGCGGATTCCTCAATGTGTCGGAACACTGTTTCCAGAGTTTCGTTGAGGTTTTCATCGCTGGCTGCTTTTGCCCGCACATTGCAGAACAACTCACTGGGCAGGATGAAGAACCCTTTTTCCTGCACCAGCCCTTCCCGTGCCTGCTCTGCCTCTGCATCAGGCATATCCTCATAGCGGAAATCCGGGTTGCCTGCATCAATTTCGCCCTGATTGATATAGCTGGCAATGTTCTCCGAAATATAACGGTAGAACATCGTACCGAGAACGTAGCTCTTGAAATCCCATCCGTCCACTGCGCCGCGCAGGTCATCCGCAATCGCCCAGATTGCACGGTGCAGCTCTTCACGTTCCTGCTCTTTTTTGGTGTCTACCATTTTTATTTCCTCCATCAAATGCGGATTTCCGCATTGTTTTCTTTCATTTTAACATAGTAAATAGTTTTTGTGAACTTGCATAATTAACTAGACAACGCCTATTGTTTTCATTATTATGGGGTAGGTGATAAAAATGAAATATTATGCCGTAAAAAACGGAAGAGTACCAGGTATTTATAACTCTTGGGCAGAATGTCAGAAGCAGATTCATGGCTTTAAGAATGCTTCTTATAAGTCCTTTACATCACGCAAGGAAGCAGAAGAGTTTATTTCTGATAAAAAAGAAATACCTCAAATGGAACATGGGTTAATTGCTTATGTAGATGGTTCTTTTAATGCGAAAAAGAAAGTATATGGTTATGGTGCTGTATTAATTGATGGACAGCAGGTCATTAAACGTCTTTATGGACATGGAGATAATGAAGAATGTATATCTAGTCGTAATGTCGCAGGAGAAATATTTGGGGCACTTGCAGCTGTAAAGTATGCAGTAGAACATCCTGAATATGATGGTATTGTGATTTATTATGATTATATGGGTATTGAAAAGTGGGCTATTGGAGAATGGAAAGCCAATAAGAAGTTAACACAGTATTATGCTGATAAAATGGCTAAATACCGTAAACAATTGCCTATTGTCTTTATGAAGGTAGAAGCTCATACAGGAGACTTCTATAATGAACAAGCAGATCAGTTAGCAAAGAAAGCAGTGGGAATTGAATGAGTGAAAAAATAACAATCTTTGATATTGAAGAATTAAATAATGATCCTGTTAGTATCTGTTCTATTGGAATAGTGGTATTGGAGGATATGAAAGTAAAGGAAACATTCTATTCCCTTATTAGACCTCCTAAATTGACTTTTGATCCCTATCGTTATAAGGTTCATAAGATCAGACCACAGGATTTAAAGAAACAACCCACTTTTCCAGAAATCTGGCCAAAGATTAGTCAATATTTTGAAAACAGTATTGTGATATCTCATGATATCCAATCAGATCTAAATCATCTATTGGCAGTATTTAGAAGGTTTCGTATAAGAAAGCCTACTTGTTTCTTATCATGTACATTAGTACTCGCAAAGCTGTTTCATCCTGAATTACAAAAGTATGGCTTAGGTTCTCTATGTGATTATTATTCAGTGGAATTAGAGAATGCCCATAATGCATTGGCTGATTCTTTAGCCTGTGCAGAACTTTTAAAGAAGATGATGGATGAACATAACTATACAAGTCTTAAAGAGCTCCACGAGAAGGAAAATGTCCCTTTAGGACGTATGACAAGTTCTTTTATTGAACCTCTTGTATCAAGTGATAAGGTACAGGAAGTAAAGATGGGAATGCAGAAAGAAACAGTTGCTTTCACTGGAAAACTTGCTCATACAAAACAAGAAATAGAAGCATTTGTAGAACAGGATGGTATGACACCATCATTCCATGTCACAACACAGACAAGATATCTCGTTATTGGGAAAAAGGACTACAAGCAGACAAGATATCAAAAAGGCAATAAGAAGATAAAAAAAGCCATGACACTATCAAGACAAGGTCAGGATATTAGAATCCTACATGAAGACCAGTATATTGATATGGTAAGAAAAAGAACTCTTAAGGCATAGAGTTCTTTTTCTTACACACTATTTTAAAAAAATGACGCTTTTTTTTATTGTAAACAGGATAAAAGTACAGTTTGGTGCACAAATACGTCATTTTATTTAAAAAATGTATTGAAAACGCTTCTAATATTTGATAATCTTATTATAGGTGATTAATTATGGCAAAGACTTCAAACTATTTATTTAAACTTGATTTAATGATTTTAAGCTTATTGAAAGAAAAAGATCAATATGCGTATGAACTAACTAAAGAGATTGCAGAAAAATCTAAGGGTCGTATTGAACCGAAGAATGGTACTATGTATCCTATTATCTACAAACTCATTGAGAATGGCTATATTTCAAGCAATACAATCATTTACCACAATAAAGCTAGAGTGTATTATCACCTAGAACCAGCCGGAAAGGAATATTTAGACAAGATTATTGTGGAATTTGATGAACTAGTGGATTGCATCAATTCATTTATTCACAAAGATTAAAATAGAGTTCCCATGATGGAACTCTATTTTTTTTGCATAAAAAAAGAAATAGGCAAATGCCTATTTCTTGATTTCTTTATAACTGACTGCGAAAGGTCCAGTTTTAGTAACGATTGTGATTGTATCGCCTTTTTTATACTCTTTAAATTCTTTGGCAGTAGCACGATAAGTAAATTTCTTTTTACCTGTTTTTACATTGAAATGATATACCTGTGAGAACTTAGTTGTATAATGTTCTGTCTTAGTAATAACACATTCTTCTGTATTAGTTACCTTTGCAAGAGGATCATTGATCCAGCATAATGCAAGTGGAATAAAGATAACTAGGAAGCATGTAAATAATGCATCTCTAGGTAATCCAGCTTTTTCACCAATCCAGCGATAGAATACAAAGATAATTAAGAATACAATAATTGTTGCATAAATAACAGGTCTTGTATTTTCCATTGCATATTTAGTAAATAGAATTAACCATCCTGTAATAGTAGGGATAATAAAGTTACCGAAGAACAATCCATACAATTCTTTGATTGTTGGCTGATTTCCTTCGGCAGTTAGACCTAAATAGTAAATACCTGCAAGCACTGGAACAACGATAGAAATTAATCCACCCACAACAAGAGAATCAAGTGCACCAATCATACCAGCCACTAATGACACTAACTGGATAAGTGTTAATACAAGCATCACTGGTTTAGTAACTGATACAGAAGGCATATGACTAGGTGCTTCCTTTGTACCTTCAATATCTTCATAAGGGATCTTATGATCAGTACATTCTTCAACTAATTCAGCTAAATCAGCCACTTCAAATTCTAATGAAGAAAGCTGTGCAATCACTCCTTCTTTAGAATAAATAGTAAGTGTCTTACCATCATCTACTAGTTTAGTAATGTCTTCATAAGCATACTTCTTTTCGTTATTACCTTCTTTAAAAGTAATATCATCTTCAGTCATCATATAAGAGAAAGTCTTCTTCTTGTTCACCTTTAAAGTGATATAAATCATAAGTAGAAGCCCGATGACACCAAGCCCTGTAATCACATAATAACCGTCTTTTGCTTCTATAAAGCCAAGAACTAACATGATAATACCAAATACAGGACAAAGAAACTTCATTGTACTAATATGAAATAGTAAACTATCCTTATATGTTACGTCTCTATTCATTTGTTTACCTCAACTCCTTACGTATACAGTATATATTACATTAATTTTAGATGTAAACACAAGCGATAGTTGATAAATTATAGCCTTATTAAGGTGATTTATGGTAAAATAAATCTATATGGAGGTAAAAATATGAAAACTCTTACAGTTGCAGTGCCTTGTTATAATTCACAAGATTATATGAGACATGCTATTGAACCATTATTAATATGTGAAAATGATATTGAAATCTTAATCATTGATGATGGTTCTAAGGATAAGACAGGAGAGATAGGAGATTTATTAGAGGAAGAATATCCTGCAACAATCAGATGTATACATCAGGAAAATGGTGGACATGGTGAAGCAGTGAATACTGGTTTAAAGAATGCAACCGGACGCTTCTTTAAAGTATTAGACAGTGATGACTGGTTTGATGAAGCATCTTTAGTTAAAGTGATTCAGACATTAAAGAAACTTGGTAATGATGTCGATATGATGATCTGTAACTATGTCTATGATAAACCATCAAAGAATACACAGAAGCCTATTCGCTATACAAATGCATTACCTGAAAATAAGATTTTTAGATGGTATGATGTGAAATATTTCTATCCATCACAGAACCTATTAATGCATTCAATTATCTATCGTACAGAAGTATTACGTGCAAGTGGTCTTGTACTTCCTAAACATACATTCTATGTAGATAACTTATTTGTGTATGAACCTATTCCATTTGTTCAAACTATGTATTATCTAAATGTTGATTTATATCACTATTTCATTGGTCGTGATGATCAGTCAGTGAATGAAACAGTGATGATTGGACGTATTGATCAGCAGATCAGAGTGAATAAACGTATGATTGATGCGATTGATATTGATAAGCTTAAATCACGTAAGATGAGAAAATACTTAATTAAGTATCTATCTATGATTACTACAGTAACTACAGTACTTTGCGTAAAGAGTGGTACAGAAGAAAACCTACAGAAACGTAATGATTTATGGGCTTATATGAAGGATACAAAGCCTGCCGTTTATAAGGAAGTAAAGAAGACTGCATTAGGTCTTGCTATGCAATTAAATGATCCACTAGGACGTAAACTAATCGTTGGTGGATATAAACTTGCACAGAAACTATTTGGTTTCAATTAACAGTGATTCTATCACTGTTTTTTTATGTTGACTATTACCTATTGAATCGATAGAATAAAATTTGGGTGATTAAATGATTAAGAAATTCATAAAGACTCATGAACATGCATGGGTTCTTGTCTATTTTGTATTTTATATGCCTTGGTACTTTGGCTTACAACAAAGAGATATTAGTCATTTCTTTGATATGTATGTAGGATTAGACCGTATCATACCATTTGTACCAGCATTTATTATTCCTTATATCTATTGGTTTTTATTTGTTGCAGGAACTTTGTTATTCTTGTTTTTTTATGATGCAGATGAATTCTATCGTGGCTTTTCATTTCTAGCCTGTGGTATGACTATTTCACTCATCATATTCACAATCTTCCCAACAACATTCTGTCATCGTCCAGAAGTACTTACAGGGAATGCCTTTGAACAGTTCTGGTTAAGATTTATATATGGGGCAGATAAACCAACCAATGTATTTCCAAGTATTCATGTATTTAATTCAATAGGATGTGCGATAGCACTTATTAAATCAAAGAAATTCAAAGATAATAAACCAATGCATTTGTTTGCGATTATCTCAGCAGTACTTATTACATTATCTACAATGTTCATCAAACAGCATTCATTTATGGATGCTGTAGCAGCAAGTATAATTGCATATGTGCTCTATCAGCTCATTTATAAGAGAGAACATCCACGTTTACGTCAATTTGTATATTCTAAGTTTCCTAATAAAGGCTAAAGGTGTCAGTAAAATGACACCTTTTTCAATCGCAATAGTTCATAGAATAATAAAGTTTTGCGGTTTAAAACCGCAAAACTTTTGTGAAAGAGGAGTTTTTGCGGTTAACTGATTAAATATGAATAACTCTCTCACAAAGTTTCGCAACATCTAGGTCATGTGTCACAATCACTACAGTGGCACCACTACTATGGTGATATTCCATTAATAGATCCATCATTATTTTTGTGTTTGTTGCATCAAGTGAACCAGTTGGTTCATCACATAACACAATCTTTGGCTTTTTAAGAAGTATCTTACAAAATGCGATACGCTGTGCTTCTCCACCAGATAAAGAATATACTTTTCTATTCTCATATCCTTCTAATCCAACAGTGGATAGTACTTGCTTTACCGCATTCATTTTTTCTTTCTTATTTAATCTTGAATACTTCAACACAATATTTAGATTCTCTTTGACAGTATAATCGTCTACAAGCGCATTATTTTGAAACATATAGCCTATATCATATCTCATAAGTAATAATGCATCTTCCTTATTAGAAATTAATTGATGATTAATGATAATTTCTCCATCGTCTATCTCTTCTAATAATCCCATAATATTAAGTAATGTAGATTTACCAGAACCACTATTTCCTACAATGGCAACAAGTTCATTTTCTTTTATAGTGAGATTGAAATGATCAAGGATTATTTTTGTATCATAGTGTTTCGTTATGTTTTTTAATTGAATCATTTAAAAAGTTCCTTTCAATAGATGAATGATATTCTTTCTCTCAAGCTTCTTTATGGAAAGTACATAAGTCATACCCCATAGAGTCATAAGAATCAGATGAATAATAAGAGTGTAGATGAAATAAGAATGACATAATAAAGAAATCAAGAATGTAGATATAAATAAAACAACTGTTGATTTCACAAAATAGAAATACTTGCTTAATGGTGTATAACCTTCTATTGTCTCTATCGCAAGAAGTGATGCATGATACTGGATGAATATATGAATATTCTGGTAAATCATTAATATCATCAAACTGACTAATGCGACAGAGATCATAATAATCGCAATAAAGAGTGTTTGTTCCTGATGGTTTAATAGAGACATTTCATCATAGGCAGTAATGATTTTAGAAGCATATTGATCTAAGTCATGTTTCTTTAAAATAGAATGAATTCTTTCCTGAGAGCCTTTGATTTTATAAGGATTATATTTATATCCTAGAATGACATCATAGTCTTCAGGTGATCCATTTTTATTTGTAAGTACCTGTACAACAGGATTTGTGATACTATTTGAATGATCAGATACAATCAAAGAGTTATAAGTAAAGAATTTCTGATTGTCTTTATAATAAATAATCTTGATACCATGAGGTGTATCAAAC
>ENA-ORTS01000507-ORTS01000507.1-human-gut-metagenome-genome-assembly--contig:-NODE-507-length-31611-cov-5.605083_pt1 | contig 31611 bp, 29 predicted proteins | sample MGYA00241911_ERZ509186 | MGnify/ENA primary metagenome ERZ509186 (study PRJEB26280, sample SAMEA2338852) | human gut metagenome | biome: human gut; feature: human-associated habitat; material: faeces...
CCGCGCCGGCGGGAACGCGGGAGGCGGCGCGGGCGACGGGGGCTGGGACCAGTGGAGCGACATGACGGTACAGTGTGCGCGTCAATTCGCGAGAAGTCCGCAGTGGGGCGATCTGGCGGGAGCCTTCTCGGAGGTGTACCGCGAGGTCGAGCCGAGCGGCGTGAGCTACGGCGAATTCCTCCGCAGATTTCTCAGCGTGGAGGAGATCGCGGCGGTCGATCCGGACTCCATAGACCGTATTTGGTACCACATCGGCTTGGAATATCTGGGCGATGTTCCGTTTATCGAGCCGGACGAGCTGCGCGAGGAGAGCGAAAGGATCTCCCTTGCGGTGGCATTGGACACCTCCGGCTCCTGCTGCGGCGATACGATGCGGGATTTCCTGCGCGAGCTGATGGGTATTCTGCGCGTTTCCCCTCACCTTTCCGTGACACTGATCCAGTGTGACGCGGAGGTGCAGAAGGTGCATCCGCTTACGAATGAGGACGATGTGGAGCAGTTGTTCCATTCGTTTGAAATGTACGGCGGCGGCGGAACGGACTTCCGTCCGGTGTTCCGTTACCTGAAGGAGCAGCGCGAGAGCGGCGAGGGGCTGCCGTTTCAAGGACTGCTCTATCTTTCGGACGGCTTCGGCAGCTTCCCTGAGACTGCGCCGGACTACCCTGTGGCATTCCTGTTCCCGCGCGAGGAAGATTGCTTTTGGAGTGCGCCGGAAGTGCCGGAGTGGGTGACGAAGGTGAATATCCTCGAGGACAACACGCTGCAGATTGCGTGAGGGTCGGGCTTTGTGTAAACCGTGTTGCTCTTGACACTTTGCCCGCCCCTCGTTTCAAATCAAATATAGAATTCCACCATATCGTCCAGCCTGAGGCAGCCGAGCCTGCCGATCCTTGCGGACATTCCGCATCCGCAGTCAATGTCGATTAGGCCCTCGCCATGCCAAATATCCATCGGCAAATCGTTCCGACCGGTCATAAAGCAGGTTGGAGTATGCCCAACGATCGTGGTCACGCCTTCGATCGGAGCCTTCGCCGTGCTTTCGGGACGACCCCAGACTCTTTCGTATGGCGTTGACGAGGGATAGCCGTGTACAAGGTGGAATTTTCTGCCGCCGACCTCAATATCCGCGTGGCCCGGCAATTTTTCCATGAAACCTATGATGCGCGCTCGCTCTTCGCTGTCACACAGACAGATCAGCTGGCGGTAGGTCGCCGATCCCCCGTTATCTCTCCAAAGGCCGCGGCTGCCAGCAATGGGCTTTGACCCCAGGGTATCAAGACACATCTTTTCGTGATTTCCAAGGAGCATGATGATATTGCCGCTATTCATGATCTCCTCAATGATCTCTATGCCGTCCGGTCCGCGATCGATAATGTCTCCGATCACAAACAGGGTATCCTTCGCTGAAAACCGAATAAGCTGCAGCATGGAATGAAATTTTTCCAAATCGCCGTGTATGTCAGACATACAGTAAACCATATCTTCCACCACCTGCCTTCTGCCCTTTCTTCTAACACACACTTGCGGCCTTAACAAGTTGAAGTCCTGTTGACTGCACGGAGCGGTACGGGTATAATGAAATTACCCAACCAGAGCCAACTGAAAAACAGAATAGGAGCGGAGAGGATGGGAATGACGCTATACTGGACCGTCTCGGAAGGCGGAGAAAAAATTTTCAAGACACAGATGAAGAACGCTGGAGACACGGTGAAAATGAGGGAGGATTTCAAGGAGTATCTTCTCAAAAATGGAATAGGCGAGGATGATCTAAACCAAAATACCCTTCTGGTATCAAAAAAGAATCCCTTTTATACCGCAAAAACGAACGGAGTTTTAAAAAAAATAAAAGAGGACGGCAAGCAGCTGTTTTTGGGCTACTTTGAGGAAGATCGTAACGGGGAACCTAAGCTGAGTCGTTGGAAGATAGCTGGAACAGATGATTTTACTAAAGGGAATGACCAGAACCGAAGGTTCTTTAGAGAGGACCCGACGCAGGGGAATAATGGGTGGGAGAAGGTGTAGCCGTGAGTAACGTCGGATCTCTGATGGATTATATGGGCATCGTGGGTATCCCCAGCTTTGAGGAAGAAACGATCTCGCTGGTGAAAGCATTGGCCTGCCCCGAGGGCTTTCGCTTTTCCTGCGGCGTTGGCTGTACCTACACGGTAGATGAGAAAACCTTTTCGCAGCTGCGCGACAATTTGGCCGGCTACTCGGAATCGGGGCTGCTCGAGTTTGACAATGGTGAAAGCTTTTGCCTGTGTGTGCAGCAGGGGAAAAACGGTTTGGTCCACAATGCCGTACACCCCGTAAGCCCCACAAGAGGCGTACTCCACGCCAAGGTTTATGCCATGAAGTTCGAGCCGATGAAGAGTGGAAGCCCTCGCTACCGCGTAGTGGTCACCAGCGCGAACCTTACCGCCGCCGACGAGCTGAACATCACATCGGTATTTGATAGTGAAGAAAGTGAAGGGAGCAAAACCGGAACGGAGTTCGGCAGTACGGTCAGCGGATTTTTTGAAAAACACTTTCCTGATATAGTTAAAGGGTGTAAAGAAGGGTGCAAAATAAGCCGCCTGCTGTGTGAACTGAAAGAAGTTGATTTCGGCGTTGACGGCAAGGTGGAATTTCTCGATGTGTCTCATAACACCGATGTGTCCCATAACACCCTTGAACGCATAAAAAATGAAGCGAAAGACGCCTCTGATGTTATATGCTTTTCGCCGTTCCTTTCTGGGGGTACGGTGTCGCAGTTAAAGCCGCAGAACGGAACGCTTTCGCTCATTTCGCGCCCCGACCAAATGGATCTCTGCAAGAAGGATCTGAATGGGGTTGCTGCATATACGCTGGGCGTTCCCTGTGCCGATGATGAGGAGGGCGGCAAGCTGCCGAATGCGCTCCACGCCAAGCTCTATCGCATCTACAAGCAGGCTGGCAAGGCAATGACAGTTATCAATTATCTGGGGTCCGCCAACGCCACAAGCGCGGCGTTTGAACAAAATATTGAGGCGTTGGTGCGGTTCAAGGCCAAAGTCGATGCCATTGAGGACTTAAAGGAGCCGCCCTATGTGAGGTATGATGATCCGGCTGATGACAATGGAAATCAGCAGCAGAAGGAATTTGAGAGCCTCTGCCGCGAGATCGCGGGAACATTTAAGTGTTGCGAATCTGCCTACACTGTCTCTGCCTCCAGTAAAGCCACGCAAAAGATAGGCGCCATTGAACTGAAACTCAGCGGGGAAGAACTGAAAGTGAAAATTCAGGGTACATGCTATACATGGCCTAAAACCTCAGAATGCCGCCACTGTGTCACGCTGTGCATTGTTCCAAAAAATAATATGATGGACTTGCAGCCGCAGACATACACCATGCTGGTGGACGGGGATGCCTTGCCCGTGGACGAGCAGAAGCTGCGCGATGAGATCACAAAGCGCATCATCGGGGATATTCTCAGCAAAGCCGGAGAGAGCCGAGCTGCGGAAACAGGCGGAAAGACTTCCTCGCAGGGAAAAACCGCAGGACGGAAAGCGGCTGCCCGCCGGCAGGGGCTGACCGAAGCACTGTCCGGGCTGCGTACCGTGGAGCAAATTCGGACCGCCTACAGCAGAGCGCTCGAGATATTGCCCCACATAGACCAGGAGAGGCTACGCACGGTATTGGAGCAGTTTGTGAAGGATTGCAAAGCGCTGCCCGACGATATTTGCCCGAAAAAAGAGGAGGTGCGCCAAGGTGAGTCAGCAGACTGAAGCAAAAGAGACATGGGTGGATTTGGAGAAAAAGCTTCTTCCCTATCAGCGGGCGTCCGTCGATAAGATATGCAAGCATTTTGAGAACAGCGGCAAGGCGCTGCTGGCGGATGAGGTCGGCTTGGGCAAGACCTTTGTGGCAAAGGGCGTTGTGGCAAAGCTGGCGGCGGAGCATTGGGAGAATAACCAGCAGCCCTTCCGTGTGGCGTATATCTGCCCCAATCAGAACGTTGCGGCACAGAACTACCCCAAGTTTACGGGAATGTACTCCTCCGGCGTGGAAGTTTCAAAAAACGCAGCTGATACTTTAAAGAAAGCGTTGGAAGCTTATAACAACAAGAATCCAAGAATTCCAACCGACTGCGTCTATACCCGCCTCTGTAAGTGGCTCATAACGATGGGGGAAAAAGGATGCGATATTCGGGGGGCTATGCAGGAAAAAGAACGCAAGCTTTATCTGCCGGAAGAGAATGAGGAGAAAGAACAAGGCGGTATTTCTCCTGCGACGGAGTCCGCCAGCGGCCAGGGAAAACCTCAAATGCGAGGCTATGCACGAGATGCGGCTGAGGTCTTGCGTAAAAAAATACTTAAGCAGTTCCCCGTTTTGCAGCCGTTGTGGGACACAGCAGAGAAAGGTTGCGGATCGGATGAACTTCCGAAAGTGTTTTATGCATTTAATAAGGCGGCGGTCTATTATCTGACCTCTCAAACCACAGAAGACTACCGCCTGTCCATGCAGCATCTCTATACCGCGGAGGCAAAGCGGCGCAGCGTGAAAAAAGCCGTTCAGTTCGAGGCGCTGACCCCCAGCACCTCCTTTAGTACCGGAAACGGGACAGGGACCTACAAGGAAAGGGCGCTGCTTTTTGCGACGCTGGCCCGCTATTGTGGTTTAGATGCTCCGGACTGGTTGAAAAATGAATATGCGGCTCAGAATAAGGCAGTTGATGGCTTTCAGCCCGCTTTTTCCGCTTATCTGAAAAGACTGGACGGCATCTTTTGCAAGGATATGATCTCTGCTGAGGTGAAGGAACTTCTCTGTTCCAACGAAGAACCGAACGATTTTATCGTTAAACTCCGCAAGGAGTTTATAAAAAACAACGCGAAAGAATTTTTGAACTATGACCTGGTCATCATGGACGAGTTTCAAAACTTTCCGGAGCTGATCGGGAACGGAAATAACGACAAAAGTGATGCGGCGATTATCGCCCAAGAAATCTTTGGCAAGAAGGACTGTAAGGTGCTGCTGCTTTCCGCCACTCCCTTTGAGATCAACGACTATATTCCGGAGGGCTTTGCGGAGGAACCGGACGACGGAAATTTCGCTGGGATTTCGGCTGAGAGGGGATCGTCCGATAAAAAGCAAGTTTTTGATGGCTTCTTTAAGCTGATCGAATTTATGATCGGTAAGGGCGAGCGGGCTGAGGAGTGGACGAATCAGTGGAGCGAGTGTCGTTCGAAGCTGCGCGATCCGGTGAGCCGCGGGAAGGCGGTGGCGGCCCCCTCGGAAAATCCGAAAGACGATTTGCAGCGATTGCTGCATGATGCAGGGATCTTTCGCACCGAGCGGATGACCGCCACGCTGCGCGATCCGGTGAGCCGCGAGACGGCGGTGGCGGCCCCCTCTTTTGCCATGCGGCTGAAAACCAACTGCTTCATCGGCGGGAACAGCAAATACCGCACAGCTTATGGGGACAGCACGCCGTTTCCGCTGACCTTCGGGCGGGGATACAGCTTTTCCGAAGAGATGCCTTCGCTGTCCGAAGACTGGCACAAGAGTTTGTTTTTAACAGAAGACCAACTGAGTGGAAAGGATGTAATTCCGGAGGGCTATCACCCGCGGTTTGAGAAGCTGAAGGAAGACATCTTGTCGGCAGAAGGCTCCGAATTTTCCCCTGCGGCCATGCTGTGGATACCGCCCAGCAAGCCAAGCGGAGCGCTGAGAGGCGCTTTTAAGGGGCGCGAGGGATACAGCAAGACGCTGATCTTCTCGCACTTCCGCATGACGCCGCTCGCATTTACCTATTTGCTCTGCGGGGAAGCTGCCCGGACGATAAAGCAGTATGAGCAAAAGGAAGAGTGTATCGGCGGTATCGATGATGTCATTGAAAAAATGATGCCAGAACCTAAATATCACACGACCCATGATGCGTTGAAGGGCTACTTTGTCGAGCTGTTTAAAGGAGATGTAGGACGAGCCGCTGTACGCAGCGTTTATCCGGAAAAGCCTTACCCCTGTGCGGTAGAACAGTATTGCGAAGACGGCTGCTTTAAAGACATGATCGAGGAGTACATTGACCTGCTGGCCGGGGAGTATGGCAAAACGGATGCCGCTATGGCAAGAGCCGTACGCCGCGCCGCCGGACTTCGGATCTCCAGTCCGAAGCTATATGTAAGGGGGGACAATCCCTGCCGCATATCAGAGAAGTCCATCCAAGCCGCAAATCGCTTTGCGGTGGGGCTTTTTCCGGAAAACGAAACCGGAAGCGATCTTACCCGCCGCATGGGAAACATCAAGGGAGCGTTTAATTCGCCGTTTTGGCCCTTCGTGTTCACATCGACCTCCATCGGCGCAGAGGGCATCGACCTGCACTGGTACGCGCGAAATGTTGTCCATTGGAGCATTCCCGCCCGTCCGCTGGATATTGAGCAGCGGGAGGGGCGTGTGCTTCGCTACAATTGCCATGCTTTCCGGCTGAACAAGGCGCTGGGAGCCAAAAAGGAAAATTGCGTTCGGATGGGCTGGCAGGAGAGCGGAATGTTCGAAACGCAGCTGAACTTTAGCGAGAATTCTTCGTGCCTCCAAATTATCAGTAAGGCGTATTTTGAGGAGGAAAGCAGCGAACAGGAGCTTTGGGAGCGGGCGCTCGAGGTTGTGAAAACCTACCGTAAGACGCTCGGTGCGACCAAACCGCCAGATGGCTCCGAGAGCAATGAGGGAGTCGAGTTGGATCTGTCCGCATGGCGGTGTGGGAGGACAGAGAACAGGATTTATTGACATAAGCCCTGCAATATCGTAAAATTGACTGTGTAAGGAAAGCGATGCTCCAACAGCAGGAAAAGAGAGAAGCGGAGGAAATCGGATGAAGTGGGAGAAGCTCATCTGCGCCGAACGGCAGCAGGCGAAGGAAGAAAAGCCGAAGCAATTCGAGCAGTTTGACATAGACGCGTTTGACGACGATTTTCTGTCCATCATCTCCAGTCAGGCGTTTCGGCGGCTTCAGGACAAAACGCAGGTATTTCCTCTGGACAAGAGCGATTTTGTCCGCACCCGCCTGACACACTCGATGGAGGTGTCTGCCATTGCCAGGGATCTTGCCCGAATGATCGCGCAGAACACCTCGCCCTATCTGCCGGAGGATTTTAAGAAGGACCCGGCGCTCGGCCGCCGCGCGGCCGCCATAGCCGCCTGCGTCGGGCTGCTGCACGATACCGGAAATCCGCCCTTCGGCCATTACGGCGAGGAGGTCATCCGCGACTGGTTCCGCGTCAAGTTTCAGGATGAGGGCTTCAGGTTCCGCGGCCGGCCCATCGGCGAGCTGCTGCGTGCGGTGGATGCGCGCATGACGGCGGATTTCGAGAACTTTGAGGGCAACGCACAGGGACTGCGTATCCTGTCCAAGGCCGGACTGCGCGAGGGAAGCCATGATGTGAATTTGACCTACGCGGTGATAAATACGCTCATCAAGTATCCGAACCCGTCCACAGACTTTGATCGGAAAAGCCCCGACATTAAGCGGCACAAGGTCGGCTATTACTATGCCGAGCGCGAGGTGATGGACAGGGTCTGCACGGCCACGGGGACGAAAACGGATGCGGGATACGTCCGCCACCCGTTGGTTTATATCATGGAAGCCGCGGACGACATTGCCTATGCCACCGCGGATCTTGCCGACGCGGTGAAAAAGGGCCGCTTTACGGTCCGCGCGTTTATTGAGTTCTACGAGAAGGAACTCGATGCCGTCGTTGGGAAATGCCGAGCGGAGGAGCTGCCAAGCAGCGCAAGGATCGCGCGGGATCAGATCGAACTTCTGAAGAAAGCGATCCGAGACGATCGGACGCCGGAGTTGGCCGCGGGAAAGAGCGCGTTTTGTCAGACGCTTGCTCACAGCGATACGCCGGAAACGGAATTTACCATCTTTGAGAACTGGCTGGAACGGGTCCGTATGTGGCTGATGTATGGCGCGGAATTTACCTTCACGAAAAACTATGAGAGCATCATGGAGGGAACTTATCAAGGCGACCTGACCGAAGGCAATAACGGCACGGATCTGCTGCGTATTTTGAAAAAGGCCATGGTGACCTTTGTCTTCCATTCGCAGGAGCTGATCTCCTTGGAGCTTTCCGCCAGGCGCATCGTGGAATCGCTGCTCAACGACTTTATCCACGCTGTGAAATATGCGGACGAGCCGGACGAGAGAGAACATCTGTCAACGATCGACGACCGTTTCCTCCACATGATACCCGACAATTTCAAAATGGATTATCTGGGCGCCAAAAAGCAAGTGGATGCCCGTGTCGCAGAGGGCGCGCAATCGGAAGAAGATGCCGAAGCGGAGAAGCTCTATCTCCGCTTTCTTATGGTCACGGATTTTATCAGCGGCATGACGGACTCCTATGCGAGAAATCTGTACCGCATTGCGAATGGACTGGATTGAACGTTCTGAAAAAACCGAGAGGAGATGCCTCCATGAGCAATTCAACGGAGCAGCTGAAGAATGCACTCAAACAATACGAGCCGGCGGAGACGATTTTTGTCTCCGCCAGCCGCGCTTTCGGACGGCGCGTGCTGACAACGCTTGCCCGCGAAACGATGCTTGTCGGCGTGCGTGCGGAGACGCCGCTCACGCTGGCCGTAGAGCTGTGTGCAGACGCGCTTGCCGACGAGCGCGTCTGCCGTTCTATCGACGAAGTGGAGGCGGCGGAACTCGTTTTTCAATGTATGAAGACCAGCCCGCTTTTTGGCAAGGGAAAGGCATTCTGCCTTGCAACGGCAAAAGAATTGTACGGCGTATTCGGTGAGTTGGACGCTGCCTGTGTCGACCGGATCGGCGGAAGCGATAAGCTGGACGAGGTGCAGAGACTGCGTGAGGCGTACGCGCAGAGAAAGGGTGAGCTGCTGCTCGACCGCATGGATCTGCTGCGCCGCGCGCGGGAAAAGGCGGCGCTGGGATCCGATCCGCTGTGCCGCGCACACTATGTGGTCCTCGGTTCTTACCGGCCGAGCGAATTGGAGCGGCAGCTGGTGAATGCGCTTTCCGAAAACGGCGCGCGGCTGACCGTCGTTCCCGTCGATGCGCCCGAAGGGGAGACGCTGCCCGCAGGCGGCTGGGAGATGGCGACATCAGAGATCGATCCACTGACCGGAAAGCAGCTTTCTGTCGTCCGCTGCCGTGGCGTTGAGACAGAGGTGGACCATATTTTCCGCGATCTGCTTAGGTGCGGCGAGAGCATATCGGCAGATGACTGCGCTATCGTGTATCTTTCCGGAGAATATGCGCCGCTGCTGTTTGAAACGGCCGCGCGCTACGGCGTTCCCGTTACGATGGGCGCGGGCATTCCCTTTACAGCCAGCCCGCTTTACTATCTGCTCGACCGTATCAGCGCCCTTGCGGAAAGCGGCTATGACGCGGAGTTGATGTGCGACCTGCTCTCGTGCAGCGCCCTCCGGATCGCCGGAAAGCGCAAGCTGGCGTCTTTGCTGGATACGTTGCAGATCGGACATGGGCGTGACCGCTATCGATTGTTGTGGGAGTCGGATAACAATAAGGTCACGACCGAGGACAAAAAGGCGTGGGAGTCCTTCTTCGAGGTGCTGCTTTCCCTGACGGAACCGGAGAAACTTGATCTTACGGCGCAGAAAGCCGCGCTGATGAGCTTTCTGGGAGAATATGTCAGCCATATCAGCGCCGAGCAGGTCGCGGCCTTCTGCCGTGTACGCACGACGGTCTCCCAAATCGCAAGCCTCCTCCCGGGCGAGCGCCTTCTGGACCGAACGATGGAGCTGCTGAAGACGGCTGCCTATCGCGCGGACGGAGCCGCGCCGGGAGCGGTATTTTGCACAACGCTGACGCAGGCGCTTTTTACCGGAAGAAAAAAGCTTTATATCTGCGGCCTTTCCCGCTACAGTCTTGACACGGCGGGGAAGGAGACTGCCTGTTTCCTTGACGAGGAGCGCGAGCGCTTCCAAGGGACAAACCCGACGCTGCGAACGACGGCGCTGCGCGCGCAGGAGCGCAGCTACCGCTTTTGGGAGCTTCTTGCAAACCACGAAGGCGAGATCGTGCTTTCTTATTCCGACTTCGATATTACGCGCAAAAGCGAGCTGTCGCCCGCACCCGCATTTCGCACGGCGGCCAGACACTTAGGCTTCACTTCGGAAAAGGATGTGCCGGCGGTGTCCTATGTGCCGGAAACGAAGCTTTCCGCGTGGGATCATCTGATCGGAAGCGGTATGCCGCTCAGCCTCGCTATGCCAATTCCGGATACTTCCTGTGCGGCGGCGCGCACAGAGAAAACCGAGGAAAAGACGCAGAGCGAGGAGGTCGAGGAGATGACCTTCTCCGCTTCCAGCCTTGAAACGGCGCTGCGTTGTCCCTTCAAATTTTATGTGCAGCATATGCTGCATGTCTATGAACCGGCCAAAACGAAACGCGGCGAAGCTGCGTGGCTGCTCCCGACAGAGCTGGGGACCTTCTGCCACGAGGTACTGGAGCGCTATTACAGCACGGATCCGCTGCCGGCGGACGATACACAAATTTTTGAAGAGGCGTGGGAACAGCTTGAAAAGAGGTATCCGCCGGTCGCGCGGTGGATGATGGAGCGCGACAAGCGCCGCGCCCGCGCAATGATCGGCGCTGCTGTGACATGGACGGAGAGAGAACGCCGGAAGGTGCTTTCCACCGAAGAGAAATTCGGCCCTGAGCGAGACGAAGCGGGAGCGATCACAAGGGATTTCAAGATCACGGTCGGTCAGACGCCGATCCGCTTGACCGGCAGCATCGACCGCGTGGACGAATGTGCGGACGGGAGCTATGCCATTGTGGACTACAAGACCTCCAACCCCGAGCGATTTCGGGAGGAGATCGCGTCAAACCTGCATTTGCAGCACTATCTGTACACGCTTGCGGAGGAAGCGCTGCACCCGGAACGCAAGGTCGATGAGGCGGGCTATCTGCTGCTTGCCGCCAACGACGGAGAATGCTATGCGGAGAAGAGAGGTGCGGCATGTCGAGCGGAGGCCGCAAAGCGGACGGAGGCCCTGATACGTATCCTTTCGGACGAGGAAAAGGCGCAGACCTGCGCGCCGTGCTATCGACTGGACGGAGACGAACTGAAGCTTGGCAGCGCAGAGGAGCGCGGCGACCAGTGGAGCAGCTGCCGCCGTTATTGCGGCTTTGCCGCGCTGTGTCCGATTCACGGGAAGGAGGACTTCGGATGTCCATGAAACCGGAAGAAAAGAAACTGCGCGAGGAGTTGATCGGCGCAGAGGATACCGCCACCTTCCAACGGAATTACCTTGTCGAGGCGGGAGCGGGTGCGGGCAAGACTTATACAATGGTGCGCCGCATTGCAAATCACCTTGTTTCCGGCGCCTGCGAACCGGAAAATCTGGTCGCTATCACCTTTACCAAAAAGGCGACCGAGGAGATGCGCGGTCGTCTGGACAGCAGACTGGCGGAATTGCTCGATTACGCGAAAAACGGGGAACGGGATGAGTCCGGTACCAAGCTGCCCGTCGATGAGAAAGACAGACGGGTCAGGAGATTGACGCATTTGGTCCGCAACGCGGGAAGAATGCAGATCAGCACGATCCATAGCTTTTGCCAAACGATGCTCTCTATCATGCCCTTTGCTTCACCGCTCGGCCCGAGCGCGGAGTTCGGCGAAGACGAGGGCGCGAACGCCCGCGCATTTTTTGCCCGATACCGCAAGAATAATCCGAACGCCTTTTCCTTGGTGCAGTCAAGGTTCGGGGTTTCAAATGATGCGCTCGTTTCCTTCTTTGCGGCACGCTGCGCCAACAAGGGCGCGGCCGTTGTCGCCAAGCCGATCACCGACCCGGAAGTGACGGCGTGGGAGAACACCTGTAAGGCGGAGACCAAGAAACTGCATAGGAAGCTCAGAACGCTGCTGGGCAATACCCTCGTGCACGACGACATGACGCATATAGACGCAGCGCTTGCCAATGTGCTGCGTATGGATAAAAATTCCTTTGAAAACGATGACGACGCAGTTTTTACGCTGATCCGCCTGATCAATCAAAACGCGAGCGCATTCCCGCTGCGCGCTTTTGATGACACGGCAAAGACCATTCGTGAAGTTGCTGCCGTTTCACCCGAAAATCTTTCAGCCGAGGGGGAAAGCTTTGTAAATGCACACGCGCTGACCGGCGCGATCACGGCATTAGACAAGTGCTGGAAAAGCACCGCCAAGACCGTCAAGAAGGACGAACCCGCGGTCGGCCTTTTACGCACGGACTCCAAGCTGCTGCTGTACGCATGGCTGATCCATGAAATGTTGCCCGTCCTTGAGGCATACCGGACAGAGAAGCGCGAGAGAAGGCAAGCCTTCAGCGACGATCAGCTTATGCTTGCCCGTGATATGCTGCGTGACTCGGCGCCGGCGCGAGCCTATTTCCATGGGCGCTATAAGGCGGTTTATGTGGACGAATTTCAGGACACGGACCCTATTCAAACGGAGCTTCTGTTTTATCTGACTGCCGACGAGGCGTCATTTGACCCGAACGACTGGAGGAACTGCCGTCCGGTTCCGGGCAGCCTGTTTCTTGTCGGTGATCCGAAGCAGAGCATTTACGGCTTCCGCGGGGCGGACATTTCGATTTACCGTGAGGTTCGCGGGTTGTTTGACGGAACGGCAAATGCCGCACAGGGAAAGCCGATCGGTCGGTGTGTGGCATTGACCTGCTCTTTCCGAGCCAGCGAAGCGGTGTGCCGTTACAACAATCTGGTGTTTGGGAAGCTGTTTCAGGCTGGCGATGCCAACAGACAGGCGCAATTTGCCGAAATGGATGTTAATATATCGGGCGGGGCGGATGCCGGCGTGTTCTTCTACGGCTGCCGACCGGAGGGGAATGCTCTTGAAGACGGCGAATGCTCCGAGGCGGATGCGAGGATGCTCAGCGCCTTTATCGAGAAAATGGTTCATTCCTCCAATGCTGCGGGGAAACCCTACCGGTATAAGGACTTTATGCTGCTCACGCCAACGACCTCGACGGTCCCGTTTTATATGGATGCGCTGGCTGAGGCGGGGATCCCTGCCAATATTACGGCAAAGCATACCTACGGCGAATTTCTGCCCTTACAGCGCCTGCAAATGTATTTGGAATGGCTGCTTGGACGCAATGCGGAGCTGACGCTTCTGCGGCTGCTGAAAGACGGCTACCGTGTGAAGCTTTCCACGGTCCATGCGCTGTTGCAGCGCGGCGGCCTGCGTACTATTTCCGAGACGCTTATGCTCAATGACAGCCGTGTACCGTTCTATTCCCAGCTTGCGGCAGAGATATGGCAGGAGCGCGACGCCGAGACCGATCCGGATAAGCGCGGGAAATTGGATGATCTGCTTGCTTTGTGCGGCGCGCTGGAAGAATTGAATGTGGTGCAGCGCATGGCGCATGAAGCGCCTGCGATGAGTACCATCGAATACATTCTGCACAGCTGCCGCGGAATATGGGACGATGGCACGTCGCTGGAGCATCGGCGGCAATGCGGCTGGGTGCTGCAGTTTCTGGCGCTGCTGCGCGGATACGAACAGCACAGCTTTCCTGCGTTGGCGGCTTTCGCCATCGACAGCATGCGTTCGGAGGTCAGCCAGGAGTTGACACTCGGGGCGGAGGAGGATTGCGTGCGCGTGATGAACCTGCATCAGGCTAAGGGGCTGGAGGCGCGCGTAGTGATCCTTACCTACTCCACAAAGGGACTTGCCGCGCCCACGGCAATGCTTGAGCGCAGCGGCGGCGAAACGAAAGAGTATGCGGCGCTGACGCATCAGCGGTATCCCGGCGCGGCATATTCCACCATTGCGTATCCGCCGGAATGGGAAGGCGCTGCCGCGCCGAAAAACGGGCAGAAAAAAGCATCCTTCAAGGCAAAGGATGTTGCGAGACGCAGAAACGAGGCTGAGCGGGTGCGCTTGTTATATGTTGCTGCGACTCGCGCAGCGGAACTCCTGCTCATCAATGTGGGGGGCGAAGATAGATCTTTCTGGGCGCCGGCAGTCAGTACAATGGCAGCGGAAGACGCAAACGCCGCAGGCACGGGACAGACCTTGCCGTGCAGATACCCGGACGCCTTTGGCTGCCTGCTTCCGGGAAAAGTCCCGCAAACGGCCTCTGCCGGAAATGCGCCGATTCCACCCTCTTCCGCTGCAGCTAACCGGACTGCCGTGTCCGCGATTCCTGCGGTGAACGGTTTTGCGCTGGAACGGAGTATTGCCGAGCGGGCAGGGAAGCTTGCACAAACACGCTATTTTGCGATCACGCCCTCCAGACTGGATCATGGCGCGTATGCACCGACGCGCGCGGATCGGGCAGCGGATGCAGAAGATGGCACGCCCGCCGCTCCGACAATACTGCAAGACCGAACGGAGGAAGTAGGGGCGACGCCATGCGGCGCCCATTGGGGTACGATCGTTCACAGCGTGATGGAGCAGGCGGTGCGGCGCGGCGATCATTCGCCCTCGGCGCTGGCACAGTATGCGCGGGAAGCGGCCTCCTCCGTGCTGCTGAACGGCGCCCTCTCAGAAAGAGAGTGGGACATGGTGCTTGGCGGGAAAGAGATTGTCGATGTGTATGAGCGCGCTGCGTTTGTCGCCGAAAAAGCCGCCGAAGCCGCCGCGTTTTTCTTGGACGACAACTCTCCGCTGCGCGTTCTGACGGACGGCGCGGAGTGCTATCCCGAGCTGCCGTTCACGCTTTGCGAGACCGACAGCGACAGTGCGCTGTTCCGCCATCTTGACCAGCATTTCAGCCGAGAGACCCTTGCGGGGAAAACGCTTGACCTCCAAGGAGTGATCGATCTTGCCATATGGCGCTGCGGCGAGTGGACCGTTGTGGACTACAAAACCGACCGTGTCCGAAAAGGAGAGAGCCGCGAGGATTTCCGTGCGCGGCTGTGCAGCGAGTATACCGCGCAGATCGCGTCCTACGCGCAGGTGCTGGAGCGGCTGCGCGGGAAAGTCGCCCGCGCGGTACTCTGCTCCATCGCACTTGGCGGAGAGCTGATAGAACTTCCTCTGGATACGGCCGTGACTGCGGTGGATCGATCGGCCGAAACAAAGCGGATACCTCGCGCGAATGGCGGTATGCACACAGCGACGCTGGCGGAGCTGATTCAAGGGCGGAGCTTTTCGCCCGCCTTGCAGACGGCGCAGGGCGCCCATGATTTTTCTTTGCTGCGCCATGGCGTTCCTGTGATGCTGACCGACAACGGTGGCGCGCGGGCTGATACGTTCAAAGCGTGTACGCGGTTTGTGGATGCGGTGGTGAACGAGATCAACTCCCGTTGTCCCAATACCCCCTGCTTTGTTGATCCCTCCAACGCCGGAAGCGTTGTCCTGCTTCGGAGACTGCTGCGCGCCATGCGGCGCGTCCTGCCGCCGGAGGAATGGGATGCGCTTGCATTCCGATGGACCAAGTAACGAGTAACGAGAGAGACCGCGCCGAAGCTTCGGCGCGGTCTCTCTTTCATTTACCGTTTACTGTAGCGGCGCAGCGCGTTTTCCAGACTCTGTATCACGTCCTCACGCAGGGAGGCGGGTTCAAGAACCTCTACGTTATCCGCATATTGCAAGGCGAAGAGCTTAACGCCGCTTGGCGCGATGTTGAGCGTTACCTCCGTCTTATCGTTAATGGGTCTTGAGAAGAGTGCCTGCGTACCGAAAAAATCGAGAATGGTGTTGACCATTGCGGTGTGGCAGCGCAGCCGAATGACCTGCGGCGTACCGGGATACATGACAGGCGATTGGTCGCGATAGGCATAGGGGTCGAACGAAGCATCCCGCTGGAATTTTTGCTGAACGAGCGGAGCGATAGACAGAATGCGGTCTACGCGCAGATTCATCATACCGCCCTTTTCCTGCTCCTTCCCGACCAGATAATAATAGCCGTTTGACCACATGAGAGCATAAGGGTCAATGGTTAGATGCCCATGGTTTTCTCGTTCCGTGAGCTTCGGCACCCATGCCCCGTTCTCCTGTTCCAGGCGGTATTCCCCATAACGCAGGCTGACGGGATGGCCGCTGCGGATGGCGTCGTCGATGATCCGGATATGCCCAAACTGCATCCCGCTGCCGCGTTTAAAGGCATAACGGCGGTTGATGCGGCTTTCGAGTTCAGGAGAGAATTTCTTGAGAACCCCAAGGAACTTATCTGTTTGGGCTTTGCTGATGTGGGGATAGACCTGCACAAGGTCGGAAAAAATGCGCCATTCAGCAGGGGTAAGGATGCTTTCCAGATAGTAGCGCCGGGCCTGGTTGTTTTTCAGACCCTCTTTTTCATAGCGTTCCTCCCATTCGACGTAGGGGATGTACCGCTTGCCGCTCGGTGCGTTCTCCAGACGCACGCACTTCAAGCGGAGCGGGAAAAGCGCGTCGGCATTTGCTGCCATGAGCTTTTGCAGAAGCTTTTCCACCGTGGAGTAGGATGGCGGCAAAATCTCGGCCTTTGGCTCAACAATAACGGTGCAGTCGGCTTCTTTGATTACTTCGCCGAGACGGTCCTCCAAAACGACGTGAAGAGTATGGTCGGAAAAATAGCTGAGCAGAATGTTGGGCAGATCCTCCTGACAAAGGACCTTGTTGGGGTGAAGCGTATTGAGTATGTCGGCCTTTGAAGGCAGCACCCGCTTCAGTGTGGCGGCGGAGGGCGAAGCATGAAGAGAGTTCTCCTTCATAAGGCTGCAGATCTCAGGGACGGATAAAGGCTTTTCGGCACTTGAATGGTTGACCAGGGTTTGCCAGACTTCCAAAAGAGTCTGTGTGGCAGAGGTGTATTCCTTTCGGCTGTTCCCTACGGCGGGGGACTGCACGTTCTTCTTTGGCATGGAACGTCTCCTTCCATTTCCCTTACATCGCTTGACAAGGGCACACAGCCCTTTGTCGTGTGCGATGGATAAGTAAAAGTCAAATTTTCCACTCAATCGAAACGTGTTCGTCGGTTGCGCGGATCTGTGAGATCAGGCCGTCGGCAACCTGCCGCCTGTCCTCGAAGTCAATTTCTTCCCATTGGTTAAGGTAGACCGACAACCGCTCGATCTGCTCCGGGGACATGGTTTCCGCCGACAGCGCCGCGATCTCTTTTGTCAAGGCTTGGCGGTGTGTGTCCAGCTCCTCGATTTTGCTGTTGGCATAGGACAGCAGCACAGCATTAGCCCCGGTCAGAGTATTCAGCAGTTTTTCAATCTCCTCCTCCACGCGGGCAAGCTCCATGTTCAGCGCGGTCAATTTGGGATTGACCGTTTCCCGCTTTGCCGTCAGCGTCTGGAACTCGGACAGCTTCTTGACCATCTCGCCGTACAGAAACCTTTCAAATTCCCGTGTGCGGAGCGTCCCGCAGCCGTCACAGCTTTTACTGTCGGCCCGCTTGGAGCAGCGGAGATACTGAACGCCTGTCGGATTGCCGACGCTCATAAGCGCGTACCCGCAGCGGCCACACTTGACCTTTCCGGCAAGCCATGTGTTCTTTGCCTTGCGCCCGCCTTGGAACGCCTTGTTTGCCATGAGCTTCTTCCGGCAGCGCAGCCATGTATCAGACGATACCAGCCCCTCGCTGGGAGCCAGAACAAGTATCTGATCTTTCAGGTGCTTGTTTTTTCTTTCCTGCACGTCCCGGCCCTGATAAAGATAGCAGCCGTTTGTCCCGGCAAAATCTGTGGCTTCATTGACTACCACCGTACCCTGGCTTTTGAAGAACTCGTACATATCGAGGTCGGCCTGCGCGTAAATGGGATTTCTCAAAAGCTGGGAGATAAAGCCCCGTTTCATTTCCTTGCCGTAGATCAGGATGCCCTCGTCGGCAAAGTAACGGGCGATGTCCCCGAAAGAGGTTGCGGGCTGAGAGTACATTTCAAACATCAGCTTTGCAATATCTGCCGTTTCCGGGTCAGGCTTCATCATTTTTGTGCGGATGCCCTCAATGGTGGTCGGCTCCAGTTGGAAGCCGTAGGGGGCCGCGCCGCTCATGTGAAAACCGTGCTGGCAGCGGGAATAGTAGGCATCGGTCACGCGCTTCTGGATGGTTTCACGTTCAAGCTGGGCGAATACAATGCAGATATTCAGCATGGCCCGCCCCATCGGGGTGGACGTGTCAAACTTCTCCGTGGAAGATACGAACTCAACATTGTATTCCTGAAAAGTTTCCATCATGGTTGCGAAGTCCAGAATGGAACGGCTGATACGATCCAGCTTGTAGACCACTACGCGCTTGATCAGGCCCCGGCGAATATCGGCCATCATTTCTTGGAACTTGGGCCTGTCGGTATTCTTGCCGGAATAGCCCTTGTCGGTGTACTTGCGGAAATTGCCTCCTCTCAATTCATACTTGCAGAACTCAATCTGGCTTTCAATGCTGATACTGTCCTTGCGGTCAACGGACTGTCTGCCATAAATGGCATCTTCACGAATAATCATTTGGTGCTCCTTTCCGTGTAGGAGCTACCAAACCTTACACCTATATTATACCTCTGGCAGCCCCGCATCTCAAGGATGTCCCGCATTAGTGCATCTGCGCCCGTCCCGGCGCATACTTCACAAAGACCTCATACAGACAGCTTTCAATCTCACGCTTGCGCTTATCCCGTGCTCGGGGAGAGAGCATCGGGGTCAGATTTTCCACGGTGATGGATTTGCCCTGAAAAGACGCGGTTTTGACTTCCTTGTGATAGCCGACTCTTGCCTCCGTCATCTGAAAACCTCCTATAAAAATCAGCGGTGTGAATAAATTTGATGGTTTCCCGTTGTCCGTGGGGAAACGTGAAAGGACGGCACAAAAGCGCCGTCCTTTGACCTTGCCCCACCTCTGGCCACGATGACCAGAAGCAGCGGGACAGTTGTTTTCCGTTTCAATCCACAAAAGAGGGAGCCGCCGCGCCGGAATGGTTTGGGCTGTCATAAGACAGAAAGACCCGGTTTGACGGCTCCCTGTATGATTGTTGTGTGCCGTATTTGCCACGCATCCCCGGCACGGGGAGTATTCCAGACCGCCGATGGCTTCGGCTGCATAGCCCCACAGTACCGCTGCCCGTGGAGGGCTGGCGCATACCGCAGGGACTCCCCCTCAAGTCTGTGGGAGGGCGTGAGCAAGTTTCATTATCCTCCGCGCTGTCCTCGCGCCCGGTTTGCCAGCACCGGGTCAAAGGCTGCGTTGATCGCTCGGCCAGCTTGTCCATCACCTCCTGAACTGGCTGTCGTGGCGGCGCACCTTACGTCGCTATCACGCGGATTTCGTATCGGGAATACTGTCTATTCAGTTTTCAAGGCGAGGAAGAAAACTCCTCTCACCTATCAGGAGGTTTCGGGGGCAAATGTACTCCCTCTTACAGAGATTTTTTCAAAATATTTTTCATAGCGGCCAGCCCGCGCTCAATGGAGCAGCAGATGCGGCTCCGGCCAACGCCCTCGGCTGCCGCGATCTCGGCCTTGCTCATGCCGAGAAGATAGTGCTGGTACACACGCCGGGCCTGCGTGGGCGGGAGCTGGGCCAGCGCGTCATAGAGGGCAAAGGTGGTTTCCCGTGCCTCAATGTACTCGTCCGGGGTCATGGGCTGGCGGAGCACGTCGGCCTCAAAGCCGGGATCGGTGTCCAGCGAGCACTCGCCATTTCTGCGCTTCTGTCGCTTGTAGCTGTCGCACAGGCGGCCTCCCATAGAGAGGGTGGCGGCGATCTCGTCCGAAACTTCCAGCATCACATTTTCGGTCATATAGGGGTAATACCGTTTCAGATTGATAGTCGTCATAATTGTCCTCCATTTCAAAAGGTGGTTGGTGAGTGCGGATTGAAATGGAGAACAGGCGGCCCCCGGCACCTTGGAGCCTCTGGCCACCGTGACCAGAAGCAGGGGCATATAAAAGTGCCCGCACAGCATGACACTATGCGGACACACGAAACAACATTTTCACTTACATACTGACAGATTTCGCATCCACAGTCGTATAGCCCCGACGGTAGAAGTGCGCTTTTTTTAGCCAGTATAAATCAAAGGCGCTATCAATAAAGAAAAAGGACATGGCGATACCTCCTTGGACACCGCCATATCCTTAAAAAAGGGCGACTTTACCACACCCCCCGTTGATCCAATTTTTCAAAAGGAAAACGGCGGCTTGAAATGCAATATTTCAAAACCGCCGTTCTGCGCCCCAAGGCCGAACAAAACGGTCTTGTTGTGTATGCCAGCGCAGAGTGCTATCAAAGGAAAAAAGCCGATAAACCGTGTGCCTGTTGACAACGGGTTATCGGCTCTGCGTCTATGCGTCTGGCTCTTTGATAACTGTTGTATGAAATTGTTTTACATTGATGACGGTTTCCCGCCTACACTTTGGACAGTAAAGCGGAAAATTTTCGAGCACTGTATCGGGGCGAATTTTTGTACGCGTTTTGTTCTTGCAAACAGGACAGAGAATCCAATCAGTAGCCTTCATTGACAACTTCCCAATGGCCATTGACGAACTCTAAAAAGATCGTTCGATCAGGCTCCTGCACGATGCCGCCTTTGCTCACGCAGACGGAAAAAGAAATTTCATTTTCTGTCTGGCTCTTTAATTCCAAAGAAACAACTTCAAAGACTGTATTCTCATAATAGGCTCTGGCTGCTTCATCTGCTATTTTCAACTCATCATTGGGTGCTGCTTCTGTAATAGAAATTAAATTGCCAATCGGGGGAGTCGATTCTTGAAAAATGTCCGAGCAGACTATTTGTACCCGCGTACCAATTTTTAATTCCCAATCTTTTTGTTCCTCTGTCAATTCAAACAGCACTTTATCATAGCTTAGTCCTGAATTTTCCTCGACATCAACAAGAATAATGGGAACTAAACTTTCAATCACATTGTCAATGATTGTTCCTGAGAAAGTAATACTATTTGGAATGACAATTTGCTCTGGTTCATTCGGATCTGCTTCTTTGTAATTATCCTCTATAACAGGTGCGGCACCGATTGCTTCGCTATCGGGACGGTCAATAAAGCTGTCCTCTGCGGTAATTTCATAATCGTCAAACTTGGCAAAGAAAGTTCCGTCCTCTAAAAGAGAAACCGTAATTGCTTTTGTCAGAGTCTTTCCATTTTCAAATGTAATCTCCATGACGATAATATCATTCCGCATTTCCTCCGGCAAAGCTGCAATCGTACTGTCCTCATTGTCAGTCAGTTCCCGAATTGTGGCATTGGGAACCCAGTCAATCAAGAGATAATAGTATTCGCTTTCATCCTCGCCATAGGAAACCGTAAAGTTTTGAGCAAGGCCAAATTCGTCCCGCTTTTCCGTCCAGTCCATAAAATTGATTTGCTGGTTTTTGCAGGAAAAACGGACAGTAGAAATGTCTTTCCCAGAAAGATAGAACATCAGCGGATGCCCTGTCATTTCGCCGCTGTCGCTGATCGTACCTGTGTTGATGACTGCACCGGCCTGCGTAATTTCCTCGTCCGTCCCATGTGCATAGGCAGTTACAACCATACCGCCAAAGGGAGAGAAAATACTAATACCTCCAGCGAGTATGCATAGTGCGAGAACAGCCGCGATCATTGATCTGCCAAAAGGCTTCTTGAAAAAGCTGACCTTTTTTTCTGCGGCCATATAACTTGCCGCCTCTTGGATGTGCCGGGTGCTGATATTCCCAACACCATCGGAAATATCCTTTCGTGTCATAGGAGGTACCCCTCTTTCTTCAAATAGTTTTTTAATCTTTCCCGTGTTCTGGAAAGGCGAACAGATACATTGTTTTTGCTCATGTGCAATCGTTCTGCTATCTCTGAAATCGAATCGGAGTACCAGTATCGCCGTACAAAAATTACCCTGTTCTCCTGATCCAGCGTATCAAGGAACTGATCAAGAGCATCAGAAAGTTCTTTGGCGGTCAGCTTGTCCTCGACAGTTTCAGAAGAAGCAAGACAGTCCTCCAATTCATCCAATGCAGCATCGTAAAAGCTGTTTCGTTTGATCGCTGTATTGGAGTGGTACTTCATAATCGACAGATTGCGAACGATTCTACAGATATAGGTCAATAGCGGGTTTGGGTTTTGAGGCGGTATCGTATTCCATGCACCCAAATAAGCGTCGTTGACACATTCTTCTGCGTCATGCGAATTGTTCAAAATATTCTTTGCAACCTTGCTGCAAACAGCCCCGTATTTTGTTGATAGCTCCATGATTGCCTGCTCCGAGCGCGCATAGAACAAATCAATAATTTTGCTATCGTCCAATTATATCACCGTCCTTTCCTGCCTCACCCATGTACTATGGATTTAGCAGAAAACATTACAAAGAAAATAAATTTTTTTGAACTGGTTATCCAGAAGTGTTACCAGTATTCTAATCGACTCCACCTGAAATCTCAATGTTGTTTGCATGAAATAAAATAGTCAGTTTAATGAAACGTTATCTCGTTCAAATACTATCACCCGAAATGTAAAATTACATCAGGTGGTGATGCTATGAAAATTGAACGGGACGAGCGCAAATTTGACTTTCACGGGATCGGACTTGCTATCAAGAAAGCCCGTGAGCGTGAGGGCATGACGCAAGAACAGTTAGGTTATATTGTTGACCGTGATCCTCGCACCATTATGTATCACGAAAACGATGGACAGCATCCGAGCCTAAACGCCTTTTACCAAATGGTAACCATGTTCGGTATCTCCGTGGACGAATACTTTTATCCCGACATGGGAGCCGATGAAGCCGCAAAGAAGCGGATCAATATTCAGCTTAATTCCCTCAAGGAAAGTGAGCTGCGGCTCGTCGAGGGGATTATCAATGCGATCATAGAAAACCGTGGAACGGAGGGAGCGTAAGAAACGGCGCTACCTCCGTTTTTCCGTGGAGTTTCCGGGGGATGCACTAACGGCAAGCAGGGCAAGTGTAGCCACACTTGCTATTTTTGCATCCCGGCGGGCTGCAAAAACGCTTGTTGGGGAGCCTCCCCAAACCCGGCTTTGGGACATTTTGTCCCAAAGTAATTTGTCTGCGTCACCGTGCGCTATCGCTCCTGTTCCTTTTTGTGCTGGCCGTCCGTGACACCCAGCAGATGGTCGATATTGGCCTTGACTGCCACGGCCTGCCGCATTTCCTCCTGCGCCGAGCGGTACTCGGTATAGAGCGCCTTCTTCCGCGCCGCCAGTTGGCGGCGTTTTTCTTTTAGCTCTGCCATCTTGGGCAGCTTCTCTCCGCCCAGCAGCTCTCCCATCGTGGCCTTGGCTGCCCGGTAGTCCGCCAGCTCCGCCTCATGCTCGGCAAGGTATTTTCGGCTGTACTTGGCGGCCTTGTACCCGTCAAAGACGGGGCGGGTCTTGGCGTACCGCACCACGGCTCCCATCAGCTCAGATGTTGCGGACAGGTCAGCCTCCGTCCGCCGGAGCTGTTCGGTCAAAGCGTGAAAACGGGAAACGGCGTTCTCGGCCTTTGCGGAGAGCTGGTCATACTCGGTGATATTCTGCTCCTGCATGAATTGAAGTGCCGCCGCCATCTGTTTAAGGTTATAGACCTTTGCCCACCGTGCATAGGCCGCACCCTTGCCAGAGCGCAGGCGCTCTTGTATATCCACGATTAGATTGACCCGGCGAGAGGGAACATGCGCAGGAACAGGCTGCTCCGGGATTGGGCGTTCCCCGGCGATGACGGCCTTGATGTCCTCTGGATCGTAACCGTCCCCGAGGGTGGACGCCCGCAGCCGGGTCGCCCGCTCCTGCCTCGGAACAAGAAAAGAGATCGCGTCGCCGCGCCCATGCTTGACCGTGAAGCCGGACGCCTCCATGAGCCGGAGGAAAGCATCAAAATCGGCGGGGCGTTTGGCAAGAGCTTCATTGATGGCAAGCCGTAGCTGCTCCTTGTACGAGGGCTGCCGCTCCGTCCCCAGCCACGCCCCATAATGGAGAAAGCACCCCTTGCTGTGCAGCTTGGGGTTGGTAATGACGGACAGATCATTTTCAAGGCAAATGCGGTCAGAGAGCCGCCGCACCGCACGGCCAGAGCCGATGAAGTCCCGGAACTTCCGGGTGCAGTCCAGCGAGGTCGAGTTGTAATAAATGTGATTATGGATGTGTGCCTTGTCCGTGTGAGTAGCAACGAAAAAGGCATACTTGCCCTTTGTCCAGCGCATCGCTGTTTCATAGCCGATGCGGTTGGCCTCCTCCGGCGTGATCTCCCCGGGCTTGAATGACTGACGGATCTGATAGCAAAGCACATCCGCGTCCCGCCGCTGCTCCCGGCCTGTGGCGGCCTTGTACTTGGCCTTGCTTAAAAGGAACTCGGCATCGGCGGTCATGTGGTCGCAGCCGTAGGACGAGATCAATTCGCCGCCCTCGGTCTTGTCCGGGTTTTGCCCGTAGTCAAACCGTTCTTTCAAGGACTGCGCGATGGTTTCGCCCTTGCTGATTTTGTGCTTCTTGTAGTAGGTCGTGGCCGTAGGCAGCCCTCCTTTTGTGATAGAAAATTCTCAAACTTGTTTCGTACCAAGCAATATGATAAAATACTATGATAATTGTTTTTTGATATGGGGTGATAAACTTGGAAAATGAGACTTATTGGGTGACTTATCTTAACCCGTTTCGCATTATTAAGCATACGAATGAAAGCATTAAATTTTCTTTGGACGAAATAAACTATGTTACCTATGACTCTTCTATCCTTTGCAGAATGATTGGAACAATAGTCTCTATATTTCAAGGTGCAAAAGTAGAGTATATAATTTGTGGAGATGGAGCAATAGCGATTAGCCGAAAGAACACCTCATTTACTTCAAATGATTTATTGCTGATATATAACGACTTCTTGTGTAAGCTATTGATTGGCGGCATCTATGTGGAAGCGATTGACAATAAAGATATAGATATTGGCAACTTACACGGGAAAAATATGCTTTGGCCAGTTGGTTTTGGAGAAAGTGCATCTTCTAATATGCACGCAAGAGTACGCATGAAGCTCGCCAATAATATGGAGACCATATTGTTGGATGGGGCGAGTAATACCGCCAAAAGCATTGATGATTTATCGCAGGTATTTCGCAAAGGCAACGAAATGATTAGTCAGATAAAAAATTTGAGTACATTCTATTTGATTTTTGGCGTTACGGAAATGATGCATAAAAACTGGTCTGCAGCGGTATCAAATCTTTGGATTGTTACGGAGCAAATAATTGATTTTTTATGGCTGAATTTTTTCTTAACCGATAAACAACGAGATCCAGAAATTCCGTCAAGGATCAAATCTCTTCAGCAAGATAATAGGACATATAGTACATCGGTTAAACAAGAAATATTATATCAAACAGGGATTATTTCCAAAGAAATTTATTCCAACCTTTACTCTGTGCGTAAGGCAAGAAATAAGTTAGTTCATGAGGGCAAAATGGTAAGTGAGGAAGATGCAACAGATTTATACAATGCAACAAATAAACTGTTGCAGATAGCAACAGGGCAATTGGGCTCTGAAATTTTACCTAAAGTCTTTCCTTCAAAGATATTAAGAAAGGTCAGGAGGTAACGCAACGTTTCCTGACCTTTCCTATATATCCGACAGCCTTTTAGACAACACAGGTGAAGACTCCCATAAGTCGGTATAGGTCAACTGTTGACAACTGCCGGCGTTTCAGCTTTGGGACATTTTGTCCCAAAGTATCAGCCGGTGATGAAATCCCGCAGGGTAAACTTGGCCGAGTGCAGCTTGTCCACCAGCCACTCAGCGATGGCGGGAACGCCAAAGGGAGAAACGAGGAACGCAAGGACGAGGAACACGATTCCGCCCACCGTTTGCCCGCTGATGAACAGGATCAGGGAGAGCAGCGTCAGCACGATGCAGCCCAGCTCACACACGGCGGACGCCACGCAGAATAGAAATGTGACCATAGCGGCCAGCAGGGACAGCGCCACCATCACGGGGGCGGCAAGGATTTTGAGAACGATCATAGCAGCTACCTCCTGTAAAAGTTGATGGTTTTTTTCTACCAAATTATAACTCCGCCCATATATGCAAACAAGGATGTCGATGGACAGTCGTACTTGTGCCAAATAGCACTATATGATACACTTAAATTAGATTTCGCGATTGATTATTACGATTAGAATTAAACATAGAGAAACATTGAAGGGGTGGTAATGTGTCACAAACTTGGCAAACAGTATTGTTAAGTTTGGCTACCAGTTTAATGGTAAGTTTGATAACTTTTATTCTCGGATTAAAGTCCGGAAAAAACCAAGCTGATCGAGCAACACTACAAGGCTTGTATAGGGATTTATATAGCCACTTCTCCGATCTCAAAGAAAGCTTGCAGCGCAATCGACCCAAATCGTGGGAAAGCTATAAAAAAGTTGAGCGCGGATTATATTCTGTGGAATACTATCCTCCTGTCAAAGAACTTAAAAGATCGGGCGATATTCTGTTCCTCAAGAAAAAAATTGCTGATGAAGCTTTAGATTTAGAAATGCAGATTATGAATTATTCATATGCCCTCACTAAGCATATACCTGAAATTCATGCGGCGCTCATTTCGGATATGGGGATGTATAAAGATGGTTATACATTCAAGAAATATCAAAGAAGCGACAATGAAACCGCACATTTTGAAACAGCAAACCCTAACGGCTGTAATAGTTTTTGGCCGCAAAACTATCGTGTCTTATATAACCGCGAAGAAACTATAAAATTGTTTGAACGGATGCAAGAGCATTCTTCCGCTGCGATTGAGTTTACTACTGGTGGAAACCCTACAACCTATTCTGCTAAAATTTATCCAGACGGGATTACTGTTAGTGCAAGCGAATATGCCGAGTGGTTGTTCTTAGCTTTAGGAAAAAATGTTGAAGGCTATACTGAGTTATGCAATCGCAAGGAATCGCTAATTCTCCGAATTGACAAATTAAATAAAAAACTGGAACGAAAAGCGAAAGAGCCGGTTGGCTTTTGGGAAACGATGTTTGGTGCTTTTGCGGATATGTTTAGATAAAACAAAAGGAGGACAGGCAGATGCCTGTCCTCCTTATCACATTTCAACCACCTCCGAAAGCTTTTTGATTAGCTCGGACAGCGGCTCCCAAAGGTCGGCATAGTCCTTTTGGAGCGCCGCGATCTCCGAGGGATAGATGCCGTAGGTGTTGGCATGGACGGCCACTTGGTTTAGGTTGTTGGCGCACCGCCGCTGCAAGGCCACCAGCTCCCGGATGTCCGAGAGGTCAACATGGAGGACATAGCCGTTGAGCGCCATTTTCCGCATATAGGCTCCCATGTTGGAGATCCCGGCCTCGGCCATACGGTCAGCGATCAACGCCTGCTCCTCCGGTGTCACCATCACATGAAGATGGACAGAGCGCCGCCGCTTTTTTGTCAACGCTCCTCACGCTCCCGGCTGCGGCGCTTGGGCGGGTGTTCCCGCACCCTATCCAGCGGCTTTTCTGCCGGGGGCGGCACGGGCAGATTGTTGATGATGCCGTCGATCATGTTCCCGTTCTGCTCCATAGAAAGCTCGGCGTTCTTGTTGGGATTGCGTTCCTGATCCATAAATGTCCTCCTATCTGTCGCCCCGGTCAGGGGCATTTTTCTTTGGGGCAGCTTGGCCCCGGTCAGCCTCGGCCTGCTTTGCGGCGGTTTTCATCTGTTCCCGGATCGAACGGGGCCTGTCGGGATTGTCAGGCGCAGGCCGCAGCTCATAGTCAGACGCCTGCCGTTTCGTCAATGGCCGCGTGTAGGTCAAATGCCCCCACGCCAGAAATGATCCATTTTCAACCGGGACGCGCTGATCGTAGTTGACGATCTCATCCGGGGCGTTATGGGGCGGCTTCGGGAATGTGCCGATGTCCACAGGCCGCTGGGTGGAATAATACTTGTAAAGGCCGGGGGCCTCGATCTGCACGATCTTGACCTTGAAAAGCCGCTGGTAGTCCTGCACCCGGTCTGCAAAGTCCTTTTCCATAGCGGTCAGATCGTTCCCGTAGTGCCCCCACTCATATTGACGCTGGCCGTTTTTGTCATCGTAACAGGCCCATGTGACATAGGGGGACGGAGCGGTGGGATTTTCACCCAGCGCAAAGCCCCTGCCGTTTTCCAACATGACAGCCTTCAGAATGGCATAGCCTTGATTTTTGTCCATTGTACCTCCTTATCGTGACATATCCTTTTCCGTTTTCCGGGCAAAGGGCTGGAGCTGGTAAGGGCTCTGCCCATCCTCCGGGCGCAAAAATTCCATCCGGCCCGCCGCATAGATGGCATTTTTCGTAAGCTGTCTCTGCCATGCTCCCTGGCTGGGAGCCCACTTAAAACCGTTGCTTTTCAGTTCCCGCCGCTGTTCCTCCGATGGCTTTTCCTCAAAAAAGAGCTGCAAGCGGTTTTCTCCTTCGTTGATTTCCGCCCGTCCCCCGGGAAAGGCCCAGCCCGCATATTCCGACTGGCTTTTCAAATCCTCAATGCGCTGGCGTGTGCGGCGGATGTTGGCGTTGTTGTTGGTAAGCAGATAGGACGGATAGGGTACGGGATTTTTGCGCCAGTCGGATGCCATAGAGGACTGGAACTTTCCAATTTCCTCGGCGGACAGGACGGGACAGCCCTCCAGCGTTTTATGCTTGCGGTAGTAGGCATTGACGGTTTTCATTTCCTCCTGCATGGCCTCCAGCCCTGCCAGCTTCGCCTCCAGCTTTTCCACGGCCCGGTCATCGTCTGCGCTGATCCCGCCCATACCTGTTGAGCGCACCTTATCCAGCAGGCCCTCGATCTGCATATATTCGCCCATATTCTTATCCCGGGCGGCGTTCTGCTTTTCCTTTTTCCGCACCGGGAAGTTGGAGCCTCCGGCGATGAGGATCGAGGGTACACGGGCATCTATGAGATTGCACTGGTTGATGTTCTCCGCCAGCTTGCGGGCATAGCGGTCTATGAGCCCGTCAATCTTTTCGTGGTACATGGGATCGACACGCCCTTTCTGCTGTTTCCCGAGGGTATAGGCCCGATCCACCATTTCACGGTAAGCGGCGGTGGCGGAGCCGGGAACATAGTCGGAAAAGCTGTTGGCGTTTTTGGCACGCCGGGCGGCCTCCTCATTGATGGGGTAATATTTCGGCATAATTCCTCCTCTCAGAAAGCGGGTACTTCGGGACAAATTGTCCCAAAGTCCCGCTGTATGGATGTTGACAGCATCGGGGCAAACGGGGCCAGACCGTAGAATGATACGGCAGGCCAACGGAACGGCCCCGGAAAGCCTTGCTATAAGCGGGTTTTGCAGGCCCTAATTGTCAACGGATGCACCCCGCTTTTTCCGCATATATTCCCGTTGCTGGCGGCGGTGGGCTTTCTTTGCACAGGCCGCCGAGCAGTACGCCTGCCGCCTGTCCGGGGGAACAGGCCCGCCGCATACCGGGCATATCTTAAAATCCGGTCTTGGGCCCTCGCTCATAAGGGACGCTTCCAGCGCCGGATCAAGGGGCAGGACGGACTCCCGGAAATAGCGGCAGTATGATCCCGTCCAGCATTTACCCAGCATATAGCAATCGCTGTCCAGCGGCAGGCATCCGTATTCCCGGTCATAGTTGGCGCACCATGTTACCACAAGAGAGCGGATCGCTGTCTTTTCCTTGCGTGTCAGTTCACGGGACAATCCATCACCTCCCGCCAGCCCCGGCCTTCAAAAGCTCCTTGTAGCAGGACACACAGGCGATCCCCCGCCAGTAACAGCAGCCACAACAGGCGGAGCCCCTGGGCGGCCTGTTCTCGGCGGGAGCCTGGGGACGGGGTTTTTCTTTCATCATTCGTTCAAAGGGACTGCTGGTAAAATTCATCTGATTTCCTCCTTTTCTTCGGTTTCGTCCTCCTCGTCCCACGGGGGGCCGTCATCTTCAAACTCGTCATAGTCCGGGTACTCCCCGCCATCGTCCTCCTCGGGCTGGTCAGCCTGCTGATGTTTCGGACGGTAAATCTTGAAATACCATGCGGCCCCGCCGCCGATGCCCATGACAGCCAGCACCAAAAGGATCATCCCGGCGTTGCCCGGCTTCTCGGGTTCCGGCTCAGGCTCCGGGGCAGGCTCGGGCTCCGGCTCCGCGCCTACGCATTTCCCCATATTGACAGAGCATACCGGGCAGTCGGTATTGACAGCCCCCGCCGCACATTTCTCCGGACAGGAGCAGATCGCCTGTTCCACGCCAGCGGCCTCGGCTGCGGCCAGCAGATCACCCTCATCCACAACGCTGAAAAAGTAGGTTTCATACTGTTCGCCTTCCTCGTCCACAGGCTTGTCATAATCAATGACAATGTAAAAGGTATTGCCGCCTCTGGTCTGGACGGTAATAAACTGCTTGTTGGTGTGCTCGTCATAGAGCAGATCACGGGTTACAAGGTTTCCCTCCTCGGAAAAGCCCTCGCCCGGCGTAATAGTCGGCTCCGGGGCCGGGGTTTCCATTGTGGGATCGCCGTAGTCCTCACCCTCGCCGCCGCTGGCATAGGCATAGGCCGGGGCACCAAAGGCGCATAAAAGAACGGCGGCGCAGAGCGCCGCCGCCATCAATCGAAAGCGTTTCATCTTCAATTTTCCTCCTTTCCGCCGTCCTCGGACTTCTGGACACTTTGTCCAGAGGTGCCGCCGTCCCGAAGCCGCTGGAGCACCAGAGGCAGCTCCTCCAGGGACACGCTCATGCCCCGCACAATGTCCACGATCTCCGTGTTTTCGGCCTCCAGCTTGTTTTTCTCCAGCTCTTTCAGCCGGGCCTGCTGTTCGGCTATTTTGGCCTTGACCTTTTCAATCTCGGCCTGGATTTTCTGGCTTTTACTTGCTGCCATACATAACCTCCTCGTCATGGTAAACGCCCGTAGGCGTAGAAATGAGATTGCCAGTAGCTTGTGTTCAGATTTGCGTAACTGATGGGATCTCCGCAATGGATCATCATATTGTCCCCCACATAGATGCCGCAATGGGACACGCCCGCCGTGTCATAGGTGCCGACAAAGAACACCAGATCACCGGGCTGCAAGTCGGATTTGGCGACGGCGTAGCCGCAGTTCTTATACTGGGCGGTCGCCGAGTGCGGCAGGGAGTAGCCGAGCTGCGCGTAGAGATACATCGTGAAGCCCGAGCAGTCAAAGCCGTTGGGGGACGCGCCGCCGGAGCGGTAGCGCGTGCCGAGGAAGGGCATCGCCATGGAGACGACCTTTGCGCCCACTGTGCCGTCGAGGTCGGCAGGATCGCGCAGATATTCACCGAGCAGCCAGCCGGTCGTGGAGCCGAACGTGACCTGATACCAGCCGTTCGATTCACCGACGACGGTGACCTGCTTGCCGCTGACCACCTGCGTGATCTTGTCGTAATTCGTGCCGGGACCCGTGCGCACGTTGATCGTGCCGCCCGTAACGACCATGGAGACGGTCTCGGTCTCGCTCACGTCTTCCTTGGCGTCGGCCTTATCTTCAAGCTCTGCCTGCATTTCATCGAGCTTGGCGAGCTCTTCTTCGTTCGCGCTCTCGGTCTGAACGGATTCCGTCAGCACCGTCACGCGGTCAACGAGGTTGCGGATCGAACCGTCGTAAGCGGCCTGCGCCGAAGAGAGCGGCGCGAGCAGGCTGACGGAGAGAATGCCCGAAAGCAGGAACGATAAGCATCGTGAATGGTTTCTCATAGCTGAGTCATCCTTTCGTGAATAAAATCAGGGGTCTGCGCGTCGGCTA
>ENA-ORTS01000511-ORTS01000511.1-human-gut-metagenome-genome-assembly--contig:-NODE-511-length-31372-cov-3.704921_pt1 | contig 31372 bp, 33 predicted proteins | sample MGYA00241911_ERZ509186 | MGnify/ENA primary metagenome ERZ509186 (study PRJEB26280, sample SAMEA2338852) | human gut metagenome | biome: human gut; feature: human-associated habitat; material: faeces...
TGACCTGTACCTATCCGCAGAGCGGCGTGGGTGAGGCCTGCGGCGGAAAATATGCGTCCTGCCAATGTCCGGGGTCGTACAAATCCTGTGAATGCGGCGGCGCTGCCGGCGCTACATCCTGTACTGTTAATGGCGTGACGACTTATTCAAGCTGCAAGGAATGCTGTGGTTCCGAATATATTTACGACAGTTCCAATTGCCCGGCGCCTAAAAAATTAGGCGGCAAAGCCTGCGGCGGAAAATACACTACCTGTGAGGGGCTATGTTCCGATGCCGGATATCTTGATAAAATTCCAAGCGGAAAAATATGCAACAAAATAACTTACTCCGGAAAAACATGTTACACTTCATGCCGGGAAAATGATATTCCTCCTGTCGCGAAACAATACTGCTCAACTTCTGATTTATCATATGAGGAATACCGAAAAAACGGTGAATACCTCGGCGTAATCGTTGGTAATGTTATTGTCTATAAAGATGTAAGTTATTTAGAAGGTTATGATTGCCAACAAAAATGCCTGAATTCCAGTTATGGCAACAGAACTTGGAGATATCCTGATATCAAAGAAATCAATGAACTACGTTGCGCCATTGTCGCCATGGGCGGAAAAACTTATGATGTCTATTGGATGCAAGGCGGAATTGGAGGCCATGGCAGTGCTCCGGCTAAATGGCTGTTTGGAGAAGACTACAGCGGCCCAAGCTGGATGTACACGGACAGCAACAATTATTGCGCCTGCATTTCCGATTTATAACTCAGATAAGACAACAGCCGTCCTTTTAGGAACGGCTGTTGTTTTGTGGGACTATTCCTCCTCATCATCCAGACCATCATCAAAATCCATATCTTCATTTTCGAGGTCATCATTTTCCAAATCGTCATTATCAACCTCATTCGCCAGCAACAGATTCTCGCCCTCCCCGGCTTCCAACTCAGATTTTCTGCGGCGGCCACGGCGTTTTTTCTGCGGCGTTTTCTTCTGCATGGCACCGATAATATAATTTCCGGCAATTTTATACAAATCAACAAGATGGTTGTTGTACATATGGTCGCCTTCTTCAATCAGGGCAAAATCAACTTCGACATTGCGCTGCGTGTTCAGGCGCTTAGCCATAACGGCAACGCTTTGCGGATTGACGATTTCATCCTGTCCGCCCTGAACAATCAACCCGGAAGTCGGGCACGGCGCCAAAAAGCTGAAATCCTTTTCATTCGCAGGCGGCGAAACGGCAATAAAATTATTAATATCCGGACGGCGCATTAACAACTGCAACCCAATCCATGCCCCGAAAGAATAACCGGCAATCCAGCACTGGCGCGCTTCGGGATTGACAGACTGCAGCCAGTCCAAAGCAACAGTTGCGTCAGAAAGTTCTCCCGGCCCGTCCTCAAACTCGCCCTGAGAGCGTCCGACGCTGCGGAAATTAAAACGCAAAACAGAAAAACCCAGCTTTTCAAAACAACTGAACAAACTGTACACAACCTTATTGTTCATCGTTCCGCCATACTGAGGATGCGGGTGAAGGATGAGCGCAATCGGCGCTCCCGGCTTGTCACTTTGATGATAACGCCCTTCCAGGCGGCCGGCATGCCCGTTAAATAAAACTTCACTCATTTTTATTTTCTCTTTTTAACATTAATTTAGTAACAATTGCTTTATATAATAGCTGAAGAATATTATATAAATTCTTAATTTTTCTAAGTTAAAAGGAAAATAGCACAAAATGGATACGAATTTCAAGCTGATTCAGGACATAGACGCCGTTATTGAGCGCGATCCGGCAACAAAAAGCCGTTTGGAAGCGGTTTTATGCTCTTCCGGCCTGCACAGCATTATGTTTCACCGGCTGAATCACTGGCTGTGGCAGAAAAATTTCCGGCTGACGGCACGCATTTTGTCGCAAATTTCGCGTTTTTTGACCGGAATTGAAATTCATCCCGGTGCGCGAATCGGCTCCGGATTTTTTATAGACCACGGAATGGGCGTGGTTATTGGCGAAACGACGGAAATCGGAGACAATGTCACCCTGTATCATGACGTTACGCTCGGCGGGACAACCGTTTTTACCAAAGGCGGCAAAATCACCAACAAACGCCACCCGACCATCAAGAACAATGTCATTATCGGCTCCGGCGCACAGGTTCTCGGCCCTATTGTTATCGGCAACAATGTTAAAATCGGTTCAAACGCTATTGTTACAAAAGACGTGGATGACAATACAACCGTTGTCGGCATGGCTGCGCATAAGGTTGCCGAACTGAACAAAAAAAAGGCCAATACGGATTTTGCCGCTTACGGGGTTGTCTGCAATGTCAAAGACCCAGTGGAAGAAAAAATCGAAAATTTGTGCCGGGAAATATCCAAACTCAAAAAAGAACTGGATGAACTGAAAAAGGACTGACCTTATGAACTCTCTCGGATTAAACAAAACACCGGCAGAAACCAGAGTATGTGTCGCGATGTCCGGCGGTGTAGACAGTACTGCCGCGGTTATTTTACTTAAAAATCAGGGATACGACGTTTTCGGACTGACGCTGGACTTGCTGTCACCACCTTATGCACCGGCAGCCGCTTCCATTCAAGACGCTGCAACGGTTGCCGAAAAGCTGGGCATTGAGCATCATTTTCTTGACATGAAACAAGACTTCCGGAAAAAGGTCGTTGATTACTTTGTTGACAGCTATCTGCAAGGGATGACGCCAACTCCCTGCATTATGTGCAACAAGGAAATCAAGCTGGGACTGCTGGTTGATGAAGCTGTAAAAAGAGGTGCGGACATTGTCGTGACCGGGCATTATGCCGATATCCGTGTAACATCAAACGGCGCAGAACTGCACCGGGCAGTCGATTTACAACGCGACCAGAGCTATTTTCTGTTCAGCGTAGACAAAGAAAAATTGCAGTTTCTGCGTTGTCCGTTGGCTTTATTCTCCAAAGACGAAACACGAGAAATCGTGCAAAAAGCAGGTCTGGAAATTTACAAAAAAGCCGACAGTCAGGATATTTGTTTTGTTCAAAACGGAAAATATGCTGAACTGATTAACAGTCTCCGGCCACAGCATGAATGCCCCGCCGGAAACATTGTTAACAGCAAAGGCGATATTCTCGGACGGCACAGGGGAATCATCCATTATACCATCGGCCAAAGAAGAGGTTTGGGAATCGGCGGCGGCGATATTCTTTATGTTTTGCGAATCGATGCCCTGAAAAATGAGGTCGTGGTCGGCGGGCATGATGAGTTGATGCAACGTAAAGTTCTGATTGACAATGTTAACTGGCTGGGAGAAAACCGCCCTGATGAAGCCGAATTTGACGTAAAACTGCGTTCCCGGCAGAATCTGACCGCGGCAAAAGTCAGATTTTTGCCTGAGAACCTGGCGGAAGTCACGCTGTTACATGATTTTTACGGCGCAGCACCAGGACAGGGATGTTGTTTTTATGACGGAACTCGCGTTATGGGCGGCGGCATTATAAAAAAAGTCCTGTAACCAAAATGTAACTGTTTTTTCAGTAAAATTTGTGGTAAAATTAATATATTAAAGCAAGAGGGAGAAACCATCATGAGAAAAATGTTCTGTATTGTTGCTGCCATGCTATACTTGCTTACGGCCTATAATGCCGCGGCACAGCTTCCCTCTGACCCATGGAAAGCATCCACGATAAAAAACAATTACGGTTCTTATAAAAAAGTCAAGACAAAATCGGCTCAACAACCAACTAACGCCCCTTTATATGCCAACGGCCCGACTGACGGAAATGTTTTGCCGGTTGACCCTTGGGCAACGGCCAGAGACCGCAGCGGCACGACATCCTGGCGCGGCAGCGGGCGACACGGACGGCTGGATTATACCGGCGAGGCAACGACTTATACCGACGCCCAGGGACAGGAGATGATTGCCCCTGAGGTCAACCGTGAAAATATGGTTATCGGCTTGAAACAACTCAGAAAAATGGGATATAAAATCCCTGACAGCTACGACCAGAAAATCAGAGACATGCCAGAAGCTTACGGCCGGTTGCTGAAAGAGAATTACAGCAAGGTTTATCAGCTATCCGACCCTCTGGGCCAAGGTTTTACTCGGATGATGGACAGTGTTGAGGAGGGAACTGGCCTGGATTTTGAAAACCTTTTGTTTAACTCAATACAAGTCCTCTCTACGGATTAAAAATTTCAATATTTTTTGATTGACGAGGCGGTTTTCCTGATATTTAATTCCGGTAAATTTGAAAAATACAGGAGAGCCTTATGAAAAATCCGGTTGTTATTCTGGTTAACCCGCAAATGGCAGAGAATGTCGGTATGTCTGCCCGCGCTATGATGAACTGCGGTTTATATGAAATGCGAATCGTTTCGCCCCGGGAGGACCACCTCTCGGACAAAGCTGTTGCAGCATCATCGGGTGCTGACAAAATTTTACGAGAAGCCAGACTTTATGACACGACACAAGAGGCTGTCGCCGACCTAGGTTTGGTATATGCCACAACTGCCAGACGGCGCAATATGATTAAAATTGTCGAAACTGCGGAAGGCGCCGCCCGGGAAATTAACCTGAAATCTCAGGCGGGTATAAAGTGCGGCATTTTGTTCGGACCAGAACGCACCGGACTGCATAATGACGATGTTGCCCTGGCCGACAAAATCATTGAAATTCCGTTGAATCCCGAACATTGCTCGTTAAATTTATCACAAGCGGTACTGTTGGCCGGATATGAAATTTATAAACATCATGTTGATGTGCCGGACGTACAGCTGATTACTAACGGCGGCGAAATTGCTGACAAAGAAAAAATAAACCGTTTTTTTGCTTTTCTTGATGAAAAACTTTCCGGCTGCAAGGCTTTTCAGGATGATGAAAAACGGCCAAGAATGCTGATCAACCTGCATAATATTTTTCAGCGCGGCGAGATTACCGAACCTGAGTTGAACACGCTATACGGCATTATTAACTATTTGTCGCAAAAATAAGGCTTGCTTAACCAAATCTTCAGAGAAAGCGTATATATTTTTTCTGTTTTATTAATTAATGGAGAAAAAAATATGCACGCCGAAAGCTTAATATCATCGTCACAGGTGATTTTCGGATGGGATCCGATGGTTGTTTCGACAGCTATTTTGGTTATCAGCTACATCATTCTTTTTACGGAAAAGCTCAATCGCGCCGTTGTTGCCGTTACCGGTGCTGCGGTGATGATTTTTGCCGGAATCCTGACGCAGACAACCGCCGTAGCCGGGATTGACTTTAACACGTTATCCCTGCTCATCGGCATGATGATTATCGTCGGGATTGCCGAGAAATCCGGTATGTTTCAGTATGTGGCAATCTGGGCAACAAAAAAAGTAAAGGCGAATCCGCGCGGGATTATGGTTGTTTTAGCTGTCGTCACCGCCGTTTTTTCAGCCCTGCTGGACAATGTTACGACCGTTTTGCTTATTGCGCCGGTTACTTTTCAGATTACCAAAAAGCTTAAGCTCAATCCCTACCCTTATTTGATTATGGAAATTTTTGCCTCAAATATCGGCGGTACGGCAACGCTTATCGGCGATCCTCCTAACATTCTTATCGGTTCGGCCTTAAACCTTTCCTTTATGGATTTTGTCAACGAATTGACGCCGGTTGTCGCCGTAACCATGGTTCTGCTGATTATCGCCTTTGATTTGGTTTACGGCAGAAAGTTTCCGACAGAAGCCAGACTGCGCAAGGCTGTTCTGAAGATGAAAGAAAAAGACGCCATCAAAGATTTGCCGCTGTTGTGGAAATCGCTGACGATACTAATTCTGGTTATTGCAGGATTTATGGCAGCAGAACATTTACATATTGCCAACGGCACAATCGCTATGTTTGGCGCTATGGTTATGCTTCTTACTTATACATTCGGCAACAGCCATGACGAACGCGACCACAAGGTCGAAGATGCTTTCGGTCTGGTTGACTGGACAACAATCTTTTTCTTTGCCGGATTATTTGCCATTGTTTACGGTTTGGAGCAGGCCGGCGTTCTTACGCTGCTGGGCAATAAGTTTATTGACTATACCGACGGCAGCATTGAAAAAGCAGCCATGCTGGTGGTTTGGATTTCGGCTTTTGTTTCCACGGCAATTGATAATATTCCGTTTGTGGCAACGATGATTCCGATGATTAAAACCATGGAGGCAGGCATGGGCGGCCGCGAACTGATGATGCCGGTTTGGTGGGCTTTGTCACTGGGCGCCTGCTTCGGCGGCAACGGTTCGCTTATTGCTGCTTCGGCCAATGTTATTGTCGCCGGTATGGCCCAGAGAGAAGGGCATCCAATTCACTTTATGCGTTTTCTCATCTGGTCTATTCCGGTGATGCTCGGCAGTGTTGGTGTGGCGGCTTTATACCTCCATATCAGACACTTCATGTAAAGCGTTATTTACGAAAACAGCCTCCGTTTGGAGGAGATAAAAAAGGAACTGATTCACTCAGTTCCTTTTTTATTTGTATTTAAAAATTAAAAAGCCAGTACCGGGCGGACATACAGGTCGTTATCAAAAGCGCCAAAGCCTATAGCATTTGCAGAGTAGTTCAAAAACAATGCATTGGCGTCATAACCTTCGGACAACCAGTGGCCATGAGCGTCATGAAAGTTCAATCTCGGTAACTTTTCCCCGCCAGCCTTGGAAAAACCGGAATTAATCTTATCATAATTATCCAGTATTGATTGTCCAACACCTGCGGCAGGTAAACACCATTTACCTTTTGTTGTCGGAACAGAACTAGGGGCATAGCCTCTCGCACCCCTTGCTGCCTCAAAACACCAACCCGTAAGCTTTTGTGTATTACCACAACTGTCAAACTCATCGACCTCTGGACCTATTATTGAAAAACACATTACCTCCTGTACTAACCATACATATTTTCCCAATTCTTGCAATGACAGAGCTTGGCCGCAGTTATCACTGCCGATATAAACCACCACACCGATAGGCGTCTTGCCGCTAACTTTATCATTTGAACAAGTCCCATCACTGTTTAGGATATCGCCGATTTTACAGTTTTTGGCGTAACCGTTACATTGCCCGAGAACGGCTTTTTCCTCAACTTTGGGACAAGCCCAATATTCGCCAAACGGACATTTCAAACCGTTGTCACATTTTTGAAGAGAAGTGTAACCTAATTGCTGACAATCGGTAACTGCGCATTGCGCCGCAGCATATTGTGGGATTAAGGACAGACTCGTTCCTAAGAGTAAAAATTTAAGATTAATATTCATGTTGAACATCCTTTGTTTTGAAAGTTAAAACAAAACCCGCTTCATAAAGAAGGCGGGCGGATGTTCGAAACCACATACATGTAAATGGCTCAGCGCTTTCGTGCAAAGCCTTATAACGCTGACATCCGCCTCCTAGCACATATCCAGGCAGATATCAGCATATCCTTATTTAAAGTCGCAACTATGCTTGACGACTACATGTATTAAAGGGTTTCGACGCCCTCAGCGGCAAACTCTGCCACTTAAGAAAAGGGTAGCATAAGGGGGAATTTTTGGCAAGCTGTTTTTGTGTTTTCTAATGAGGGGATTTTTGAGTTTATGCAATTTTGCGCGTAACTGCCTTTTTCATCAAGGAGAGAAAATATAAGGGAGGATATCAGATATTTTGTCTGGCAAAATGTGCCTTTTATATAAGTTTTGTTTTACAAACTGTTAAAAATTAAGAGAATCTTAGCATGTCTTCATTTATAGATACTCTTGTATTTAACCAATTTCTGAGGAAATTTATAAATGAATTCAGTAGATGCTATGAACACGGCAAATCTGATTTTGGGATTTAACCCGCAGATTGTCGCAACAGTGATTGTAGCAGTATGCTATTTAATCCTGTTTACTGAAAAGCTCAACAGGGCTGTGGTTGCTTTATTGGCCGCGGCTGTGATGATTTTTTCAGGTATTTTAACACAGCATACGGCCATTCAGGGAATTGACTTTAATACCTTAGCCCTGCTCACAGGTATGATGATTGTGGTCGGTATTTCAGAAAAATCCGGAATGTTCCAGTATGTGGCGATTTGGGGCGCAAAAAAAGTCAACGCCAATCCCCGCGGATTGTTAGTTGTCCTTGCTTTTGTCACGGCGTTTTTCTCCGCCTTTTTAGACAATGTAACCACCGTTTTACTTATCGTGCCAGTTACATTCCAGATTACCAAGAAGCTTGACATTAATCCTTACCCTTACTTGCTTTTGGAAATCTTTTCTTCCAACATCGGCGGTACAGCAACTCTTATCGGCGATCCTCCCAACATTTTGCTTGGTTCGGCCTTAAACCTGTCTTTCATGGATTTTGTCAAGGAACTGACACCGGTTGTTATCATTACCATGATTGTCATTATTTTGATTTTTGACTTTTTCTGGGGTAAAAAACTGGTTACAACCGAAAAAAGAAAAAAAGACGTCATGAAAATGGATGAGAAAGAAGCCATTACAAACAAAGGCCTGTTGGCTAAATGTCTGTTTGTTCTGGGCTGTGTTATTCTGGCTTTCATCATGGCTGAACATCTGCATATCGCCAACGGCACCATTGCCATTTGCGGCGCGGCATTTTTGATGATGCTGTATACTTTCGGAGAAAAACATGATGTTCGCGACCAAAAAGTCACTGAAATTTTTAATTTGGTTGACTGGACGACTATTTTCTTCTTTACCGGTTTATTCGTGATTGTTTACGGTTTGGAAGTCACCGGTGTTCTGAGTATGCTTGGCAAATATTTTGTTGATTTAACGGAAGGCAGCATTTCCAAAACAATGCTTTTGATTGTCTGGGTATCGGCTTTTGTTTCCAGCGCAATCGACAATATTCCGTTTGTGGCAACCATGATTCCGATGATTAAGTCCATGGAAGCTGATTTGGGCGGCCGTGAAGCGATGATGCCTGTTTGGTGGGCTTTGTCGCTTGGCGCCTGTTTCGGCGGCAACGGAACGCTTATCGGCGCTTCGGCCAACGTTATTGTTGCCGGTATGGCTCAACGAGCCGGACATCACATCAACTTTATCCGATTTTTGAAGTGGTCAATACCGGTTATGCTAATCAGTGTCGGCATTGCCTGCCTGTATTTGTATATTCAATATTTTGAATAAAGGTAAAAGCCTTGGATTTTTCCAAGGCTTTTGTTTTATCCCTAAAAAAAACATCTCGAATATTTCGGGATGTTTTCTTAAAAATTTCGGATTAGAATCCTTCAGTATCTAAGCGTTTACGCAGCTGTTTTCTAGCGCGGCGGATTGCTTCAGCCTGGCGGCGTGCTTTCTTCTCAGAATTTTTTTCGTGACAACGTCTTAATTTCATTTCACGGAAAACGCCTTCTCTCTGCATTTTCTTTTTCAAAACCTTCAAAGACTGAGCAACGTCATTACCGATAACAGTAACCTGAACCACTTAAATCACCTCTTTTCATATTGTTCAAAATTGTTACATCAAAAATTATGCAATATTTAACATAAGCATTTTAATATTGCAAGCGTTATTTTTACGCGATAATATTCGGCGTAATGTTTGCTTCGACGCTCTTAATCTGCTTTTTAAGACCGCAGCGAAGCGTATTTAACTGTTTGGCTTGATAAAAATCAATGGTTCTATTTTTTAATACCAAGTGTCTGATGTCTGAGCTGATACGACGTTCTTCGAGCTTGAGCTCACAGAGTTTGTGCTGTAATTTACCGAGATTGTCGTCTTTAAACATCTATATTTATCCCCTTTGGTTAAAAAATTGTATGATAAACACATTTTTTACTGGAAATACTCCAATAAAATTTGTATTAAATTATACAGCAATTTAAGGATAAATGCAATACATAAAAACTAACAGGAGTTTTTTTATATGAATAAAACAAAAAGAATCGGTATTTTGACCAGCGGCGGCGACTGTGCCGGACTTAATGCCGTTATCAGAGCCGTTGTCAATTCCGCTTCCAGACTGGGCTGGGAAATCTACGGCATTCATAACGGCACGGAAGGGTTAACCAATGATCCTCTGGAATATGAAGTTTTGACGGTTCAGAATTTTTCTGATACGCCATGGCCAAGACTCAGCGGTTCTTATCTCGGTTCTTTGAACAAGGGCGTCAAGATGGAATCTCTCGGCGAAATGTCAAAACGTTTCGGCGAAGGCGTTAAAAAGCTCGGGCTGGACGCTGTTATTGTTGTCGGCGGCGACGGCAGTATGAACATTACCGGCAATTACTGCAAAGGTGCCGGCGTCAAAATGATTGGTATTCCCAAAACAATTGACAACGATACGCCGATTACCGAATTTTCAGTTGGATTTAATTCCGCCTGTCAGGTTTGCACCAACGCAATCGACAGCCTGGAACTGACGGCCCGTTCGCACCACCGTGCGCTGATTCTGGAAGTTATGGGACGCGATGCCGGGCATTTGGCCATGCAGTCTGCTTTAGCCGGCCAGGCCGACGTTTGCCTGGTTCCGGAAATTCCTTACAAAATCGACGGTGTCATCAACAAGCTGAAAGAAATCAAGGCCAGCGGACGCGACCACGCGATTATTGTTGTTTCCGAGGGCATTAAAACCGAAGACGGACAACATTTGTCCGCGGCAAAGAACTTAATCGGCGAAGCTGTTTACGGCGGTGTCGGACAGTATCTGTCTGCCGAAATCAATAGCCGTTACCATGATTTTCAGACCCGTGTGACGACTTTAGGCCATGTTCAGCGTTCCGGCACGCCTTCCTGCTTTGACCGAATGCTGGCTGCCATGTTTGGCGCCAAAGCAGTTGAGCTGCTGGCGAAAGACCAGACTGATATGATGGTTGTCTGGAAAAACGGCAAAGTTGGCGCTTACAGCATTGATGAAGTTGTTAAAGAAGGGACAACCTTGCTTGATACAAACAGCGACTCGGTTAAAGCCGCTGCAGCAATCGGCATGTATATCGGTGAAATCGAGAAGTAGGTTTCTTTTCTCAAAAATGAAGGGCGCATTGAAGCGCCCTTTTTTATTGTATTTATTATACTGACACAATAAAAAAACAGCCGTTCTTTTTAACTCCGGCTGTTTTTTTATTTTAGACAACGTTATCTTAGGCTGTGGCGCGCTTTGTCATCAAGCCTTCAGAAATCTGCAAATTGGTCATAATCATCGAATCGATGGCTTTTTCGTTCAGCTTATTAACATCCTTGCCGACTTCCAAGGTTTTTGAAGAAACATAATCTGCCAGCTTAATCAGGTTTGTCTTCGTTTCTTTCGGCAGCGGGTTTTCATCTGATGAAGCCAGAGTCTTGATGTAGACCCAAAGTTTCATGTTATTTTCCAAAGCGTTTACCAAATCGCCGGTATTTTTGTTCTCTTTAGCAGAAGAGAGGTCAATCGCACATCTCAAGAGGTGAAAGGCTTCTTCTTTGGCCAGGCTGTTTTTCACAGCATCAACCAAGCCTTCGGAAATCTGCATATTGATGTTTACCAAAGTATCAAAATCATTCTTTGTCATCTTAACACCTTTGCTCAAAGTCAGGCGTTCAACAAACTTTGACAACTTCAGCAGATTGGATTTAATTTCATCCGGAAGCAAATTCTTTGCATTTTTTAAAGTTGTTTCTATCTCCACCCAAAGTTTTAAATTGCTATCCAAGGCCAGAATCTTTTCCTTATCACTATTACCTGATGCCGCATGGGACAAGGCAACTGCATGATTCAGAAGAATCGAAGCTTCTTCTTCAGCATTTTTAACTTGGTCAGTTGTTTTTTTCATATGTGCTTCCTTATAAATCAGTTTACAAATTTAGTTTTCAAGCAGCGCTATATTCTTACAAATAGCCTTTTAAATAGTTAATTTAATCAAAAAAGTTTATTTATTAACAAGAAAAAGCCTGCTCAAGAATTTAGGGGAAAATAAGCAGGCTTTTTATTTTTAAGAAAAAATGGGGAGATTTTTTCTTGAAAAGACATAATAATATGGGGAAACTTGTCCTTAGAACGGTGACAGAATATCTATCAGCTGGCGTCCGTATCTCGGTTCCTGAACATCGGAAATTGTACCCTTTCCGCCGTAAGAAACGCGCAATTCGGCAATTTTGCTCGAATCGATAGAATTATCGGAAGTAATATCAGCCCGGCGGATAACACCGCGCACTGTCAGCTGGCGCAGTTCATAGTTAACGCGTATTTCCTGAGAACCTTCAATTACCAGATTGCCGTTCGGTAAAACCTGAGTCACAACGCCGGCCATTGTCATATTGATATTTTCGGAACGATCTATTTTTCCTTCGCCGCTAATATCATGGTCAGACACGACATTGACCAGATTTCCGGGATTGACGGCATCAGGCAGGTAATCCTTGGCATAATCTTCATAGCCGAAGAAGCTGCCGACATTGACCGTATCAGAGTTGGTATCACGCGTCTGTTCGGTTTTGTTTTTCATTGTTGCGCCGTCTTTGGCAGAAATGTTAACCGTAATGATATCACCGACTTTTGACGCCCGTTGATCCTTGAAAAACCCCGACGAGCCTTTAGCCCAAAGAGAGTTAGCGCCGCTGCTTTGATCCGGCTGCACCGGCATGGGCAAACTGACCGGCTGATAATTCGGCTGGGTTACGGGATTTTCAATCGGCGCCAATTCCGGCTCTTTGCCAATTGTACTCAGACGCGACCAGGTGTTGCAACCGCTGAGCATTGTTCCCAGCAGCAGCCCCAGCGCTATTTTTTTGTAAGTTTGTTTCATGACCATTAGTTCCCCTTTCTATTGGACATCAATTTTTACGGTTTCGGCGTCAATAACTTCGCCATATAAATTCTTTTTGCTCTTGGTATTCAAAAGTTCTATCTTCCGACCTTTTGCCCCATCTTCCAAGGCCTGAACTTTTGCCGTTATCTGCATATGCGGCGTGGCATAAAGAGCCGTTACGACATCGCCTTTTTTAATGAGCATTTTCTCACCGAGGTCATTGGCGGTTATGAGTTTTCCCTCTTTAAGCATCCGCTTGGCCTCTTTATTCAGCATTTTGTCTTTGTCGGTAACATTGGCGGACTTAATACGGTTGCGGCGTATCTTAACAAGTTTCAAATCTTCATTATGAATGATTTCCCCTTTTCCGATGTCCCGAGCCGGAACTGAAATCTCGCCGATACGGTAAAATTTTCCAGTCAAATCCGTTGTTGCAAAAAGTTTGCCATCGGCATAAATTTCCGCCCGGCAGGAAAACTTATCCTGCTGTTCCGAAAATTTCAGGCTGGTTATCATAATTTTAAAAGACGATGCGCCGGCGATTGAAAAAGACGTCTGGCCGCCGAAAAATTCCAAGTCCAGTTCATCTTCCACGCCATTATTTACAAATTCGGTTTTTACGGCTGATGCAATATCATCTTCCCGCACCAACACAGCCGCCACTGCCCCCAGGCAGTACAGCAGGAGGTAAAGCATCGGAAAAACATATTTTAATTTTTTAAGCATTTTTGTCATCAGCGCTGCCCGAACTACTTCATTTGGTTAATGGTTGACAACATTTGGTCTGAGGTGGAAATGATTTTGGAATTCATCTCATAAGCACGCTGAGCGGAAACCAGCTCGGTAATTTCAGAAACCGGGTTAACGTTGGATGTTTCCAGATAGCCGGACTGAATGGAACCAAACCCTTCATTGTCCGGATTATCAACTATCGGCGCGCCGGAAGCTTCGGTTTCCAAGAACAGGTTTTGCCCCATGGCTTCCAACCCGGCTTCATTTACAAAAGTGGCGATTTCCAGCTGGCCGACATTTAACTCGTCAACCTGTCCGTCCTGCTTGACCCAGACTTCGCCGGAAGCATTAACATAGACTTCTACGGCATCATCGGGAATAGTGATTTCCGGCTGAACGACATAACCGTCATGGGTAACAATAACACCATCGCCGTTACGTTGAAAAGCGCCATCGCGGGTATAAGCCGTCCCCTTGCCTTCCGGCAGTTCAATCTGAAAATAACCGCGTCCTTTAATTGCCAAATCCAAGCTGTTCCCGGTATTGGTCAGGGCATTGCCGTCTGTAATACGGTAAATGGCCGCGGTTTTGACACCGGTACCCAGCTGGATGCCTGATGGTACAATAGTCTGACCGGCGGTTGATGCGGCACCCGGGCGGACAATGTTTTGATACAGCAAATCGTTAAATTCAGCACGGCGTTTGCTGTAAGCCGTGGTATTCATGTTGGCGATGTTGTTGGAAATAACATCTACGTTCGTCTGCTGGGCAAGCATTCCGGTAGCGCCAATATTCAAAGATCTCATATTTTATTCCCCTGTAAAATTAAGCCTGCTGAGAGAAGGCGGTAATGGTGTTGGACAAGCGTTCATGCTCAGTGTCTATCATTTGTTGGACATATTCGTAAGAACGTTGCAAATTAATCAGTTTGGTCATTTCGGCAATCGGTTCGACATTTGATTTTTCAATAGATTTCTGCACAACCTGGTAACTGCCGTTATTGTATTCCATGCTATTGCCTTCTGTATTTTCAAACATGGTATCGGCAATTTTCAATAACTTCTGGTTATCGGCAAAGCTGGCCAGACGCATACGTCCCAGAGAACCGTTTTCAGTCAAGACTTCACCTGAAGCCGTAATGGTTATTTCATTTTCATTCGGCGCGATAAAAAACGGCGTGCCGGTTTCGGACAACAGCGGATAGCCGTCTTTGGTGACAATCGCGCCATCGGCATTCAGAGAAAACTGTCCTTTGCGGGTGTATTTTTCGCCTTCCGGCGTTTCAACAGCAAAAAAAGCATTCCCCTTAATCGCCACATCCAGCGCATTACCTGTATGCGCAATCATACCCTCGGCAAAATTCTTATAGGTACCGTAGTCCTGCGTGAAATATAAAGGATTGCCAACAATGCCCTTGGCAGCATTTTCAGTTTTGGCCAAATATGATGTAAAGACGGCTTCATCCCCTTTGTAGCCTGACGTATTCATATTTGCCATATTATTGGAAACGACATCCATTTGTTTCCACAGCGCCATCTGGCGCGATAAGGCAATGTAGTTTGTATTATCCATATTTCTTTTCCCCAATTAAAAAGGATAATTTCATCATGCCATAAATAATGCAAAAACTGTGCCAAGATTAACAAAATATTAATTTCCGAAGATACAAAAAAAGCGCAACCCTTTGGGATTGCGCTAAAAATTCTACTTTGAACAATTAAATACCTTTTGCCATAGGCTGCTTTCAATTCTTTTATCAGCCATAATAGCCTGATTGGCCTTGTCATTCAGACGCTCCCCGTACCATATGATATCATTCTCAGCCCAGACAGCGTATTCCTGCCCGCTTTTGTTAATAACATCAGCTCCCAGAAGCAGATTCAACTCTTCCAGCCGGAAAGAAGATATCTCATTTTCACGGCGAAAACTACCCGAAATACATTCGCTCAGAAAACGTGGACCGGCTTTGTCTTTCAGTGGAGAATCGTTGCGCCGCAAAATACGAAGAAGGTTTACAACCTCGCGCGCATACATAAAATTGTATTTCTGCGCCTGTTTCATCAAATCAAGGTATTCCCAAACACCGCGCAGTCGTATTTCCAGATTTTCATACTGTGCCGCGACAATCACTCCGCCAACATTAACTTTTACAGAGGTTCCCGTCAGCTTGTTATAAACACTAAATTCGGTTATTAACCTGGAATTGTCATTTCCCTCCAGCAGGTACTTTACCATTTGTTCGTCATTTACCGTCATAATTATAATTTTAAAATTAATAATATAATGAATTAAGGGTTTTAATAACATAGAACCCTTAATTTGTAAATAGACAAAATTGACATTTATTTACATATTTCTGTTTTCTTCAAAATATAAAAATCGGCCAGCGGTCCATGAATCATTTCCTTATTCATATCCAACATTCGGAGTTGTCCGTCCTCGGCTTTGTAATAGCTGTTTTGTCCGTCACGGGAAACAGCAATAATATCCCCGTCTACGGAATAGCGGCCGTTTTCAACAAATTTGCCGTCTTTTTTATCAATATATAAGCTGCTCAGGCGGTATTCGCCGTTGGCGCTGAGCTGCAGTTTCGTGGCAATGCCGGGACCGTCTGCCGCGGGAAGAACGCCCTCATAAGTCCCGCAGTATTTGGCTGTGCAGGATGACAATGCCGCCATGGTCGCAAACATATAAATTATCTTATTCATTTTTTCCCTTTCTGTTATTTTCGGTTATACCGATAATGTAAGGGTTAGGCATTAAAATTCAAGCCCCAGTCAGAATAACGCGCCGGATCATCAATCCAGTTTTCGCGGACTTTGACATAAAGAAACAAATGAACCCGCTCTTCCAGCAAATCCTCAATTTCACGCCGCGCCGCCTGGCCAATTTTTTTTATCATACTGCCGCCTTTGCCCAAAACGATGATTTTCTGACTGTCACGCTGAACATAAATCGTCATTTCCGCCCGAACGGAGTTGTCTTCCTTGCGCTGCCAAAGCTCCGGCTCTACAGTCAGGGCATAAGGCAATTCCTGCTGGAGATATAAAAACAGTTTTTCCCGGACAATTTCCGCCGCCAATAGTTTTAACGGCATATCAGACATTTGCTCTTCCGGGTAATACCATGGGCTTTCCGGCAGATTATCTGCCAGGTATTTATAAAATTCTTCAATATTTTCACCGGTTACGGCTGAAATAAAAAACGTTTCGGTAAAATTTCCGGCTTGATTTAATTCTGCGCTGAGCTGCAGCGGCTTTTCCTTTTTTACCAAATCAACTTTATTCAAAACCAAAACGGCGGCTGTCTTATTTTCATTCAGCCTGGCGACAATGGCTTTGACTTCATCGTCAAATCCCTTATGCGCATCAACAACCAGTACCGTTATATCGGCATCGCCGACACCACCCCAGGCCGATGCCACCATAGCCCTGTCCAAGCGGCGTTTAGGTTTGAAAATTCCGGGCGTATCAAGAAAAATTATTTGGGAATTTCCGTATATGCCTATTCCCTTGACCATGGTCCGGGTTGTCTGAACTTTGGGCGAAACAATCGAAACCTTGGAACCGACAAAGTTATTGGTAATAGTCGATTTTCCGGCATTCGGCGCACCGATAAGCGCTACAAAACCACACCTTTGAATATTGTTTTTCGAAACGCTATTCATGCTTATACCCCAGTTTAGCCAGCATTTTGCAAGCGGCTTCCTGTTCGGCCAGTTTTTTGTTACGCCCTTCCCCAAACTGAGTTTCTATACCCTGTATTGACACGGACATTTTAAATGTCGGTTCATGTTCGGATCCGGTACGGCCCTCCGTTTTATAAACAGGAAAACTTTTTCCCTTTGCATGGGCAACTTCCTGAAGCAGCGTTTTGCAATCTTTGGGCGGCGCTACGTTTTTATCAATCAGTTCACACCAATGTTCATTGACAAAGTCAACCGCACATTCGCAGTGACTGTCCATATAAATTGCGCCGATAACGGCTTCGCAAACGTCGCAGAGAACATTTTCGTTATCGCGAATATCATTGCCAACGCAAATAATATATTTATCCAGCCCGATACGGCGGGCAACGCCGGCAACGGTTTCTTTGCAGACTAACGCCGTATGCCGTTGTGACATGCTGCCTTCCGGCTCTTTGGGAAAAATGCGGTACAACAGGCTGGCTATGGCAACGCCCAAAACCCTATCGCCGACAAATTCAAGACGTTCGTAATTGTCTTCGACCGAAGGACTGTAACTGCTGTGCGTCAATGCCTGCCGCAGTAAAGAAATGTCCTGAAAATGGTATTTTAGCGTACTCTCAAGCGCTTTTATATCTGTCATTTTCCACCTACTGAATTCTGTTAAACAACCGGGACCAGCGAATCTGCCGCGGCAGATTCCATATTTTGTACCATTCGCCGTCAGGGTCAAGCGAGAAGAAAAGGAAACGAGCCTTGCCGACCAGATTTTCCGCCGGAACAAAGCCAACGTTGACACGGCTGTCGTCGGAACGATCACGGTTATCACCCATCATAAAATAGTGTCCTTCGGGAACGGTCAGTTCCGGGACATCATCAAAAGTTTCGCTGTCGGATATTTCCAGAATATTGTGTTTGACACCGCCGGGAAGCGTTTCAACATATTGGCGGTAACGCTCAACATTACCGTATTTGTCGTGCAGCACAAAGTCTTCAATCTGTTCGCGCTCGACCAACTCACCGTTTATGTATAAACGCCCTTTTTCCAATTTAATCCTATCTCCGGGGAGGCCAATCAGGCGCTTAATATAATCTGTTTTGTTATACTGCGGTTCCTTAAAAACAATCACATCGCCGCGCTCGGGCTTATCTTCCCAGATACGTCCCTCCCAAAGAGGAAGGCTGAACGGCAGGGAATGTTTTGAATAGCCGTATGTATATTTGGAAACAAACAAAAAATCCCCGACATATAAAGTCGAATACATTGAACCGGAAGGGATTTTAAACGGTTCAAACATAAAAGTCCGAATAAATACGGCAATCAAAACGGCATAAATTATCGTTTTTATGGTATCGGCAAAGCTTTCTTCTTTATCCATAAGATTTTCCTTAAGCTATAAATTCTTTATTGCATTGTCTTAGATAACGCCATAAACGCGATAGCGTTATCTAAGGCAACTTTGGGTTACATATAATAATATCAGTAAACTTCAATAACGACAAAAGCCTGCGCCAAAGGATAATCGTCGCTTATCGTCAGCTGAATATTGACGTTTTTTCCGCCGGAAAGCTTTTGCAGGCGCTGAAGCGCTCCGCCGCTTAAAACCAATTCCGGTTTGCCGGCGGCATTATGAACCGTCTGAATATCGCGCAGATAGATACCGTTTCTGAATCCCGTTCCCAGAGCTTTGGAACAGGCTTCCTTGGCGGCAAAACGTTTGGCGACGGACGCAGCATATTCCCGCGGCGAAACAAACTGCCGGGCAGCAATTTCCTCCCGTTCCGATGCTCCCAGCGCCCGGTCTATCAGACGCTCGCCGTAAGCGGCAATCGACCGCTCAAAACGGGAAATGTTGGTAATATCCGACCCTATTCCGACTATCATGTCCTTCTCCCTCTTTACTGCGCAGCGCGAGCCACATAGCTGACAACCTTGCTGGCTTTCAGCACATCAATAATTTCACTCAGCTGCTTAATGTCTTTAACCTCAATATCAACCAACAGCTCAAAATAGCTTACCGTGCGGTAGACGATGTTCAGGTTGGAAATATTGCCGTTGCAGCGGGCAATTAGATTTGACAAATCGCCGAGGGCTCCCGGCTCGTTACTGAGCATAATCTTCAAACGACCGACATGGGTTTCGCCATAAGCGTCATCCCCCCAGGCAATATCCAACCAACGTTCCGGCTCATTAGCAAACTTTTCCAAAAGTTTACAGTCAATGGTATGGACGGCAACGCCTTTTCCGGTCGTTACAATACCAACGATACGGTCTCCCGGCAGCGGGTGACAGCAACCAGCATAATGAACAGCCATTCCGGGAATGAGGCCTTTGATTTTAAGCGGTTCGCCCTTGTTCTTGCCTTTTTTCAAAACCTTTTTCAGACTTGGCACCTTAATCGCCTTGACTACCTTTTCCAGCTTAGACTGTTTATAGGCCGGATAAACCGCTTTCAGGACATCCCAGCCGGTTACCAAGCCTTCGCCGACCTTGGCATAAACATCATCTATCGAATCTGCCTCAAAATTCTGCAAAACATTAATCAACCCCTTTTCTGAAAATTCCAGATTTTCGGATTTGAACAAACGCTCAAGAATTTCCTGCCCCAACGTAATAAACTGATCGCGTTTATGTGCGCGGACATAGCGGCGGATAGCAGCTTTGGCTTTGCCGGTAACAACAAAGCGCTCCCATTCTGTTGACGGGTGCTGGGCTTTTGAAGTCAAAACCTCGACCTGGTCGCCATTTTGCAAAATCGTACGCAACGGGCGGATTTCACCGTTAATCTTGGCGCCGACACAGCTGTCGCCGACCGAAGAGTGGATGGCATAGGCAAAATCGACCGGCGTCGAATTAATCGGCAAGCCGATTAAATCACCTTTAGGCGTGAAGCAGAAAACCTGGTCGTTATACATTTCCAGCTTGGTATTTTCAAGAAACTCTTCCGGATTTTGCGCCTGTTCTAGAATTTCCAAAAGTTCCCGTATCCAGCGGAAATTCTTACCTTCAACACGCTGTCCCTGCTTGTAGGCCCAATGGGCAGCAACGCCTTTTTCAGCAATCTCGTGCATTTCCGTCGTCCGAATCTGGATTTCGATGCGGGTATTTTCCGGTCCGATGACACCGGTATGGATGGATTTATAGCCGTTTGGTTTCGGCGTGGAAATATAATCCTTAAAACGCCGCGGAATCATATGATATTTGCTGTGAATAACACCCAGCGCCTGATAACAGGAGCCAATATCGTCAACAATAATACGGAAAGCCATAATATCGGAAAGCTGCTCAAAAGAGGCGTTTTTCTGCTGCATTTTGCGCCAGATGGAATAAGGCGTCTTTTCCCGGCCGCTGACACTTGTCTTGATACCATTGTCTTTCATATCCTTTTCAAGCTGGCGGATAATTTTGGGCACAATGTTACTGCCCTGCTCCCGCAAAAAGTTCAAACGGGCAACAATGGAATCATGCGCTTCCTTATGCAGTTCAGAGAAAGCGATTTCCTCTAATTCGCTTTTGACTTCCTGCATACCGATACGCTCGGCCAAAGGCGCATAGATATCCAATGTTTCCTTGGAAATACGCATTCTTTTTTCAGGCTTGCAAAAATGCAGCGTGCGCATATTGTGCAGACGATCGGCCAGCTTAATCAGCAAAACGCGGATATCTTCCGACATGGCCAGCAAAAGCTTGCGGAAATTTTCCGCCTGTTTGCTGTTGCCTGATTTTTGTTCAATCATGGCTAATTTGGTCAGACCGTCGACAATGGAGGCTACCTGATCTCCAAACAGCTGGCGGACTTCTTCAACCGTGGTATCGGTATCTTCCACCGTATCATGCAACAAAGCGGCAATAATGGATGCGGAATCCAGCTTGAATTTTGTTAAAATACCGGCAACTTCAATCGGGTGGGAATAATACGGATCCCCTGACTCGCGAAGCTGGGCGCCATGTTTTTTCATGGCAAAAACATAGGCCCGGTTTAATGCGTCTTCATCTGCATCGGGATCATAGGATTTAACTAATTCAACTAATTCATATTGTCTTAACATTGAGCCTCAACCATAACCTAAAACCTTATTCAAGACTCAAGAAAATTTTTTTACACCCTTAAGCCTCAACAACGCTTGTACCTGCCGGAGATACAAGCGTTGTAATTATAGACATCAGAAAATTAAAAAATACTGAATCCCGCGTTATTCTTCATCATCAAAATCGGCACCCAGTTCGTCGCTGAGACCCAAGGCATCGTCCAGCGCTTCATCATCCAGAGAAACATCTTCTTCAGAATCGGCATCCAAATCCATAACGTCATCATCGCCGTCGCGAATCTGCATAGCATCGCCCATATCTTCAGCATCAAGACTAACGCCGGAGAACTGGTCATCAAGCTCAGCCAATTCTTTTTCAGCTGCCAGAATTTCCAACTCTTCTTCTTCCGGTTCTTCAACCTCGACATATTTCTGCAGCCCCATTACCAGAGATCTCTGCAATTCCTCAATATTAACCGTACCGTCAGCAATTTCACGCAGAGCAATTACCGGATTTTTGTCATTGTCTTTGGCAACCGTCATCGGCGCCCCGGCGCTCAAATCTTTAGCCCGCTGAGCAGCAACCATGAGCAGTTCATAGCGGTTAGGAATTTTATCAATACAATCTTCAACTGTAACGCGTGCCATTTCTTTTATACCTTAGTTTAAAATTACAAATCTGAATTAGACTTTATACTAACTTTTACATAAATTGCAATAATAAAATCAGAAAAAGTTGCGTTTTTTCGAGAAATTACTGCGACAAAGACAACGGCTGCCCGCCCAGGAGATATTTTCCGGCGGCAAACTCCCGGCGCAACATCCGCCGATTTTTTATCACTTCCAAAACATCCGGCAACGGTGCCTCATACATCAAGACCGTCGCCCGGGCAGCTTGAAACTGGCTGTAGCGCAGGTTTTCCGGGAAAGCGGCTAAATCCCGTTCATAAATGCCGTCCTGCAGATTTTTGATTGCGGCGGCGGTTGACGCACTCATTGTCGATGCCCGATAAGCTTTTACGGTTTTGTCGCAGATATAGGCCCACTCATCTAAATTAAAAGCCTCGCCGCCGACAGCTAATTTTAAGTCTGTTTCCATTCCCAGGATACGCATTTTCTGCACCAGACGGCGGCAAGGATAAACCAAATCCTTTAAAGTGTTTATCACGGTACAGCCATTTTGTTCACTTTCGTATTTATCAAGAAGCTGTCCGGCTGCAAAGAGTTTCAACGCCATTCCTTCAGCGGAAGCCAGCTTGTTTACGGCAGGGATTGTCCGGGCAAAAGCCTGTACATCAGCCGAGGTCAGCGGCGATTTTTCATCCGGTGAAACAGTTCGCAAATCAGATATGTCGAGCGCCTTTTTCCGCTCGGCGCCCGGCTGAAAACTTTCCGGCGGCACCAGCTGTTTCAGGCGCCGGTAAAATTCTGCATTATAAACAGTTTGCGGATAATATGCCGGCGTTTTAAGCGGTTCCACAGCCCGGACATTATCCGGCCAAACTTCAGGAATCAATAAAAAATACAAATGCGGCGAGAGAAATTCAAGGTTTGGAATTTCAGCCATTTGCGGCGCAATCCGTTGTGGAAAACGGCCTTTGGTTTCTTTTATTCCCGGCATATTTAAAATTTTGGGAGACATATTCGGCACCGTATGCAGGTAAGGGCCTATGTAAGGATAAATTTCCGGCGGCGCTGACTGTATCAGTTCCAACAGCGCTTCTTCATTTTCTTTTTTCAGGCGTTTGTCACCTGAACCGTAAGTTTTGATTGTCTGCGCAAAAACTTTATCAAAAACCTTTCCGATATTCCAGGAAAATTCATAGCGGCGGTCATAAATCGGCGTTGCGGCATATTTCTCTGCCAATTCGTCATAAGACGGCAAAGGCCGATTGAGATTAACCTCCAGACAACTTTTGTCATTCCGTCCGGCGGCTTGCGCCAAGCCTGCCGCCAACACCATAACTGCAACCGCCGCTATTTTTTTCATTTTAATCCTTCTTGGTCAGAAGAACCGTATAGGTCAAAACTTCCTTGCCATGAGCCGGAATTTTGACAAGCCATTTAGACGCGTAGGCGTTTTTCTTTTCACTTTTTACGCTTTCGGCGTTGACTTTCCAAGTTCCACCATAATTCTGGGTAAATTCCACTTCCACAGCCTCATCTTTGGCATTGTTAAATGTTATTTCAACAGAAGCTTCGGTTACTTTTTCGGAAATCTTTTTGGCCGAACTGATTTTACCGGAAGCAAAAATGTCAAACGCCTGTCCCAAATTAAGTTCCGTCTTTTCTCCGGAAGCAAGCTGCGGCAAATTGGCTTCACCGATAAATTGCAGATTTTTCTTGCTGTCATTTTCAAAAAAGCGGATTGTTCCCTGCGGCAGCGCTTCACCCAAACCGTCTTCCTTTACATTGTTTAATTTGTAAACGACCTGCGGATTGGCTTTGGTAAAATCGTTTTCTCCGCTGTTATAGCTGAGGTAAAGCGGTGAATTCAGTTTATATTCCTTCGCATATTTTACCTTGTTCTTGACCATCAGGCTGACTTGCTTTGTCTGTTTGTCTTTTATGCTGGTTTTGGCCGGCAAATTGTAAAGATAGTAATCGGCAAAAGCTTCCGACGTCGGTACAGCGCTGTCCATTGCAGCACTTTCCGCAACGGCGCCCATAGCCTTAAAGCTGCGCGCCATCATTAACGGGCGGATAACATTGCTGCTGACCTGATTGACAGAGCCGGCAATCAGCTGAACTGTGGCATTGTTATAATCCACGCCGGAATCGTTTTTTAATGTAATCCAGCCGTTTAACGTTAAGGTATTGTCAGCCTGCAAGTCAGCAACATAATCGGCTTTCCAGCTGAGGCCCGACGTCAGGTAAGCCAGTTCGACATTTTGAGCGCCGGCAACCGACTTGTTTTTCATATCGACAACCAAAGTCGGCTTGGTGCGCAAACCATCCGGAACATTTTCATAAATAACGCGTCCCGGAAAATCGGTTTCAATGCCATAGCTGAACTTTAAGACCGGTTTACCGTATCCGGCTTCTAAAACTACAGCCGTATCATAAACCGTTTTTCCGGTTTGTTCATTATAAAGTGCAGTTTTTACCGTCTTGCCGACAGAAGCTTCCAACAAGTTTGACGGATTGAGCAGATTGTAATTATAATTCTGTTCCATTACTTCAATCCCCTTGCCGAACAACATTGCCGTTTCCGGGCGAATCTGCGAAGAAACGCCGACAAAAGCAACCTTGTTTTCACCACGCTGCAAATCAATGTTGCGCATATCCCGGACAAAGGCCAGGTTATTGTTATATATGCTTATCTGCATTTCCGTATTTTTATCGGTATCGACAACTTTTTCGGCATCTGCCGCCAAGCTGAGGGCAGGAAGGCTCAGAAAACTCAGACTCAATGCAGCTATTGCATTTTTTATTTTCATATTTCTATCTCCATTCTGTTAAATTTATCTCTGATGATACTGATGATATACTAAAAAATCATAAAAAAAAGTGCTTATGTTTTATAATAAAACTAGACTCGGCGTAAATATTCAAATATTATGTGGCTAAATTGGTTGGAATATTTTTTTAAGGAGAGTTGTCATGGCTTGGACTGAACAAATGGTCGAAGACTTAAGAAAAATGTGGAAAGAAGGTTTGACTACCGGAGAAATAGGTAAAAGACTCGGTGTTTCAAAAAACTCCATTGTCGGAAAAGTTCATCGCCTTGGACTGTCCGGGCGTCCGTCTCCCATCAAAAAGAAATCTGACGACTCTGAAGCCATTTCTCAGCCGACCGCTCCGTCTCTGCAAACGATTAAAACAAGTAAAGCTGAAAAAATAACATCCGATGAAAGCAACAAAAAAGCTGAGGCAGTAAAAGAATCAAAAAAAGAAGAGCATTTTATCTCTACCAAAATAGAAAGCAAACCTCAGGTCAGAAAAGACGGCAAAGTTATGCTGACCAGCCTTGACAACCACACCTGCCGCTGGCCTATAGGTGACCCGAAGGATGAAAATTTTCATTTCTGCGGCAAAAAAGTCCGTTTGGGACAAACCTACTGCGAAGAACACGCCGCTTTGGCCTATGTCAAGCCAAACAATAAGAAATAACCTTTGTTTAACTATTATAGATTAAAGTCAGAATTAAGTTTTATCTGATTTTTTGGAGTGTTTCATGTCTTTAGGTACTTTATTGGCCTTTCTCGGCGGTTTTGCAATGGTTATCGGATCTATTGTCACTGCAACCGACAGGCCGATGGCTTTCGTCGATTTTCCCAGCGTCATCGTCGTTATCGGCGGAACACTGATTACCTGTTTTACTTCTTACGAAACAAAAGATGCCATCACTGCTTTTAAAACCATGCTGGCTTCCTTCAAAAAATACAAAGATATGGAAACTCCGTTGAAAGACGAAGTCGGCAGAATCGTCCGCTGGGGCTATATCATTCAGAAAAACGGCCTGCAAGGACTGGAAAACGAAGTTACCGATGACCTCCGTGCCGAAAGCCCGTTTTTAGCTTACGGCGCTGATTTGGTCGTTACCGGCTATACCGGGACTGAAATCAGACAAATCTTGGAACATATGTCGGAATCCCAATCCGCCAGAGACCGCGTCAGTACCGGTGCGCTGATGAAGATGGGGGGCGATGCTCCGGCGTTCGGTATGCTCGGAACCCTTATCGGTTTGGTTATCATGCTCAGCAATATGAGCGGCGATCCGGCATCAATCGGCCCGTCTATGGCTGTTGCTTTAATTACAACATTTTACGGCGTTTGTCTGGCGCGTTTGGTCTGTATTCCCTTAGCTACCAAAATGAATGCCCGTTATGACGTAACGGATTTTAAAAATTCTTTGCAGATGGAGGGACTGGTCTTATTGGCTGAACGGAAAAGTCCGCGCTATATCCAAGACAAACTTAATTCTTTTGTTGAAGTAAAAGATCAATTTTTAATCGACAGAGATATGAATCGTGAAAGCGGCAGCGCGCAAGCCTGATTTAATATAGGAAAAGCAGATGAAGAAAAAAGAAGCTCCGGCAATCGATTCCTCCTGGATGGACACATACGGCGATATGGTTACATTGTTGTTGTGCTTTTTCGTGTTGATGCTGGCGATGTCCAGTGTTGATATGGCCAAGTATGAAATGATTCAGGCCGGAATGCAGGAAGGCGTTGGAAAAACCGAGGCTCCCCGGCCGATAGAGATGATGATGGTTGAGCTTTCAGATGACATCCAAGCTTTGAATATGGAAGATAAGGTTGCGCTAGGCACGGATTCTCAAGGCGTTGTTCTGGAGTTCGGCGGCGGCGCATTTTTCAGTCCGGGTTCTGCCGAACTTAATCCGGAAGCTATTCCTATTTTGAAAAGAATTGCGGCAACTCTGCAATCTGAACGTTATGCAAAATTTGATTTCAGTATTGAAGGGCATACCAGCAATAAAAAGTTTTCAAATGCGCAATATCCCTCAAATTGGGAGCTTTCTTCGGCTCGAGCTTCTGCCGTTGCACGCTTTTTGGAAGAGAGAGGAATAGCCAGAACCCGGATTAAGGTCACCGGCTATTACGATAATATTCCGAAATATCCTAATCTTGATCCTTTTGGCGAGCCTATTCCGCAAAACCAATCAAAAAACCGCCGTGTGGTTATTCATATTATTCCACGCAGCGGAAAGTAATAAGAAAGCCTCTGGAAAAGAGGCTTTCTTATTACTTTATCTTATTACCATTTTTCCCAATGAATGCGTTCAGGATTATGACGTTCCGGCTGTTTCGGCGTTTCTGCAGGATACCCCAGTACAACAATGGAAAAGGGTTTGACATTTTCCGGCAAAGAGAAAAATTCTTTTAATGACGCTATCGGGCCGCTCATCGGCGAGGCTCCGCACCAGCAGGCACCAAGTCCCAGAGCATGCGCGGCCAATAAAATATTTTCAGTTGCGGCGGAACAGTCAATGTCAATATAACTCCAGCCTTCTTTTTCACGGTGAAAAGAGATGTCCTCCCGCCCGCAGACTAAAATGACGGCAGCAGCATTTTCAGCAAACAAAGCCGAACGCTGCATATGACGAAAATGCTTTAAAACATCTTTATCCTGAATAACTAAAAATTCCCACGGCTGCGTATTGTGAGCGGACGGCGCAAATTCTCCGGCTTTGATAATTTGTTCCAAAACATCTTTGGGAATCGGCTTATTTTCATATTTACGAACGGATCTTCTGGTTAATAAACCTTCCAACAATTCCATGTTATTCTCACTTTCAATAAAAAAATCAGTTCACTGTTCTTTTCAGCTCTTCAATTCGGGGAAGAACTGAATTTTCAATAATAAAATCAATGGCTTTTTCAACCATTCTGTCAGTATGATGCACTGCGCTACCAACGGCTTCCAGACTGTCGGCGGCATCAATTTTATCCGCCAAACGCGCATAAAGCGCAGCCAAATCCGACAAAGAATCAATCATTTCGGCAAGATAGGCCGGAAGTTGTAAATTTTCCTTACCGCCCCAAAAGCCTTCAATAAAACCGGCTTCAATTTCATCATAGCGCGACAGGCAGGCTTCCTTTAAAGCTTCCGGCGAATCGGCTTTTATCTTGTCGAGGCGGATTTTATTTATCTTTACCGCCGTGAAAATATCATCCCACAGCCCCATAAAAAACTTGAAAAACAATTCGGCCTCTTTTTTGGTTTCAAGACGAGGTTCCTGTCCTTTAGGCCAAAAAGAAGAAATAACGTCTGTCGGGCGAAGCTCAAGGTTCGGACTGCAAATGGAACCGGCAAAGCGCATTTTTATAACGTTTAAGGGCATGGGACAACGGTAATGTTCCAGCATTTTTACAAAACTATCGTCACCAATATATTCATTTTGACTTTTCATTTTAATATTCTTCATATATAAAGATTATAATTTGACTTTTAATGTAATGGAGTTTTTTAAATTGGCAAGAGCTAATTTTACATATCTTGCAGTTATGGCGTTTTTACTCAGCGCCTGTTCTGTTCTGGAGCCTTTTGTCGACCGCAAACGCAACGCCGGCGCGCCGCCGACGCAGCTTTATGTCGGACGATCAAGAAAAGACGCGCCGTCAATCTGTTATAACATTCTGACAACAGATTATAAAACCGTCAAAAAAATGGCTGACGAAGAATGTATTAAGTATAATACGGGGACACATGCCGTCCCGGTCAGCCAAGAGGCTTTCAGCTGCAGGGTTTTACTGCCGGCCAGAATTAATTTTAAATGTGAAAAATAAACAAGAGGACAGCTAAGAGATGGACTTATCTTTGGAAAAAACAATCAACAGCAAACTGGTTAACTGTTTTAACAAGTTGGGACTGGATACAAAATTTGCCATGATTAAAGTATCCGACCGCCCGGATTTGAGCGATTTTCAGTGTAACGGCGCATTAGCCCTGGCAAAACAGGAACGTAAGAATCCCCGTGAAATCGCTTCCGCCATTGCCGGAGAACTTGAAAAAGACGCTGATTTTGCAAAAATCTCCGTTGACGGTCCCGGTTTTATAAACATGACAATTAAAGACGAGCTTATCGGCAGAGTTATGGATAACATGAGCCAAGACGAACGTTTAGGCTGCGACAAAATCAAAGAACCGAAAAATGTCGTTTTGGATTTTGGTGCGCCGAATGTGGCAAAAGAAATGCATGTCGGCCATTTGCGTTCTGCCGTCATCGGCGAAGCCGTACAGCGCATTGAGCGTTTTGTCGGCAACAAGGTTATTTCCGACACGCATTTGGGCGACTGGGGGACGCCGATGGGAATGATTATTTCTGAAATTATGGATATGCATCCAGAATGGCCCTATTTTGACGACAGTAAAAAAGACGGGTTTCCGGCGTCTCTGCCCTATTCCGTTGAAGAGCTGACTGAAATATATAAAAAAGCCAATGCCCGTTGCAAAGAGGATGAGGCTGCCCGTCAGAAGGCCAGAATTATTACGGCGAAATTTCAGGACGGCCATCCGGGGTATCGCGCCTTGTGGCAACATTTGCGGAATATTTCCGTTGATGCCGTCAAGAAGAATTTTGACGCATTAGATGTTCACTTTGACTTATGGCTGGGCGAAAGTGATGCGCACGACACCTGTTATGATATTTTGAAACTGGCCAAAACCAAAGGTATTTCAGAAGTTGACGACGGCGCGGTTATTATCCGTCTTGATGAAACGAACAAACCCAAGCCACCGGTTATCCTGCAAAAATCCGATGGCGGCTTTACCTATCATACAACGGATATTGCCACCGTTAAAATGCGAGTTGACGATTTACAAGCTGACGAAATCATTTATTTTACCGATAAACGTCAGGCTCTGCATTTTGAACAGGTATTTGAGGCGGTCGACAAGCTCGGCATTGCGCCAAACGTTAAACTGAAACATATTGGTTTCGGCACGGTTAACGGACCTGACGGTAAGCCGTTTAAAACCCGTGACGGCGGCGTTATGAAACTGGAAGATTTGATTTCAATGTCAAAAGACAAAGTCCGGGAATCTATGCCGGCGCCGGAAGATGCCGAAGGCTTCTCTTCTTCTGCTGAGGCTGAAAAATATATTGAAACTCTGGTTGAAGAGATTGCCGTTGCTGCCATGAAATTTCAGGATTTGAAAAACAACATTGCTTCCGGTTACGCCTTTGAAATTGATGACTTTGCAAAATTTGAAGGAAAAACAGGACCTTACATTCAGTATGCCATTGCCCGGATTAATTCAATTATGAGAAAAGCACAGGCGGCCGGTATTGAACCTGGAAAGGTTGTTATTACCAATAAAGAAGAGCGTGATTTGGCTTTGAAACTAGCGCAGTTGAACAACATTATCATGCGGACACATGAAGACAAAGAGCCGAGCATTATTTCAGATTATGCTTATACTTTGGCTCAGACGTTCAGCACCTTTTACAATGCGTCTTCAATCATGAACGCGGAACACCCTGAAATTGCAGCTTCGCGTTTGCGGCTGGCAAAACTGACGCGAGATATGCTGACGCTGCTTTTGTTCCTTTTGGGAATTAAAGCACCGGAAGTTATGCTGAAAAAAGCTTAAAACAGCGTATATATCATAAGTTCTATAAAGGCTGAGATTAAAACTCAGCCTTTAGCATAGGTTTCATTCAGCAATTCGTATTGGTTTTGCCGTTTGAATAACTTTCCGTGGAATCACAGCGGGAATCGCAAGTTCGTCCGATTAATACATTACTTTGCGTTCGATTGTTTGTATAAACAACTTGTCCATCATAACGGATATTGGTATCAGTAATGTAAACTGTTGAAGCACGGCATTCATTACCAACCATATGACAACCGGTATATGTTTTATCAACATAACTGGTGCAGGCATAGCAGGCACCGTCATATTCACCAACAAGCGGCCTGTCTGATGGGCATCCGCCAGTATTTCCCGAACCGGAGCCGCTTCCCGAGCTGCCGGAATCACTGCCGCCGGAAGAGGAACATCCGGAGCCGCCGCAGCGTTCGTCGCAACTGTCTATCGTCCCGTCGGAGCAGCAGTCGCCGTGACAGGTACTGTGAACCCAGCACCAGTTGGAAGAACTGGAATTACAACAGGATTTACAGTCGGAATAAGTCGTCTGCCCGTTGACAGTGCAAGACGTAGCTCCGGCAGCGCCGCCGCATTCACAGGATTTGTACGAACTCGGACATTGGCAGGAAGCATATTTCCCGCCGCAGGCCTCACCCACGCCGCTCTGCGGATAGGTACAGGTCACAAGATCACTGCGGCAGACGCATTTGTCATAATAGCCGCTGTTGTAAGAACATTTTTTGTTGGGCGTCTGTACCGAAGAACAGGACGCCGTTTGCCCGTAGCCGTCTTCCTTGCAGGCTTTATCATCGTCGCGTTTGCATGAAGCATATTTGCCGTCACAGGAAGGCCCAACGCCGTAATAAGGTTTGGTACAGGTTTCCGTCATGTTGGCGTCACAAACACATTTCTGATAATAAGCACTGTCAGCGGGACAGGGATTATCACCATGTGACCCGGCCGGACAGGAAGTCACGCCATATCCAGCCGCCTGACATTGTTCTTGTGGCGTATCATAATCCGGAATACCACCGGGATTGCCACTGCCATTCCCCGGCGTTTCGTCATTGCTGAACTTCTCCCCCGAACACGCCCCCGTGTCGGTGATGAAGCAAACAGAGGCAACACGAATATGACGGTTTGATTCTTCCGGCAGGCACGATGTAAGCATCG
>ENA-ORTS01000519-ORTS01000519.1-human-gut-metagenome-genome-assembly--contig:-NODE-519-length-31095-cov-6.935374_pt1 | contig 31095 bp, 29 predicted proteins | sample MGYA00241911_ERZ509186 | MGnify/ENA primary metagenome ERZ509186 (study PRJEB26280, sample SAMEA2338852) | human gut metagenome | biome: human gut; feature: human-associated habitat; material: faeces...
GGATCAGGATAAGTTCTGTACTTAATGGTTTCATAAGTTGTCTATTAATAGGATAACAAGCCACAAAAGTAAGGAAAAATCCCGCCTTTTATGCTAAATAACATAAAAAATTGCACTGAAAAAGTGAGAAAATCGCTTGTTTATTTGGAAGTTTCTTTAAGAATTACTTACCTTTGCACCCGATTTCAGAATTAAAGGCTTTGAGTATCAATGAATTCCTCTCATTGCAAAGCCTGAGAAGATGACGTTCCGGGAAGAAATCACTGCCAAAAAGGACAGTCCCGGATAGTATTAACCAAAATCGTGTTACATGAAATATGTAAAATGGATTTTTGTTGTATTACTAATTGGTTCCTTGACTTCTTTTGTAGAAAAAGACAAACCGACCGGCGGTTTGAATGTGGGTGACATAGCCCCGGACTTTAAAATCCAATCTATGTCTGCCGGGCAACCGTTAGCAGAACTTTCAGACATGAAAGGAAAATACGTGTTGCTTAGCTTTTGGGCAAGTTATGACGCGCAATCCCGGATGCAAAACGTAAGTTTAAGCAATGCGCTTCGTTCTTCTCATAATGTGGAAATGGTTTCTATTTCGTTTGACGAATATCAGTCGATTTTTAAGGAAACCGTTCGTCAGGACCAAATAGTTACGCCCACTTGTTTCGTGGAAACTAAAGGCGAATATTCCGGCCTCTTTAAGAAATATCGCTTAGGCCGCGGATTCACTAACTATTTACTGGATGATAATGGTGTAATTATTGCCAAAAACATCTCTGCTGCAGAACTTTCCGCTTACTTGAATTAAGCTTGCTGATGCCCGGTGCATGCAACAGCAACTTAAAGAACCTGTAAGACGAAAGTGAGGGTGTTCCCCGGAAACCGACGTCTCTTTCCGGCAAAAAAGGGAACAGAACAAAAGAGGAAAATGAATACAACAAAAAGCCCCTCCCGCACTTGTACAACGCAAAAGTGGGAGGGGCTTCTTATTTTAATGGGCTTCCAGAGACAAACATCCTAAACCTCTGCTTTAGTACGCCAAACCTCAACTTGAGCAAGCTGAAGTAGAGGTTTAGAATGCTTATTTCGGCGCTTTCCTATATAGATAGAATGCAATGAAGGCATACATTATATTCGGTATCCACACAGCGATGACCGGAGGCATGTTGCCGTTCACGGCAAATGTGGAAGCAATGGTCTGAAACAGAATATAAGAGAAACTCAATGCCAAGCCTATACCTAAATGCAATCCCATTCCACCTTTCGTTTTCTTGGAAGACAAAGACACTCCAATCAGCGTCAGGATAAAGGAGGCAAACGACATGGCAATGCGTTTGTGGTACTCTATCTCAAATTCCTTAATGTTGGCAAAGCCGCGTTGCCGCTGCCTGTTGATGTACTCGCTTAGCTGAGGGCTGGTCAACATCTCCTGCTGGTTCTTCATAATCAGGAAGTCGGCAGGCTCCATAAAAAGGGTAGTGTCTATGCGGTCACCCTTCGTGATACTCTCCTTCATGCCATCCATCTGGCGAATCATATAATCCTTGATTTTCCACTTATGCACGGCCGTCGTGTCGTAGGTAATGGAACGGGCTGTAAGGTGGGAGACCAGTTGCTTGTCATTGAACTTGTCCAAAGAAAAGCGATAACCGGTCTTGCTGTAGTCTTCAAAACGTTCGATATAGGCAATTACCCCCGAATCCTCTTCCAGCTGGATGTTCCGTGCCGTATTCGCCTTACGGGGTTTGTAGTACTTGTCCTCAAAATTGATACGTGTCACACTGCCTTTGGGAATGACATAAGACCCGAGGCAGAACGTCACTACCGCAATGATTGCCGCAGATACCATATAAGGACGCAACATACGCTTGAAGCTCATTCCCGTAGAGAACATGGCAATAATTTCCGAGTTCTCCGCCAGTTTGGAAGTAAAGAAGATTACTGCGATAAACACGAACAGCGGACTGAACAGATTGGCAAAGTAGGGGATGAAGTTCAGATAATAATCAAAGACAATAGCATTCCACGGCGCTTCATGAGACATGAAGCGGTCCATCTTCTCGTTGAAGTCGAACACCACCGCAATGGAGATAATCAATGCGATGGCAAAGACATATGTACCCAGGAACTTCTTAATAATGTACCAGTCCAGCCGCTTCAGGAATTTACCTCTCGGCAGCTTTATATTCTTCCATATCCTCCAGTTCATTTTTCTCATAATCTTGTCGATACGCGTTTCACCATCATCGGTTTCCAGGTAGCAAAGTCGCCTGCAATGATATGCTTACGTGCCTCGCCTGCCAGCCACAGATAGAAAGCCAAGTTGTGGATAGATGCTATCTGCATGGCAAGCAGCTCTTGTGCATGGAACAGATGGCGCAAATACGCCTTGCTGTACATGGTATCCACGTAGGAGGCGCCATCCGCTTCAATGGGAGAGAAATCCATCTCCCATTTCTTGTTGCGCATGTTCATGATGCCGTCTTTGGTAAACAACATCCCGTTGCGTCCGTTTCGGGTAGGCATCACACAGTCGAACATATCGACACCGCGTTCAATGCCCTCTAGAATGTTTACCGGGGTCCCGACTCCCATCAGATAGCGAGGCTTGTCTTTGGGAAGAATACCGTTCACCAGCTCAATCATCTCGTACATCTTGTCTACAGGCTCGCCCACAGCCAGACCACCAATGGCATTACCGTCAGCACCTTTAGAGGCAACAAACTCTGCTGACTGCTCGCGGAGGTCGCGATAGACGCACCCCTGCACAATGGGAAATAAGGATTGCTGATAACCGTATTTCGGTTCTGTTTCGTTGAAACGCTTGATACAACGGTCCAGCCAGCGATGTGTCAATCCCAGTGATTTTTTGGCATATTCGTAGTCCGAATCCCCCGGAGGACATTCATCAAAGGCCATCATGATGTCTGCACCGATAGTCCGTTCTATATCCATCACCTTCTCCGGTGTAAAGATATGCTTGCTACCGTCGATGTGTGAACGGAATTCCGCACCTTCTTCGCGCAACTTGCGGATACCGGACAACGAGAATACCTGGAAACCGCCGCTGTCTGTCAGCATAGGACGGTCAAAGCCGTTGAACTTATGCAGTCCACCGGCTTTCTCTATCACTTCCAGTCCCGGACGCAGATAAAGATGATAGGTATTACCCAATATAATCTGCGCCTTTATATCCTCTTTCAGCTCAGGCAGATGCACGCCTTTCACTGTTCCCACTGTACCTACCGGCATAAAGATAGGTGTCTCAATCTGCCCGTGGTCAGTAGTAATCAGTCCGGCACGTGCATTGGTCTTGCTGTCTGTATATTGTAACTCGAATGTCATTCCTCTTTCTTTTCGGTCTTTTCTTTCTTTACGGACAAGTCGATGGCATCGGCTACTTTTTCATCAGTCAGCGCAATGGCAAACACTTCCTTAATATCTTTCACATAGTGGAAAGTCAGTCCTTTCAGATATATATCCTGTATCTCTTCTATATTCTTGCGGTTCTCGTCGCTCAAGATAATCTCCTTGATACCGGCACGCTTGGCAGCCAGTATCTTCTCCTTGATGCCTCCTACCGGAAGTACCTTACCGCGAAGTGTTATCTCTCCCGTCATGGCAAGATTGGCCTTCACCTTTTTCTGGGTGAGGGCAGAAGCGAGGGAGGTAGCCATCGTGATACCGGCAGACGGACCGTCTTTCGGAATGGCGCCTTCGGGCACATGGACATGGATGTTCCAGTTATCAAAAATCTCTTCGTCAAGATTCAGCAGGGAGGCATGCGCCTTGATGTATTCCAATGCCAGCATGGCCGACTCTTTCATTACATCACCCAAATTGCCGGTCAATGTCAAACGTCCACCCTTGCCACGGCTCAGGCTGGTTTCCACGAAAAGTATTTCACCACCTACGGCAGTCCACGCCAGACCGGTCACCACCCCTGCATACTCATTACCCTGATACTTGTCCCGGGTATATTCGGGTGCACCCAGGAATTCATACAAGTCTCCCGGTTTTATTTCGGTCTTCGCAAAATAACCGTCCGTAGCATATTGACGGGCAGATTTACGGAGTATCTTTCCGATTTTCTTTTCCAGTTCGCGCACGCCGCTCTCACGGGTATAATTCTCTATAATGGCTTCCAGTGTGTTCTTCGGAATCTTGATATCATTCTTTTTCATACCGTTTGCCTCCAATTCCTTCGGAACCAGATGGCGGCGGGCAATCTCAATCTTTTCTTCCGTGATATAGCCGCTTACCTCAATCAGCTCCATACGGTCCAGCAACGGTCCGGGGATGGTATTCAGATTATTGGCAGTAGCGATGAACATCACTTTAGACAAATCATAGTCCACATCCAGAAAGTTATCATGGAATGTAGTGTTCTGTTCCGGGTCGAGCACTTCGAGGAGGGCAGAGGAGGGGTCTCCCTGGCGGTCGGCACTCACCTTGTCTATTTCATCCAGAATAAATACCGGATTGGAGGAGCCTGCCTTTATCAGATTCTTGATAATCCGTCCCGGCATGGCACCGATATAGGTTTTACGATGACCGCGAATCTCAGCTTCATCATGCACGCCTCCCAGCGACATACGGATATACTTACGCTTCAAAGCGGCAGCAATGGAACGCCCCAAAGAGGTTTTTCCCACACCTGGAGGGCCATACAGACAGATGATGGGGGACTTCATATCGCCCTTCAGCTTTAATACAGCAAGATGTTCCAGAATGCGTTCCTTCACCTTCTCCAAACCATAATGGTCTTTGTTCAGTGTCTTTTCTGCATTGACAAGGCTCAGATTATCCGTCGTATAAATGCCCCACGGTAAACTAAGCATCGTCTGCAGATAGTTCAGCTGCACGCTATAGTCGGGAGACTGGGGATGGGTACGTTCCAACTTATCCACCTCTTTCAGGAACGTAGCCTTCACCTCATCATTCCATTTGATGGTCTCCGCCTTCTTACGCATCTCCTCTATTTCCTGCTCTTGACCGCCGCCACCCAGCTCATCCTGAATGGTTTTAATCTGCTGCTGCAGGAAATACTCACGCTGCTGCTGGTCTATATCCTCACGTGCACGCATCTGGATAGACTCTTTGATTTCGGCAAGCTGCACTTCACGATTCAGAATCTCAAGCAGGCGGTAGGTACGCGCCCGCAAAGAGTCGATACGGAGCAGTTCTATCTTTTCGTCTTTCTTGAGTGGCAGGTTCGTACAGATAAAGTCTACCAAAAACATTGGATTGGTAATGTTCTTGATGGCAAATGCCGAATCCTGCGGAAACATATCGGATGACTTGATGTAGCGTACTGTCAAGTCTTTACACGCCTCTACCAATGCATGGAATTCCTTGTCATTCTTCTCCGGAAGTTCTTCATTCAGCGTAGCTATCCGTCCCTTCAGATAAGGAGTCGTATCCGTAATCTCCTTCAGTTCCATACGTTTGGAGCCTTGCAGAATGACTGTAGTTGTCTGGTCTGGCATTTCAAGCACACGTACTATCTTGGCAACTGTACCGATGGTATGTAAATCCTCAAACAGAGGTGTCTCTGTTTCAGCCACCTTTTGGCATACAACAGCTATATAAGAATTTTTCTTTTCTGCTTCACGCACCAATTTGAAGGAAGACTTTCTTCCAACGGATACCGGCATAAACACACCCGGAAACAAAACCATGTTCCGAAGAGGCAATACCGGAAGGATTTCATCAACCTCAATATCCATCAATTGTTCTTCATTCCCCTCAAAATCAGCAATTACAGAGAAAGCGTTTCCGCTTCTATCTTCGACATCACTCAGGTAATTTCTTTTCTTCATTTCTTTCTTTTTAGTTTATGTCATATTGGCAGGCCAATAAAGCGCCTGCAAAGTTAAGCTATTTCTTCATAAATAAACGTTCTTCACCCTTTAAAAAGACAAAAACAGTGCCAATTTTATGACAAATATGCAGGCTTTGATTATTTTTGAGCCCAATTAAAGAAGATAAACATGCCAAAATCATCTTTTAAGTTTAAACAATTTACCATATTTCATGATAAATGCGCCATGAAGGTCGGCACAGATGGTGTACTACTTGGGGCATGGGCCCCGGCAGACAAAGCAAAGCGTATACTGGACGTTGGAACCGGTACCGGATTAATAGCCTTACAGTTAGCGCAAAGGAATCCGCATGCCCGGATTACTGCAATCGAGATAGATGCGGCTGCAGCCGGACAAGCCACAGAAAATGTATCTCACTCTCCATGGGCCGATAGAGTAGAGGTCATATGTCATGATTTCCGAGATTATCAGCCGGAAAACAGATTTGACCTCATCGTTTCCAATCCTCCCTATTTTATAGATGCGTTGAAATGTCCTGACGAACAAAGGTGCACAGCACGGCATGCGGGCAATTTGAATTACGATTTACTGTTTCATCGTTCGGCATCTTTGCTTGAAGAGCAAGGAGTCGTAAGCATCATTATTCCAGCGGAAGCTGAAAAAACGGTTGTGGATACAGCTTGGAACCATAAGTTGTTTCCATTGCATCGTGTGCAAGTCTTCACCAAGCCCGGAAAACCGTGCAGACGGGTATTGCTGAACTTTGGTTTTGAAGCAAAAGAGTGTAGAGAAGAGAAACTCTGTATTGAGGTGAATCACAATGAGTTTACCCCTGAATATGTAGCTTTAACGAAGGATTTCTATCTGAAAATGTAATTTTAATTGCATAAAACTTGCCTAAATGTTTGGTTGGTATCAGAATTGTTTTTACCTTTGCAATCGCTTTTCAGAAGTAAAGTATTCGGGGTGTAGCGCAGTCCGGTTAGCGCACCTGCTTTGGGAGCAGGGGGTCGTGGGTTCGAATCCCGCTACCCCGACAAAAAGAAAGGCAACTTATCCAGTACGATGAGTTGCCTTTCTTTTTATATTCATTTCTCCTCAAAAAGAGCCCTTTCAAGCCTTCAAAATACAAGCCGCAAAACGATTTGTGAGACTTTCTCAAAACGATTTGTGTGATTTTCACGTCTATTAATATAAAACGAAATGTGATTTTTATTATTGACTTGTATACGGGTAAGAGATTGATTTTTCTCCTACCCTTTTTTGTTGTATATCAAACAGAGATTAAATGTCATTTAAAATAAAAAAGAGGGAATCATCACACTTGATGATAGCCCTCTTCATGCATTTAATAATTCATTATGAATTATCATTGACAAATATACTATTTTCCTGATTATTAATTGCAAATATGGATATTTTTTCGTATCTTATAGGTGCATTTAATAAATACATTATGAATAAAATTAGATTTGAAATCGTTGCGCACAGAGTGCACGGCGGTATGTTAGCCATTTTTGTGAGGTGTTCACAATATGGATCAAGTATTGAACTTGATACTGACGTCAGAGTATTTGAAGACGAATGGAGTGAAGATTATGGACTTATTTCTAAAAGTCCAAATTCTGCTAATCTTAACCTACTAATCAGGAAACTTGTGTATAACCTGGAAGAGATTGAGCTAACTTATTCTGGCGAAATGACATTATCTAAGCTACATGACATCTATTCTAAGCGTGGAACTTCTGCAGACTGGTATGCAATGTGGGAAAAAGCGATGCATGAACGAGGATTAAAACCTCGGACTATAGAAATACATGCAAACGTTCTGAAAACTATCAAGAAATACAAAGATTCTTGTCCAGTCACATCTTTAACCGAAGATTTCTTCCGTGGGTTTATGAACTATTTGATAAATTCAGGACTTAAATATTCAACTGTCTGCAAGGAAATGCATGTCGTCAAAGCATATTATAATATAGCACGTAAATTGTATGGGAATAAGGTTCCATCTGATGCCCTTTCATTTTACCATGACCCGAAAGATTTCAAGAATGTATATAAGATGAAGGCACTGAATGATGATGATATACGAATAATTGAAAACTATGCGGCAACAGGTCAATTAGACAAGCCTCACGAATTAGTTTTAGATCAATTTCTATTTATGTGTTATGTCGGAACGAGAATCAGTGATTTTTCATCATTATCTGAAAAAAACTTTAAAGAAGACAATGGGAAATTATGGTTAGAATACACATCTGTAAAAACGAACACCCCAGTTCGAATCCCAATGTGGGCATTATTTGATGGAAGAGCTGAACAAATATATAGTAAATACAAGAACCGATTATCTGAATTTTTTAATGTTGGTGGTGAAAGAAGCTGTAGTTTCAATGGACGTTTGAAAACAGCTTTGAAGAATTGCAATATAAATAAACACATAACTGCACATGTGGCTCGTCATACTTGTGCTTCAAGGCTTATAAATCGTGATATTCCAGTCACAACGATACAGAAAGTAATAGGGCATCGTCAAATAAGCATGACCATGATATATGCAAAGATTAATGACAATGCTTTTGTACGTCAGTTGCAAAAGTTGTAATTTAATTATACATTTGCACACAAATAGGGGCTGTCCAAAGTGGACAAGCCCCTATTTATTTTCTAATTATGAAAGTTGTGGGAGTACTATTGCCTACGGCTACATACAACAGCAAAGGAATAGTATCATTTGCCACTTACAGGAATATACCACAAAAAATTAATATTGGCAAAGAATATAACGCTATACGGATTGCTGATAACTTAGGCAAGTGGGTCAGGGAATCTATTTCTTTTTTTGGATACATACCATCTGGCAAGAAACTCGCTTTTCAGGGGTTTGTATTTTTTGAAACGACAGATGTAACACTGAACGGTGGAGCAAAAATTTTATCACAAGGAGATAATAGCGAAGGTCTTCTAGCATTGTATGCTAAACAAGAAAATGATAAGTTCCATGTATATTTAGTTGCTCCTGTGCCAGGAAGTTCAGAGATTGATACTTTTTTTATAACTAGTCCTTATGAATGTGTGAGGGAAAAATTAATATTGGATGATTCTTATAAAAAGCTTCAGATAGATATCATAGGAGGATAAAATCCTCCTATGATACAGATAATTCTGTCATTTCTTCGGCTGAACCATTATAGGTTGTATAGATTGGCGTACCAGTAATGGTTTGGAAAACATCTTGTGGACCAATGTCGTTTGTTGGGGTTTTGTAAAAGAGATCCATTGTTGTATCTGTCATTTTGTAAAGGATACTACCTGCTATGTTATCACCCAATAACCTAATCAGTGTTGGTGTAGGAGTTAACCCATTGCCTGCTTTTAATAAAAAAACACCTTGTGTAACATGGTTATTTGGAATGTTGTATATAACAGCTCCGAATCTGGTATACCTCTTTACACTTGCAATCTGAATTAATTTACCTCCGCTAGTAGGCATAGATTTGAACATATTTTGTTTGTCTTCAAGCGACATAAGTCCATTTCCTGTTAGTGTTGCCATAGGTAATAGTCCTCCCACAACTGATATTATCTCCGGATTTTGAATCGCTTCCTTTAAACTTTTTTTCTGTATCATAATTGTTAAATTTAAAATTAATAAATCGTTAATTCGAAATCTGCGCATCGTCTAAATATCCTTCACTGTCGGAATCACCAGGATAGATATTCCAATACGTTTTACCACTCTCACCAAATCCAACAACTGTAAATTTGGTTCCTTGAATATTATATAAGCTTATCACTTTACCCATTTTCTCAAAACGGTTCCCTTTAACACAGAAATATACTGTGCTATCCTCGCCTGTAAAATCATAAGGATATGGCGAACGTGTCATCAATGGTATTATCATTTCAAATGAGCGAACTACTCCATTGTCCAGCTTCGGGAATTTCCTGTCAAAAACATTACTGTTAGTAATCAGGTAATTATTATACACAGTACCCTCTGGAGCATCAGACAATTGTAATTTCATGCTTTTGCAGGAAAGGTCGCCAGCGAAGTATCCTGACAGAGCTTCAATATGCCCTTTTAACCAATCAACGAATATATTAGGTCGAAAAGCATCCAGGTTATTCGGGTCGAAATTCTGGTAAGCATTGCTTTGTGCTCCATTCCGGATACCATATTGACTAAACATATAGTCACCGAGGAATATAGCTGAACCAAGTTTTGCATAGTCCGAAAAGAGTATCTCAACGATTAATGCCTTATATTTATCCATCAGCCTCCAGGTTGCATCAGAGCCATATTGGGCATAATCTTCTTTTGGCGTCCGTCCGATACTGCTACCCAGCCATGTGCCTTGCTTATACATGGCATAATACTGCCCATCCTGCTCGACAAATGGGCCAGCAGCTTCCGTACACACATAGCTCGTGTTTGGGTCGTAGCGTCCTGCAGGATACGTAATAAAACGTATCTTACGAACAAATTTAACTTCTGTTGTTTTTCTTGCTATAGTCATACTACTATTCTGCTGTTGTGATTACTACCGCTACATTACCGGATGCCTGCTGACACATATCTTCTGTGACTGTTCCAGTTGCAGAAGCTGTTTCAGCAGTGGAAGGATTAAGGATTACGCCTGCTGCATCCATGAAGGTAAAATAAAAGGTCATTTCCTTGAACTTGGTGGTTTCACCTCTCTTGACCAAAATTGGTGTATAGACAACCGTCCCATTCGAACCCTCCTCAATGGTTTCATTTTCCGGATTTGGATTCGGAATAATATCCAGCGGGTCTGAAGCATCTGTAACCGTCTGTACATCGGAGCCGATGAGCGTACCATTCTGATAGACTTCAACCTTGAATTGTCCGACAGAATCTACCATATCGTTTGTAGCAGTCAAGTTTTTTGCTGTCTGACCTGATATCGCTTTCCATACACCGGAAACAAGACTATACCATTTATATGTCAATCCGGAAGTAATCTCATCAGTTCCTATCCTGGCTACAGCCTGCAGGATACAGCTATCATTGTTTGATACCAGCGTAAAATATTTATTGTCGCCAGCCTGAATCGTCACACGAATAGCATTGGATGTGCCTTCCGTAATCGGAATACCATATACAGTCTGTATCTTGTCCGAAGTATTACCTACGGCCACAGTAGCTTCAGACTTAATCGTACATGGAGCTGCTCCCGCTGCTTTTACAAGATTCTTCAAAATCTGCAATCCATAATAGTTTCTTGTACCCTTCTGATAAGGAAGTGACTTGAAATGACCGGTCTCACCATTGAATGAATTGGTAGACACGTTATCACCACCGAATGTCAGTTCCGTATCATTGAAGAACCACTTCACCAGGTTAGGAATAACCAGCCCATCTGCAACTCTTGATGATGTAATAATGTAGCTTAACGTAGGAAGAAGGCTGGAAAAATCAGGGATAATGTTGGTCGGATTCTGGGGGTCACCCTGATACTCCTGATACAAATCTCCCTTGTCGCACTGCAACATAGGCATGTAAACTCCGGACTTACGCTGATATACGACCTGTCCGACTTTGCTCGCTAAACTCATAATTACTCTGTTTTATCCGTTTCACCATCTGTTACATTCTCTCCATTTTCTTCTCCAGCAGGAAGCGTAACCGGATGATCTGTATCCGGCGTATCTTCCACTTCTGCATCCTGATAATATTCAGGAATGGTTACTTCTGCAGGCTCGGCCGTACCATCAATCTCTCCCCTTGCATCATTACCAGTCATTGCCACTCCACCAACAAAAGCCGCACGGTCAAATATGGTTTCTCCTGGAATGATATTCAAATCGGCCTGCCAAAGCAGGATATTACCGTCCGCTGTCTTGTTACGGTTCTCTACAGGTGCACCAATCTTATCGGCCACCTTCTTCGTCACTTTAATGTAATATGCCATAGTATTCTAATTATTAATTCTGTCAAACAAAACATTACCATCCGCATCTTGCAATACTGATTCGTCTGTATCGTCAATCAATATTGCTTGTGCCCCACGGTCTTCAATCTGCAAGTCAAGCAGCATCCCTTCCACGAATTTGATTGTAGGATTAGCACCTTCAGCTACCTGGCTGTATGAACTTGAACCGGGATTCTTTCCCATCCAGATGAACTTGAACCATTCTTCCGGATTCTGAATTACACCTGTCGAATCACGTACATATCCCTGCGGATAGATATAGCTTGTGCCAGCCGGACATCCGGTAACTACCCCCTTGAAGTCACATTCTAGCCGTGGTATATACCTTACAATACGAGTTGTTGCAATCTGGTCGAATGTATCTGGAGTGGCAGGTAGGGAACCTGTCTCACGGTATGCCGCCTTGCATACATAAGTCTGCTCATCTCCGATAAAATCACGGTTAACCACAAGCACATTCTTGTGAACTGACACAATCTCCCAGTCATTATCTCCATTGCCATCGACAATTTCTTCAAGCGCACCTGTAGACAATACCCGGTACCACCAGAATTTTACACGCTCATCATCAGTAATGTCTTTATCGCCGGCCATGAGCTTAGCGGTAATAGTCTGCTCCATGACATCACGTACAGGATACCATTGTACCGTATCCGGAGAATCAAGAGACAAAACCGGCTGGGGAGAACTGGAGTCGGACACAATAATAACCTTGCTGGCAGTGTACTTCAAAACCTGGTTAGTACGTGTATCCACATATTCAGCAGAAAATTCAAGAGTGATGGGATTCGCTATACTCGAATTTTTCTTGACCTGTATCTGCCCCTTGTTTTCTCCAGTCTGCGTAATCACATAATCCGTACCGCTGCTTATCAGTTTCTGTACACCGCCGATACGCTCATACCACTTCATGTTTGTAAGTTCTGAGTTTATCGCCTTCGCAGCCGACGTGGAATCAACGTCTACCGCCGCACAGCGAGGGAACAGAGTAAGCGGGGTAAGCGTGTAGTCGGGGGTAAAAGACTTATCCATGGCCGAATAGAACTGTCTGTCCGGAACACTTGTTACCACCTGCATACTTATGCTTGCCTGTAGAGGGCGGTAGTTGATGTTAAGACTTTTCTTTTTACTTGCTAATGCCATAACTTAAATTAAAATGTTACATAATTTTCTGCTATCTCATATTTTTGACCGTCACGAAGAAGGACTGTCGCTTTAAAGGAACATGACGAACGTGTCATATAATCCGTTCCAAGGTCATCTAACGTAAGACTTAGCCTCTTACCAGCAGATGCCCTTTTAATAGCCCACGCATTGTCTTCACTTACATTCCCTGTATCACGTGTCCAGGTCACATCGGAATCCAGAATATTATCTGTCACATCCTGGTTATATAATAATCCGGAGACTATAAGTTCCGTGAATACGATATAATCTCCAGATTCGTCACGGTCTGATATTCTGTCTGCATCAAACTGCCATCCGTTTGAGCTATCAATATCTATCGTAAATTCAGGATTACCTTCTATCATTGCCCATCCGGTACTGGCATAGCGAGGTTCATCCGTCGTACCGGTGACAAGACATTTCCACCGGCATCCGTAATGCCATACCGTATCGACCGTTTCTTTCCCAACTGTATAAGGATTCTCGCTCTGAGCAACCTCCAGCGACCATAGCCCACGGTCGTTAAGCTGTACGACAACCACACCCTGATAGTCTATCCTCATCAAGTCCTGGATAGCGATACCACGGCAATAGACATACGACTGTAGATAGTTTATCGGAAGATTATCAAAAAGAGACAACCGCTTCAGCTTCCCAACAATAATACTATAATTCGATTCTTCAAGTATAGGTTTCGTTACGCCATCCAGCATACAGATGCAGCCCTCATACGATGAGATATACCAGAATCCTTGCCGTTCTTCGTCTACCGCATTGCCACGACGTGTAATCACCATACCGACAGCTGGAGGATAGTTCTTACCTCCAGGCACTTCTTCATCCGGATAGAGCACGACATTCAGTTTGTTTTCTGCCTGCATCACATTCAGCACGCGGAACCAGCTGTCATAATACTCTCCAGTAGAGTTCAGATTATTCACTGAACCGTAACTTACGTCCTGTTCCTTGAATGCCGTAATATCATTATCCCAGCGGCGACGGAGATACAGGTCATACGTGCCGTCTTCAAGAAGTTCAATCCGTTCGATTGTCCCGGCTTCTGAGTAAGTCACATTACCCTCCTGAGCGAACCAGCGATTATAGATAAGTTCCTTCACAATCATTGCGCTGCGTACCTCGAGCTTCTCGAACTGACCACGACCGTCGGGAAATATTCCGGCACCCTTCCCGGCAATCATGCTGTCAATGAACTCACCGAACTTCAACAAGAAGTTAGTTCCGTCCGACTGGTCTTTACGAAGAAGCGTCTTCAACGATTTTAATGCAGAAAATACATTTTTATCAGACGGCGTTTTATCATCGAACGAACGGATCACATCATACACATACTGTTCTGCCTGTCTGGCCACCTCATACCGTAGCGAGTTCAGCGAGTTATCCACCGAGGATTTCCATCCCGTACCAACTTCATCCGAGCAGGTAATCGTAGCCTGGCACAAGTCGTTCAACTTGCGCTGCACCTTTGTAATACGTGTATCCTTGTATCCTCCGGTAGAACCGAAATACTGTTCTGACAGCAGACGCACGTTCCATCCGATGCGGAGCGGTGTATTATTCTTTTCTATGTAGTTCCGGTCAGTAGTTCCGGTGTATTTGTTAGGGTCAAAGCTGTAGGTATTCAGAAAATCATCTACTGCCTGCTTGTATGCCTGTTCCGCTGCGGTGATGTATTCCTGCGGCATAGCGAAGTTCCATGGTATATACTTATCACCTGGATTTGGTACAATCACGTCTCCAGGAATCTGAGTCGTATCATCCGGATACATGTTTATAATTTCCCACTCCCGTGTGTCTTCATGCCATGCCGCCTGGAAAGAACCATCAGTTCCACGACCTGCCAGCTCGCCAGTCTGAAACTGTAACATATAGTCCAGATCCGGAATCTCGTAGTCTTTCGGATTCCAGGTCATTCCATTATCTTTGAAGTAATATACGATGTACTTCCGTCCTTCCTCGCTGGTTTTCTCTTCCGTACGTACAGATGAAACAGTACCTACATACTGAGGATATATCTCAGCAAACGCAGCTTCTTCCGTTTCTTCCTTCACACCGTACAAGTCTACGTTCTTGTCCACATATATTTCCCGGCTTGGAAGTTGCAGACGGGAATACCCGTACTTTGTCGCATCAATATTGCGTGTGCTGCCCAAAGGGAACAGACGGGTGAAGAACTTCACTTCTCCGTTATCTTCCTGTGCCAGATTGGTAAGTCCTTGAAGGTAGCCAAGCTCCACCACTTCCCCACGTTCAGCCTTGCAGAGATTAATCACATAACCGTCTGCCCACATTTCAGTGCCGAATGTGGCGGCGATGCCGTTGTTGCCAAAAGCCGCATCCCAGCACTTCACATTCCGGTAATCAATCACCTTGTTTTCGGCGGTAATAACCGTTCCGATGCTCCACAGATTTCCACCGGCACGGCGGTTCATATTGTCTATCCACAACTGCAGGTGTTCGCGCGGACCACCGTCGTAACTGAATTCAGAAGTGGTTCCACCTTCCTGGAACAGCATCAGTGTATCTTCCGCATCATGTATCGGTGCATAGAACTTCACACTGTATTCGTAAGTCTGTGTGTTCTTTTGTTTCGGACGATAACGTGACTTTACCTTGTAGCGAACGCCTTCCACCTCGATGTAGTCATCCACATCCAGCGGCACATATTCGGTATGGGTGAAAGATGCGGATACGCTGCATTCTCCACCTATTTCTTCCGTAACACTGGAAGAAGAGTTCGGGCTGGCTGTCAGACGGAGGTTGTTGGATTTATCGTATATTTTCAGTTCCATTTAAACGGTGTTTAATCAATTACTAAATAGAAGGCTGCGGCTCCAAAAATTTCAGTGAAAACAGCACATAGAACCGGTCTCCTTCGTAACTTTCGTACCATTCCGGATCTGCCGGCATATCCTGGTAAATCATATTGTAGGTTCGGTAATTCTTCACAGCGATTGCAAGCATACCCGATGTGATGAGCGTCATCATGCGCTGGTATTTGTCCAGCCGGTCGGATGCGGAGCTTCCACGAAGCCAGAACTGCAATGTACGTTCGATGCTGCTCAACTTCACGTTCGGGTTCTGAGGAAGCTCTACCCCATTCCTTTCTCGGAAATCGACGGTAGTAATATCCTTCGCCTTGGGCATTCGAAGCAAAGCATCCATGTTCACGTGTCCGCCTTCTTCCGTTTCTCCCAGGAAAGCACCGTATTCCGTCCATACGTCCGTTCCGTTAATTGTTAGGTATCCTGTCAGGTCCATATCATTTCAGTATTATACCGTTCAATTTCATATCACTCAATATCTCGTGTATCTCCACCAGGTGTGCCGTATGTCCGGCTATGGTGGCCAACGTCTGGCTGTCCTGCTTCTGCGTGTTGCGGATTTCCTGCACGAACTTGTCCGTATTGGCCAGATGCGTCTGCATGTTTCGTCCTATTCCTTCAAAGGTGGATATGCTGTCCTGGCTCATGGTGGTCAGCGCACCGCTGGAGGGGCTCTGGCTGCTTCCGGAATCCGCAGATGAAGACCATCCGAAATCTTTCATTATCTGCTCCCTTTCTGCCAGCATATCGTCAATGATACTCTGATATTCTTCTCTAAGCCTTTTAGCCTCTTCCGAATCAAGCCCTTTATTAATTTCTGTATATCCGGAATCTCCTGTAAAACTCAGATAAGGAATCATTTCTCCATCAGCAGATTCTTTGGCCCAATTATCATAAAGTTCCTGAATCCTATCTTTATACTTTCCAGCAATCAGAGAAGAGAATATAGCGTTCTGAAGGTATTTTTCAAAATTGTCTGCAAAATCCTGGTTGGTAGCATCCAAATCCGACAGCATGCTCACAAAGCTGTCACGGAATTCATCAAAGCTTACTCCGGTAAATGCTTCCTTCTCCTGTTCGGCAATTTCCTTCAACTGTTCGCTATATTTGTCTATGTTCTGAATGTAGGTCACAAACTCAGAGTTGACAGCTGTCAATACCGACACAAACTTTTCGTCTTGAAGGACTTTCCCTATTACATCCGCATCCAAATTAATCACGTCACCAAATCCACGTATATTTTTCCCGGTCAATTCTGACAGTCTTGCCCAGTCCGAACTGCTCATACGGTCATTTACACGGTATCCAAGAGAGTGACTACCGATGCTTGCACCGCTTCCTGACAAAGCTTCCATCAACTGCCGCTGTCGTTCAATCTGCACGTCTACCAGCTTTTTAGCTTCTTCGGCTGCTTTCTGAGCTTCTATTCCGTAGTCGATGTCAATGTATTGCTGCTTCTTCGAGATAAGAGAATCCCATATATCAATCAGCCCTTCATACTTTGATTTCAAGTTTTCATACCCGGAATAATCAGCACCTCCGAAACCAAACAGTCCGGCTATCGTATTGCCTATTCCTGTCAGAATCTTAATTGAGCCAGTAATGGCACTGAATGGTTTTGTCAAATCAATGCTTTCCAGTCCACTCATTACCTGACTGACTCCGTTCAATGTATCGCTCACGGCTTCCGGAACTTTTACGCCAAAGTTCCCTAACATATCCACTATGTCGTTTCCGGCATTGACGATAGCCATTCCTTTCTGCCCGATGGAATGGGCCGCGTCAGTCAGACTCTTCTGGGCACTGTATCGTTTATCCTGGGAAGCACGAAGTCTTTCCTCCGCTTCTGCCTGAGTAATCAGCTTACGGGTAAGTTCACCGGTTTCTTCATCGTATTCCTCTACAATTACGCTTCCACCCATCTGTGCCTGTTGAAGAAGGTTCTGAGCAGAACGTACTTCCTCCATCGCAGACTTGTAATCTTCGTACCCCTTCTTCATTGTTTCGAACGGGGAACGGTCTGCCAGCTCGGAGTCTATCTCATTGAAAGCATCCATTACCTCCTTGTAAGATTCGGGGCTGATGTCATCGCCTATTCCTTCCAGGTATTGTTTCAGCTTCTCTCGGAGACTTTCCAGCGTATCAGTAGACACACGCTCCAGGTCACCGAAAATCTTGTCCCAGTCCATCCCTTTCTTCATTTCCTCAAAGTCCAGGCTGGCCAGCTTGTCGTCACGTTCACGGGTTAATACGTCGGCCTCTCCTTCTGTTTCCGCAGCGGCAATTTTCCGGGCGTAATCCATTGCAATGGCCAGACGCTTCTCCTGATACGTTCCGTATTGTTTATTGTAGTCGATAAGGCTCTGCGTGGCCTTGTCGCGATATTCCTGTTCAATCTGATATATCTTTTCGTTATACACCTGTTCTGCCAGCATACGGTTGGTGTTCGCCGTATTCTTTACATCCTCGTACTGGCTCTGTGGGATATTGTCACCCTGCTTGCGTGCCTGATCCATTTTGGCAAGCATATCCCGTTCCTGCTTGTCTATGTCAGCCACAGACTCATCGTATTCCTGCTTGGCCAGTGCCATACGCTTGGCAATACCTTCCTGCATAATCTGTATGCGGAGTTTTTCCGTAGTCTGCTGTGCTTTTACGCGGGCATCGGCAAGCTGGGAGGCGTAGTCGGTTTTCTGCTTTTGTTCTGTTTTGTTTCCTCCGTTTGATTCAAAAAGAAGATCTTCTATGTTTACTTGATTAGCCAGATTCTTATTGAACTTGGTCAAATCATATATTTTCTTTCTCCATTCAGTAATCTTTTCTTCGCTTTGATTGAAGAATCTGTCATAATCCCGGTTTACAGCATCAATTACATCATTGCTTACAGGAAGGAATGTCCTATTTTGTCCTTCCTTCAACTTGCCTACAGCCTCGGTTCTTTTAACCTCGTTAAGTTCTTGTTTTTTGTATTCTTCCGTTATTTTTGATTCAAGATCCAGTATTTCCTTACTGTTCTTAATCAGTGTCTCTTTTGCAGCTTGCGCTTTTGCTGAAGCCATAATAGCTGTGGCAAGTTCATTGTATTTGTCAGCAGCTTTTCCCACTAACACCTCTTCATCACTAAGATTCTTGAAGTATTGAGGAAATTCTTTTTTCAGCTCCTTTACTGCTGATATACGTTCATTCATTCCTTTTGAACTGTCTACAGCAGCCTGATAAAGTAAGTTCAGTTGCACAATCTCTTCCTGTGCTGCCTGCTGAGAATCAAGCATGGCCTTTTTATAATTTTCCAAAGCCTCCTTATTGTTGTCAATAGCCTTTTTACCGCTGATAAGCTCTTTTACCCAGTTCGCAATATCCTTTGCAAACAAAATACCCAGTGAAATGGCTGCAACAAGTGCTGTCTGAGTACTGAACAAAGAACTGGCCAGCTGTTTCCATACCGGCACACCCTTTTTTCCTGATGCCGCCAGAAGTTCGTTCTGCTTGCGCACATCGGCAATGGCATCTGCCAGCATAGGAAGGTTGTTGGAGATAGCGAGGATAAACATCTGCGGACCCATGGCAAGCGAAGGAAGTTCTCTTGCTACCTGGCTGAACTGCATCTTCAGGTTGTTTGTCTTACGGGTAACAGCTTCTGTGTCGATGTCGATGGAAGGTGTTTTTGCCGCTTCTTCCTTAGTCTTTTTCAAACTATTAAGCCCTGCTTCAAGTCCTCTTACTTGCCCAGTAAGTGCCTGAATATTGGCTACCTCTTGTGTATAGCTTAAACCGGCTATTTTGTTAACCTCCAACTGTTTCTTCTGTTCAGCAATTACCTGTTTCAATGCAGATATCAGTTTCAGAGTCTGATTTTCCACATCATCCACATTCTTGCCAACGCTCTGTAATCCGGCCTTGGTCAAGTCTTTCATGAAGATTTCAAGTTCAACGGGTACTGCCATGATTCCAATTTATAATGATGAATAATCAGTCCTTTACCGCATAATTGGTAAAGAAATCCATCGGGTTCATCCCCTTTGTCGTGTTCGTGTTATTTGTTTGTGTGCGACTGTTTCTTTGTTTCTCACGTTCCTCCATTTCACGGATTTGCTGCATCAGGTCCGGTTTCTGCGGAGGAACCCAGTGAGGCATGTCTGCCATCATGAGCTGAAGTGTAACTACATTTACCTTATCCAGAATGTAGTCAATGCTCCATCCTGTTTCAGTGGCAATCTGACCTACTACGCCGAAAAGGCTATGCGAAGGTTCTGTATGTCCCTTCTTTAACTCCTCTTGTCGTTTGCGCTCTCGTTCCGGCTCGCTAAGGGCTGCATCTTGTTCAGAGCTGCTGCCGATGCGATAATAATCCCGAAAGACGTGGTAGATGTACTGTTCAGCACCTGCCGCCAGGCGGCTGCAAGTTCGTCGGGTGTCATCAGTTCGCGGAGCATCCAGGCCACCGGGCGGTTCAGCACTCTTCCCAGTACAGGCCCTCTCACAATTCCGTATGCTACAATGCGGCTGATGTCCTTTCCATGCAGGAAGACAAACCGGATACGCTGGTCCAGGTCGTATGCGTCATATTCTTCAGGAGTCACCCCGATCCGGAGATAACGCTTGCTGATTCGTATCAGGCTGCGTGTGGTAGGTGTCTTCATCGTAATGCGGAACGGACGTTTCCGAAGTACCGTATGAAGCGGCAGGCTGATTCCCCCGTCACTGAGGGAGATGCCTGCCAGCAGTTCTATATCTTGTGCATTCATCATGCCTTAGCGTCTGCGGTTGTGTCAGATGTGTCGGGAACCACACCGGGAGGATAGATGCGGTAACGTCTTTCCTTGCCGTCGGTCGTTTTCAGCATATCCACACGGATACCCATTGCCAGCACATTCTGCATGTTGATACCATTCTGCCATCCGTTACGGCTCAATCGGGAGTTAAATACACGGAAACTGTGGCCTGAATGCATAGTGATAGTCAGTACGCCATTGGCTACCATCTTTGTCGGTGGTGTATAAGAGCCGTCAGCTTCGGCTTTTCCACCGAACACATTCACCATGTTTTCCGCATTCAGCTGGATAAGGTTCATTGTGAACGCATCGCTTCCCGGATTGGTCATTATGCTGTCTACCGGTCCGTCTGTTACTTGTGCGGCCATCACATCCATAAAGGTAGGCGCATTTCCTGCCGGCTGCATTCCGTTTTCATCCAACCAGCCCAACGTCTTTTCTTCACCTCCTTCTCCGGAAGGCTTGAAAGTCACTTTCGCCACGCCGTACATCAGTCCGTTGCTTGTATCTGCCATAATATTATCGTTTTTAATCGTGTTTTAAATATCGTTTAATCAGTTGCCAGATAAAGAAAATTCCCAGTATGGTCAGGGCTGTTCCTGTCAGCCATCCCTGCACTCCCGGGCGTGTTTCCTTCAATTCCTCCAGTTGACTTTCCGCTTCATCACGGATACGGTTTGAAGTGGTTTTCTCTTCCTGGATTACCTTGCGTTCTTCACCTTCATGCTGCGCTGTGATGTTCACACCACCTTTTCCGTCACTCTCCGCACGGAGAGACAAACGGCCATCGTGCGCAGTGAGGCCGACGCCTTCAGGCAATGTAGGAAGAAGCAGGAGGCGGTCGGCATTCAGTGCCAGACTCGTCTGTGTCATCGGGACCGGTTCGTAAGTAGTCACCTTCGTTGCGGTCTGCGTCAGACTGTCCTTTCGGACGGCTGTCCGGTTCTCCTGTAAACTGCTTGTACTTTTGCAGCTCTGGACGGAGAGGACAACTGACCCAATAACGGCACACAGCAGCCCGGCGCGTAATGCGTTCCAATTTAAATATGCGTTCATCCTGTCTGATGGTTAAGTTCTGTAATTCGTCAATTTTATGCTGAAGGCCGATCATCGTTTTACCGTTCGCTTCGTACATGGTCTGGAAATATGACTCAACGTCCTTTTGCGATGCTGCCTTGTTTTTCCGGCGTGTCCGCCATAGCTCAATCAGGGCCAACAGCCCTCCGCCAGCGAACAGCCATTGTATAATTTCCCTGATTGTATCGCTCATGGCCGGTTTGTCTTTAAAGTTTCAGTGTCTGTTTCCGGTTATTTCCATCGCGTTTGTAAGACACATGCACCCACGAAAAATTCTTTTCGTCGATAAGCTGGTCGAAAGGCAGATTCTCACGGATGTAATCAAAGAGTTTACGGTTTTCTTCCTTGCTTCCTGCTGTAATGTCGGCAGCTTCTCCTTTCAGATGCTGGCTGCCTGACGCACCTCCTACCAGCCGGTTCAGTTGCGGACAACGGTACCCTGAGTTTACGGTAATAGGTTTTCCGTACCATTCACGAAGAGGGTCAAGCACATTGTCGGCAAGGGCTTTCAGATTACCCGCCTCCTGAAGAGGCGGTGTATTCTTTATTCCATGAGCGTCGGCGGTGGTACTGGCACAAAGTTCACCCATTGTAAAGTGTTTCATACCTCATTCCTCCTTATACCTGCTCTTTGGTTGTCGTTTCCACTGTGCCCACTACCTGCACTTGCTGAGGAGATACCTCCGTAATCTTTACATCTACTTCTTTGGCGTCAAACCAGGACTTTCCGCTGTAGTAGATTTTCTTGGTAGCACCAGCAGCAACTTCAATCGAGTTGACCGTAAGTTTGTTGCTTGCATGAGTATTCGTAATTTCCAGCATGGCACCCATCAGAATGTCATCTCCTGAAATAGTATATGCCTTACTGTCTGAATCCGGTTCAATCGAAACCTTGCTTGCCTGAGCTGTCAGCGTAATGCTGGTTCCTGAAGCCGATACAGTAGCAGCTTCACGCACATCCAGCAATACTACTTCTTCGCCGAAAGCCACGTTGGTATCTGCCATCATAAGCATCTTGAAGAAATACTTCTCACCGGCGTTGGTCACCTTGTCAATCTGGATCACGTTGAAATCGTCTACCAGGTTCACTGCACCCCAAGTGTTGGAGTCTTCGTCAGGAGTGGCTACGGTACCGATAATCACACCGTCCGGAATGGCAGCCAGCGGAACAATGTTTGTGCCTTTAAAGCGTACGGCGTTCGTATCCGTCCAGTTGGCACCCTTGGCATCGCGTTGTGTCAGTTCGTCATCGTAACGGTCTGCATCGTCTACAGACATCATATAAACGAAATTCGGGTTGTTGCGGAGCACCTGAGGAGTAGCCTTGCGCACTTTCTGCAAACGGGTAATCATTGACTCTGCAGAAGAAGACTTCACGTGAATCACTTCACTGTCGGCCATAATCTGAGTCAGGATACCGTTGAACAGATGATCATCATCTTCATCATCGTCTTTATAGATACCGTTAACGAAGTGGTATCCCAGCTCGAAGTTAACCTGACGGGACATCGCATCCAGCAACTGGTTCTGCACTTCAGGAGGAAGCTGGTCGAACACCATGTTTCCTTTCGGCTGATATTTGCGCCAGATTTCCTCAAAAGCTCTCGGGTTAAATTCCGTATAAGCCATAAAGTCATGCGGAACAAGAGCTTTCTCCGAATAATTGAAATCACCCTTGGAATCCTTCGATTCAGGCATTTCCTTGCGTTTCTGCAACATGGTTCCCGTCTTCAGTCGGGGAATGGAGTATTTCTTGCGGATATTCGGAACAAGCTTGATCAGTCCTTTCTGTACAAGTTCATTTCCGGTAGCCGCCTTGGTGAGCAGTCTCTCAAGAACCTCACCGTCATAGGCTGTGTTTTGAATCTTAATTGCCATGTTTTGTTTTGATTAATTGTTATTTACTACTTCTTTCCGTAACGTCTTTCACGGATGTTTTCCTGTTCCTTTTCCCATGCACCTTTGTTTTCGGGGTCGTTCTTGTCCAGTCCGTCGGAAATCATCTTTTTCCGGGGCAAACCTTCCAGAATCTTCGATGCATTTTCAAAGTCTTTCTCCAGCAAGGCACGACAGGTGTCCTTGTCTGCCGGACGGATACGTTCCTCCTTTACCGCGTTTTCCAGCATCGTGTCGATTTCTTTCCTTCGTGCTTCCGCAGCCGCATCCTCAAAACCTTTCAGCTTCTGTCGCAGTGTGTCGTTTTCCGCCTTCAGGGTGTCATATTTCCCTGCTTTGTTTTCCAGTGTCCCGATTACGGCCAGTGCAGAGGCAGAATCTGCACAGTTGGCAAACAAGGGACGTTTCTTCAGTTCGTCAAACATTGCTTTATCGTTGTTTAATGGGTTATTTTTCATTCTGTTCATAAAGAGTCTGTACACGTTGTCGGGGCTTTCCACGTCCTGACGTTCTGCTTCTTCCACGTCATAGATTCCGTCCACGAATCCCATATCCTTTGCCTCCTTTGCCGTAAGCCAGTGGTCTTTACCGTCGAAGTAAGTCTTCTTTATTTCTTCGCGGTCCGTTCCGGTCTTCGAAGAATAGATGTCTGCCAGTGTCTCCTCCAGCTGTTCAATGTGTTCCATGGTCTGCTTCAGTTCCTCCTTGTTACCCCAGCATCCTCCCTGCACATTGTGAATCATCAGACGTGCGTACTGGCTCATGTACACCGGCTTTCCGCATAGGACAATCACGCTTGCAATGCTGGCGGCCACACCGTCCACGTAAATGGTAATGTCCGCCTTGCTTTCACGAAGCGCGTTGAAAATGGCGATTCCGGCATATACGCTTCCCCCGATGCTGTTGACGCGCACATCAATCTTACCGTACAATGATTCATAGTCGCGAAGCTCACGGACGATGTCCGCGTCGGTCACGCCGTCCCACTTGTCGCCTATCTCCCCGTACAGAAGAATACACGCCACATCGGGCGAAGGTATCATATTGAAAAATCGTTTGTTCATTTTGCTTTTATTGCTGTTCTGGTGCAAAATTGGGAAGAAAAAGAAGTCGTGTCAAGACGGATATTTTATGATGATATTTTAAAACGTCATCATGCGGTTTATAAAGGGTATGATAAAAACAGCGTGTTGTGAATGATGTATTTATGGACGAAATTTGCAAAACACAAAATAAGATATAAAAGACATGGCAGAATTGACAAACACGCAAAAGAAGGACTACGCGCGCATGCTTTACCTGAAAGAGAACCTTACCCAGCAGGAGATAGCGGAAAGAACGGGCGTTTCACGCCAGACGCTTTCCCGATGGATCAACTCGGAAAAATGGGAGGAGATGAAGATTGGCATGACGCTGACACGCGAACAGCAGATTTCCGCACTTCACCGCCAGGTGGCCGAAATAAACAAGGCCATACAGAGCCGTGAAGAAGGAAAGCGATATGCCACCCCGTCTGAAGCCGACACGCTGGGAAAACTGGCGGCCACCATCAAGAAGCTGGAAAGCGATGTGGGTATCAGTGACATTATCAGTGTGGGAATGCGGTTTTCCGACTGGCTTCGCCCGCAGGACCCGGATATGACCAAGACGTTCATCCGATTGTTCGACCTCTTTATTAAGGATAACCTATGAGACAGCAGGACAGAGAAGCGCTCCGTATCTGGGAGGATTACAAGCAGGATTCCCTCCGGAAAGGAGTCGTGATAGTAAACAAGAGCCGGGCCGAAATAGAACGGCACAAGGCATGGCTCGAAAAGCGTCCGCTGGAGTGGATACGTTTCTTCTTCCCGGAGTTCTGCAAGTTCGACTTTGCCCCGTTCCAGATTAAGGCCATCATGCGCTGCATTGAACACGATGAATGGTTTGAGGTTCTTTCGTGGGCACGTTCGCTGGCCAAGAGTACCTGCGTGATGTTCATTGTCATGTTCCTGGTACTTACGGGAAGAAAACGGAATGTCATCATGGCATCGGCCACGAAAGACAGTGCCGTCCGTCTGCTTGACCCATACCGGAAGCAGTTTGAACGGAACGGACTTATCAAGGCTTATTACGGCACACAGCTGAACCTTGGAAACTGGAGTGAAGAGGAATTCATCACGAAAGGAGGATGTGCGTTTCGTGCCGTAGGTGCAGGAAGTGCTCCGCGTGGTAGCCGTAACGAAGCCGACCGACCCGACGTGTTGCTGGTGGATGACTTCGATACGGACGAAGCATGCCGTAATCCTGACACGGTAAACAAGATGTGGGGATGGTGGGAAGAAGCATTGTACGGAACACGTGACACGGCCATACCCACACTGATAATCTTCTGCGGAAACATCATTGCACGCGACTGCTGCATCACACGTGCCGGAAAGCAGGCAGACCACTGGGACGTGATTAACATACGCGACAAGGAAGGACATTCCACCTGGCCGGCAAAGAACAGTGAGGAACAGATTGACCAGGTGCTGGCCAAAATCAGCACAAAGGCACAGCAGAAGGAGTATTTCAACAACCCGCTCACCGGAGGAAGCGTATTTACCAGGCTGGCTTTCGGAAAGGTTCCGCCTCTGCGTAAATTCAAATTCCTCATGGTGTATGGCGACCCTGCTCCGGGCGAAAGCAAGAAAAAAGGTGCCAGCTTCAAGGCCGTATGGCTGCTTGGCAAACTTCAGGGCGTGCTTTATGTCATTAAAGGTTTTCTGGACCATACCACAAACGAAGAATTCATCAACTGGTTTTTCCTGTTGAATGAATATGTAGGCGGAAAGACCAACCTTTACTGCATGGTAGAGAACAACAAGCTTCAGGACCCGTTTTTCCAGCAGGTACTGAAACGCCACCTGGCACGAATCCGCAGAAAGAGGAACGAACAGCTTTCCATCAAGCCGGATGAAGACAAAAAGACCGACAAGGCTACCCGTATAGAAGCCGACCTGGAACCGCTGGACCGTGAAGGAATGCTGATATTCAATGAAGCAGAAAAAGACAATCCGCACATGAAAGAACTGATCAACCAGTTTGACCTGTTCGAAATGACGCTTCCTTATCCTGCCGACGGTCCCGACTGCATACAGGGAGGAAACCGGGCCATCGACCGAAAGAATGCATCCTTACAAAAAACAATAACCGTAAGCCGGACCACCATCCGGCAAAAAAACAAATACAGAACATGAGCCAGTTTATTAACCCGGAAGATTACGACGCATCCATACACCGTGAAATACTCGATGCGCTCCTGCGTGAAGACGAATCACTTCTTGAAGTATGCGAAGACCAGGCCATCGCCGAAATGCGCGGATACCTGTCTTCACGGTTTGACTGCGACAGGATTTTTGCAGCCACCGGTTCCGAACGCCATCCGCTTGTACTGATGTACGCCAAAGACATCACGCTGTATCACGTATTCTGCATACACAATCCGCAGAAGATTTCCAAGATACGGATAGACCGTTACGAGCGAAGCCTGGAATGGCTGAAAGGCGTGTCAAAATTTGAGATAAGCGTGGAAGGACTGCCGGCACTCGACGAAGATTCCACGAAGTTAAATTCCGCATTCCAGATGCGAAGTTATCCACGAAGAAACACCCGATACTGATATGAGCAAGAAGAAAAAAATAACCATAGGCGGAAACATCAATCCGCAGGGAAGTCCGGCACGAACGGTCATCATCACGCAGCCGCAGCGTTTTTTCCTCGACATGCAGAAATACATGAGCGGCATACGCGGGGCCGAAAACGTAGACTTCACCAACCGCGTACGCCTGTACGACATGTACGAAGACATCCTGATTGACGGACACCTGAGCAGCGTGCGCGACAAGCGAATCGCTTCGGCACGAAACATTCAGATAGAGTTCCGCCGTAACGGAAAACCTGACGAGGAAATCAACGTGATGCTGCGTTCACCCTGGTTTTTCCATTTCATCGAAGACCTGGTAGACTCCGTGTTCTGGGGATTCTCTCTTTTCCAGTTCTACCGCGACAAAAGCGGATGGATTAATTACGAACTGATACCCAGGAAGAACGTCGACCCCGTTCGAGGTCTTATCCTTCATCGTCAGGGCGAAATTACCGGAACTCCATGGACCGACTTTCGCGATGTGCTTTTTGTGGGGAAGCCGCGTGCATTGGGGAAGCTGGCCAACGCTGCACCCTACGTCATTTTCAAACGTAACGATATGGCCGACTGGGCACAGTTCTGCGAAATATTCGGAATGCCCATCCGCGAATATACCTACGATGCGGAAGATGAAGAGGCACGACTGCAAATTCTTGACGACATGAACGAGCAAGGAGCAGCCGCATGCTTCATCCACCCGAAAGGCAGTGAGCTGAAGCTGCTGGAAAGTGCCGGTAAAAGCGGCTCGTCCGACCTGTACGACAAGCTGTATGAGCGGTGCAACAATGAGATAAGCAAAATATTCCTTGGCAATACGCTTACCACCGAAGCCTCCGAACGTGGCACCCAGTCGCTGGGAACCGTGCAGGAGAAAGGAGAAAAGCGAATCAATGAATCCGACCGCCAGCTTATTCTGAACGTGCTGAACTACGACATGACGGACATCTTCGAAAGCATGGGATACAACACACGCGGAGGAGAATTCGTGTACGTAGAACCGAAAGAAACAAACATCACGGTCATTGCCGACGTGATAACCAAGATGCGAAACGCAGGCACCCCCGTATCCGACGACACGTTCTATGAGCTTACCGGAATACCCAAGCCTGAGAATTACGACCGGCTCAAAGCCGGACAGCAGGACAGACGAAATGCCGTAGTACCTGATACGAGCAATACGCCTGACGGCAAAACGGCACAAAGAAAAGAAGAGAAACGGAAGGATTTAAATGACTCTCAAACGGAAAGTAAAAACTATTTAACCAGATTCTACAACCACATCCGCCGTTTTTTCGTCCGCGCCCCGAAAAACGGGGCTTTAAGATGGTAATGAATGAGCTGTACGGACAAACTTGTTCCTGCTGTCATCATGCTCATCCCAGGAATGAAGCATCCGTTTCCGCCTCATTCACTCCGGAACTGATGGCACGTCTGCTGGCCGACATCTTTGCCCGTAAGTTCAACGTGGAGGACGAAATCTATCCGGAACTCTACGAAGCCGCACGCGACACCTTTGAACGTGCCCTTCAGGAAGGATACCCCATAGAGGATGTAGATGATGCCGACACCCTTTTCCGTCAGGCTCTGAAAGACGATGCCGACGTGTTTGCCGCATTCCGCACACACCGCATGCAGAACGACATCGCTTCGCAGCTGCTCGATGAAGACGGCAGGCTGAAAGAGTTCCGGCAGTTCCGGGAAGATGCTGAGTCTGTCATCGGCACCTACAACAACCACTGGCTACGTACGGAATACGACACAGCCGTACTCCGTGCCCGCTATGCCGCCGACTGGAAACGTTTCTCACGCAACGCCGACATCCTGCCCAACCTGAAATGGATGCCCACTACGAGTGCTGATCCTGACGTATTCCACATGGAATACTGGCGAATCGGGCTGACGCTTCCAAAGACACACCCCTTCTGGAAAAGCCACCATCCGCACGACCGCTGGGGATGCAAGTGCGACCTGGAGGAAACGGACGACCCCGTCACGGGAACCATCCCCGAGGTGGACTACAGGCCTTCGCCCGGACTGGACAGCAACCCGGGGCTGGAGCCTGAACTGTTCAGCCATACCCATCCGTACTACGAAAAGGCGTATCCGGGGGCAGAGAAAGCGGTGGAAAGGCTGATGGCCGGAGAAGGCATACAAGACATCATCCGTCGTCTGGAGAACGGTTATCCAAAAGGAGATGCCGTAAGGATAGGACGGCTGGCAGATGACGTGAAGGAATTTGTCCGTAAAAAAGGAATAGAGCCGCTTACGGATGAAATTTACATGACCGACAAGCAGATACACCATTCACTGCGCAGCGTGAAGCAGAAGGCCGGAAAAGCGGTCACGGCAGAACAGCTTGCGGCCTTGCCCTCACTAATGAATGACTGTGAGGTGTACTGGGACGAAAAAGCCGGAAACATCCAGTTCATCACACGGCAGGACGGGAAGGTGCAGAAGTTTGTGGTAAGCCTGAACTATGCCGCAAAGATACAGGGGGAAAAGAAAACGGTGAATGCCTTTATTACGGCTGGAACAATAGAAGAAAGGAATTTGGGAATGAAGAACCTTGTAAAAATAAAATAGCCCTTAACGGGAAGGATTCGAACCTCCGATATAAGGGCTTTCGCGCTTCCGCCTCCCGTGGCGGCATCGCTAAGGACTATCTTGTACTGCAAATATACGATTAATTCATTAAAAAACAATGCATAATGGATAATAATAAGACAACGACAAAAATTTATCTTAATAAAATCTACAATGAGGACTGTTTGGAAGGAATGAAACGTATTCCTGATAATTCGGTAGATTGCATTCTAACAGATCCGCCATACCTTTATCTTAAAAATCAGAAGTTAGACAGACCGTTTGACGAACTGGTTTTCTTTTCTGAATGTAAAAGAGTGCTAAAAAAAGACGGATTTATTGTTCTATTTGGACGTGGAACTTCATTCTATCGTTGGAATTGTATTCTTGCTGATATGGGATTTACTTTCAAAGAGGAGATTATTTGGGATAAAATTAAATCATCATCTCCACTTTTGCCAATTCAAAGAGTTCATGAAACAATATCTATACATTGTATAGGAAATAAAAAAATAAAAAAGTCTCATATAAAATATGAAGAACACATAATATATAACAAAGAAAAAGTATTTGGTAAAACAAATTGGTGTGATGGTACTATCCTAAAAATAATAGAAAATGAAATATACAAAGGTGATTTTGTTCATGGAAAAAGGACAAACAATCCAACTTATTATGAAAATGTAGTTGAGCCACTTGTATCAAAAGAATTATGGTAAGAATGCCAAGTACAAAAGAAAAAGAATGCTAGAAATTATAAACGAGATAAAGAATATTTATTTTTACAAAAACTTAAATGTCCTAAATGTGGAAGAGTATTAGGCGGTAATGCAACTAGAAAGAAAAATGTAAATGTTTACTACTATTATCAATGTCATGATTGTAAAATATTAATTAAAGAAACTGATATTGAAAAAGAATTTGATAATTTTATTAATGAAATTCAAGAATATGATTCAGTGGTAAATCAAACCTTACTACCTATGATAAAAACAAAACTTAATAATCCAAAAGACAAATTACTTAAAGAATTAAATGAGCAAAATCAAAAGTTTGAGAGAATTAGAAAAGCATATATTAATGGTTCATTTACTATTGAAGAATACGATAACGAAAAAGAAATTGTAGAAAATACAATTAAAATTCTAGAAGAAAAAATCAAAGAATGTGATTTATGTAATGAGTTAAAATTTACGCCAGAAGATATTTTAATTAAAAGGGATTTAGATTATATAAATGGGCTTGTCTATCCAAAAGAATACGAAGAAAATACTTATATGTGGAAAGACTATACAAGAAGTGAAAAATCAG